>ENA-UOWK01001045-UOWK01001045.1-bioreactor-metagenome-genome-assembly--contig:-NODE-1045-length-10790-cov-7.880764_pt1 | contig 10790 bp, 8 predicted proteins | sample MGYA00238157_ERZ761612 | MGnify/ENA primary metagenome ERZ761612 (study PRJEB28901, sample SAMN06268035) | bioreactor metagenome | isolation source: Joint BioEnergy Institute, California, USA | place... | reverse complement strand
ACCGATGATCACAGGGACAATTTGAGACGTTGATGGACAATCAAAACCTTTGGCTTGAACTGCTTGCTGTAGACGCTGACTGATACTGTGTAAATGCTGACGTGCATTATTTAACTGCAAGACTTGTTGCAAGATAAAGTTGCTCCACGCCATGCAGATCGGCGGTTGTGCCGTACTAAAAATCAATGGGCGCATAGTATTGATCAGATAGTCTCGAATCACAGGATGACAAATCAGATAGCCGCCGATTGAAGCCATAGCCTTACCCAAAGCACCAACCAAAAAGTCGATCTCATCAATCACTTGGTATTGCTCAGCACAGCCCAAGCCTTGCTCACCACGCACACCGATGCCATGTGCTTCGTCTACATAGAGCATGACTTTTTCAAACTGTTTTTTGATGCGGACCAATTCAGCCAAATCGGTTTCATCACCATCCATACTAAAAATGGACTCGGTCACCACAATAATCCGCTCAAAAGCATCATCGACATGATACTTGTGTAAAAGTTGGGTTAAATGCGCCAAGTCATTATGGCGATAACGTACCAACTTCGCTGTCGATAAACGAATACCATCAATCATGCTGGCATGGATTAATTTATCAGCCAGAATTAGGGTTTTACTGTCCGCTAACGCAGGTAAAATACCAATATTCATGTGATAGCCGCTGTTGAATACCAAAGCCGCTCGACCATGAAAAGCTTGACTCAGACTGCTCTCAAACTGTTCATATTCAGGAAAATTACCCGTCAATAAACGTGAAGAAGCTGAACTCATCCAGCGCTGCGCATTCGGTGTTTCATCGAAAAACTGTTCTCGTAATTCGATATTTGCAGCCAATCCTAGATAATCATTCGATGCCAAATTCAACATCTCATGATCATTGATTCGAATCATCCGCCCTTGCTGCACATTGGACGTAAACCGGCGCAAATTGCCTTGCTGTTTAAGGATATCCAACTGCGCTGCAAAATGCTCTACATGCTTCATACAACAGGCTCCTGCATCTGCACCACCACTTCAACCAATTGCTCAAGTAAGGTCTTCAGTTCCTGTGAGGTAATCACATAAGGGGGCATCACATAAACCAGTTTTCCAAATGGTCGCACCCAAATACCACGGCGGACAAACTCCTGTTGTAAGGTCTTCATATCCACATTAAACGTCAGCTCAACCACACCGATGGCACCCAATACACGAACTTCATGGACATATTCAAGTGACTGCAACGGTGTCAAAGCGGTACGAAGTTGTGTTTCAATGCGTTGAATATTGCTTTGCCAATCTTGTGAAATGAGGAGTTCTGTACTTTTCGCCGCCACCGCACACGCCAAGGGATTGGCCATAAACGTTGGGCCGTGCATAAACACACCCGCTTCGCCTCGACTGATGGTTTCAGCAATATGCTTTGTGGTTAAGGTTGCAGACAAGGTCATATAGCCGCCTGTTAAACCTTTACCAATACACATAATGTCAGGTTCGACCTGCGCATGTTCCCAAGCAAAGAGTTTCCCCGTACGCCCAAAACCCGTCGCAATTTCATCAAAAATCAGTAAAACACCGTATTTTTCACAGAGCAATTTGGCCTGTCGTAAATACTCAGGATGATAAAAACGCATCCCTCCTGCACCCTGAACAATCGGCTCAATAATCAGCGCGGCGATACTTTCATGCTGTGCAGCTAAGGTGTTTTCAAGCTCACGAATGTCCTTCTGATCCCATGCTGCATCAAAGGCAACTTGCGGTGCAGGAACAAAAATACGATTGGGTAAACTTGAGCCAAAAATTTGATGCATCCCTGTGACAGGGTCACAGACCGACATCGCATTCCATGTATCACCGTGGTAGCCCGAACGCGGGGTGACAAAATTGGTTTTGTCTTGTTTCCCAAGCGAAGTCCAATACTGAACTGCCATCTTTAACGCCACTTCAACCGCAACAGAACCCGAGTCTGCATAGAAAATTTTATCTAAACTTGGCGGGGTGATTTGCAACAGTAATTTGCCCAGTTGAATGGCGGGATCATGGCTAAAACCACCAAACATAATATGCGACATGTTTTGCAGCTGATCTGTCACGGCCTGATTCAGTTCAGGATGGTTATAACCATGTATGGTGCACCACCACGAAGACATCCCATCAATCAGCTGACGACCATCATCTAACTCAATGGTTGAACCAAAGGCTTTTTTAACTTTAAAGGTGGGGAGCGGATTGGTCATCGAGGTATAAGGATGCCAAATATGTTCCCGATCAAATGCTAAGTCATCCAACTCACCATCCAATTTGGCATTGATCTCAGTCATCCTTAACTCCATATCGACTACAGTTACAGCAAAATTTCAATTTGACTGATCTTAAACCTGCGCGCATCAAAAAGAAATTGCGATATTCGCCACTCAGCGAATTGTTTAATCCATTTTTTGTAAATATTGGCAGATTTTGTCAGTTACTTCATCAGCATGAAAAACTGGAAGTCCATGTGAACCACTTAAAAGCATCGCATCTAAAAAATTTGCACCTAAAGCTTTTAAATTATCCAAGACTTTGTAGCTAACTAAAAAATCTTGTTTAGCCAGCAGATGGAGTTGATGCCCCGTATAATTTTGTAAGATCTCAACCGTATTTAAATGCTCTAAGCAATTGAGTCCCTGTTTTAACAGATCTAAAGATTGAGGCTGAAGCAAACTTTGCAACTGCAAAAAATCTTGCTTGGTGGTTGCCGTCCCTTGGCATACCATAAATCCAAATTTCTTTAAGGTTGCAATCGCATCTGCTTCGAAGGATTGTTTAAAGTTTTGAAATGTCGCTGGACTCATCGCGGTTGGCCAGTTTTCATGCGCCACAAAGCACGGATTTGAAGCCAGAGTAATTAATACTTTTTGCTGTTGATACTGCTGTTCAACAGCCGCGACCAATAAAGTCGCCAGTTGCCCCCCCAAAGACCAACCGATAATGACATCAAAATCTTTGGCTTGTTCAGCATGTTGCTGCAACGCCTGTGTATCCAATCCATTAAAAATATTGATCAGCTCAACCGAATGGCCTTTATGCTGCAAAGCATGAGCCAAAGGTTGTAGTAACTTGGTCCCACCACCCCAGCCCGTGATGAGTAAAATACGTTGATTCAATGCAGACTCTAAAACTGTAAATTTCAAACAGTATAAAACCTCAGACTCCGTTGCAAAGCAAGCCCTTTGAATGAACAGCAAATTTAAACAAATAATTCAGATTTAGACACCAGAATCTCAGCACTTTAGTGCCTTAAAATTTGCTAAGATCAATGAAATACATTTCTGGACAGCCTACACCATGAAAATAATGCAAGTGGCAACGATTAGCTTACTTTCGCTAGGTAGTTTCTGTGCCATCAGTAATGCCACTTATGCAGCACCAGCTTTTTCAAGCGCTTCATCAGACCAAAAGCAATGGGTAGGCAAGCCCGCACCGAGTTTTAAGTTACAAGATCAAAATTCCAAATGGCATGAGCTCAAACAATATCAAGGCAAATGGGTCGTTCTCTATTTTTATCCGAAAGATGACTCACCGGGCTGCACCCAAGAAGCCAATCAGTTTAAAGCACTCTACCCACAATTTAGCAAAAATAATGCGGTGGTCTTAGGCGTGAGTTTGGACGATGTACAGTCACATCAAAAATTTTCTAAAAAGTTGGGACTGAATTTCCCTATTTTGGCTGATCACAATCATCAACTGGCAAATCAACTCGGCATCGTACGGAACTTAGGCATCGCGAAAATTGCGAAACGTGAAACCTTTCTGATTGACCCACAAGGTACAGTGGTCTATCACTACAGCAGTGTAAATACCCAAACCCATGCGGGACAAGTATTGGCAGATATTCAAAAATTCTCTAAAAAATAACCCATACAAAAAAGCCTTCGGACATTGATTCGAAGGCTTTTTGATTACTCAGTATGTAAATACACATGCCACCTTTACATAAAACTGGTAGCTGGCATCTCTTACATTTGAGACTGAATGTAGTTTTGCAGACCAATCAATTCAATTAAACGTAATTGTTTTTCTAACCAATAAGTATGGTCTTCTTCGGTATCTGACATTTGCTGACGTAACATGTCACGGGTAATGTAATCACCCTTTTCTTCACACAATTTTACGCCTTGCGCTAATTTTTCACGTACATGATATTCAAGCTTTAAATCGGCTTTTAAGCATGAAACCACATCTTCACCAATTTCAACGTCATCACGTTGCATATTCGGTGTGCCTTCCAAAAACAAAACACGGCGAATAATCGCATCTGCATGTTGTGCTTCTTCTTGCATTTCATGATCGATACGTTCAAAGATTTTGCTCAAACCCCAATCTTCATACATACGTGAATGAATGAGATATTGATCGCGTGCAGCCAATTCTCCACCGATCAACATATTTAAGTAGTCTACGACTTCAGGATTGCCACGCATTTCAAAATCTCCATTCTCTAATGCAACTATTATGGACACATTTAATTCACTTTGCAAAAGATAAATTATGTAAGTTTATGATTTTTATAAAATTAAAATGAGAAACATACGCATTTGCAGTATGAATCATCAAAATAATAGTTATAAAAGAAGCCTTTGCAAAACTTCATCCCTTTTACAAAGGCTTTTTAGGCTTGAACAGCCCTGTGCTTCATTTTGTAACCATTAAAAATGCTTCTTATTTCAGCCTTGGAACGGTATTCATTCTTTCACTTGTTCTGAGCAACGGCCCAAAGAGAACCCACTTCTGCGGACTGGACTCGGGCCTGAGCTTGGCGATAAAAACGGAAAAATAATCCAGCAAAAAGAATAGCAAAGACGTCAATCCACCATAAAGAGGAAGAAGATGACCATAGTCCAATCTCAGGTAAGAGCAGTGCTATAGCAGAAGTCAAAGGCATGAGCAGTAAAACAATCACAATCGACAGCAATAACGTTGGTAATGCTCGCGCCGCGCCCAGTACAAAGCTAAGCATTAAACTGAAGATAAAAATCGCATAATAGATATACATAAACCATGCGTTGATGCTGTGTAGTTCAGGACTGAGTACATAGGCCCAGCGCCCGATCAACATACTCATAACAATGCCAAAGACCGTTCCCAAACATGCGCCTATGGTTAAGTTTGCGATGAATTGCACATCCTTACGCTGTGCAGGTGGTGCTAAATTCGGATTTTTTTGTCGCTTTACACGCGATTCAATCCATAGAATATTGCCTGAGTAAAATAAAAATGCTCCGCCCAGACCCAAGGCCAAATACAACCAACGGGTAAAATCTCCGCCATAGTTACCAAAGTGCAAACTGAACATCGATCGAATCAGTTGATCTAGACCAGAACTCTGGGTATTTAAATTGGCTGTGCTATAGGGTGCAGGCTGATAAGGATTGAAAAACATCACGTCGAAGTTATCACCGCGTAACATCTGATCTGGACTATATAAACTGACGCGTGCCGAAGCCTTGGCGGGTTGGTCTAGATTGTTAAAGCTTACAGACGAGACCTCATAGCCCTGTGCTTGTTGCTGTACCTGTAAGAGTATTTTTTCAACATCCAGTTGAGGAACTGGATCTACAATCTGCACCGCAGCGGGACGTTCAAACAATGGTTTGCCTTTGGACACCAACTGCCCCAAGCCATCATAAAATAAATCATGAAATGCAAAAACAATCACCGTCACACTAATCAAAATATGAAACGGTAAACTGGTAATGCCAATCACATTATGCGCATCGAGCCAAAAACGTTTTTTGTTCTTACCTTGCCGTATCGCAAAATAGTCTTTGACCAACGTCGGCAAGAGGATGATTAAACCTGTCATTAGCGCCAAAAAATATAAGACCGATACCACACCCATCACATAAACACCGAGTGTATGGTGTCCAAGCATCCCCGGAATGCCTGCCGTTTCATGCAGCTGTTCAATCAACCAACCTAGTTTGGATAAGTTTTCTTGTTCAACCTGTAAAGTGCCATCTGGTTTCAGTGTCGCTAACATCGCGCTTTGATCGGTATCAAAGGCATGATCATCATGTGCTTGACTTTGCGCAGGTTGCCACTGAATCGGGGCATAATGAAACTCTTTGGAGTTTAAATTGATCTGAAAGCTTTTTTGAGCTGCAGGATAGTGCTGCTGTACCTGTGACACCAAATCGTTGTACTGATGGAATTCAACCGTATTTAAACTTTGTTGCGGTGGCGTTGCCCACTTACTCAAATCATGCTGAAACATACTCAGCCCACCTGCAAAAAAGCAAATGAACAAGAGAATGCCTGCGCAAATTCCTACCCATGTATGTAACTCTTTGGCCAGTCGGAGAATATCTGTACGTACCTTCATGCTCTATTCCCCTCTGAGCCAAAATACGAGTGTGTAAGCTACAACATTGAAAAACAGATAAATCACAATGGACTGCCATCCGCGTGGAATAAAATAGGCCACAAAAAATAACGGTAGCCAAATCCAAGGAATCGACCACATCCCTAACTGTGGAGCAAGACTACGATACTCAGATTGCAGTCCCCACATTGTGATTAATGCAGCTAAAGCGAAAGCTAGGCTGAGTCCAAAGACTGCTCCTGCAAAGCTTTTCGTCCACCAGTCAGGTTGTATCTTTTGATCGCGTAGTAACCTCATGCGTCAAAGCCCCATGTAATAAAGGAATAAATGGTAGTGCTGACCACAACACCAATGGAATCAGTAACCACATCAACACCGCCACCAGTTTTGGTAATACCGCCAGTAAAAGAACCAATGCCAAAACAAGACCAATCCACCCGACCCAACGATACTTTTTCGCCACAGTCTGTTTAAGAACCGTTTGGTTAGGATGGGTCAAATACAGCAGCACACAACCACCACAGCACAGGAGTAAACCGAGAAATTTCATCATTGCGTTCAACTTAAATGAGGCAGCATTCAGACATAAAAAAGCCCACTGCATCGCAATGGGCTGTTCATAAAAATTAGAAATCGAAAGTGACGCCGAGTTTATAGGTACGTGCACCACCAACCGTTGCATAGTAAGAGTTGAACACACCTTCCCAGTATTTTTTATTAGTCACGTTATCTACATTGGCTAAGAAAGTCGTGTTTACACCACCCAGTTTTGTTTTATAGCGCGCACCAACATCGAGAATAGTATAGTCAGGAAGTTTATAGGTATTCAAACTATCTAAATATTGTTCACTAACATAGTTAGCCCGAGCATTAACATTTAAACCATCTACCACAGGTACGGCATAATCCAAACCTAATGAGGCAGTAAAGTCTGGCACACCATAAATCGTATTGCCTGAAATATCAGTGGTACTTGTAGAACCTTTTGTATATTCAGCATCAATATAAGCCATGCTTCCCAGTAGACTTAAATCCTCTGTCAAATTCCCAGAGAAAGACCATTCAATACCACGTGATCGGCTTTCCCCACCATCTTCAGTGATCTGTGTATTACCATTAACCGCTGTCGCCAAAGCTGTTGTGATCAGAGTCGGTTTTTCAATTTGATAAAGTGCCAAGCTATTTAACCAAGAACCAGCTTGATACTTCGTCCCCACTTCATATTGCTTCGTTTCGTAAGGCTTAAACAGTTTTCCTTCGTTCACATCCGCGGTAGAAGTTACTGAGTCTGCTTTTGATAAACCTTCAACATAACTTGCATAGAAAGATAAATTTTCTCCAAACGGTTTGATTACGATGCCTAAACTTGGTGAAAGCTTATTTTCATCGTATTTCACATCTGTAGTGAGACTTTCTAACTGCATATCTTGATAACGAGCACCCAAAATCAACTGCAATTTGTCATCCAACATTGAAATTTGATCCGTCAAGGTATAACTCATGAATTTATCATCTTCATAAGGTACAACTGTTGGATAGGTCGTTGGCATTGTCCCGTTCGAGTTAGGATTATAAAGATTCGTTGTAAATGATGAACTGGTCGCACGAGAGTGTTGATCGTATTCGCGATGCACATAATCTGCACGTAACCCAAGGGTATGTTTAATGGCGCCTGTATTGAATTTAGTTTCAATACCCGTATTACCACTTAGGTTATTTTCTTTAGATGCGACTCGATAGTACTGCGAAGTTGCATCACCTGCACTGTTCTGCAAGATCATACGCGTACCAAAAATATGGCCCGAATAACCTTTTTCAACATAACCCACACCTGCAAAAACTTTGGTATCAGGGGTGAATTTATATTCACCATTTAAGCCCGCATAACGGCTATAGGTTTCCCCATGAATTTGATCAAAGTAATTATTATCCCCCTTTGGTGCAGCAACTAAGCCTGTTTTTTGCATAGAAACCATTGCAGGTGAACCATTATCACGGTTTTCACGAATGGCATAAGCATCAAAGTTTAGTTTTAATTTATCGGTCGTATAGTCCGCTGCAATCGAACCCAGTGCTAAACGGTCATCCATACCTTCAATAAGATGCTCACCGTCTCCATATGTGCCGTTTACACGAACGCCAAATTGTTTTTGGTCACCAAAACGACGAGAAACATCTACATTGGTTTTATAATAACTCTCATCTTCTAATGACGTCGAAATACGTGTTAGATCTTGGTCGGCACGTTTAGAATTCGCAATCACTACTCCGCCAACGCTTCCTGCTGGTGCCATACCTGCAACCAAAGCATTCGGTCCTTTCAATACTGTCACCGATTCTAGTAAATCTGTTGGTATACGTCCCATAGGAGCTACAGCGTATAACCCGTTATAAGCCATATCATCATAGCCGACACTAAAACCACGAATTTGGAAGTTTTCGTTTAAATGACCTTGATTGGTCGTCGCACGAATACTGGCATCATTTTCTAAAACTTCCCCCACTGTCGATGCTTGTTGATCACGAATCAGTTGCTCTGTATAAGTAGAAACCGTAAATGGCGTATCAATCGTTGACTTATTCCCTAAAGCACCCAAGTCAGCCGCCTTCGCCAATTTACCATCGGCATAGCCTTGTTGTGATTGCGCTTCTGATTTTAAGGCAGGTAAAACTGAAACCTCCTCTGCAAAAGCAAGCTGTAAACAGCCTCCACCCATCATCAAAAGCCCAACAGAGCTTGCAAGAATTTTCTTAGAGAAGGATTTCATTTTAAACAACACTTATTTTTAATGAGAATCATTATTATATGTAAAATAATTATCATTATTTATTGTATTTTATCATTTGACTTATCTATTTGATCTAAAATACAAATTTAAGATTACTGCTAAAAAATACGTTTTACTCGCTCATTTTCAATACATTTTGGGGCAATATTATAAAATGACGCATAAGTCAGACACCTGTTCACCCCATAGGCAAAGACTTTCATGGCATTCACGTTTACACTAAGCCAATACTTAAAACAACAATGGGTAATCTATGACAAACTTAGCAACACAAGCACCGGTACTGGTTACAGGTGCATCGGGTTATATTGCCAGTTGGGTGATTCAAAAATTATTAACCCAAGGGTATACCGTTCATGCCACTGTACGTGACTTGAACAAAACCCAAAGCTTCGCGCATTTATCTAAAATTGCAGACAGCAGTGCTGGAACACTGAAACTCTTTAAAGCCAATTTGCTCGAGCCCAATTCCTTTAAAGAAGCGATGCAAGGCTGTGAAATTGTCTTTCATATGGCCTCTCCTTTCGTCGTTACTAACTATAAAGATGCGGTGAAAGACATCATTGAACCTGCTGTTTTGGGTACAGAAAATGTCTTAAACACCGTAAATGAAACCGAGTCCGTTAAACGCGTCATTGTCACTTCGAGTATTGCGTCGACCTATGGCGATGCCATTGATATTTTAAAAACAGATCATAATACTTTTGATGAAAGTCACTGGAACACCAGCAGTTCCGAGACCCATCAGCCTTATCCATATTCTAAAGTGATGGCTGAGCGTAAAGCTTGGGAAATGGCTGAGGCACAAGATCGTTGGCAGTTGGTATGCATTAACCCTGCGTTGGTCTTTGGTCGTTCATTGACACCAAATACACAGTCAGGCTCAATTGAGGTCTTACAACAGTTTACCAATGGTTTGACTTTAGCGGGTGTCCCACCTATGTGGAATGGTGTGGTCGATGTTCAAGATGTTGCTGAAGCGCACTTACAAGCAGCATTCAATCCAGAAGCAACGGGTCGTTACATTGTAAGTGGTGGAACTTTAAGTCTGCTTGAAATCGGTCAATTGCTTAAAGCACATTTTGGTTGGAAGTTTCCATTTCCACGAAATGAACTTCCTAAAGCAGCTTTTAAGGTGATTGGTCCATTCATTGGTTTTAGCCGCGAGTTTGTTGAGTTGAATATGGGTTATCCGATTTATTTTGATGCGAACAAGAGCCAAAAAGAATTGGGTTTAGAGTATCGAGATGTCAAAGAAAGCTTGGTTGAGCACTTTCAACAATTGCTCGATGACGGTGTCATTAAGCAATATATTCCTTGAAATAAACAACCTAATTTTGACTTAAATATTTCTCCAGCTTATTGAAGAAATGATCTTGGCGGAGTCTTATCAAGTTCTCACCCCATTTCATCATTAGCCTGCAGCTAGCCCTACTTTTGTTTCGGCAAAAGTAGGCAAAACCATTGTCATCTGCAAAACCTGACCACTTTTTGATGTATCAGAAATATGTCGCAGAAACACTATCTTACTTACACCACGCAGGTTGCAGATGACGTGCCCAAGTATCATATTTCTGATTTAACCTGAGTCAACAATCTAAGCCTCTAACTGACCATAATCTTTCATCAGTTGAATAAACTCAGCTTCA
>ENA-UOWK01001044-UOWK01001044.1-bioreactor-metagenome-genome-assembly--contig:-NODE-1044-length-10804-cov-19.126058_pt1 | contig 10804 bp, 10 predicted proteins | sample MGYA00238157_ERZ761612 | MGnify/ENA primary metagenome ERZ761612 (study PRJEB28901, sample SAMN06268035) | bioreactor metagenome | isolation source: Joint BioEnergy Institute, California, USA... | reverse complement strand
GCGGCCTCGCCGAGATGCTCAAGGGCGGCGTCATCATGGACGTCGTCACCGCCGACCAGGCCAAGATCGCCGAGGACGCCGGCGCCGTCGCCGTCATGGCGCTCGAGCGCGTACCGGCCGACATCCGCGCCCAGGGCGGCGTCGCACGCATGAGCGACCCCGATCTCATCGACGACATCATCGCGTCCGTCTCGATCCCCGTGATGGCCAAGGCGCGTATCGGACACTTCGTCGAGGCTCAGGTGCTGCAGGAGCTCGGCGTCGACTACATCGACGAGTCCGAGGTCCTCTCACCCGCCGACTACGTGAACCACATCGACAAGTGGGGCTACACCGTGCCCTTCGTCTGCGGTGCGACGAACCTCGGCGAGGCACTGCGGCGGATCACCGAGGGAGCGGCGATGATCCGCTCCAAGGGGGAGGCCGGCACGGGCGACGTGTCGGAGGCCATGAAGCACATCCGCAAGATCCGCGGTGAGATCGCCGCCCTGTCGGCGCTGTCGAAGGATCAGCTCTACGTCGCCGCGAAGGACCTGCAGGCGCCGTACGAGCTCGTTGCCGAGATCGCCGAGACCGGCACGCTCCCCGTCGTCCTCTTCGTCGCCGGTGGCGTCGCGACGCCCGCGGATGCGGCGATGATGATGCAGCTCGGGGCCGACGGGGTGTTCGTCGGGTCCGGCATCTTCAAGAGCGGCAACCCCGCCGAGCGCGCCGCCGCGATCGTGAAGGCGACGACCTTCTTCGACGACCCGAAGGTCGTCGCGGACGTGTCCCGGGGGCTCGGCGAGGCCATGGTCGGTATCAACGTGTCCGATCTCCCCGCTCCGCACCGGCTGGCGGACCGGGGCTGGTGACGAGACCTCGCATCGGCGTCCTCGCCCTCCAGGGCGATGTCCGTGAGCACTCCCGGGTGCTCACGGACCTGGGTGCCGACGCCCTCTCGGTCCGGCGTCCCGGCGATCTCGCCGCGGTGTCCGCGCTCGTCCTGCCCGGTGGCGAGTCGAGCGTGATCGACAAGCTCTCCCGCGCCTTCGGAATGCGCGAGCCCCTGCGTGCCGCGATCGCGGGCGGGATGCCGGTCCTCGGCACGTGTGCCGGCCTCATCCTCCTCGCGGACCGGCTCGAGGACGGCATCGTGGGCCAGCAGACGTTCGGCGGGCTCGACGTGACCGTGCGACGCAACGCGTTCGGCTCGCAGACCGAGTCGTTCGAGACCGATCTCGAGGTTCCGGCGGTGGGGGACCCGCGCGTGAAGGCCACGTTCATCCGTGCGCCGATCGTGAGCGAGGTCGGTCCGTCGGCCGAGGTGATCGCGCGTCTCCCCGACGGCGGCGTCGTCGCGGTCCGGCAGGGGGGCGTGATGGGGCTCTCGTTCCACCCCGAGCTCGACGGCGAGAGGCGCTTCCACGAGCTCCTCCTGGATGCCGCGCGTGACGCGTAGCGAAGGGGCTCGGCCTCGGTCCTAGACTGGACCCTGCGCTTTTTCCGAGAGGAGTCCCATGAGCGGACATTCCAAGTGGGCGACCACCAAGCACAAGAAGGCCGTCATCGACTCGCGTCGCGCGAAGTCGTGGGCGAAGCTCATCAAGAACATCGAGGTCGCCGCCAAGCTCGGCGGCGCCGATCTGCAGGGCAACCCGACGCTGTTCGACGCCGTCCTGAAGGCCAAGAAGACGTCGGTCCCCAAAGACAACATCGATCGCGCCATCAAGCGTGGCGCAGGCATCGGCGGCGAGTCCGTCGAGTACACCTCGATCATGTACGAGGCCTACGGCCCGAACGGCGTGGCACTCATGGTCGAGTGTCTGACCGACAACAAGAACCGCGCCGCCGCCGAGGTCCGGACCGCCCTCACCCGCAACGGCGGCACGCTCGCCGACCCCGGCTCGGTCGCGTACAACTTCGCCCGCAAGGGCGTCATCGTCGTCTCCGGCGAGGGCACGACCGAGGACGACGTCATGATGGCCGCCCTCGAGGCGGGCGCCGAGGAGATCGAGCCGCACTCCGAGGGCTTCGAGGTCGTCACCGAGGCATCCGACCTCGTCTCTGTCCGCACCGCGCTGACGGACGCGGGCATCGAGTACGAGTCGGCGGACGTCGAGTTCGTCCCGAACCTCAAGGTCGAGATCGACGCCGACACGGCGCGCAAGGTCTTCCGACTCATCGACGCCCTCGAGGACAGCGAAGACGTCCAGAACGTGTACGCCAACTTCGACCTCACCGCCGAGGTGCAGGCCGAGCTCGAGGACGACGAGTCAGAGTAAGGCCTCACCGGGCGCGCCGACGAGCGGATGCCGCACCTCCCGCCTAGCGTGGGGGAGTGGCATCCGCTCTTCGCGTTCTCGGGATCGACCCGGGCCTGACCCGGTGCGGCGTCGGGGTGGTCGATGTCCGCCCCGACCGGTCGGCCTCGCTCGTCCATGTAGGTGTCGTCCGCTCCTCGCCGGAGGCGCCGATCGAGCAGCGCCTCGCGACGATCGCCGCCGGCATCCGTGCGGTCCTGGCCGAGCACGGGCCCGACGTCGTCGCCGTCGAGCGGGTCTTCGCGCAGCAGAACCGGAGCACGGTGATGGGCACCGCCCAGGCGAGCGGCATAGCCCTGCTCCTCGCGGCCGAGCACGGGCTGCCCGCCGCGACGCACACTCCGTCGGAGGTGAAGGCGGCGATCACCGGATATGGGAACGCCGAGAAGCTCCAGGTCCAGACGATGGTCGCCCGCGTGCTGCGTCTCGACGCTCTCCCGCAGCCGGCCGACGCAGCGGATGCCCTGGCGCTCGCGCTGTGCCATGCCTGGCGGCGCGGGTCGTCGGCCCCCGTCGGTGCGGCGCTGACGCCGGCCCAGCGCGCCTGGGCTGAGGCCGAGAAGGCGTCGCGACGCTGATGCGTGTCGCTCGAACATACGTCCGAACGCTCCCGTAGGCTCGTCGCATGATCTCCTCGCTGCGCGGTCGCGTGATCCACCTCGAACCCGACTCCGCCGTCATCGACGTGCACGGTGTGGGATACGCCGTGGCCGTCACCGCTCAGTACGCACGGCAGGTGCACCTGGGCGACGAGGTCTTCGTCCACACGGCGATGATCGTCCGCGAAGACGCCATGCTGCTCTTCGGATTCGAGGACCGCTCCGAGCTCGACGTCTTCGGGCATCTGCTCAGCGTGTCCGGCGTGGGTCCGAAGTCCGCCCTCGGTGTCCTCTCGTCCCTCACTGTCGACCAGATCGCGACGGCGGTCGCCGACGAGGACGACGCTCCGTTCCGTCGTGTCTCGGGCATCGGTCCGAAGACCGCCAAGCTCATCGTGGTCCAGCTGGCCGGCAAGCTCACGGCGCCCACCCGCACCGCCGCGGGCGCCCCGATTCCGCAGGGGCTGGGCGCGCAGGTGTCCGCGGCCCTCATGGCGCTCGGGTGGAACGAACGCGTCGCACTCGAGACGGCGGAGAACGTCCTCGCCGATGCGCCCGCCGGAGCGTCGGTACCGGCACTCCTCAAACTCGCGCTCGCCCAGCTGGGCCCGGCCCGTGCGGAGCGCTCCGGTGTCTGATCCCCGCGACCAGCGCCTCCCCGAGAACGAGACCGAGCTCGCTGTCGAGGGTGCGCTCCGCCCCGGCTCGCTCGCGGAGTTCATTGGGCAGATGAAGGTGCGCGGACAGCTGCAGTTGCTGTTGGATGCCGCCCGCATCCAACAGCGTCCCGCCGACCACATCCTCCTGTCGGGCCCGCCCGGACTGGGCAAGACGACTCTCGCGATGATCGTCGCCCACGAGAGCGAGCGGCCGCTCCGGATGTCGAGCGGTCCCGCGATCCAGCACGCCGGCGACCTCGCCGCCCTCCTGTCGAGCCTCGTGCCGGGTGAGGTGCTGTTCATCGACGAGATCCACCGCATGGCGCGCTCCGCCGAGGAGATGCTGTACCTCGCGATGGAGGACTTCCGCATCGACATCATGGTCGGCAAGGGCGCCGGTGCCACCAGCATCCCGCTCGACCTCGCGCCCTTCACGCTCGTCGGTGCGACCACGCGGTCCGGTCTGCTCCCCAATCCACTGCGCGACCGCTTCGGGTTCACCGCGCACCTCGAGTACTACGAGCCGGTCGAGCTCGAGCAGGTCATCGCCCGCTCGGCGGTGATGCTCGACGTCGATGTGCCCGCGGCATCCCGGGAGGAGATCGCCCGTCGATCGCGCGGCACCCCTCGCATCGCGAACCGGCTGCTGCGCCGCGTGCGCGACTACGTCGTCGTCCACGGCGGCTCGTCGACACAGGCGACGACGGGCGACGTCTCGGCGGCCCTCGAGCTTTACGACGTCGACGACCTCGGGCTCGACCGCCTCGACCGCGCGGTGCTCGACGCGCTCGTGCGACGTTTCCGCGGCGGCCCCGTGGGACTGAACACCCTCGCCGTCACGGTGGGGGAGGAAGCCGACACGATCGAGTCGGTCGTCGAGCCCTACCTCGTCCGGATCGGGTTCATGGGACGCACTCCCCGGGGGCGGGTCGCGACCCCCGAGGCCTACGCCCACCTGGGGATCCCCCGTCACGACGGGGCGCTGACCCTCGATGACCTATAATCGCTGAAGGCTCCGGCCTCCCACCCTCTTCGCCGCATCGATGCGGCGTGCCCTCCCGAAAGGCGGACCCGCGTCCATGTTGCTTCTCTCCCAGCAGAACACCCAGCAGGCCACCGGAGGAAACTTCTTCATGGACTACGGCCTGCTCATCCTGCTGGCGGCTCTGCTGGTCTTCATGTTCGTCAGCTCGCGTCGCCGCGCGAAGAAGATGAAGGAGCAGCAGGAGCAGAAGGCTCAGCAGATGGTCCCGGGCGTCAAGGTCCTGCTCCAGGGCGGGCTCTACGGCACGATCGTCGAGTACGACCCGACCGACCTCTCCAAGCCGGCTCACGTGGAGCTCGCTCCCGGCATGGTCGTCGAGGTCCACAGCCAGGCCATCCTCCGCATCGTCGAGGACGAGGAGCCCGTCGTCGACGAGGACGAGCAGGTCGCCGGTGACGACGTCATCGTCTCGCGCGACGAGACGATCCTCGACTCGCGTCCCGTCGACAGCACGCCCGACGCGGACGACAAGCCCAAGGCCTGATCTCCTCCGCTTCGGCGGTCCCTGAAGAAAGTTCCCTCCGTGGCTTCATCCACCCCCGTCCGCCGCGCCTGGCGCGCACTCATCGGACTCCTCGCCCTGACCGCCGTGCTCTTCGGGGTGAACGCTGCGGGCGTCATCCTCTTCGAGAAGAGTTCGTGGGTGCCCGAGTTGGCGCTCGACCTCCAGGGCGGCACGCAGATCATCCTGCAGGCGCAGACCCGGGAGGGCGCTCAGCCCACAGCGGATCAGATGCAGCAGGCGGTCTCGATCATCCGTCAGCGTGTGGATGCCTCGGGTGTCGGCGAGACCGACATCACGACGCAGGCGGGCAACCAGATCGTGGTGCAGCTTCCGGGCATCGCCGACGAGGAGACGCGCGACCGCATCGGCCGTTCGGCGCAGATGCAGCTGCGGGCCGTCCTCTACACGGCGGCCCCGAGCAACACGTTCGTCGGTGACGACGGCAAGCAGACCCCGTACCCGACGCCCGGTCCGTCCCTGAACGCGACTCCCACTCCGGCGCCGACGAACGGCAGCGACCTGTCGTGGGCGACGGAAGAGGTGCAGGCCGAGTTCCTCGCCTACGACTGCGCGAAGCCCGCGAACGACCCGGCCCAGGAACCCGCGGACCAGCCGCTGATCACCTGCGACGCGGACGGTTCGGCCAAGTACCTCCTGGGGCCTGTGGAGCTCACCGGCTCCGCGATCTCCGACGCGACCAACGGTCTGAACTCGCAGAACGGCCAGTGGGCCGTCAACATCGTCTTCAACGGCGCCGGCACCAAGACTTTCGGCGACATCAGCCAGCGGCTCTTCAACCTGCAGTCGCCGCAGAACCAGTTCGCCTTCGTCCTGGACGGCGAGGTCATCTCCGCTCCGTCGATGAACGCCGTGATCACCGACGGCAAGCCGCAGATCACCGGCAACTTCGACCAGGAGACCTCGAAGACGCTCGCGGATCAGCTCAAGTACGGCGCTCTTCCGCTGAGCTTCGAGGTCCAGAGCAGCAACTCGATCTCGGCGACGCTCGGATCGCAGCAGCTGCTCATCGGTCTCGTCGCCGGACTCATCGGTCTCGCCCTGGTCGCCATCTACTCGCTGACGGTCTACCGTGCCCTCGGCTCGGTCATCATCGCCTCGCTCGCGGTGATGGGCGTCCTCACCTACATCACCCTGTGCATCCTCGCGTGGCGGATGGGGTTCCGACTCTCCCTCGCGGGTGTGGCCGGCCTGATCGTGACGATCGGCTTCACGGCCGACTCGTTCATCGTCTACTTCGAGCGCGTCAGGGACGAACTCCGCGACGGCAAGTCGATCACCGGTGCCGTCGAAGACGGCTGGGACCGCGCCAAGCGCACGATCTACATCTCGAAGTCGATCAACATCCTCGCCGCCGTCGTGCTGTACATCCTGGCCGACTCGACGGTGAAGGGCTTCGCCTTCACGCTGGGTCTGACCACCGTGATCGACGTGCTCATCTTCGTGCTCTTCACGCACCCTGTGATGCAGCTGCTCGCTCGGACGCGTTTCTTCGGCGGGGGGCATCCGCTCTCGGGTCTCGACCCGACCGCACTCGGTGCCGTCTACCGTGGTCGTGCGCAGTTCCGCGCACCCGTCGCCGCCGGCGGCAAGTCCCAGGCCGAGAAGCGCTCGTCGCGGTCCCGCAGCGAAGCCGTCCGCCGACAGACCATCGCTGAGCGCAAGCTCGCGGAGCAGAGCGGCACCAACCGCTCGGCAGGGGAGGGGAACGACTGATGCGTTCCATGAGTGATTTCGGTAACGACCTCTACACGGGCAAGGTCTCCTTCCCGTTCGTCGGCCGTCGCCGTCTCTGGTTCCTGATCGCGGCGATCCTCGTGATCGGTTCGGCGCTCGTGCCGGTCTTCCGTCCGGTCCAGTTCTCGATCGAGTTCACCGGCGGATCGCAGTTCACCGTCAACGACGTCGCCAAGCCCGACCAGCTGCTCGCGACCAAGGCGGTCCAGTCGGTCGTCCCGGACGCCGCGCCGCGCGTCACGACGGTCGGCGACGACAGCCTCCGCATCCAGACCGACCAGATGGGTGAGATCGAGACCCGCGAGGTCACCTCGGCTCTCGTCGAGGCGTACGGGGTGTCGGACAAGAGCGTCAGCTCGTCGTTCATCGGGCCGAGCTGGGGGGAGAGCGTGACTCGTCAATCCCTCTGGGGCCTGGCGATCTTCCTCGTACTGACGTTCGTGATCCTCGCGCTGTACTTCCGTACCTTCAAGATGTCGGTCGCCGCCATGATCGGTCTGGTCGACGTGCTCGTCGTCACCGTGGGCGTCTACGCGCTGTTCGGCTTCGAGATCTCGCCCGCGGCCGTGATCGGCTTCCTCACGATCTTGTCCTACTCGCTGTACGACACCACGGTCGTCTTCGACAAGATCCGCGAGAACACCTTCGAGGACGGCGAGAAGTCCGGTCGGACCTTCGGCGAGTCGGTCAACCTCGCCGTGAACCAGACCCTCATCCGATCGATCAACACGACCGTCGTGGCGGTGCTGCCGACGGGGGCGATCCTCTTCATCGGCGCCCTGTGGCTCGGGGCTCAGACCCTGACCGACATCTCGCTGTCGATCTTCGTCGGAACGATCGTCGCGGCGTACTCCACGCTGTTCGTCGCTGCGCCGCTGTACTCGCTCCTGCGCGAGAACGAGGCCGACCTCAAGGCGCGCGACCAGCGTGTCGTGGAGGCTCGCTCGGCAGCCGTCGCCGCGGTCTGAGCCGGATGCGCGCGGGCGTAGGATTGACCTCCAGTTCCAAGCGCGTACGGGCATACAGGAGGCGATCGCATGGCTGAAGCGGTCACTCCGACAGGGTCTGCGACGGGCGGGCAATCGCTGCGCAGGCTCGTGCCGCGCATCTTCTCGCGGGCCCCGTCTCGCGACGCCCTCGAAGAGCTCATGCGGACGGTGCGCGTCCACCACCCCAAGGGCGACATCGCGATCGTCGAGCGCGCGTACCGGACGGCGGCGAAAGCGCACGCGTCCCAGAAGCGCCAGAGCGGCGAGCCGTACATCACGCATCCGCTCGCGGTCGCGCAGATCCTCGCCGAACTCGGCCTCGGTCCGCGCGCGATCGCCGCGGCCCTCCTGCACGACACGGTCGAGGACACCGACTACTCGCTCGATCAGCTGACCGCCGACTTCGGCGACGAGGTCGCGATGCTGGTCGACGGCGTCACGAAGCTCGACAAGGTCAAGTACGGCGACGCTGCGCAGGCGGAGACCGTCCGCAAGATGATCGTCGCGATGTCCAAAGACATCCGCGTCCTGCTGATCAAGCTCGCGGACCGCCTGCACAACGCTCGCACCTGGGGGTTCGTCCCTCCCGAGAAGGCCGCCAAGAAGGCCCGCGAGACGCTCGAGATCTACGCGCCGCTGGCGCACCGTCTCGGCATCCAGACCGCCAAGAGCGAGCTCGAGGATCTGTCGTTCGCGGTGCTCCACCCCAAGCTCTACGCCGAGATCGACTCGCTCGTGAAGCAGCGCACCCCGCAGCGCGAGCAGTACGTGCACACGGTCATCGACAACGTCGAGGCGGACCTGCGAGACCTCCGCATCCGCGGACGCGTCATGGGGCGGCCCAAGCAGCTGTACTCCGTGTACCAGAAGATGGTGGTCCGCGGTCGCGAGTTCGACGACATCTACGACCTCATCGGCATCCGCATCATGGTGGGCACGGTCAGGGATTGCTACGCCGTCCTCGGTGCGATCCACGCACGGTGGACGCCGATCCCCGGCCGGTTCAAGGACTACATCGCGACGCCGAAGTTCAACCTCTACCAGTCGCTCCACACGACGGTCATCGGTCCCGGCGGACGCACGGTCGAGATCCAGATCCGCACGCACGAGATGCACCAGCAGGCCGAGTACGGCGTCGCGGCGCACTGGAAGTACAAAGAGCAGATCGCCGGCGGCAAGGCGGACTCCAAGGCGATCGACCAGGACATGGCCTGGCTCGCGCACATCTCCGACTGGCAGGCAGAGACCGCAGACCCCGGTGAGTTCCTCGACTCGCTGCGCTTCGAGATCGGTGCGAAGGAGGTCTACGTCTTCACCCCGAAGGGTCGTGTCGTGGGGCTTCCCGCGGGGGCGACCCCGGTCGACTTCGCGTACGCGGTGCACACCGAGATCGGCCACCGCACGATGGGGGCGAAGGTCAACGGCAGGCTCGTTCCCCTCGAGTCCGAACTCCACTCGGGTGACGTCGTCGAGGTGTTCACCTCGAAGAATCCGGATGCCGGGCCGAGCCAGGACTGGCTGGCCTTCGTCAAGAGCACCCGAGCGCGCAACAAGATCCGCGGCTGGTTCACGAAGGAACGCAGAGACGAGGCCGTCGAGCAGGGCAAGGACGCGATCGCCCGCGCGATGCGCCGACAGAACCTACCGCTGCAGCGGCTCATGAGCCAGGACTCGTTTACCGCTGTCGCCCACCAGCTCCGGTACGAAGACGTGACCGCGCTCTACGCGGCGGTCGGCGAAGGCCACGTGTCGACGCAGTCCGTCATCGAGAAGGTGACCGCGCTCGTCCGTTCCGAGGAGGAGGAGACCTCCACCGGTCCCATCGACCTGCCGGCCGTAGGGCGCTCGAAGGCGCCGCGCGGCGGCGACTCCGGTGTCCTCGTCCGCGGTGCCCCCGACATCCTCGTCAAGCTCGCCAAGTGCTGTACACCGGTGCCGGGCGACGAGATCGTGGGCTTCGTGACCCGTGGAAGCGGTGTGTCGGTGCACCGAGCAGACTGCACGAACGTCGGCTCGCTCCGCGATCAGCCCGATCGACTGATCGACGTGTCATGGGCTCCGACGTCGAAGAGCGTCTTCCTCGTGCACATCCAGGTGGAGGCGCTCGACCGTTCGGGCCTGCTCAGCGACATCACGCGGGTGCTCAGCGAACACCACGTGAACATCCTGTCGGCATCCGTGCAGACGACCAACGACCGTCTCGCGCTCAGTCGTTACGTCTTCGAGATGGGCGACACCGTCCACCTCGATCGCGTGTTGAACGCCGTCCGGCGCATCGACGCCGTCTACGACGTCTACCGGGTCACGTCTTCCTGACGCCGCCGTAGTTCTGCGGCCGCCGCCCGTTTGTGGTGGATGGGACCCGCCGCGTCGATCCAGATGACCGCATCGGCGAGGAGGTCCGGTCGCCACGCGAGCATGTCATCGACCAAGTGGCGCGGCGATCCGCCGACCACGGCGTCGCGGACGAGGTCGACGAGGGTGCGGACGGGCGTCGTCACAGCGACGCCGCTGATGAGCTCGACGTCGCCGGCGGGTAGCGCGACATCCCGGAACCGGATGCGCGCGTCGACCGGGAAGGCTGCTCGCCGCCGGCCGGCGCGCTGCAGAGTGTGAATGAGCGGCGGGTCCGGGATGGCACCGTGCACCCACGCCGCGCTCGCGTGGGTGACTGCGCGCTCCGGCCCGCCGATGGAGCGGAAGGATGCTGCGCGCAGCTCTCGTGTCTCGACGGCGTCCGCCGGCATGAACGCCTCGCCGACCTCCACCAGGTCGCCGTCGAGACGGGCGGCAGTCAGCTCCGCAGTCGACAACCGATCATCGGCGAAGTAGAGGAACGGCCACATGAGGGCAGTCTGCGCCATCGAGGTGCGTCGCCGTCGGGCTGCCGACACCTCTGTGGAGAACGCAGAGAGCGGAGCACCCCGGGGGAGTGCTCCGCTCTCTGTC
>ENA-UOWK01001041-UOWK01001041.1-bioreactor-metagenome-genome-assembly--contig:-NODE-1041-length-10827-cov-11.345433_pt1 | contig 10827 bp, 3 predicted proteins | sample MGYA00238157_ERZ761612 | MGnify/ENA primary metagenome ERZ761612 (study PRJEB28901, sample SAMN06268035) | bioreactor metagenome | isolation source: Joint BioEnergy Institute, California, USA... | reverse complement strand
TATATAATTTTTTTTTGCTTTTTTGTGTTTTTTTAAAGACAAAGAATCATTACAAAATAAGAAAAATTTCTCACCATAATAATTTTTTTATCATCCTTCAGCTAAGCAACTAAATTATTCCTCATCCCAAATAATGTTATTCCAAACAAAAATTAACCATTTCAAAAGATCAATGAAAGTTCGTAAGCTGTTATCTCAAACCTCTCCACTCACTCACAAAAGATATGTGAGTTTAGAAAATAATATGTATACTTAAACATGAAAATTCTCTTGGCTATATATATTGAATCATCCATCTTACCACAAGGCTTAGTATTGTTCTCAAGAAATAATTTCAGAAGTTATTCTTTAGTAACCTAAATAGAGAAAGTGATTTAAACTAAACAATTTTGAAATCATACATCGATAGTAAAGCAAATTTATTTACGCAAGAGTTACCAAAAACTTAAGCAACAAACAATTATACATAAAATGCATTAAAAATAAACCAATTAGAATGTGTTTCAAAAGTTTATAATGTACTCTTTACTCTGCCATTCTAGAACTAGAATGCGTCTCAAGAATACATAAATGAACATTTTACTCACGCCATTCATGATAATTTTTTTTTTTTTTACATAACAAAGTGATAACAACAACAAAATAAAATAATTAACACTAACATTATATATCAACTATCCTCCCCCCAACCAGATTGAGACATTGTCCTCAATGTCAAAATATAGAAAGAGTAAAATATAGAAGATATCACCTGAAACATCTTTTATTGAAAATTAAACCTGCAACAAAATAAAACAAGCCACACAAAAAAATAAAACAAGCCACACAAAAAAGCTTAAAAATACATAGAAATAGATAGGCTACAGACGAAGCGTCAAATCTATCCTGCGTTTCTTTTCACTGTTATCAGTATACCAATCTATCTGACTCATTGTTGGATCAGATAGAGGTGTAAAAGCTTGTAGTTCATCGAGTAACTGATCAACAGTTGAAGCAGAAATGAGGATCTGTCGTGCTGCAGATGAGACGAATTGTTTTTCCACCGCATAGTCAAGAAAAGATAACAACCCATTATAAAAACCATCAACGTTTAACAAACCAATGGGTTTTTTATGGATTTGCAATTGTGCCCATGAGACAATTTGAAAAATTTCCTCCAATGTTCCGAAACCTCCAGGTAGAGCTATGAAGGCATCAGCATTACGAAGCATAAAAGAAATTCGTTCATGCATTGATGATACCTGTAACTCATCCCCAATTATTTTTCCTACAATGTCTCCAACAGCTAGAGCTTTTGGTATGATACCCAAAACTCGACTGCCATTATTTTGTGCAGCGGTTGCCACACGTCCCATTAATCCAAGACTACCTCCCCCATATACTAAATGAATATTGCGCTCAGCTAACATCTTACCAAGGGTTTCTGCTGCTTCTATAAACTCACTAGTTTTTCCAGGGCTGGATCCACAAAAGACACAAATTTTTGTGAATTTACGAGTTGATGATCCTTCCATGATTACACTCACCCTCTCTCTTGAATGATTTTGAGTTTGTACAAAGATGCAGAAATAATGCAATGTATTTATAGAGCCAAAAGGTATTGCAAAGTTAAATCACATGGCTATTGGCTTGAAATACAAGATTCAACACCTTTTACCAATTTTCAATTTGTTAGCTGGAAAAGTCACATGGGTTGTCGGCTTAAAATGCAAAATTTTCAAAAAGGATTATAGGTGGTTGATTATTGAAAAGACGTTTGAGTTTGAAATGAAACATTTAAAAATAACAGCTATAGTAAATATATACAAGTAGTTGTGATTGTGGCTCACATCTTCCTCTGATTTTACGTCCAGTAACGGCTTAAACGCCCTCTATGGGTCGGGGATAGGCTTCCCATCCAATTTTCTTATAAATTGGCAAACAGGGTCTTTTAAAGTCAGATTCCCGAGACTATACCGCTCATGTTCTTTTAGGAATATGTCCCATAATTCACGAATTGCAATATGCACATATCCACTAGGATGCGTCTCAAGAGTCGATAAGATATTATCTAAAGACTCCTTACTCAGGCCATCCTTAATGAACCTAATTTTATCTTCACGATTTACAGACACCATTCCTAAAGTGCGGCAACGTGTGTTGCAAGTCGTGCGTGCACACTTGTAACAAACATTTAATCGTTTTGCTCTTCGTTTTTTTGAAAAAGAGCTTTTACCTAAGCCAGGCATGTAGGAAATTAATGAGTCTGAAAATTCACCTGTCAATCTAACTTTGGCTTCAATTAACCAACGTAAATCAACAGGTATATTCATAATCATTAATAACCTTAATCTTTCACATCTTGCTTGGTAAATTTTCTTCAAGGAATTTTGAGGCAATGAGGGAAAACGCTTTTTCAAATTTTTTAGAATGTCATCCATTTTTTTTTTAAGAAAAGGGGGAAGAAGAGAAGATATCAGTAATTATGGGAAACTGACAAAACCGATTTGAAATATCACGGAGTACCGTTATCCGCCGCTTAACCGGGGTGCAAAACAAAACTTTAACAAAACTACTAAATTAACCTGCAAGTAAAAAAAAATGTTAGAAGAAGAATAAATATATATAAATATGTAAATATATAAAACAAAGATTAATTGGTCTCGTAACAAGGATCCGACAGGAACGTAAATTCTTCATGAAAAGCTTGGTTTTCTAGAAACGGCTTGAGTCTTTGCCCATTTACCTTAAACACATTCCCATTTCTAGGATTTTCAATGTCAATTGTTCCATAAGGGTACACATGTTTCACAATAAAAGGGCCACTCCATCTTGATCTTAATTTTCCAGGGAATATGTGAAGTCGAGAATTATAAAGCAAAACCTTCTGACCAGTGTCAAATGTTTTTCTCTGAATTTTTTTATCATGAAAGGCTTTAATTTTAGCTTTATGAATTTTTGAATTCTCATATGCATCATTTCTCAATTCTTCAAGTTCATTTATTTGTAATTTACGTATGTGTCCAGCAGAATCAAGATTTTCATTGAAAGTTTTAATAGCCCAGTAGGCTTTATGCTCAAGTTCCACAGGTAAGTGACAAGGTTTTCCATAAACTATCCTATAGGGAGACATACCCAATGAAGTTTTAAAAGCAGTTCTATAAGCCCACAGTGCATCATTTAGTCTTAAAGACCAATCTTTGCGATTTGGGTTTACAGTTTTTTCTAAAATTTGTTTTATCTCCCTATTTGCTAATTCAACTTGTCCACTTGTCTGAGGATGATAAGGGGTGGCAACTTTATGAGTAATACCATATTTTTTCACTAATGTTTCAAATGGTCTATTACAAAAATGCTTACCCCCATCACTTATAATGGCTCGAGGGATTCCAAATCGACTTAAGATATTTTCTTTCAAAAATTTCATGACTGTTTTATGGTCATTATGTCGACATGGAATAGCCTCAATCCATTTTGAGACATAATCTACTGCAACTAAGATATACGTAAATCCAAATGATAACGGAAATGGTCCCATGAAATCTATCCCCCAACAATCAAAGATTTCAATAACAAGAATGGGGTTCAAAGGCATCATGTTTCGTTTTGAAATTGATCCCAACTTTTGACAATTTTCACACGTTATACAAAATGCATGTGTATCTTTAAATAAAGTGGGCCAATAAAATCCACACTGCAAGATTTTTGCAGCTGTTTTCTTTGATGAGAAATGTCCCCCACATGCTTCAGAATGACAAAATTCAATAACTTTATTTACCTCATTGTCGGGTATGCATCTTCGAAATATTTGATCACGACAATATTTGAAGAGATAAGGATCATCCCAATAAAACTTTCTTACCTCAGTTAAAAATTTTCTTTTGTCTTGAGCATTCCATTGAGGTGGCATTTCTCCTGTTACAAGAAAATTAACAATATTAGCATACCAAGGCATTGTAACAGTAGAAAATAAAAATTCATCGGGAAAAGAATCATTAATAGGTGTTATTTCTGTTGATGAATCTGGTGTGAGTCTTGATAAGTGATCTGCAACAACATTCTCAGCTCCCTTCTTATCCTTGATAGTGATAATAAATTCTTGAAGCAATAGAATCCATCGAATCAGTCTTGGTTTTGCATCCTGTTTTGACATTAAGTACCTTACAGCAGCATGGTCAGTAAATACAATAGTTGAAGAACCAATTAAGTAAGAACGAAATTTGTCTAATGCAAATATTACAGCAAGTAGTTCTTTTTCAGTTGTTGTGTAATTCATTTGTGCACTGTTTAAAGTTCTACTTGCGTAATAAATTACATAGGATTTACCTTCCTTTCTTTGTCCTAATACAGCACCAACAGCGTAGTCACTAGCATCACACATGAGCTCAAAAGGTAAAGACCAGTCAGGAGATTGTATGATAGGAGCAGATGTTAAGAGGCCAATTAATTTTTCAAATGAATTTTGACACTCTTGAGTCCACTTAAATGATACATCTTTTGCTAAGAGGTTACAAAGAGGTTTAGATATAGCACTAAAGTTTTTTATGAACCTCCTATAGAATCCAGCATGTCCTAAAAAGGATCGGACTTCTCTGACTGTTTTTGGTGGAGGCAAATGTGTAATGAGTTCGACTTTTGCCTTATCCACTTCAATTCCTTTAGAAGATACTATATGTCCCAAAACAATTCCAGAAGTAACCATGTAGTGACATTTTTCCCAGTTCAATACAAGACTCTTTTCTTCACATCTTTTTAAGACCTTTTCTAAGTTTTCAAGACAATTATCAAAAGAATTTCCAAACACAGTTAAATCATCCATGAAAACTTCTAAATAATGCTCAATCATGTCACTAAAAATGCTTAACATACATCTCTGAAATGTTGCTGGGGCATTACAAAGTCCAAAGGGCATTCTTCTAAAAGCAAAGGTTCCAAAAGGACATGTGAATGTAGTCTTTTCTTGGTCCTCTAGTGCTATAGGAATTTGATAATAGCCAGAGTAACCATCTAGAAAGCAATAGTAGGGATGTCCTGCTACTCTTTCTATAATCTGATCAAGGAATGGTAAAGGAAAATGGTCTTTTCTAGTGGCCAAGTTCAATTTTCTATAATCTATGCACATCCTCCAACTAGATGAGACTCGAGTTGGTATTAACTCACCTTTTTCATTTTCAATGACTGTGATTCCAGATTTTTTTGGTACTACCTGAGTAGGACTTACCCACTTACTATCTGAGATAGGATAGATGATTCCTACTTCAAGTAATTTGAGAACTTCAGCTCTCACTACCTCTTTCATATGTGGATTTAATCTCCTTTGAGGTTGTTGGGAAGTTTTGGCATTATCCTCTAGGTGTATTCTATGTGTGCAAATCAAAGGATTAATACCATTTATGTCTTTTAAAGTCCACCCAATTGCATTTTTATGCATTTTCAATAATTCAATCAACTTATCTTCTTGTTCACTTGTGAGTGTAGAAGCGATTACCACCGGGTAAGTTTGTTTCTCTCCAAGAAATGCATATTTCAGTCCTTCAGGCAGAGGTTTTAACTCCAACTTTGAAATTTCGTTCTTTTTATCCTCATTTTCTCCCAATTCTTCAAACTTTAGTTTCCATCTTTTATTTTCAATCACCTGTGCACAGTCAAGTAAAGAACATATGTCAGAGATTTCAGGATCTAATTGTATATTTGACTCAAATGAATTTATTAAACACATTTCTAAGGGATCGGTAGAACTCCCTTTTTGAATATGATCCTCCACAATCGTTTCAATCATGTCACCTTCTTCACTTTCATCCTCCTCTTCATATGGTTGCTTACACATATTAAAAACATTGAGTTTAAGTGTCATGTTTCCAAATGAAAGCTTCATTACTCCATTCCTGCAATTAATCAAAGCGTTAGAAGTTGCTAAAAATGGACGACCTAAAATAACAGGTATCGGATTACATCCTTTGACAGGTTCTGTGTCCAAGACGATAAAATCCACAGGATATATGAATTTATCAACTTGAACTAAGACATCCTCCACTGTCCCTCTTGGTACTTTTATTGATCTATCAGCAAGTAAAAGAGTTACAGATGTTGATTTTAACTCCCCGAGATTGAGCTGCTGATAAACTGAATACGGCAATAAATTCACACTAGCACCAAGATCAAGTAAGGCTTGTTCAATTTTATGACTTCCAATAATACATGAAATTGTAGGACAACCAGGGTCTTTATATTTCAAAGAATTATTGTTCTGAAGAATGGCACTTACTTGTTCAGCTAAAAATGCTTTCTTTTTCACATTCAGTTTTCTTTTTACTGTGCATAAGTCTTTCAAAAATTTTGCATAAGATGGAACCTGTTTAATAGCATCCAGTAAAGGAATATTAACTTTTACCTGTTTGAAGATTTCAAAAATTTCAGGATTGTGATTCATCTTCTTAGTATTACGTAATGCATGAGGAAATGGGGGTGGAGGTGAGGGTTTAGTGTTTTCTTCATTAAGTGTAGGTTCAACACTTTCCTTACCCTTAGAGATTGATTCATCGCTCTCATGAGGTTCAGGAATTTCTTTTTCAACAATTTTACCACTCCGAAGAGTGATAACTGCTTTAACTTGATCCATGTGTTGGCTTCCTGAACTACATGCATTTGAGTTATGTTGTCCTTTGGGGTTTGGCTGTGGTTGAGAAGGAAATTTTCCTTTCTCATGAATGTTCAGTGCAGATGCAAATTTAGCAAGAGTATCTTTCAAATCAGCAAATGTTTGAGCATTTTGAGAATTAACAGACTCTTGTTTTTCAATGAATGTATGCAAGGTTTCTTCAAGATTTTTCCTAGGAGGTGGGACATATGGTGCATAACCTTGATGATTTTGAAAGTTTTGGTGTGGTTGGAAAGGTGGTTGCGAAGCCTGTGCTTGAGTGTCATTCCTCCAACTAAAATTCGGGTGATTTCGCCATCCAGGATTATAGTTTTGTGAATATGGGTTATTGTTTGACCGTTTGAACGTGTTTAAAACATTGGCTTGTTCATGGAGACATTCCCTAAATGCAGGCAAAGTTGGGCAATCATTGGTAGGGTGATCATGGGTTTCACAAATGTGACACACAATTTCTTGAACAGATTTTATTTGACCACTCTTTTTCATTTCTAAGGTTTCGACTTTTCTAGCAAGGGATGCTAATTTGGCTTGAAGGTCATGGTCTTCCTTAAGATGATAAATACCCCCACTAGATGTAGTGGTTTGATTTTTGCTAGGTGCCTCACAGGTACCAGCAGTGTCCCAATTTTGAGCATTTTCTGCTAGTAAGTCAAGATAGTTCATTGCCTCTTCTGGGTCTTTTTCCTCAAATGTTCCATTACACATCATTTCTACCATTTGCCTAACTTGGGGTGTTAAGCCCTCATAGAAATTTGAGACTACTCTCCATGTTTCAAAACCATGATGGGGACAGGTATTAAGTAATTCTTTATACCTTTCCCAACATTGGTAAAGGGTCTCTCCTGGTTTTTGGGCAAAAGTGGTGATTTGTCTTTTGAAAGAATTTGTTCTATGGGAGGGAAAAAACTTTTTCAGGAATTGTTGTTGCATCTCGTCCCATAAAGAAATGGATCCTGGCCTAAGGTTTTGTAGCCATGTTTTAGCTTTATCTTTTAAAGAAAAAGGGAAAAGCTTAAGTCGAATTGTGTTCATGCTACAATTTTGATCATTATACGTGTTACACACTTCTTCAAATTCTCTTAGATGTAGATAAGGGTTCTCTGCATCTAAGCCATGAAAAGTGGGTAAAAGTTGGATAATGCCTGGCTTAAAATTAAAATGCGTTGCATCCGGTGGAAAAATTAAGCAAGATGGTGCACCGGTTCGTGTAGGGTTCATATAGTCTCTAAGTGTCCTAGGTCGGTTATGGTCATTATGTTGGGACTGATTGTCCCCTGGGTCTATGAGTCCCTCAATTTGATTTTCGCTCATGGTGTTACTTGGTGAAGAATGAGAAGATGAAGGAGAATCTAACAAATTATCAAAGGAAGTTTTGAAATTACCTTTTACTAAACGATGAGAATTAGGATCTCGAAACCAACCGCTCATAAAAAGAAACAAAACAAAATACAATAACAATAAATAATACAAATAAAATATTAAACACAGGTAAATAAAATAAAATATTACACACAAGTAAATAAAATATGTAAAACTAAAAGCAAAATAAAGATAAATAATTAGAAGTTAGATTAGTGATGTTAGATTATATAATAAAAAGTTAATAAATAAATAGTAGGAGGCTTAGCCTTCCATTAAAATAAAAAGCGAAAATAAAAAGCGAAAATAAAAGGCGAATAATAAATAAAGTAAAGTACGTTAGGAGGCTCGGCCTTCCATGAAAATTAAAAAAAAAACTAAAATAAAAAGTAAAAAATAATAAATAAACGAAATAAAGAGTAGGAGGCTCAGCCTTCCGCGAAAATAAAAACAGAATAATAATAAAGTACGTTAGGAGGCTCGGCCTTCCATGAAAATAAAAAATAAATAAAAAAATAAAAAAAAACGAATAATAAATAACGAGTAGGAGGCTCAGCCTTCCATGAAAATAAAATAAACAAACAAACAATAACAAAACAAAATATTAACGTTACCTCCCCGGCAACGGCGCCAAAAACTTGACACGTCCAGAATATAGAAGTTATTCCCAAGTGCAGGATTGTCGAAGTAATAAATAACCCGATGAGAACGGGGTCGATCCACAGGGAAGTAGAATTAAAATTACAAATTATAAACACTTTAAAGATAATTAATGCAGTATAAGATGTTTGCAAATATTATTTCAATTAACCAATTCAAATAAAAAGCTAAGGTTACGGGGATTCACTCTTGGCATAAGAAGTAAGAATATATTTAACTTTTTATTTTTTTATAACTCAATTGGAATCCTCACACAAAGGAGGTTCCAACCGGAAAATATAGCAATTAAAGTTCATTATCATTTATATATTGATTAGTATTTATTTCTTTCAATTATTATACACCAAATCTTATAAATGGGTTCAAGTATTTATTATGCCAATCTTTATATTTGTCTACAATAAATCAAGACTCCCACTTTACAAGAAAGGTTATATAAACCAAATCTTGTAAATGGTTTCAAGAATTTATTGTGCCAAGTATTAAGTTTGTCAATAATAAATCAAGAATCACCACTTTAGAAGAAAGGGTATTAATTCTACAAACAAAATAAATACATCATATATAAATTTGCATAACTTAAAAATGAAGCATTAAATTCATGAATAAATATTAAACATATCTTATTACCTTGCCAAGAGCTTCACCCTTTCACCTTAGCTTAAACAAAATTATTTGGACATAATAAAACTAAATGAAAAGAAAAGAAATGGAAGAAGAAATAACATGACTTAATAGTAAACAAGAGAAATAATAGTACAAGGAAATGGATACAAAGGAAAAGTATTTTGAACTAAATTCTAACTTTCTAATTACATTCTTTAGGCATAAACAAGCCACCTATTTATAGAAAAACATGGATAAATCGAGACAAATTTGGAGGGAACCACTTGGTTGATGAAAGTCAAGAATGGTGGCAAAATAATTTGCATTCATTATCACTTGGGCACCCACTTGATTATCCAATTTGGAATTGATGTGATCCGAATTAGCTGTCACTCAAAACATAAAAGTTGTAGATAAGTCTCTTATCTTTCCAAATTGAGTGATCTCATACGTATTAGATACGTATTTCTATAGTTATGGGCCAAATACTGATAACTGTTCAAACTGGGCCTGTACTGCAGATCAATTCTGTTCTAGGCCAATTTTCACCCTCTAAACACTCGAATTTCCAATGCTTTGTGAAATACAATATGTTAGCCCATTGAGTCAGCTCTGCACAGGATTAAGAATCACCTCAATTGGATCTTTAGGTAGAAAGTTATGCCCATTTTACCGAACCTGCCACAAAACAGTTATAAGATAATTAAGTACAATATTGTAAACATACTTAAGTTAAGAAAATTAAATACACTAGTAATACAAAACAATCATGTAAAACTCTTATTAAATGTGTAATTTCAAGTGTTCATCACACCCCCCAACTGGCTTATTGCTAGTCCCTAGCAATTCGAGCATAAATAAAATTTGAACACTACCTAAGTATTTCAAACAAAACGTCAGTTTTAAAATCACAATCGCTATAAAGGTTATTTCAATCATAACTTCCAAAAATATTTTTGTGTGTGTGTGAATTAAGCCAAAGCCTTCTTACCACAAACCACAACATATATAGCCTTAAAAATGTTCCAAGTAAAAGCCTCAACTCCATATCCTTACAGGTGAATAACTTGTTTAATGACTTAGGATTTCACTCATGGAGTTGGAAAACAGATAATCGCTCAAGAAAAAGTTACATTTAAGGACAGACAGACAAACTAACATTGATCCAAAGATAGGAAAATCAAATATTTAGAGTCAAACCATTATTGTCAAATGCCAGCTTCAAGACTTTAATTATTTAATGCGAATCTTACGAATATAGAATTCGGTGATAAGATTGCTTCCTAATGACTTTAGTCTTCTAAAATTGAATGAAGACTTTATTGAACTGAATTGACTTCTTTTCTTTCTTTTTTTTTTAAAAATTTTTTTTACTCATTTTTTTTTCTTTTTTGAAAGACATAAGGAATCATTACAAAATAAGAGCAATTTATCACCATAATACTTTTTCAATTTTTTTTTATCCTTCAGCTAAGCAACCAAATCATTCATCATCCCAAATAATGTCATTCCAAATAAAAATTAACTATTTCAAAAGATCAATGAAAGTTCGTAAGCTGTTATCT
>ENA-UOWK01001039-UOWK01001039.1-bioreactor-metagenome-genome-assembly--contig:-NODE-1039-length-10859-cov-9.168734_pt1 | contig 10859 bp, 20 predicted proteins | sample MGYA00238157_ERZ761612 | MGnify/ENA primary metagenome ERZ761612 (study PRJEB28901, sample SAMN06268035) | bioreactor metagenome | isolation source: Joint BioEnergy Institute, California, USA... | reverse complement strand
ACCACTGAATTATATATGCGCAGCGAATAAAAAAGCTGGCGCTATGACAGCTAGAGCATCGTTTCTAGCACTATTTCATTATGCCTTTGCTGACATCCATTATAGGAGAGTTGGCGGGGCTTTAAACTATTTTGCTTTTGGCACGCTATAAGTTCGGATAAAGAACTCATTCTGGTTAAGAACAGAAGGCCGCTTTAAGTGAATATTTAACCAAACTGCTTTTGATCATAATCTTGCGAAGCAAGGATGACAAAAGCACATATTAGGAGCTTGCTGGCATGGCTAACCAGAGAATCCGTATCCGTCTTAAGTCTTTTGATCATCGTCTAATTGATCAATCTGCACAAGAGATTGTTGATACTGCAAAGCGCACCGGTGCGCAAGTTTGTGGTCCTGTACCGTTGCCGACTCGCATTGAGCGCTTCAACGTTCTAACCTCACCACACGTTAACAAAGACGCGCGTGACCAGTACGAAATTCGTACTCACAAGCGTATGGTTGATATCGTTCAGCCTACTGATAAAACGGTGGATGCGCTAATGAAGTTAGATTTAGCGGCGGGTGTTGACGTTCAAATTGCTTTGGGTTAATGCACATTACACACCCAACCCATTAATATAAGATATAAAGAGGTCTAAAATGGCGATCGGTTTAGTCGGTAAAAAATGCGGCATGACTCGTATCTTCACTGAAACAGGCGCTTCTATCCCTGTGACAGTAGTTGAGGTCGATGCAAACCGCATTACTCAAGTAAAAAATACTGATGTAGATGGCTATCAAGCTATCCAAATTACCACAGGTACCCGTCGTGACAGCCGCGTAACAGCCGCACAAAAAGGTCACTTCGCTAAAGCTGGCGTTAAAGCTGGCCGTGGTGTTTGGGAATTCCGTGCCAACGATAGCGATCTTGAAGGTCGTGAGATTGGTGGCGAGATTCTAGCTGACTTGTTCGAACAAGGTCAGATGGTTGATGTGACAGGACAAAGCAAAGGTAAAGGCTTCCAAGGTCCTATCAAACGTCACAACTTCAGCATGCAAGATGCGACTCATGGTAACTCAGTATCTCATCGTGCACATGGTTCAACTGGTCAAAACCAGTCACCAGGTAAAGTATTCAAAGGCAAAAAGATGGCGGGTCAGATGGGTAACAAACGTGTTACCGTTCAAGGCCTAGAAGTAATTTCGGTTGATGCCGAAAAAGGGTTACTTGTCATTAAGGGTGCTATCCCAGGCGCCACCGGTGGCGATGTCATCGTACGTCCGTCAGTCAAAGCCTAAGCAAGGGGATTAACGTGGATTTAAAAACAGTTACAGGTGCGGCGGTTGAGCTTTCTGATACGGCTTTTGGTCGTGAATTCAACGAAGCATTAGTGCATCAAGTCGTCACCGCATATCTTGCTGGTGCTCGTCAAGGTACACGTGCGCAAAAAACCCGTGCCGAAGTTTCTGGCGGTGGCATTAAGCCATGGCGCCAAAAAGGTACTGGTCGCGCTCGTGCAGGCTCTATTCGTAGCCCTATCTGGCGTTCAGGTGGTCGTGCATTCGCTGCAAAACCACAAGATTGGTCACAGAAAGTAAACCGTAAAATGTATCGCGGTGCGATGCAGTGCATCCTAGCCGAATTGATTCGCCAAGAGCGTTTGATTTTGGTAGAAGAGTTGAGCGTTTCTGGACCTAAGACCAAAGAGCTGATTGCAAAGTTAAATGATCTTAATGCACCTCGTGCATTAATCGTCACCAAAGAAGTTGACGAGAATTTATACTTAGCTGCTCGCAACATCCCACACGTCAATGTACTTGGTACAAACGAAGTGGATCCAGTGAGCTTGATTGCTTTTGATAAAGTAATCATGTCAGTTGAAGCTGCGAAACAATTTGAGGAAGCACTAGCATGAATAACGCAAGACTTTATCAGGTCTTAAGAGGACCTGTATTCTCAGAAAAATCTCAAATGCTTGGCGACTCACTTGGTGTTCAGGTATTTAAAATTGATTCTAATGCTACTAAGCTTGAAGTCAAGAAAGCAGTTGAGTTGATGTTTGAAGGTGTTGAAGTTACTAAAGTGAACACTTTGAATGTTAAAGGTAAGACAAAGCGTTTTGGTAAAAGCATCGGCCGTCGTAACGACTATAAAAAAGCCTATGTTACCTTAAAAGCTGGTCAAGATGTACAAATGGCTGATGCTGGTGAAGACGTAGCGAATACTACTGCTTCTACTAGTGAAACAGCGAATAACGAATAAGGATTACACTCATGCCTATCGTAAGAGCAAAGCCAACATCACCAGGCCGTCGTTTTGTTGAAAAAGTGGTGCATCCACACCTTTACAAAGGTCGTCCTTATGCAGCGCTTCTCGAATCAAAAAGTAAGTCAGGTGGTCGTAACAATAATGGTCGCATAACGACTCGTCATATCGGCGGTGGTCATAAGCAACATTATCGTATTATCGATTTCAAACGTACTAAAGACAATATCCCAGCAACGGTAGAGCGTATTGAATACGATCCTAACCGTACTGCACATATTGCATTACTTAAGTATGCTGATGGCGAACGTCGTTACATTATCGCTGCTAAAAAACAAGCAGTTGGCGATACAGTAATGTCAGGTGAAACATCTCCAATCCGTCCAGGTAACTGCTTACCGCTAAAAAACATCCCATTGGGTACTGTGATTCACAATATCGAGCTTAAAATCGGTAAAGGTGCACAGATGGCTCGTTCTGCGGGTGCTAGCGTTCAGTTATTAGGCCGTGATGGTATCTATGCAATTCTTCGTATGCGCTCAGGCGAGACTCGCCGTGTACACGTAAATTGCCGTGCGGTTATCGGTGAAGTTTCTAACACTGAAAACAACTTGAAATCACTTGGTAAAGCCGGTGCTTCACGTTGGCGTGGTGTTCGTCCTTCAGTTCGTGGTGTCGCTATGAACCCGGTTGATCACCCACATGGTGGTGGTGAAGGTCGTAATAAAGGTCGCCATCCAACTAGCCCTTGGGGTCAGAAGTCTAAAGGACTTAAAACGCGTCACAATAAGCGTACTGACAATATGATCATCCGCCGCCGCGCCAAGAAGAAATAAAGGAAGAATTTCATGCCTCGTTCATTGAAAAAAGGTCCATTCATAGACGCGCATTTGTTTGCTAAAGTTGAGAATGCATTAGACACCAACTCACGCAAGCCAATTAAGACTTGGTCGCGCCGCTCAATGATTTTGCCACAAATGGTTGGCCTAACTTTATCTGTTCACAACGGCCGTACTCATGTACCGGTTATCGTAAGTGAGCAAATGGTTGGTCATAAACTAGGTGAATTTGCCCCGACTCGTACGTATCGTGGTCACGGCATTGACAGAAAAGCTAAGAAATAAGGTGCTTACCATGGAAGTAACTGCAAAATTACGCGGTGCCGCCATTTCGGCACAAAAAGTTAGACTCGTTGCTGATGAAGTTCGCGGCAAATCTATCGAGCGTGCTTTGGATATCCTAACGTATAGTAATAAAAAAGGCGCTGTATTTGTTAAGAAATGCCTTAACTCAGCCATCGCCAATGCCGAACACAATCATGGCTTAGATATTGATGACCTAAAAGTCTCTACTATCTACGTTGATGAAGGCATTACGCTAAAACGTATCCTACCACGTGCTAAAGGTCGCGCTGATCGTATCAGTAAGCGTACTTGTCACATCACTATCAAGGTAGGAGAATAAGTTATGGGTCAAAAAGTACATCCAATCGGAATTCGTCTTGGTGTTGTAAAAAAGCATAATGCAAACTGGTATGCTAACCCTAAACAATACTCAGAATACCTCATTAATGACATTCAAGTTCGTGAGTATCTACGCAAGAAGCTAGATAACGCTATGATCAGCAATATCATGATTGAGCGTCCTACTGGTGCTGCTAAGATTACCATCGCCACTGCGCGTCCTGGTATTGTTATCGGTAAGAAAGGCGAAGATATCGAAAGACTTCAAAAAGAATTGACCAAAATTATGGGCGTACCTGCTCAGGTCAACATTGAAGAAATCACTTCACCTGATCTTGATGCACGTTTGGTAGCAGACGGTATCGCAAGCCAGCTTGAGCGTCGTGTTATGTTCCGTCGTGCGATGAAGCGCGCTGTACAGAACAGCATGCGTTCTGGTGCTAAAGGTATTAAAGTTGAGTTGTCTGGCCGTCTTGGCGGTGCTGAGATTGCTCGTAGCGAATGGTATCGTGAAGGTCGTGTGCCATTGCATACACTCCGCGCTGATATTGACTATTCGTCAGTACGTGCAGAGACAACTTACGGCACTATCGGTGTGAAAGTTTGGATTTTCCGTGGCGAAATCCTTGACGGTATGAACAGTGTTTATAATCCCGTCAATGAAGAGAAGCCTCGTGCGCCAAAACGCCGTGGTCGTGGAAACGGAAACCGTCGAAACTCAGACAGAGGTTAAACTATGTTACAGCCAAAACGTACCAAGTTTCGTAAAATGCATAAAGGTCGTAACACTGGGCTAGCTCATCGTGGAAGCACCGTTGCATTCGGACAAATTGGTCTAAAATCGTTGACTCGTGGTCGTATGACTGCCCGTCAAATTGAAGCAGCACGTCGTACCATCACTCGTAAAATTAAGCGTGGCGGTAAGATTTGGATTCGTGTATTCCCAGACAAACCAATTACCAACAAACCATTAGAAGTACGTATGGGTAAAGGTAAAGGTCCAGTCGAGTATTGGGTATGCGAAATCAAGCCTGGTAAAGTGCTATATGAAATTGAAGGGGTACCAGAAGAGCTTGCACGTGAAGCTTTCACGCTTGCTGCAGCAAAACTGCCCTTTAAAACTACCATTGTTAAGCGGACGATAATGTAATGAAGATCAGTGAATTACGTGATAAATCATTAGAAGAACTGACCCAGTTACTTGATGAAAAGCAACTTGATGCTTTCCGTATTCGTATGGCTAAAGCAACTGGTCAGTTGGGTAATACCCATGAAGTCAGAGGCAATCGTCGCACGATTGCTCAGATTCAGACTTTGATTAACGAGAAACAACGAGGCGACTCATGAGCGATAACAATCAAACAGCTACCAATGCTAGCGTATTGACAGGACGAGTTGTCAGCGACAAGATGGACAAGTCCATCACAGTTTTGATTGAGCGCCTGGTTCGTCATCCTTTGTATGGCAAACAGCTTCGTCGTTCTACGAAAATCAAAGCACATGATGAGAATAACGTTTGCCAACAAGGCGATCTTGTCCGCATCAAAGAAACGCGTCCAATCTCTAAAACCAAGTCTTGGACTTTGGTTGAAGTGGTTGAAAAAGTAGAAAAAATCTAAGTAAATTGCATTAAAAGCCAGAAGCTGTTAAAATAGCCGCCTTTTTAAGGATGCTGATTGCGCCGAGCGTATATCACTCACATTAAGAGTAAGTCGCGGTTATTAATATTAAAATGCCGTCCTACTCATTCTGTGCTAGCGGCAGCAACTGGTTTTTATTGCTCATACGTGTGGAGTAACGCTATGATTCAGGTTGAGTCAATGCTGGAAGTTGCAGACAATAGCGGTGCAAGGCGAGTTCAGTGCATTAAAGTACTGGGTGGTTCTCATCGTCGTTATGCATCAGTTGGCGACATTATTAAAGTAACGGTTAAAGAAGCCATTCCGCGTGGTCGTGTTAAGAAAGGCGACGTGATGAATGCTGTAGTTGTTCGTACCAAAAAAGGCGTTCGTCGTCCTGATGGTTCTGTGTTGCGTTTTGACGACAATGCTGCGGTATTGTTGAACCAAAATAAAGCACCTATTGCAACTCGTATTTTTGGACCGGTAACTCGTGAACTACGTGGTGATCAGTTTATGAAAATTGTATCACTAGCACCAGAAGTATTGTGAGGTAATCCATGTCAAAATTACGTAAAGGCGATACAGTTATCGTGATTGCTGGTAAAGATAAAGGCAAACAAGGTACTGTGCAAGCTGTAAAAAATGATCGTATTAAAGTTGAAGGCATTAATATTGTCACTAAGCATCAGAAGCCAAATCAGGCAACTGGCGTTGAAGGTGGCATTCTTAAGCAAGAAGCTTTTCTGCATATCTCAAATGTCGCAATCTTAAATGCGCAAACCCAAAAAGCTGATCGTATTACTTATCAGTTTGGCGAAGACGGCAAGAAACAACGCGTCTATCGTTCAAACGGTGAAGTAGTGGCGACTGCGTAAGACACTAAGGGTGTAATGGTAATGGCAAGATTAAAATCTTTATATAACGATAAACTAAAGCAGCAAATCAAAGAAGAGCTTGGTGTTGCAAACGTGATGCAAGTGCCTAAAATCACTAAAATCACACTAAACATGGGTGTAGGCGGCGCGTCTCAAGACAAGAAATTGCTTGAAGGTGCAGTGGCTGATATGACTGCAATTGCTGGTCAAAAGCCTGTTGTCACCAAAGCACGTAAATCAGTTGCTGGCTTTAAAATTCGTGAAGAATGGCCAATTGGCTGTAAAGTAACGCTACGCGGTGAGCAAATGTACGAATTTTTAGATCGTCTCATTGCCATTGCAATTCCTCGTATTCGTGATTTCCGTGGTTTTTCACCTAAAGCCTTTGACGGACGTGGCAACTACTCATTGGGTATCAAAGAACAGATCGTATTCCCAGAAGTAGATTTTGACAAGATTGATCGTATCCGTGGTATGGATGTGACGATCACCACGTCAGCTCAGTCTGATGAAGAAGGTCGTGCGTTGCTTAAAGCATTCGGCTTCCCATTTAAATAAGGTAAAGACGTTATGGCAAAGAAGAGCATGATTAACCGCGAATTAAAGCGCGAAAAAATGGTTGCTAAATATGCTGAAAAGCGTATCAAGCTAAAAGAAACTATCAGTGATATGAATGCAAGCGACGAAACTCGTATGGAAGCGATGCTAGAGCTACAAGCTCTTCCACGCAATTCATCACCAGTACGTCTACGCAATCGTTGTGCTATCACCGGTCGTCCTCATGGTTACTTCCGCAAGTTTGGCTTATCACGCAATATGCTGCGTGAGCGTGTCATGCAAGGCGATGTGCCTGGTGTTCGTAAAGCAAGCTGGTAAGGAGTAACTATATGAGTATGCAAGATACCGTTGGGGATATGCTAACCCGTATTCGTAACGCACAAATGGCTAACAAAGTATCGGTAGCAATGCCGAACTCTAAATTACGTAAATCAATTGCTGATTTACTAGTTAGCGAAGGTTATGTGGCAAGCGCTGTTGTTACTGAAGAAGAAAACAACAAAGCGACCCTATCTATCGAATTAAAATACTTCGAAGGCAAAGCTGTCATCGAAACTATCCAACGTTTTAGTCGTCCTGGCTTACGCCAGCATCGCGGCAAAGACAATATCCCTACTGTTAAGCAAGGTATGGGTGTTGCTATCGTATCAACGAGCCAAGGCATCATGAGTGATCGTGCTGCACGTGCTGCTGGTATCGGTGGTGAAGTCGTTGCATTTGTTGCCTAATCAGTATTTATTGCTCTAGGTAATAAGACGATAAAGTCTATTTGAACCCTTTAATAGTTTCCTATGACATTTATATAGATTAATTATAAGTTCTAAGAAGCTATTCATTTGATCTTAATAAAATTGAATGATGCTTAATGGGTGCAACTATGCTAAACTAGCAGGCTTTTTAGCCTGTTAGTTTTTTCGCTAATATAAAGAAGTCAATTTTTTAAGGAATATTCCTATGTCTCGTGTGGCTAAAGCCCCAGTGACGCTACCAAGTGGTGTAAGCGTTACTTTGAACGATCGGCAGGTCGAAGTTAAAGGCAAGAACGGCAATTTGTCTTTACGCCTGCATGAATTGGTCGAGCTGAAACAGGAAGATGATGCTATCATTTTCTCACCTACAGTCGATTCGAAAGAAGCTATGATGCACACTGGCACCATGCGCGCCCTGCTAAACAACTATGTTACAGGCGTGAATGAAGGCTTTGAAAGACGTCTTCAGTTAATTGGTGTTGGTTATCGCGCACAAGTTGCTGGTAATAAAGTAACTTTGAACGTCGGTTACTCTCATCCAGTAGAGTATACCTTGCCTGAAGGTGTGTCAGCTGAAACCCCAACGCAAACTGAAATTGTTTTGAAATCAAACAATAAGCAGCAGCTTGGTCAAGCAGCGGCTAACATCCGTGGTTTCCGCCCACCTGAGCCTTATAAAGGTAAAGGTATTCGTTATAGTGACGAGCATGTGATTCGCAAAGAAGCTAAGAAAAAATAAGGTGAGTTGAAATGTTTGATAAAAAAGCAGCTCGTCTGCGTCGAGCTAAGAAAACCCGCGCGCATATCCGTGTCCTAGGCGCTCATCGCTTAACGGTTAATCGTACGCCAAAACATATTTATGCCCAGATTATCTCTCCGAACGGTGGTGAAGTGATTGCTCAGGCATCTACCTTGGACGGCAGTTTGCGTTCAGGCGCGACAGGCAATATTGATGCCGCAACGTCTGTGGGTCAATTGATCGCAGAACGTGCAAAAGCAGCTGGTATTACTAAAGTTGCCTTTGACCGTAGTGGTTTTAAATATCATGGTCGAGTAAAAGCTTTAGCAGAAGCTGCTCGCGAAAATGGATTGGAGTTTTAATCATGGCTAGAAATGATAAAAATGATAAGAACGAACAGACTGACGGTCTAGTAGAACGCTTAGTTACCGTTGATCGCGTTGCTAAAGTTGTTAAGGGTGGTCGTATTTTCTCTTTCACTGCGTTGACCGTAGTGGGCGATGGCAATGGTCGTGTTGGTTTTGGTCGTGGTAAAGCACGTGAAGTGCCAGCTGCTATTCAAAAAGCACTAGAAGCTGCTAAACGCAATATGATCACTGTTGATCTTAATGATGCAACTTTGTATCATCCAATCAAAGCACGTCATGGCGCAAGTAAAATCTATATGCAACCTGCATCTGAAGGTACTGGCGTAATCGCTGGTGGCGCAATGCGTGCTGTATTAGAAGTTGCTGGTGTCAAAGATGTTTTGACTAAATGTTATGGTTCTACCAATACTGCTAACGTTGTTCGTGCAACGTTTAACGGTTTACGTGATATGTCAACTCCAGAGAAGATGGCAGCTAAACGTGGTAAATCTGTAGACGAAATCTTGGGTTAACTTAGACTAGGTGAGTTACGATGAAAAAAATGAAAGTCACTCAATTTAAATCGGGTGCCCATCGCCTAAAGAGCCACAAAGCGAGCTTGAAAGGATTGGGTTTACGCCGTATTAATCATACTGTTGAAGTAGAAGATACTCCTTCAACCCGTGGTATGGTTAATCGCGTCAACTACATGGTAAAAGTGGAGGAAGCGTAATGGGACTTAGATTAAATGAATTATCACCAGGTGTTGGTGCAAAGAAAACTGCCCAACGTCGTGGTCGTGGTATCGGTTCAGGTCTTGGTAAGACTGGTGGTCGTGGTGTAAAAGGTCAGAAATCTCGTTCAGGTTCTAGCATTCGCTCAGGATTTGAAGGTGGTCAGATGCCTCTATATCGTCGTCTACCAAAATTTGGTTTTACCAGTAAATTGGCAATGAAGACGGCTGAAGTACGTTTGTCTGAACTGAACAAAATTGAAGGCGATGTAGTTAGCATTGAGACACTTAAAGCTGCTAACCTAATCCGTCACGATATGAAGCGTGCACGTGTTATGTTGTCAGGCGAAGTTACTAAAGCTTATACTTTTAAAGGTATCAAAGTAACTAAAGGCGCTAAGCAAGCAATCGAAGCTGCTGGTGGTAGCATCGAGGAGTAGTAACGTGTCAAAACAATCAATGTCATCGACTGGTATACCGCTTAATCCATTTGCATTCATACGTAAGTATGATGAATTATGGACGCGCTTATTATTCTTAATCGGCGCATTGATTGTTTATCGTTTAGGGTCACATATTCCTGTACCAGGCATTAACCCAGTTAATCTAGCAGATCTGTTTTCGCGCAACGAAAATACTATCTTGAGTATGTTTAACATGTTCTCAGGTGGTGCGCTAGAGCGTATGTCCATTATGGCGCTTGGTATTATGCCATATATTTCAGCATCAATTATTGTACAGATGATGTCTGCGGTATTACCATCGCTTGAAGCTCTTAAAAAAGAGGGTGAGGCGGGACGACGTAAGCTAAACAAGTATACTCGTCAGGGCACGCTTGGTTTGGCACTGGTACAATCGTTGGGAATGTGTGCTGGTTTAATCAGTCAAAATCTTACCTTATCATCTGGTCTTACCTTTTATATTCCAGCAGTTACTTCTTTAGTAGCAGGCGCAATGTTCTTAATGTGGCTCGGTGAGCAAATTACAGAGCGTGGTGTTGGTAATGGTATCTCAATGCTCATTTTTGCGAGTATTGTGGCTGGTACGCCAGGTATGATTTCGCAATCTATTGAACAAGTGAATCAAGGTCAAATGAACTTGATTGTACTATTTATTTTTGTGTTATTAGGCATCGCGGTTACTGCTGGCATTGTTTATATTGAACGTGCTCAGCGCCGTGTTCCCGTAAACTACGCACAAAAACAACAACAAGGCCGTAAAATTTACGCTCAGCAGCAGTCACATTTGCCGTTGAAGCTTAATATGGCAGGGGTTATCCCAGCTATTTTTGCAAGTTCATTGTTATTGTTTCCAGCAAGTTTAGGGCAATGGGTTGGTCAATCAACTGATCCTACTTTTACTCAAAAAATATTACAAAATATGGCATTGGTATTGTCTCCAGGACAACCGCTATATTTAGTCTTGTTCGGTGCGATGATTATTTTCTTCTGTTACTTTTATACGGCATTGGTATTTAGTCCGCGTGAAGTAGCTGAAAATCTTAAACGTAGTGGTGCGTATATTCCAG
>ENA-UOWK01001036-UOWK01001036.1-bioreactor-metagenome-genome-assembly--contig:-NODE-1036-length-10877-cov-19.508686_pt1 | contig 10877 bp, 8 predicted proteins | sample MGYA00238157_ERZ761612 | MGnify/ENA primary metagenome ERZ761612 (study PRJEB28901, sample SAMN06268035) | bioreactor metagenome | isolation source: Joint BioEnergy Institute, California, USA... | reverse complement strand
GATCGGCGCTGGGGGGCTGATAGATATTGTCCATTCTGGTGTCTCGCAGGCACTGTCAGGGTGAGTTCGCCAGGCGAACGGCTCCTCCAGGAGCGCGAGCGATTTTACCGGGTGTTTGCAGAATGTGACATGTCACCAGCCTGGGAAGGTGGGCCGTGGCGGCCCACCGGGTGAGGTGCTCAGCAGTAGGTGTCGAGCAGTTCCTGCTTCTGGGCGCGAGGGCGGGCCCAGTCGTGTTGCAGGGTGTTCAATACGTTGCCGATGAAGTGGCGGTCGGCGGCAGCGCGGCGGCCTACGTAGCCCTGGCCGCGGCGGTAGGTGCGCAGGCGGGTGCGCATGTTCGGCCGTTGGCTGACGAACTCCTGTTCCGGCTGATCCGCCGGCAGGCGGTCGATACGTACTTCACCCGATTCGCATACCCACAGGATGTGGTTGTGCAGGCTGTCCTTGTGCTGGGAGAACAGCTGGGCGAGGTCGTCGATGGTCGGTTGCTGATTCAGGTTCATGGCGTTACCCCTTCATTCTCTGATCTGTCTAGGGCGACCGCTGCAGTGCGGCCGTCATTGCCCGTGGCGTTTGAGTGCTGCCAGCTGCCGTGTAGTGATGCGTGAGTATCGCTACGCAGCGGCGGCCAACCGAGGTCGAGGTTGCCGGAGGGAGATCAGCGAAGACGGGGCCGGATGCAGGTGATCCGCAGGATCAGCCACAGGCATCATGACAATGTCTCGCTAACGCTCTCGTCCTGGCAGGACGCTCGACTTCATCAATCTGCCTTGTGGGCAGTACATATCGTGGAACGCTCGGCTGGTATTACCGAGCTTGCCCAAGTGCCCTTGTCAGGGCTCCCGTCAGGGGAGGCAAGTCCATCATGCAAAAGCGCAGAGGGGTCGTCAATACTTTTGTAGTGATTTTTTTATAGCACTACAAAAAAGCTCCGAATCCCTTGCAAGGCGTCTGGCACGCCGAAAAATGACCCTCTGGTCACTCGGCGAGAAGACGTCCGTCGCGCTCGCGCTGAGCATCGCGTTGCATCGATTCGAGGTTCTTTTCGATGGTTTCGCACAGCGCGTCCATCTGGATCTGGTGCTCGCTGGCCTGGAACGGGCTCTGCAGGTCGCTGCCTACCCGCTCGATCGCCAGCAGCATGAAGCCGACTACCGTCGAGGCCAGCGGCGTGTACCACTCCAGGCTCTCCACCAGGCCGATCGGGACGATCACGCAGAACATGGTGATGAACAGGCGCGGGAAGTACACGTAGGGGTAGGGCAGCGGGGTGTTGGCAATACGTTCCAGACCGCCCTGGCAGTTGGACACGTCGACCAGCGTCGACTCCAGGCGGGTAAGGCGAATGCTGTCCAGGCGGCCCGCCTTGTATTCGCTGGCCAGCATGGCCGCGGAGCCGTTGAGAATATCGTTGGGAAAATTGTTGGTGGTGCCGCGTCGCTCGAACTCCTCGGCCGCGACGAAGGCGCGCACCTCGTCGTCGCAGGGCTGGTTACGCAAGCTGGCGGACAGGCTTCGGATGTAGGCGACATGGCGGCGCAGCAGCACCACTTTGACGGGGTTGCTGCCTTCATGGTCGTCGATCAGGGTCAGCACCTGGCGGGCCAGGCTGCGCGAGCTGTTGATCAGCGCACCCCAGATGGTGCGTGCCTCCCACCAACGGTTGTAGGCGCTGCTGTTGCGAAAACTGATCAGCACCACCAGGGCCGAGCCGAGCAGGGTCAGCGGCATGGAGGGCAGGCTGATCTTGCGTTCGAGAAACAGCATGTAGTCGACCGTGACGATGATGTCCCAGATCAGCAGCCAGAACAGCGACCAGCCGACATAGCCGAAGGTCTTGAGAAGGTAGCGATAACCACGGGTAAAGGATCGCGTCACGTGGAGTTCTCCGCGAGCAAGGAAGGCGAAAGCGCAGAAGTTCGAACGTGGGGGCGGATGAAAGGTTCGCCGGGGCCGGTGAATCAGCCTCGTTGGCGCGCCGTTGCCAACGCGCCGAAGAACGCGACGTACTGGCGCGGGCCATCCGTGAAGAGGGTGCTCAGGCGCAGCGGATCATCGGCATCGCTGATCCCGGCCAGTGCCGGCCAGGGAGCGTCTGGGTGGTCGCGCAGGTAGCCGGCGTCGACGCCGGGGCGCTGCACTTCGCCGCGGCTGCTGTCGACGTACAGCACCAGGTTGTGCTGCCCGAAGGCCTTGCCCAGTTCCTGCACCAGGGTAAGAAAACCGCGGTCGCTGCCGCCGCGCAGCCAGTGGCTGCTGCCATCAGCGGCCGTGGCGGGCGAGCTGGTCAGGGTGTCGCCAACGCCGACCAGGCGCGGCATGTGGCGGGGCTCGAAACGCTCGACCGCCAGTTGCAGCAGTGCCTCGAGGCTGGCCGGTGCCTGGCGCACGTTGAAGTCTCGGCCCAACGGATAGGTGCCGGTACGCTGCCCGTAGTAGCGGTTGAGGATCACCAGCACCCCGGCTTCCTTGACGGCGCCGCGCAGCATCAGTTGCAGGTCGGTAGTGCCGGCCGCGCTGCCTTGCGCCGGCCGCAGGCGTTCGCGGCCGTCGCCGTCACGGCCGAGATTGGGGGCGTAGTGGACGAAGAACGACTGCGCCAGGCCCTGCGCAGCCGCCTTGTCGAGCAACGCTTGCAGGAGCGCGGCGCCGTCGGCCTGCAGGTGCGCATACAGCGCCGGCTGGTCGCGCCAGTGGTGGTGGAAGGCGTTGAGGTTGAGCGTGGGCGACACCGGGTTGTCGAGTACGCTGCTGGCCAATAGCCGATCGATAGCGCTGGCGGCCAGGTTGTAGGGCGCCTGCTGCAGCAGCGTCTGCAGTGATGCGCTCAGGTGGGCGGGCGCCGCGGCGAGAAACGCCAGTTCGGCGGCGCTGACACCCGGATGGGCGATCCGCCCGTAACGGTCCTGCACCTGCACGCCACCGGCTGCCAGCCCGGGCAGATACAGGCCCTGTTGCTGGCAGCGCTGGGCGTTGCCGATGGCGCGCTCGACCAGGCCGTTCACCCCGCGGCTGCCGATGTGTTCACCATTGGTCAGCACCTGGAAGTGGCCATCCAGAGCGCGGGCGGCCTGCAGGTAGACGGTCTCCAGGGTGCGGCTGAGGGGATCGCGCACCAGGTCCATGCACACGCCATCCAGATCCTGGATGATCAGCAGGTTTTCGCTGCCGGCGAGGCTGTCGAGTAGAGAACTGGGGTCGAGCGAGTACGCGGTTTCGGTCACAATCATGGGCCCGAGTCTAACGCGGTTCCACCCGCTGGGGCGATTGGCTGAAGCATTTGGCCCAAGTGGTTGTCCATCAGATTGGCAGAGCGGATTGAGAGGAAGCACGGATGAATGATTCACCCAAGCGGGTTCGGCAGATCGTCGCGGCAGCGTTGCTGCTTTGCGCGAGTGCCGCAGGGACTGCGAGGGGCGATGAAGCCACGCAATTGACCAAGTTGATCAACAGCTATCGCGAGGCGGGGCAGGGCTGTGGTGGGCAAGCCAGCCCGGCGGCCGGCCCCTTGGCGCCCGACCGGCGCCTGGCCGGGCAGCAGGTCAATTCATCCGAGCAGCTGCAGCAGGCCCTGCAACAGGCCGGCTACCAGGCCGCGGCCGTGCAGCTGATCCGTGTCACCGGCCCCGATACGCCCGAGGCGGCCATGGCCATGCTGCAGCAGTCGTACTGCAAGCAGCTGCAGGATGCACAATTCGCCGATATCGGCGTGCTGCACGAAGGCAACAGCTGGCAGGTGGTGCTTGGTCGCGCGCTGCTACCGGCGCGCCTGGGTGACTGGCAGGAGGAGGGCAAGGCGATTCTCGAGGCGGTCAACCAGGCCCGGGGTACGCCGCGCCAATGCGGCGATCAACCGTTCGATGCGGCCGAGCCGTTGAGCTGGAGCGATGCCCTCGGCCAGGCAGCCCTGGCCCACAGCCGCGACATGGCGATGAACAGCCTGTTCAGCCACCAGGGCAGTGATCGCAGCCTGGTCGGCGCCCGTGCGACCGCGGCCGGCTACACCTGGACGGTGATTGGCGAGAACATCGCCGCCGGCCAGGGGCGTGCCCAGCAGGTGGTCGAGGGCTGGCTGGCCAGCCCGTCGCACTGCTACAACCTGATGAACCCGGACTTCCACGAAATGGGCGCGGCCTATGCCAGCAACCCGCAGAGCCAGGCGACCATCTACTGGACCCAGGTGTTTGGCGCGGCAGGGCGCTCGGGGCTCTAGGCGGGCTTGATCTTGTGTTGTTGATGGGCTGGCGTAGATCTGCGCCCAGCCACATTACCTGTGGGAGCGGGCGGGAACGCCCCGGATGAACAACCTACTGAGAGATCACACCTAGTCCATGCCCGCGATTTCGCGCGCATGGCGCGCTCCCACAATAGATTTCCCTTAAAACCTTAAGCCTGACGATCACTCAACAGCGGCGGCATCGGGCAATCCAGGGTGTCGGCGACGGCGCGCATCAATTCCGCTTCGCTGGCGCTGATACGTCCGTCGTGCTCGATGCAGCGAGCCATGGCCTTGAGCAATTGAGGCTTTTGCAGCGGGCGCATCTGGTTGAGGCGGTTGAGCGCGTCGTTCAGCTCGCTGATCCCGGCGCGGGGCTGTTCGGCAAATGGCCGGGCGCTGAACGGCAAGGTGCTCCAGGCCGCCAGGAAGGCCTCGCTGGCCGCCTGCTCGGAGGTATTGCCGGCACGCGCCAGCGCCGTCAGTAGCACGCAGCTCTCATTACCCAGCGCGGCCAACGGCAGGCGACCCTGCACGGAGCGCTGCATGCCCAGGTTGCGTTCGACGATGCGCAGCAGCGCCCATTCCATGAAGCCCAGTTGCCCGGTGCTGATCAGCAGGGTGCCGATATCGCGCTTGAGGCTGACGAAATCCTGAGGCTCGAGTTGCTTGAGCGCGGGAATGATCAATTCCAGCAGCGGCAGGCGGCGCCCGGCGGGCAACTGTTGCAGCGGCGCGGCAAGTTCCAGCAAGCGGTCGGCCAGCAGTGGCGGCAGGTTGGCCTGCATCCAGGTCATGCGCTGCTGGCGGGTGCCGTCGTCGGTGCCGAGCAAAAGGCCGTAGAGAATCGCCAGGGCGCCATGCGGGTCGTGGGCGGCGCTACGCAGGTGCTCATCGATCTGCGCCAGGCTTTCGCGGGCTTCTTCCAGGTGCACGGGTTGTGGCTCGCCGATGCTGGCGATGGCGGCGTTTGCGGCGGCGGCGCTGAAGCCTGCGACAGCCTCCTGCCGAGGCGCGGTGGGCGCCGCCGGTGATTCGAACACTTCGTCGCCGAGCACCACGCCTTGCCAGTTCGGGTCGATGCGGCGGATGCGCTCTTCCAGCGGTGGGTGGGTAGCCATCATCTTGCTCAGGGCCAGGCCCTGGCCGAAGTACATGTGGCTGTATTCGGCGGCGTGGCTGGCTTCCAGGCGCGAGCCGGCACCCAGTTTCTTCAACGCACCGGCAATGCCATTGGGGTTGCGGGTGTACTGCACGGCCGAGGCGTCGGCGAGAAATTCGCGCTGGCGGCTGACGGCGGCCTTGATCAGGTTGCCGAAAAAGGTCCCGGCGTAGCCGATCACCAGCAGCGCCAGGCCGACCACCATCACCAGTGCGACGACATTGCCACGGCCCTTGTCGTCCGAACGGCTGGAGGCGCGGGCTCCTCCGCTATGGCCGACGCCGCGCATCAGCAGTTCGCCGATCAGGCCGAGCAGCAGGATGCCGTTCAGCACCGCCACCAGGCGGGTATTGAGGCGCATGTCGCCATGCAGGATGTGGCTGAATTCGTGGGCGATCACCCCCTGCAGCTCATCGCGGTTGAGCCGTTCGATGGCGCCGCGGGTCACGCCGATCACCGCGTTCTGGGGGCGCAGCCCGGCGGCGAAGGCGTTGATGCCAGGTTCTTCGAGCAGGTAAACCGGCGGTACCGGCACGCCGGCGGCCAGGGCCATCTCCTCAACCACATTGAGCACACGCTGTTCGTGCAGGCCCTCGGGCTTGAGGTTGAGCAGGCGCCCGCCCAGGCGCTCGGCGACCACCTTGCCACCGGCGCGCAATTGCACGGCCTTGAATGCCCAGCCGAGGATCACCACGCCGACCACCACCGCGGCCACGCTGAACAGCAGTTCCTTGCTCAGCGCCTCAAGGCTGTAGTTGCCGTATTGGTAAACCTGCCAGGCAACGGCGATCACCAGCGTGGTGCTGAGCACCAGGGTCACCACCGCCAGAATCAGCAGGATCACCAGGCGTGAGGTATTACGCCTGGCGCGATCCTGATGCTCGAAGAAATCCATCCGCTAGGCCCCTGTGCTCAGAAGGCGACTTTGGGCGCGTCCTGAATCGCCGCGCTGTCGGCGAACTCCAGCAGTGCCGCATCGCTGCCGTGGCCGAAGGCGCCTGCCAGCACCACCGGCGGGAAGCTCTGGCGGTAAGCGTTGTAGGCGGTGACCGCATCGTTGTAGGCCTGGCGGGCGAAGGCCACCTTGTTCTCGGTGCTGGAGAGTTCTTCGCTGAGTTGCTGCATGTTCTGCGAGGCCTTGAGGTCCGGGTAGGCCTCGACGGTCACGTTGAGGCGGCCCATGGCATTCTTCAGCACGCCCTCGGCATTGGCCAGCAGGTTCATGCTCTGCGCATCGCCGGGGTTCTGCGAAGCCTGCTTGAGGCCTTCGACCGCGCCGTTACGGGCGGCGATCACTGCCTCGAGGGTTTCCCGCTCGTGGGCCAGGTAGGCCTTGGCGGTTTCCACCAGGTTGGGGATCAGGTCGTAGCGGCGCTTGAGTTGCACCTCGATCTGCGCGAAGCCGTTCTGGTAACGGTTGCGCAGGCTGACCAGGCGGTTGTAGACGCTGATCACGTAGAAGACCACCACGACCAGTACGGCGATGATGATAAGGGTGGAGAGATCCATGAGATGTCCCTATCGGTTGTGAGCGTGGCCGCATGGTAACGGAAAGTGCAGAGCCTTGGGCGCCCCAGGGGCGGGCAGCCCGTGGGGATGTGCGGTGGTTCCGGTTACTGGGCGTCTGGCTTGCTCGGGCTGGGCGCCGTCATCTGGATGGTCAGGCGCGGCGTGGCCAGGCTCAGGCCGGACTCGTCCAGGTGGCGCTTGAGCGCCAGGTTGAAGGCCCGTGACACCTCCCACTGGCGGATCGGCGCGGTCTTGAAGCGCGCGCGCAGCACGGCGTTGCCGGACTCGAAGCTTTCCACGCCCTGGATCTCCAGGGGCGACCAGATGTTGCGGCGCATCAGCACGTCGTTGCGCAGCTCGGTGGCCACCTCGCGCAGCAGCTTGATGGCCTCGTCGATGTTCATGTCGTGGGGCACCGCGACGCGAAAGATGGCGTAGCCGAACTCGCGCGAGTAGTTCTTGATGCTCTTGATCTCGCTGAACGGGATGGTGTGCACGATGCCGTCGATGTCGCGCAGGCGCACGGTGCGGATGGTCAGGCCCTCGACGGTGCCCAGGTGGCCGCCGACGTCGACATAGTCGTCGATGGCCAGGGAGTCTTCGATGATGATGAACAGGCCGGTGATCAGGTCCGCCACCAGCGATTGCGCACCGAAGCCGATGGCCAGGCCGATCACCCCGGCACCGGCCAACAGCGGCGTGACGTTCATGCCCATGTTGGCCAGGGCGACGATGGCCGCGATGATGAAGATGCTGACGAACAGCACGTTGCGGATCAGCGGCATCATGGTCTGCGCGCGGGCGTTGGTCTGGCCCTTGCGCGAGCGGGTCAGGGCGTGGTGCACCGCGGTGTCGGCGAGGATCCACACCAGCCAGCCGCAGGCCAGGGTGGCGCCCAGGCCGATCAGCTTGAGGCTGATCTCGTGGCCGTCGCCCTCGGCGAAACGGATCAGCGACAATCCCCACACCCGCAGGCCCAGCTCGATGAACAGCAGCCAGATGGCCAGGCTGAGCATGGTGTGGAAGAAGTTCTGGAAACGCTCGAAATACGCGGCATGCCGGCGGTGGCGCGAGCGGCTGCGGAACAGCCGCCGCCTGATCAGGCCGTTGATGACCATGCAGGTCACCAGCAGCACGGTGCACACCAGCGACTGGCGGAAGGCGGTGCTGGTGTCACCCGCGGACACGAAGGTGGCCGACAGCGAGATGGCCACCAGGGCCAGGGCCGGCAGGTACCAGAAGCTGCCGAGCAGCTCCACGGTTTCACTGATGCCGCGCTGCCTGAGGCGGCGCGCCAGGGGCTGGTTGCGGATCAGGTGGGCGATCGGGCGGCGAAAGCGCAGGATGAACAGGCCGGTGCACAGCGCCGCCAACACGTTGGTCAGGGTCGCCGTGGTGTGCGCCAGGTTGGCGCCGAGGCTGGCGACCAGGCGCGGATCGTTGAGCGCCTCGCCAAAGGCGGCGAAGCTGCCGATCAGCCACAGCGGGCGAAACGCGCGGCGGCGCAGGATGTTCAGGGCGGTGCGCCGGTGCGGCCCGTCGAGCAGCGAGAAGGCGATCACGCAGATGGCCGAGAAGCAGGTGCCCACCACCAGGGCATAGGCCAGCACCATGGCCAGGTCGCGGCCCAGTGAGGCAGGCAGCACGTAGCTCAGGTAGCCGGTGATCAGCAGGGCGGCGAACCAGGGGCCGAGCTTGCGCAGGGCGAAGCGCAGCAGGTCGCTGGGACGCGGGTTCTGCGGCAGCTCCTCGGCCAGCCCGAAGCGCAGGCGCACTTGGTGGCTGAGGGCGCGTAGCCCGAAGGCCAGCAGGCTCCAGATGCCGATGATCAGGGCGAAATTGCTGATCAGGGCGAAGCGCTCGCCCGCCTCGGGCAGCAGCGCCGCCAGCTCGCTGCGGCTGCGCGACAGCTCCAGTTGCCAGCGCGCCAGGGGGCTGTGGTCACCGGAGAACTGGCTTTCGATACCGGTCAGCGTATTGCCGATCAGTCCCAGCACACCGTCGTGGCTCTCGGGTTGGGCCTTCTGGGTGGTGTCGCGCAGGGTCTTCAGGTCATTGAGCAACTGCGCGCGCTGCTTGTCGTTTTCCAGCGACTGGATCACTTCGTCGAGGGAGCGATCCAGTGGCTGATCCGCCTGGGGCTGGGCGCTGGATTCACTGCTGCTGCCGAACAGGGTGGGGATGCCCGCCGCCTGGGCAGACGAGCAGACGAGGGCCAGTAAGGCAAGCAACAGCAGGCGGCGCAGCAGGGCGTTGAAGCAGATCACGCGCGAACTCTCCATCACGCGGGTGAGTATCGTGGCGGCGCCAGGCGACGCCGCCCCGGGCTCAGGCGTAGTTTTCCGGGCTGAGACGGCGCTCGACCAGTTCGATGAGGATATGGATGACCTTGATGTGCAGTTCCTGGGTGCGGTCGGCGAAATCGCCGCCCGGCGCGCAGATGCACACGTCGGCCAGGCTTTCCAGCAGCGAGCCGGGCTTGCCGGTCAGGGCGATGACCTTGATGCCCAGGGCTTTGGCGGCTTCGGCGGCCTTGACCACGTTGGGGCTCTTGCCGCTGGTGCTGATGGCCAGCAGCACATCGCCTTCGCGGCCGTGGGACTCCACGTAGCGCGAGAAGATGTGGTCGTAACCGAAATCGTTGGCCACGCAGCTGATGTGGCTGGCGTCGCTGATCGATACCGCCGCGATGCCCGGGCGGTTCTTGCGATAACGCCCGGTCAGTTCCTCGGCGAAGTGCATGGCATCGCACATCGAACCGCCGTTGCCGCAGGAAAAGGCCTTGCCCTTGGCTTCGAAACTGTTCACCAGCAGGTCGCCGGCGCGTTCGATATTGGCCAGCGTCTGCTCGCTGCCGATAAAGGCATCGAGGGCGCGCTGGGCTTCGATCAGGCTGTTGCGGATATGTTCGATCATGGTCGCCTCAGGGCAGGTCATGGCTGTTATAGAAGGCGCCGAGTACTTTCACCAGATGCGCCAGATCCTGGCTGCCGGCCAGTTCGCGAATCGAGTGCATGGCGAAGGTCGGCAGGCCGATATCCACGGTGCGCACGCCGAGCTGGCTGGCGGTGATCGGGCCGATGGTCGAGCCACAACCCATGTCGCTGCGGGTCACGAAGCTCTGTACCGGCACTTCGTTTTCCAGGCACAGGTGGCGGAAGAAACCGGCGGTTTCGCTGTTGGTGGCGTAGCGCTGGTTGCTGTTGATCTTGATCACCGGGCCGGCGTTGAGCTTGGGCCCGTGGTTGCCGTCGTGCTTGGCTTCATAGTTCGGGTGCACGCCGTGGGCGTTGTCGGCCGAGACCAGCAGTGAGCGCTGAATGGTGCGCACGAAGTCGTCGCCCTGGGGCAGCACACGGCGCAGCACCTGCTCGAGCATCGGGCCGTCGGCGCCGCACGCCGAGCTGGAGCCGACCTCCTCGTGATCGGTGCACACCAGCACGCAGGTTTCCTCGTCACCGGCGTCGAGCAGCGCCTGCAGGCCGGCGTAGCAGGACAGCAGGTTGTCGAGGCGCGCACTGGCGATGAAGTCCTGGTTGAGGCCCACCACCGCGGCGCTCTGGGTGTCGTAGAAGCTCAGCTCGTAGTCGAGCACCGCATCGGCGTTGAAATCGTGCTCCATGGCCAGCTGCTCGCTGAGCAGGGCGCGGAAGTCTGCGCCTTCTGCACCAGCGAGTTGAGCAAGGATAGGCGGCAGCTCGTTCTGCGCGTTGATCGCCCAGCCCTGGTTGGCTTCACGGTTGAGGTGAATGGCCAGGCTGGGGATCACGGCGATGGGCTGGTAGAAGTCGATCAGCGCGCTTTCCACCTTGCCGTCGCGGCGGTAGGTCACCCGCCCGGCGAGCGACAGATCGCGGTCGAACCAGGGCGCCAGCAGGGCACCGCCATACACCTCGACGCCGAGCTGGAAGTAGCCCTGGCGCTGCAGCTCGGGGTTGGGCTTGACGCGCAGGCAGGGGCTGTCGGTATGGGCGCCGACCAGGCGCA
>ENA-UOWK01001035-UOWK01001035.1-bioreactor-metagenome-genome-assembly--contig:-NODE-1035-length-10891-cov-5.023533_pt1 | contig 10891 bp, 9 predicted proteins | sample MGYA00238157_ERZ761612 | MGnify/ENA primary metagenome ERZ761612 (study PRJEB28901, sample SAMN06268035) | bioreactor metagenome | isolation source: Joint BioEnergy Institute, California, USA | place... | reverse complement strand
GATCGCTTTATTGCCCATGGTTCGCCAGCAGAGCAGCTTGCTGACTGCGGTTTGGATGTTGATGGTGTGGTTAAACAACTCAAGCAGCTATTGTCGTAAACCATGTTTTTAAGATTTGCCATGCGTATTAAAAGCGTGGGTTTTAATAGAAAAAAGCTCGATAGAGCGAACGCCTACTAGCCGTAGGTGCTGACTTTTTTACAACTTGGGCAGTATGTGATGACCATCGAAGTATCGGTTGGTTTGATGCGTATGGTGGTTTTTTCGTTTTTATCGGACAATTTTAGTATAATGCGATGATTCTTTTAAGAAGAGCGTTTTAAAAGGCTCTTTTTTAATCGCATGAATACAGTGTGTGTTAGGTACGATGTGATGCAACGGCTCATTGGCATGTTGTGGACACAGATTTGGTCTTATCGTTTTTATATTCATTCATCAAGCAAATAGGTTATTTATGGAACCCATGGTCGTCATCGCAGCACGTACTGCTGAAAAAGTTGGTAAAGAAATTTTATATGCGCATCAAAACCGTCATAAAATTGAATTGGATATTGAGTCTAAAGGACTGGATGGTTTGGTCACGCGTATTGATCGTTTTAGCGAAGAGCTGACGATTGAAACCCTAAAAGCCAGCTACCCAAATCATTCATTTTTGGGTGAAGAGTTCGGTATGCAAGAAGGTCGCGGCGAAGATGCGGACTGGTGCTGGATTATCGATCCATTAGATGGCACCAAAAACTTCGTCCATGGTGTGCCGCAGTTTTGTGTGTCTATCGCAGTACAGCATAAAGGTGTCACGCAACATGGTGTTGTCTATGACCCAGTTCGTGATGAGATGTTCTCTGCGAGCCGTGGTAAAGGCGCTCGTCTGAACCAGCGCCGCATCAGTGTGAGCGAACGCAAAACCATCGACGGTGGCTTATTTACGACTGGTCACCCTCTTGAACGTAAGCGCAATGGTGAAGTAATCTCTTATGCAAAACAGCATTTTGAGAGCCTACAAAAAGTCTCTGAAGCGGGTGGTCAAATTCGTCGTCTAGGTTCAGCGGCATTGGATCTATGCTATGTGGCTGCTGGTCGCTTCGATGGTTATTTTGAGATGTCTATCAAGCCTTGGGATATCGCAGCGGGCGAGCTTATCGTAACAGAAGCACGCGGTGTGGTGGTCGATCATACTGGCGCACACAACTCTATGACCTCAGGCTCTATCTTTGCTTGTAATGTCAAATTGTTGAAACCATTGATGCAAACGGTCGTTCCTTCGTGGGGCGATGCATTATAAGTACGAGTGTTTAAAAACGCTGGTATGTGAGTAAAAGCACAACCCCTAAAAAGCTGGTTCCATTATGGAGCCAGCTTTTTTGTTTTTCTGGTGCATTTATCTTCAACCGTGATCCCTTGAAACTCAAGCTCTTTACTCATCGTCTCTAACAGCGTCAACTCGTTTTCTATAAGCGCTAGCATATCTTGTACGTGCGGCAAGGCTTTACTGCAAGCGGTAATGCAAAACTCAATCTTATCCAAATAACTGGCTAAGGTAATGTTCATTGCTTGACCATTGAAGACGATAGACGCGGGGTATAGGGACTGTAGGCGCGCCCCATTCCAGTACAGAGGTTTTTCAGAACCGGGCACGTTGGAGATGATGAGGTTGAAGGCTTGCTTTTTAGGGAACAGCCCTGTTGCCACGTTAATCCCTTCCCAAGCATAAGCAATCACACTGTAGTTGATGACTTGCGCCTGATTCATACGGCGGAACCGGCGTTTGCCATTATTCATACTGCGATGAATAAGCTCGATCCTACGGAGTGGGTTATCCAAATGGGTGCCTAAGTTTGCCAATACAAACGACAACTGATTGCCTGCAATACTGTTGTCAGTACGCAGCGACATGGGCACAAAGGCAATTAAAGGTTTGCTTGGCAGCGCATCCATGGCTATCAAATACTGACGAATGGCACCAGCACAAACGGCCAGTACGACATCGTTTTTACTGATTTTTAATCTTTCAGCAATAGCGTTGAAGCGCTGTATGTCATAAGACTGTGCAGCAATTCGCCGTGAGGCTGAAATTCGCGTATTCAACACACTCATTGGGGCATCAAAAGTGCCGACATAACCATCGTCGCCATAATTTTTAAAATTGTCGAGCAATTCGGTAAAGACAGGTTTGATGGTAGAAATTTGTTCTTTGATGATGCGCCGTACAGATCGCTTGGCAGGCAGCATAGCATTGACCTGATTGCGATGGCGCGTCATCAATGACCACACGGGCAGCGTAACTGGCTCATCTGGCGATTGCGAGAGAGATCGTTGTACCAGCCGCATGGCTGCTATGCCATCGACCAGTGAGTGATGAATCTTAAAATATAATGCAAACCGCTCAGGGCTGTGCTCGTTTTCTGGTTGAATGCCTTCGATGATGTGACATTCCCATAGCGGCATCGCACGATCTAGCAGACGACCATGCTCTCTTGAAATGTACATCAGCAGCTCGCGAATACGACCAGGACTTGGCAGAGCAACATGATGAAAATGATGCTCGACATCAAAGTTTTTGTCTTTTTTCCAAAAAATCAGATGCTCTAAAACCTGATTAAAAGGAAAGCTTGGCGGTACATCGGATTCTTGCATTTGTTTGACTAACTGATAAACAAAATCGCTGTCCGCCGCTTCTGGTTTTTCAAATAAGAACAAACCACCGACATGCATGGGCTGTTTACGCGACTCAATAAGTAAAAATAACTGATCAACTGCGGTGAGAAGTCGCATAATAAATCCTTTTATGATGATAAGTTGAATAAGAAGTCATCATTGATAAATCTCCATTAATCAATTCTCAAATGGTTATTAAAAAGAGCGTCTTGATATAAATAAGTCTTATACCGTTTCTTTATTATTATTTTATAATTGCTCTTTTCTCTAGAAAAATAGAGGTATCAATCTATTGAAAAAAGTAGCCAGTCTGCGGTGAGCTGGCTGTTGCCATCTTGCGCATAGGCATACGACCGGCCAAAAAGGCGGCACGCCCTGCCCATATGGCGTGTTTCATAGCATGAGCCATCATCACTGGATTTTGCGCATTGGCAATGGCTGAATTCATCAATACGCCATCACAGCCCAGCTCCATTGCCAGCGCTGCATCAGACGCAGTACCGACGCCTGCATCAACCAACACGGGTACTTTAGCGTTTTCAATAATTAAGCTGAGCGTGTGACGATTGAGCAGACCCAAACCTGAGCCAATCAAGCTACCAAGCGGCATAATAGCAACGCAGCCCATGCTCTCTAATTCTTGGGCAACGATAGGGTCATCTGAGGTATACACCATGACTTCAAAACCATCATCAATCAATACTTTGGCAGCTTTTAGGGTTTCGGTTACATTGGGATAAAGGGTTTTTTCATCACCCAACACTTCAAGCTTGACCAAATTGTGTCCGCCCAATAGCTCGCGCGCAAGCTTACAAGTACGAATCGCTGTCTCTGCATCAAAGCAGCCAGCCGTATTGGGTAAAATGGTGTATTTGTCAGGCGAAATCACGTCAAGCAAATTAGGCTCATTGCTGTTTTGTCCAATATTGGTACGACGAATCGCGACTGTCACAATCTCTGCTCCTGAGGCAGCAATAGCGTCACCCGTTTCAGTCATGTCTTTATATTTGCCCGTACCTACCAACAGCCTAGAAGAGAAGGTGCGACTGCCTACGGTAAAAGTATCTTGTAAAAGGGGTGTCGGTTGGATAATGCTAGCGTTCTCTGACATAACGAAAAATCCTAATAGCGGGCGGGCAAGGTAAAAGGCAAACAATATGCCATCTAAATGTGATAAAAATGCGTGCTGTGGCTAATCATAACGTACTGTTAGGAAAAGGACTACCTGTACCTATGCACGCCACTTCTTTGTATCAAATTCAAATGGCATTGACGGTGATTTTTTTGTGAATATGCTAAAAATAAACGGAAAACGATGGGTCTACAACGCCTTCTGTATAAAGTCATACTCATTTGAAACAAAATGCTATTATAACAAACTCATGCAATCTTACTTACACTCTTTTTGGGTCAGCCAGCCAAGCACAATGCGTTTGCGCTACTTATATAGTTGGGTCGAAATAAAATAGATACGTGAATAGTCGCGTGTTACTGGTATAAATGTTCCTTGCGTGCTGCTAAAAACAGGCTGCGCAACATTCATCTCAGTAGCAGGGTATCGGTTTTAGAGTACATCGACTATACGATGCTTGGGCACGATTTTTTCTGAAATCATTTTCCTTTATCAGGCCGTCTTTATGCTGCAATTACCATACAGTTTCGCAAAACGTCATCAAATTTTGGTCATGCTGGCAATCGATCCTGAGCTGCCGCCGACATTGCTACTGACCAAAGCCACTCCTTTATCCGCCATCAATGAGGCGGTACGCTTTTTACAGCAGCAAGGCGTGCGCGCTGTACCAACTTACGAAAGTGTCAACGCGGACGACTTTGAAAGGCGCATGAACGCCGCCTACGCCGGTAATACGGGAGAATCACAGCACATCGCTGCTGGGCTTGAAGACCATCCCGATCTTGATAGTTTGGCAGACAGTGTCCCTGAGACGGAAGACTTGATGGATCAGCAAGACGATGCCCCTATTATTCGTCTGATTAATGCGCTGTTGTCTGAAGCCATACGTTTGAATGCCTCGGACATTCATATTGAAACCTTTGAGAAGCGATTGGTGGTACGTTTTCGTGTCGATGGGGAGTTGAAGGAGATCATCACCCCAAAACGACAGTTGGCACCATTACTGGTCTCACGTATTAAAGTCATGGCCAAACTGGACATCGCTGAAAAGCGTGTGCCGCAAGATGGGCGTATTAGTCTAAGATTGGCAGGTCGTGAGGTGGATGTGCGAGTATCGACATTGCCTTCAAGCTTTGGTGAACGAGTTGTTATGCGTTTGTTAGACAAGCAAGCAGGGCGTCTCAATATGACGTATTTGGGGCTGTCTGATAACGACTATAGCGAGCTTAAACGTTTGATTCATCGGCCACATGGCATTATTTTGGTAACAGGGCCGACAGGCTCAGGCAAAACCACGACGCTGTATTCGGCATTGACAGACTTAAATGATCAAACCCGTAATATCTTGACCGCTGAAGATCCCATTGAGTTTCAGCTCGATGGTATCGGGCAAACGCAGGTCAATAATAAAGTCGATATGACCTTTGCCAAAAGTTTGCGAGCGATGTTGCGTCAAGATCCAGACGTGGTGATGGTGGGCGAGATTCGTGATCTTGAGACAGCAGAGATTGCCGTACAAGCGTCTTTAACAGGACATTTGGTATTATCAACGCTGCACACCAATACGGCCATTGGCGCAGTCACACGATTGCAAGACATGGGCGTTGAGCCGTTTTTATTATCGTCGTCGCTCATTGGCGTGGTGGCGCAGCGCTTGGTTCGCACGCTTTGTACGCATTGTCATGGCTGGCAAGCAGCCGACACAGAGCAAGCCAAGTTGTTTACTGAGATTGGTGTGGAGATTGAGAAGGGAGTCGATAGCGCTATCCAATTGCCCAAACCGATTGGCTGTGATAAATGTAATCAATCAGGTTTTAAAGGGCGTACGGCGATATATGAAGTCGTGCCTATTGATGACACGTTACGTCGCATGATTCATAGTAATACCGCTGAGTACGAGCTAGAAGAGTACGCGCGTTTGCAGACACCATCGATTCGTGCCGATGGTCTGCGCAAGGTCATAGAAGGGCGTACCACGTTAGAAGAGGTACTGCGAGTGACGAAAGAAAGCGCGCTCACTGACGAGGCGATTATTAGCTAACTGTACTTTTCTATGGCGATATTATTTTACTGCCATACACTCAATCTCGACACTAGCACCAGCTGCCAATTCTGACACGCCAAAAGCAGAACGTATGGGATAAGGTCTGGTCATCTCAGCTCTATAAACGTCGTTGAAGTCGTCAAAGTCATCCATATCAACAAGCATTGCCACACACTTGACGATATCTGATTTTTGATAGCCGTATGTTAATAAAGTGGCATTGATATTGTCTAAGGTTTGTTTGGTTTCAGACTTGATACCGCCTTTGACCAGCCTACCTTCTCTCATACCAATCTGACCAGATAAGTATAAGGTATTGCCAGCGCGTACCGCTTCTGAAAAAGGATAATCGCCACCTTCGCCAAGAAATACAGGGCCAGATTTTGTGGTAGTGGCGGTGGTTGTTCCTACTGGCGCTGCATGGGTCGCCATCGTAAATCCTAAGGCGCAGGCAGTAACGAGCACCGTCTGAGACAATGTTTTAAACAATACTTGAGCTTTTTTGGACATCACTGTCTCCTTCATTATTATTATTTTTGATTATCGATACACCAAGTACACGCTATCGAAATATTGACGCATGGTCTTTGTAGGTATGAAGCGAAAGCCTGCTACTTATGAGCAGCAGGTTTGGTCGAATGATTGAATCACTTTTAAAATCAGTAACAGTTTTTAAGACGGTTCATTGTTTTTGCCTTGGCGACGCGCTTCTAATTCCGCTTTGGGTATCCATGCCCACGTCATCTCAACCACAATAGGATCGCGCTCACTATCAGACTCGCGATCATGAATCACGCAAGGAATCACCATCTCACCCTTTGGAGTGTTTAAAATATCTAGACGCTGCTCATCCGATAAACTGGCGATGGCGGCTATTTGTCCTTTTTTGATTGGACGATAAAAATTGACCGAATACGACTTAATTAGTAGCACGCGATCGGACGGCAGATTTAAACCCAAAATAAAACCTGTGGCGGTCTCTGCCAGTAACGTGATGGCCACGGCATGAATAGAGCCGATATGGTTTTGAACCGTTTTGGTATTGTTTAAGCTGACCACGACGCGATTGGGCTCGACGATTTCGTAATAAACCCCTGTCGTTCCTACGTAGGGCACCACTTTACCAAAGGCTTTAGACAAGATGCTGGAACGCGCGCTGTTAGGCAAATATTTGGTGACAGATAAGAGCTTGGTGAATTGGTTACTGATTGGCTTAAGCGTACTGTTTGGTTGTTCGACTGGCAATCCTGCATTGTCAGAAACTTTGGTTGACGATTTTTTTGCCAGTTTGATAGGCAGTTTTTTTAATAGTCCTGACATACAAAATTCCTTAAGGTGAAGTGGTTTCAACATGTTAGTGACAGAGTATAGTCAGTTCGACATAAAAGAGCGTTGCGTGCGACTAGGATTCATTTTCATAGCTTGCTGCTAACACAGAGGCTACAAAAAACTCATCCCAGTCGCCCTGTCTCGTTTTTAAAGTCAATCGGCTATCGTTCAGGTAAGCTGCGCTCATGAAAAGTTGTACTCAAAACGATTAAAAAGCGTAACCTTACAAGCTTTATCCTAACAGCTATTTGGACTATGTTACATTAACGCAGGTATCTCGACCATTATTACCTTGAACTGCTGCGCTCATAAAACTGTAGTCATGCAATGCGATGGCTGAACCATACTCTCTAGACAAATACATAACATACAACCAAGCCAAGTAGGTACAAAAAATGGCTCAGTCACACCAGTTGCTTACGTATCGGCACTACTAGATGCTAGGTAGCGAGCCGCGCTATAATAGTGAGATTTTAGCGTGCTGTATTTGTTTCTCACGCGATTGTTGACTGCTGGATAATGCCATGCCTGATATGTTTCCTCATAAGCCCATCAATATCATTTATACAGGCGTCGCTGGTACGGGTAAAACCTACCGACTGCTACAAATCGCTAAAGAATATACCGATTATCTGCCTAAAACCAATTATGAGGATTTGCTGGTACAACTCTTACAAGAATTGAGCTGGCGCGAAGTAGTATGTTTGATATTTTTGGAGTTTCAATCCAGAAAGCAAGACTTGGTAAAAGTGCCTGAGCTTGTCAATCATGAGTTTTATATTGCAAAAGCCTCACTAAATGCCCGTGACAATCACTTGAGAAACACGGCATGGGCGGTGCTACAAACACACAGTCCTACCGATTCAAAAACAGTCGTTTCTAAAAATCGAGCCAGCCAAGCTTACTTTGATAAAGATCATAGCGGCGCGTGGTATTTGTTGCCCGACAGCCTCACACTATTAGAGGATTTGTCACAGCAGTTAGCCGAATTTCAGCAGGCGCAGCGTGACTGTCATAAAAGTCAAGACCAGCACTTTAGTCAGCAGCGGTTTAGTATGGTTAGCTTTCATCAAGCCTATGGTTATGAAGAGTTCGTGGAAGGGATTCGCCCCGTTATGACAACCTCTCATTCCCATAAAGACAGTCATATACAGGCCAATAATATGCCTGCCCAAATGAGTTATGCTATCCAAGAAGGCGCATTTTTAAAGCTCTGTCAGCGCGCGGCTAACGACCCTGAGCAGCGTTATGCGGTGCTGATTGATGAGATCAATCGTGCCAATGTCTCACGAGTGTTTGGGGAGTTGCTTAGTCTGATTGAGCCAGATAAACGGGCCGGTATGCAAAATGCGATGACGGTCAATCTCGCCTATTCTGGACGCTCCTTTAGCTTACCCGCTAACGTCGATATTTATGCCACGATGAATACGCAAGACCATTCGTTGGCACCACTTGATATGGCGCTGCGTCGTCGTTTTCGTTTTGTAGATTGTCCACCGCAGCCTGAATTGTTGCCTATCATCAGTCTTAGCACAAAGGCACAAACTGATGATGCTGTAGAAACCATTGATTTGTCCAAATTATTGATGGGTTTAAACACTCGTATTACGCAAATGTTAGGGTCAGAGGCGCAGCTCGGACATGCTTTTTTATGGTCAGTGAGTACCCTTGAACAACTACAAGTAGCGCTGAGTGAACAAATTATTCCACAATTGGCACAAGCGGCAGGTGGACAAGTGGCCGTCTTACAATATATTTTTAAAGATGAGCCGCAGCCGCTGAGTGCGCAGTTTATTCAAGACCATCAAGCGCTGATAGACCATGGTGCAAGTCATCATATGGATAGCCAAAATAATAACGCTGCCCAGCATCCGATGTTTTCAGGACAAAACGCTTTTATGACGCAGTCGATGACTACAGGTAATTATAGAATCAATACGGATCTCATCACCAAGACAGGCGAATTTGCCAAGCCTTTTGTCTATCAGCGTTTGTATGACTAAGGGTGTGTCGCAGTGATAAATAGCCAAAAGTCTTATCAGAATCCTACGTTGAGGCAAGCGAGTCGCACTCATATTGACGCGCTTACTACTAACAGTCATGGCAATCATGTCATTACGGTGTTTGAGCATCAACGCCTGACAGCGCACGACTTCATGCACAGCGCTGATTTTTATTGGCTGATGGCACAAGAGTTTGCAGTATTTACTATCAAGCGTAAGCAAGGGGCGTGGCAGTTAAAGGTTGGGCATTATATCGGTATCGTCTTACTACCGAGTGGCATGATACTTGAGATATTGCCAAAGCTGGCGGCTGATAATGAAAACCCTCGTAGGCAGCTACAACCTGGTCATACCGCCTCGCATCAAACCCAGATAGGAAAAACCCGTCAATGGGTGCAAAATATGTTGTCTGATCTGACTCATGGTAGCGATCATCCTTACTCTAAGTTACCCAATACAAAAAATCTGGGTCAACTGAGTCATCATTTGATGGCTTTGCCCATAACGACATTGCCACTGCCTAATTGGCTGATTGAGCAGTTCTTGCAGCGATTGGTGCATTATCAACCCATCAAACATTATCAATCACAGACGCATAATCAAGCTTCATTACAAGGCCGTTTGCTCATCAAGGAGCAGCTGCGTCATAACAGTATGCAACCACATAAATTTATGTGTGAGAGCAGCGTGTTAAATCAAGACATGCTAGGCAATCGCTTGATTAAAAGCGCCTTGGTTTTATTGGCACCTATATTTTCTAAATCTATGTCACTCAAATGCCTACAAGCGTGGCAAAAAGTGCCTATGCTGACCCAGCATGAGAGGCAGCAGCTAACATCGATTTACCAGCGAGCAAAGCGGCAGCTCAAGATACAGCCACTACAAGCGAAGCAATTACAAGCGGCGCAGCAATTATTAGACTTGGCATATTGGTTATTACAGCAGTCAGATATGGCAGCGGGCAATGGTATTGACCCAAAAAAAACCTCTAAGAATAATCTGTCTCAACCGCGCTTGTGCCTGTTGCTTGATATGAATCAAGCGTTTGAACAATGGGCAAGTCAGCGCATTGCATCGACATTTATGCAGGTAAGTAGCCAATATCGACCGTTGTACCAAACGCAGCGGGTTTGGCTCAGTGACGAAGAAGGGCAGGCATGCTTGTCCATTCGTCCAGATTTACTGATGTATAAGGCAGCCACTAGCCATGAGCATCACCACAGTCAGAACCATAAAAACGATGTACCTAATGCGAAAGCGTTAGGGCGTTATAGTCATGTCATCGATATCAAATGGAAACCGCTATCCCATGCAGCTGCGATTAGCGCAAGTGATGCTTATCAATTGACAAGCTATGCGCAGGCGTATCAAGCACAGCAAGTGTGGCTGGTTTATCCTGTTCAAGATGATGAGCGGCAACCCATTGCACTCAAACAAGTACGGTATGAGAACGAAAATGCTGATAATGAACCCAGTCTTGCTCAGTTATGGCTTATGCCTTTCAATGTCCTGACAGGGTCGATAAACAGCGACTTGCTTCCCGCATTAGATGTAGTATAATCACGCTACGGGCGATGGCATATCATGGCTGGTAAGGTTTTTTGGTTTCACGTATTTTGATAAATGATGCGTATTTTTCAAATAATTGCGAATTATTTTAAATTAATTAAAAATAGGTGTTGACACAATCGGCTTTACCCCTTAATATGTGCACCTCGATAGCGAGGA
>ENA-UOWK01001033-UOWK01001033.1-bioreactor-metagenome-genome-assembly--contig:-NODE-1033-length-10900-cov-18.096358_pt1 | contig 10900 bp, 8 predicted proteins | sample MGYA00238157_ERZ761612 | MGnify/ENA primary metagenome ERZ761612 (study PRJEB28901, sample SAMN06268035) | bioreactor metagenome | isolation source: Joint BioEnergy Institute, California, USA... | reverse complement strand
GATGCCACGAAGCTCGGCGTCTCGGTGCGCGGCGCGATCTCGATGATGCGGATCGCGCGTGTGGTCGCGGCATCCCAGGGTCGTCACTACGTCATCCCCGATGACGTGAAGGCGCTGGCGGCACCTGTCTGGACCCACCGTCTCGTCCTCGACCCCGAGGCCGAGTTCTCGGGGACGACGTCCGAGTCGGTCATCGAGCGCGCCCTCGGCCAGGTCGAGGCGCCTCTCGCGAGGGCGTCCGCCGAATGACGATGACGCCGGAGACGGTCGCCGAGGCGCCGGACGCGCCCGGCCCCTCCGGCGCGCCCGCGGGCACCGCACCGGACGCCGCCGAGGACACGGCGCTGCTCGCGCCCCGCGAAGCGACGCGGTGGGAGAAGCTGCGAGAGGATGCCGGGGTGTGGGCGCGCCGCGCAGGTTCCCGCGCGCGGATCATCGCCGAGGTGATCCAGCTCACCGGATGGGTGGTCATCGCCGCCGCGATCATCCTCTGGATCACGGCGTTCTCGCTCGGCTGGCAGGAGGCGTTCGTCGCGGCGATCGTGGCGACGGTGCTGGCGCTCCTATGCATCGTCTTCCTCTTCGGGCGGACCGCGTACGAGGTCGACCTCGACCTCACCCGCACGCGCGTCGTGGTGGGCGAGCGGGCCGTCGGTGCGCTGAAGCTCGCGAACCTCACGTCCCGCTCGCTGCTGCCCTCCGAGATCGTCCTGCCGGTCGGTTCCGGTCGCGGCGTCTTCCAGGTGCCGCGGCTTCAGGCGGGGGAGGAGCACGAGGAGCTCTTCGCCATCCCGACGACCCACCGCGGCGTGCTCGCCGTCGGTCCGGTGAGCGTCCTCCGCGGCGACCCGCTGGGTCTGTTCGAACGCACGCACGACCGCCGTCAGGCCGTCGACCTTTTCGTACACCCGCGGACGCTGCCGCTCGAGGGGCTCTCGCTCGGGCAGATGCGCGACCTCGAGGGCCTGCCCGATCAGCACCTCGCCCGTGACGACGTCTCGTTCCACGCGCTGCGCGAGTACCAGCCCGGCGACGACCTGCGACACGTGCACTGGAAGTCCACGGCGCGCACCGGCACGCTCATGGTGCGCGAGTACGAGCAGACCCGTCGCTCGCACTTCGTCGTGGCGCTGTCGACGCACCCCGGCGAGTACCGCGACCCCGAGGAGTTCGAGACCGCGATCTCCGTCGCCGGCTCCGTGGGCCTGCGCGCCCTCCGCGACTCGCGCACCCTGGACGTGCGCACGTCGGCCGGCAAGATCCGTGCCGAGACCGGTCGCCGGTACCTCGACTCGCTCTCCGCGCTCGAGAGCACGAAGCCGCGCGACGGCGGGATCGTCGCGCTCGCCGGCATCCTGGCCGCGCACTCCCCGGATGCCGCCGTCGCCGTCCTGCTCTGCGGGTCGACGGTCGACGCCGGACAGTTGCGCCTCGCCTGCTCGCGCGTGCCCTTCGGCGTGCGGACCCTCGCGATCATCGCCGACAGTCGCCTCGAATCGCCGGTCCTCCGCCGCGTGGGCGACGCCGATGTCGTCGCTCTCGGCCACCTCGATCAGCTCCCCAACGCCCTCCGCAAGGTCCTCTCGTGAATCGGCTCGCCTTCCTTCTGCTGCCGGGCGCGACCTGGCGGCGCCTCGTCGCGGACATCGCCGCCGTCGTCCTGCTGCTCGGCGTCGGGATCGTCGGGTTCGCTGCGACCTTCGACGGCCCGGCCTACCTCGTCGCGACGATCGGCGCGCTCGTGTTCGGCCTGGCGCTCGCATGGGTGGGCGCCCGGTGGCGCTGGGGCATCCTGTCCCTCGCCGGGGCGACGATCGCGCTCTACTTCCTGCTCGGCGGTGCCCTGGCCCTGCCGTACACGACCTTCCTCGGGGTCGTGCCGACCCTTGAGACGTGGCGCCAGCTGGCGCTCGGCGCCGTCACCTCGTGGAAGGACCTCCTCACGACGGTGCCGCCGGTCGACCCGGGCGACGGCCACCTGATCGTCCCGTTCCTGATGACCCTCGTCGCGACGGTGCTCACGGCGTCCCTCGCGCTGCGCCTGCGTCGCGCGGCGTGGGCGCTGATCCCGGCATCCGTCTACATCGCCGGTGAGATCCTCCTCGGCACGGCGCAGACCGTGGCGCCGATCGTGCAGGGCGCCCTCTTCGTCGCCGTCGCCGTCGTGTGGCTCGCGCTGCGCACCATGTGGAGCCCGGAGCGCACGGCCGTCGAGGCCGCGACCCCCGGAGCCGACGCCTCGCGCGCCGCTCGGCTGCGCCGTCTGGTGTCGGGCGGGATCGTCCTGGCCCTCGCGACGGGTGCAGGGGCTGCGGTCGCGGCGACCGCCAGCCCGCCCACCCAGCGGTACATCCTGCGCGACTTCGTCGTCCCGCCCTTCGACATCCACGACTACGCGAGCCCGCTGCAGTCCTGGCGGAAGTACGTCCGCGACTTCAAGACCGACCAGCTGTTCACCGTCAGCGGGCTGCCGAAAGACGGCCGCGTGCGCCTCGCGACGATGGACGCCTACGACGGCGTCGTCTACAACGTCGCCGAGGACGGCGCCGGATCCTCGAGCGCCTTCACCTCGATCCGGTCGAACATGTCGCCCGAGGCGACCGGCACCGAGACCAAGGTGCGCGTCGACATCGAGGAGCTGTCCGGCGTGTGGCTCCCCTCCGTCGGATCCGCGCGCGACATCGAGTTCCAGGGCGACCGGGCGACCGACCTCCGCCGCGGCGCCCACTTCAACGATGCGACCGGCACCGCGGTGGTCACCTCGGGCGTCCAGTCCGGTGACGCGTACACGATCGACACGATCATCCCGCCCGTGATCAAGGACGAGCAGCTCGCCGAGACGCCCTTCGCTCCGCTGAAAATGCCCAAGCAGACCGGCATCCCGCAGGCGCTCAGCGAGATCGCCTCGGATGCGACGGAGGACGCCGAGACGCCCATCGACCAGGCGCGCGCGCTCGAGAGCTACCTGAAGACCGACGGATACTTCAGCCACGGTCTCGCCGACGACGTGTACTCGCCGTCCGGTCACGGCTCGGCACGCATCTCGATGCTCGTGAACAACGACCAGATGGTGGGCGACGACGAGCAGTACGCCGTCACGATGGCGCTCATGGCCACCCAGCTCGGCATGCCTGCCCGTGTCGTCATGGGCTGGCATCCCGATGAGGGTGAGAAGGATGCCGGGGGTGTCTTCACCGCGACGGGCGAGAACATGCACGCCTGGGTCGAGATCGCCTTCGAGGGCAAGGGGTGGATCCCCTTCGACCCGACTCCCGACGAGGACAACGAGCCGAGCCAGCAGAACACGAAGCCGCGCGCCAACCCGAAGCCGCAGGTGCTGCAGCCGCCGCCGCCTGCGCAGGAACCGGCCGATCAGCCGCCGGCACTCGCCGAGGAGCGCGATCAGGATGAGGACAAGGAGCCCGGCCCGGACTGGCTCGGACCCGTGCTCCTCTGGACGGGCGTGGGACTCGGCGGCATCCTGCTGCTGATGTCGCCGTTCCTGGTGATCGGGGGGCTCAAGGCGGCTCGTCGCACCCGGCGACTGCGCGCGGAGCGCACCGCCGACCGCGTGTCGGGCGGCTGGGACGAGCTGGTCGACCGCGCTGTCGACTACCGCGTGGCCGTGCCTCCCGGATCGACCCGCGCCGAGAGCGCAACGGTCGTCGGCGACGCGTTCGACGGTTCTCGCGTCGCGACACTCGCGCAGCAGGCCGACGCCGAGGTGTACGGCCCCGGTGACCCGACCCCTGAGGACGTCGACGCCTTCTGGCGCGAGGTCGACGAGATCGTCGCGGGCATGGCCGGCGGTGCCACGTTCTGGCAGCGTCTTCGGGCCCGGCTGAGCCTGCGATCGCTCCGACGCAGTCGGGCGGGTCGATCGGTGCGCCGGCGATGACCGTGGGTGCCCCCGCGACGATGCCTCACCGCGTCGGCGCCGTCGTCATCGACTCCGTCATCGGAGCGGCGGTCGTCGCCGCGGTCGCGGGGGGCGTCCTGGCCGCGTCCGTCCTGTCGGCCGGCGTCGTGGGGATCCTGGTCCTGCTCCCCGCCGTGGCGGGCGCCTCGCTCGCCTGGTTCCTCGTCCACACCGCCCTGCAGGGCGGTCGGGGCTCGATCGGCATGCGCGTCATGGGGCTGCGGCTCGAGCGCGCCGACGAGGGCGACGGGCGGCTCGGCTTCGGCCGCGCACTCGGGCGCAACCTCGTGTGGACGCTCACCTGCAGTGTCGTCGTCGGTCTCTTCTCACCTTTGTTCGACTCGTCGCGGTGGCGGCGGGGATGGCACGACCTGGCCGTGGGGGCCGTCGTCGTCCACCCGCCCGACGTCCCGGCGGTGACGCCCGCCGCGCCTGTCGAGCCCGCGCCTGTCGAGCCCGCGCCGGTCGCACGGGTCGAACCCGCGCCCGCCCTCGTCCCGCAGACCGCGGCGGCCGCGGCGGCGCCAGATCCCCGGCCCGTCGTCTCGGCGGCGGCCACCGGCCACGGCGACCCCCTCCCTGCGCCGTCGTGGGCTCCGGCATCCGTTCCGGCGAACCGGCCGATCCCGCGGACGCTGCCGGTCGACGTGATCTCGACCGTCCCCGGAGTGCCGCACCGCGACGGCCGGCCCGCATCGGCCGAACGGGTCTCGCCGCCCGTGATCGCGATCCTGCGCTGGGATGACGGGACGCGGCACACGATCTACGAGCCGACGCTGTTCGGTCGGGGGCCCGGCCAGCAGGAGGGGCGGCGCAGCACACCCGTCCGCGACGAGACCCTGTCGCTGTCGAAGACGCACTTCGAGGTCGGCGCCGACGAGCGGGGCTCGTGGGTCGTCGACCGTCACTCGCTCAACGGCGTCGTGATCGTCCGTGCCGGTCAGCCGCAGCGGCTCGTCCCGGGTGAACCGGCGCGCATCTGGTCGGGCGACGTCCTCGAACTCGGCGATCGACGACTGACGGTGGAGTCCGCGCGATGATCGCGATGGACGTGCAAGTCGGGGCGGCGACGCACCCGGGCCTGCGTCGACGCGTGAACGAGGACTCCCACCTGGCGGAGTATCCGCTCTTCCTCGTCGCCGACGGCATGGGCGGCCACGATGCGGGCGCCGCGGCGAGCTCCGCCGTCGTGGCCGAGTTCCGCGCCCTCGTCGGTCAGGACTCCGTCGGGATCGACGGGATGCGGGCGGCCCTCGCGCGTGCCCGCGCCGCCGTGCACCGCATCGGTCACGAGGGGCGGGCCGCCGGCACCACCCTCACCGGTGTCGCGGTCACCGAAGTCGGCGGCCACGGATACTGGCTCACCGTCAACGTGGGCGACTCTCGCACCTACCGCTTCGCGGACGGTGAGCTCGAGCAGATCAGCGTCGACCACTCCGTCGTGCAGGAGCTCATCGACGCGGGCGAGCTGACCGGCGAAGCCGCCGGACGGGATTCGCGCCGCAACGAGATCACCCGGGCGATCGGCGCGGGCAGCGGCGGCGAGGCGGACTTCTGGCTCATCGCGGCCGAGCCGGGCGATCGCATGCTGATCTGCTCCGACGGCCTGTCGGGCGAGGTTCCCGAGGACCGCATCAGCGGCATCCTCCGAGAGGTCGTCGACCCGCAGGATGCCGCGACCCGCCTCGTGCACGAGGCGATGCTCCACGGCGGTCGCGACAACATCACGGCCGTGGTGGTCGATGCCGTCCGCGTGGCGGGGCAGGATGATGATGCGTACGACACGGCTCCCGCGGGGGGCGCGTCGTACGCCGAAGAGGACACACGGCCGCGAGCAGCGGCAGGAGGAGACGCCTGATGCGCGCAGTGCGATACCGGCCAGACGGCGCCCCCGAAGCCTGGCGTGCCGCCGTGACCGGCTCGGCGCTCGCCGTGCTGCCCCCGGCTGTGACCCCGCACGCCGTCGAGGGTGTGTGGCGCCGGCTCGAGAACGGCGGGATCGGCGCCGTCCTCGAATCCCTCACAGGGGCGTTCGGCACGTCGCTCGCGGCGATCCCGCCGTTCGGTCTCGCCGTCGCGGAGGGCGACGGGGTGCGCGTCGCAGTCCGCGGTCCGGTGACCCTCGTCGTCGAGACCGCCGACGGCGTCGATGCGGTCTCGGGTGCCGGCGTCGCGACGTGGACCGAGAGGTTCCTGCCGGGCGTCATCCGCGTGAGCGTCGACCTCGGGACGGCCGCGGATGCCGACCTGTTGCCGATCGAGTCGGGCGTCGTCCCCGTCGCCGAGATCATCTTCGACGTCGCAGAGCACGAGACCGCCGCGCCGGTCGCAGCGCCCGTGACGGCGGGGGAGCCCCTCGCCGAGCCGGAGCCGGAACCTGTCGCCGAGCCCGAGCCCGAGCCCGAGCCTGTCGCCGAGCCGGAGCCCGAGCTCGAGCCCGAGCCCGAGCCCGCACCGGAGCCCGAGCCCGAGCCGGAGCCGGAGCCCGAGCCGGAGCCGGAGGCATCCGCTGTGGCACCCGACGATCTGGGCGAGACCGTCGCCTCGCCGCGCACGCTGGCGAAGGAGCCTGAACCGGAATCGGAGCCGGAGACCGAGACGCCGGGGCTGGTCACGGGGGTTCCGCCGATCCACACGCTCGGCGGCTCGCCCGTCTCGGTCCCCGTGCCGCACGATGCGCCGCGGCCGCCGGACCCCGGCGAGACGATCTCCGGGCCGGATGAGGACGCCGTCCTCGGGGCGACGATCGTGAGTCCCCGCGTGGCGTCGCAGGGCACCGCGCCCGTCCCCGCCCTGCCCCCGTTCGTGCCGCCGCACCCCGCGCCGCCCCTCCCACCGGTTGCGGATGCGTCGGCGCTGGGCGACCACGACGGCGCGACCGTGTCCGTCGCCGAAGCGCGCGCGATGCGGTCGGCATCCTTCGACTCGATCGAGGACGTGCCGCCGCGGAGCCCGTCGCGGGGCCGCATCCGCCTCGCCGACGGCCGCATCGTCGAACTCGAGCGCACAGTCATCATCGGCCGCCGGCCGCGTTCGACGCGACCGGCCGAGAACGAGCTGCCGACCCTCGTCGCCGTGGACGGCCCGCAGCACGACATCTCGCGCAACCATGTCGAGATCCGCGCGGAGGGTGAGCACGTGCTCGCCGTCGACCTCGCGAGCACGAACGGCACCGTCCTGCTCCGGGGCGGCCACGACCCGGTGCGGCTGCACCCGAACGAGCCCACCATGGTGATCGACGGCGACGTGCTCGACCTCGGCGACGGCGTCACCCTGACCTTCGAGGACCTTCCGTGAGCTCGAAGCGAGCCCCCGCCGCGCCACCGGAGCTTCCCGGCTTCTCCTACGTCCAGGTGCTCGGCTCCGGCGGATTCGCCGACGTCTACCTGTACGAGCAGGCGTTGCCCAGGCGTCGCGTCGCCGTCAAGGTGCTCCTCGCCGACAAGATGACGAGCGGCGCGGCCGAGCAGTTCCAGGCCGAGGCGAACGTCATGGCGATGCTCTCGACGCATCCCGCGATCGTCACGATCTACCAGGCCGGTGTCGCCGGCGACGGCAGGTCGTATCTCGTCATGGAGTACTGCTCCAAGCCGAACCTGCAGGTCCGCGCCCGCTCGGCCCCCATCTCGGTGGCCGAGGCGCTGCGCGTCGGCATCCAGGTCGCGGCGGCGGTCGAGACCGCCCATCGTGCCGGCATCCTGCACCGCGACATCAAGCCGGCGAACATCCTCGTCACCGAGTACAACCGGCCCGCCCTCACCGACTTCGGCATCGCGACGACGGCGGACGGCATGGATCCGTCTGCGGGGATGTCGATCCCGTGGTCGCCGCCCGAGTCCTTCGCGGACGCGCCGGACTTCACCGTGCGCTCGGACGTGTGGGCACTGGGGGCGTCGGTCTACAACCTGCTCGCGGGACGGTCGCCGTTCGAGGTGCCCGGTGGCCGCAACGGCGGCGCGGACCTGATCCGCCGGATCGAATCCGAGCCACTCGCCCGCCTCGAGCGGGCCGACGTCCCCGCGTCGCTCTTCCAGGTGCTCGAACGGGCGATGTCCAAGCGCCCGGCCGACCGTTTCGAGTCCGCCGTCGCGTTCGCCCGTGCGCTGCAGAAGGTGCAGATCGAGCTGGCCCACTCGGTCACCCCGATCGACATCCTCGACGACGCCCCTCCCCTCGAGGAGCAGGAGGAGGAGGGCGAGCTCACCCGCGTCCGCGGCATCGTCAGCATCGACCCGCACACCTCCCCGGCGGCAGGACCCACGTGGGAGCGGACCGCCCTCGCGGCAGGTCTCGCGACCGGGACGGATGCCACGCAGCACCGCGACACCTCGGGGTGGGCCCCCGGTGCCACGGCCTCCGCGACCGGCGTCGACTCGACCGTCCTGCGACCGCCGACCGCGATCCCGCCGTCGGCCCCCGCCACTGCGGTGTCCGAGCCGGATGACGGCACGATCGTCCGGGGTCCGCAGCGGATCGCTGCCGGCGAGACCCCTCCGGCGACATCACCGACCGCGCCGCCGGCGTCGGCCGGTGAGACCGTCGGTCGGACGGCCGCGCCGGCTCGGTCGCGTCGGGGACTGTGGGTCGGGCTCATCGCCGCTGCCGTTGTCGTCGTCGTGGTGGTCGGCGCGGTCGTCGTCGCATCGCTGCTCGCGCCTCCCGCGACGGAGGCGAAGCCCGCGCAATCCTCGGCCGCGGCTCCGAAACCCCAGGAACCCGACGCGGAGTTCATCGCGGCGCCGACCGACGGGTCGAGCCGCATCCAGAACGGCAAGGCGGTCTTCCGGTGGGTCAACCCCGACCCGCAGGACGGCGACACCTACCTGTGGCAGCAGGTGCGCCTCGACGGCGCTGAAGCCACCCCCGCGAACGCCCCCAAGGCGCGCGTGTCCGTTCCTCTCGGGGACGAGACCCAGATCTGCATCGACGTCAGCGTGCGCCGCGAGAACGGCGCGACGAGCGACCCGCTGCGCATCTGCGCGACATCCTGACGGCGGGGATCAGCCCCGGTCGAGCACCTTCACGATGACCGACCGGCGGCGGAGCTCCGCGACCGTGCGGGTCTCCTCGTGCGCGTCGCGGCCGAGGGCCTTCACGTCGGTGACGACGAGCACGTCGCCGGCGCCGAGGCGCCCGAACAGGCGTGTGAGACGTTCCTCCCAGGTCTCGCCGATGTCGGGGGCGGGATGCCGGAACCCCTCGATCGGCACGCCGAACTGCGCGAGCGCCTCGCGCTGCGCGACGACGCTCGGCATGTCGGGTCGCGAGACGACGAGCCCCACCAGCCGCGAGCCGGCTGGGAGGGCCAGCCACCACTCCGGGCTGGGGTGCAGGGCGGCGAAGCCGGGGGCATCCGTCGTCGGATCGTCGGGGATCGCGATGAGGCGCGATTCCGCGTAGTCCCCGGGTGCCGGTTCGTCCGCGTGTGCGTCCACTGTGATCTCCTCCGCGAGCGACGATGCGGTCAGCCCCGTCGCAGTCCATTGTGACCGATCGCCCCATTCTGGCCGACGCGCGACCGTCCCGAACACGGTTCGCGGCACGAATGCAACCCGTGTGCCGTGACGTCCGGGGCGGAGTACGGTCCCGGGCATGACCTTCAACCCGAATGCCGACGTGCGGGGCAAGAGCGCGACTCGCCGCGGGGGCCGCGGCGCCGTCGTCGCCGGCGGGGCCGGAGTCGGCGTCATCGGCATCGCCGTCCTGCTGATCAGCCTCTTCACCGGTCAGGACTTCAGCGGGCTCCTGGGCGGGTCGCCCGGCGGGGGCACCGGCTCCGAGGGCGAAGCGCTGCAGAACTGCACGACAGGCGCCGACGCGAACAACGACGACGCGTGCCGGCTCGACGCCGGCGAGGAGGTCATCAACTCGTACTGGCAGAACGAAGTCGAGGGGTACCGCGCACCCGATCTCGTGCTCGTGGAGCAGCAGACGTCATCGCCCTGCGGCACGGCATCCAATCAGACCGGTCCGTTCTACTGCCCCACCGACGAGACCGTCTACATCGATCCGACGTTCTGGTCGATCCTCCGGAACCAGCTCGGCGCCGAGGGAGGCGAGTTCGCACAGCTGTACGTGCTCGCGCACGAGTACGGCCACCACGTGCAGCACCTCACCGGGATCTTCGAGGACCACCCGCGCGACGGGACCGGCGAGGACAGCAACGCGGTCCGCACCGAGCTGCAAGCCGACTGCTTCGCCGGGGCGTGGGCGGCTGAGGCGCCGAATCAGAAGGATGCCTCCGGTCAGTCCTTCCTGCAGAAGCCGACGCAGGCCCAGATCGACGATGCCCTGTCCGCGGCATCCGCCGTCGGCGACGATCACATCCAGCAGCAGTCCGGACGTGTGAACCCCGAGAGCTGGACGCACGGGTCGAGCGAGCAGCGCCAGCGCTGGTTCATGGCCGGATACACGGGCGGATCCGGCGCCTGCGACACCTTCTCCGTCTCGGGCCAGCAGCTCTGAGAGGCCGGTCCGGGAGCCACCTGATAGGCTGAAGGGGTTGCGGCGCCTTTCCTGGTGCCCCTCGCGTCGTAGAACGCATCATCCGCTGCCGATCCATCGATCGTCGCTGGCGACTCCTTCTCACGGCGAACCCGTCTGCGCACTCGCACTCGGGACACCGATCCGGGCGAACACGCCCGAGTTAGTTCTCTCATGACTGAACCCACGTTCGGCACGCTCGGCGTGCCCGCTCCCCTCGTCACCGCGCTCGCCGCGGACGGCAAGACCACCCCGTTCCCGATCCAGATCGACACGCTCCCCGACACGCTCGCCGGTCGCGACGTGCTCGGCCGCGGCCGCACCGGCTCGGGCAAGACGCTCGCGTTCTCGATCCCGATGGTCGCGCGCCTCGGCCAGGGTCTCGCCGGCGGCACCCGCCGCCGCGGACGCATCCTCGGTCTCGTCCTCGCTCCGACGCGCGAGCAGATCGGAAAGCGTCGTGTAGGGAAAGAGTGTAGATCTCGGTGGTCGCCGTAT
>ENA-UOWK01001032-UOWK01001032.1-bioreactor-metagenome-genome-assembly--contig:-NODE-1032-length-10913-cov-16.760453_pt1 | contig 10913 bp, 6 predicted proteins | sample MGYA00238157_ERZ761612 | MGnify/ENA primary metagenome ERZ761612 (study PRJEB28901, sample SAMN06268035) | bioreactor metagenome | isolation source: Joint BioEnergy Institute, California, USA... | reverse complement strand
TTCGTGTCGTCGAAGCGCACGCCGACGCTCACCGAGTGGGCGCCGTCGCTCGAGGGTTCCACCCTCGCGGTGCACCAGTACGTGCCGTTGCCGGTGTCGGTGTACTGGTAGTACGGGTTGAACTTGTCGGGGATGTCGAAGACGACCCGGCTCGTCCACCGCCGGCAGCACAGCTGCCCCTCGATCGAGCCGAACCGGTCGGCGGGGAAGTTCACGTCGTCGTTCTCGTACGCCTTCGTGATCGTGCCCGACTCGTGCACCTTCAGGAAGTGGACCGGGATGCCGAGGTGCCGGGTCGCGAGGTTGGTGAACCGGTGCGCGGCGGTCTCGTACGAGACCGAGTACGCGTCGCGCAGGTCTTCGATCGAGATCGCGCGGCGCGTCTTCGCGTCCTGCAGGAACGCCGTCGCGTGCGACTCGGGCACCATGAGCGCGCCGACGAGGTAATTGGTCTCGACGCGCTGGCGGAGGAACTCGGCGTACGAGGTCGGCTCCGCCTGCCCGAGGATGCGACCGGCGAGCGCCTGCAGCACCGGCGTCCGCGAGTCGCCGCGGCCTGGGATCGTGCTCGAGAGGTACAGCCGCCCGGTGCGGTTGTCGGCGACGGAGCGGGTGGATGCCGGCAGGTCCGACACGTAGTGCAGCGAGTACCCGAGGTGCGCCGCGATCTCGGACGCGGTCCGCTGCGTGAGCGGCCCGCCGGGGTGGTCGACGGCCGCGAGGATGGCTTCGGCCTGCTCCTCGAGTTCGGCGAAGTAGTTGTCCTGCCTGCGCATGAGGTGCCGCAGCTCCACGTTCGCCCGACGTGCCTCTTCGGGTGTCGCGGAGCGCTCGTCGTTCAGCCGCTCGATCTCGCCGTGGAGTGTCAGCAGCGTCTCGAGGACGCCGTCGGGGACGGACTTCCCGATACGGAAGGGCGTGATGCCGAGAGCCTGGAAGGTCGGTCCCTTCATCGCGCGCTCGAGGGAGATCTCGAGGGTCGCGCGCTCGTCGAGCGGCTCTGCCGTCAGGAGCGCGTCGATCGTCGTGCCGAGGGCCCGGGCGATCGCCTGGAGCAGTGAGAGCTTCGGCTCGCGCTTGCCGGTCTCGATCATCGACAGCTGGCTCGGCGCTCGCGAGACGGCGGCCGCCAGCTCGTCGAGGGTCATCCCGCGCGCCGTGCGCACCTGTCGCACGCGCCGCCCGATGCTCAGCGCGTCCGGTCCGTGATCAGCGGATGCCGCATCCGCCCGATCTTCATCGATCGTCATGACGGGGAGTGTGTCACGGCAGCAGAAGATCGCGCAATCTTCCCGTCCCGAATCGTCTCGCAGTACGGCCTTCTTCTCGCACAGTGGTGTCACGACCCGCTCCCGACCCCTCAGGAGGACGCCATGACCTTCCCCACCACCCCGCCGGCCCATCCGATGCGCGCCGGAGATCAGACGCAGAGCGCCGCCGACCTGCAGGCCGAGTGGGACGCCGACCCGCGCTGGGACGGCGTCGAACGCACCTACAGCGCCGAGGACGTCATCCGGCTGCGCGGGTCGGTCCGCGAAGAGGCGACCCTCGCCCGTCGCGGCGCGGAGAACCTGTGGAACCTGCTGCACACCGAGGACTACGTGAACGCGCTCGGCGCGTACACCGGCGGCCAGGCCGTCCAGCAGGTGCGCGCCGGACTGAAGGCGATCTACCTCTCGGGGTGGCAGGTCGCCGCCGACGGCAACCTCGCGGGCCAGACGTACCCCGACCAGAGCCTGTACCCCGCCAACTCGGTGCCGTCCGTGGTCCGCCGCATCAACAATGCCCTGACGCGGCAGGACCAGATCGAGCACGCCGAGGGCGGCGCGACCCGCGACTGGCTCGCTCCGATCGTCGCCGACGCCGAGGCCGGATTCGGCGGCCCCCTCAACGCGTACGAGCTGGCGCTGTCGATGATCCAGGCGGGGGCCGCCGGCATCCATTGGGAGGACCAACTCGCCAGCGAGAAGAAGTGCGGCCACCTCGGTGGCAAGGTGCTCGTTCCGACGCAGCAGCACATCCGCACGCTGAACGCGGCCCGGCTCGCCGCGGACGTCGCGGGGGTGCCGACGATCATCATCGCCCGCACCGACGCGCTCGCCGCCGACCTGCTCACGAGCGACGTCGACCCGCGCGATCAGGGATTCACGACGGGCGAGCGCACGGCCGAGGGCTTCTACCGGGTGCGCCCCGGACTCGACGCCGTCATCAGCCGCGGCCTCGCCTTCGCCCCGTACGCCGACCTGCTCTGGGTCGAGACCGGCGAGCCCGACATCGAGCTCGCCCGCGCCTTCGCGGCGGCGATCCACGAGCGCTTCCCGGGCAAGCTGCTGGCCTACAACTGCTCGCCGAGCTTCAACTGGAAACGCCATCTCGACGACGAGCAGATCGCGACCTTCCAGCGCGACCTCGGCGAGCTGGGCTACGCGTTCCAGTTCATCACCCTCGCGGGCTTCCACGCCCTCAACCACTCGATGTTCGACCTCGCGAAGGGCTATGCCGAGAGCGGTATGACCGCCTACGTGGCCCTGCAGGAGGCGGAGTTCGCCGCCGAGAAGCACGGCTACACCGCCACCAAGCACCAGCGGGAAGCCGGAACCGGCTACTTCGACCTCGTCTCCACGGCGCTCAACCCCGACAGCGCCACCCTCGCCCTGGTCGGATCGACCGAGACGGCGCAATTCCACTGACACGACCGGATGCCCCGGCATCCCCTTTCTTCAGGAGTACGACATGACCCTCATCGACACCCCTCCCCCCACGACGACCGCCCTGACCGTACGCGGACCGCTGCGCGAGCGGTACGAGGAGATCCTCACGCCCGGCGCCCTCGACTTCGTCGCGCAGCTTCACGAGCGGTTCGGCGGACGCCGCCACGACCGTCTCGCCGACCGGATGCGGCGCCGTTTCGAGATCGGCAACGGTCAGGATCCGACCTTCCGCTCCGACACCGCGCACATCCGGGACGACCCGGACTGGCAGGTCGCCGGAGCCGGCCCCGGCCTCGAGGACCGCCGCGTCGAGATCACCGGCCCCACCGACCCGAAGATGACGATCAACGCGCTGAACTCGGGTGCCCGCGTGTGGCTCGCCGACCAGGAGGACGCCACGAGCCCCACCTGGAAGAACGTGATCGAGGGGCAGCTGACGCTCCGCGACGCGATCCGCGGCGAGCTGAGCTTCACGAGCCCCGAAGGGAAGATCTACGAGGTCATCGCGGAACGGACGCCGACGATCGTCATGCGTCCGCGCGGGTGGCACCTGCCCGAGAAGCACATCGACGTCACCGACCGCTCGGGCCGGACGCTCGCGGCATCCGGTTCACTCGTCGACTTCGGCCTCTACGTCTTCCACAACGCCGAACGCCTGATCGCCGACGGCCGCGGCCCCTACTTCTATCTGCCGAAGATCGAGTCGGCCGAGGAGGCGAAGCTGTGGGACGACGTCTTCACCTTCAGCGAGCGGTTCCTCGGGATCGCCCACGGCACGATCCGGGCGACGGTGCTGATCGAGACGCTGCCCGCCGCGTTCGAGATGGAGGAGATCCTCTTCGAGCTCCGCGACCACGCGGCGGGACTGAACGCCGGCCGCTGGGACTACATCTTCTCGATGATCAAGAACTACCGCGGCCGCGGTGCGCGCTTCGTCCTGCCGGACCGCAGCCAGGTGACCATGACCGTGCCGTTCATGCGGGCGTACACCGAGCTGCTCGTCCAGACCTGCCACAAGCGGGGCGCCTTCGCGATCGGCGGCATGAGCGCCTTCATCCCGAACCGGCGCGACCCCGAGGCGACCCGCACCGCGTTCGAGAAGGTCGCCGCCGACAAGAAGCGCGAGGCGGGCGACGGGTTCGACGGCACCTGGGTGGCGCACCCCGACCTCATCCCGGTGGCGCAGACCGAGTTCGACGCCGTCCTCGGCGACCGCCCGAATCAGGTCGATCGCCGACGGGACGAGGTCCACGTGTCGCCCGCACAGCTCATCGACTGCCACATCGGGTTGCCGATCACCGCAGCCGGTGTCCACGGCAACGTATCGGTCGCGATCCGGTACATCGAGGCGTGGCTGCGGGGCCTCGGGGCGGTCGCGATCGACGGACTGATGGAGGATGCGGCGACCGCCGAGATCAGCCGTTCGCAGATCTGGCACTGGATCCACCAGGACCTGTCCACCGAGGACGGCACGCGCATCACGCGCGACTACGTCGAGGGCCTCGTCGCACAGGTGCTCGACGAGGCGATCCGCCACGACGGCGACCGGTTCGACGACGCCGCACAGGTGTTCCGCGAGGTCGCGCTCGACGAGGACTTCCCGGCGTTCCTCACCCTCGGCGCCTACGCGCGATTCCTCGTGGAGTGACCCGCCGTCGGGGTGACCGTCAGCCGAGGTCGACGGCCACCCCGCCGGACGCGATGCGGATGGGCGCGACGTGCAGGCCGCGATAGATGTACTGCTCGTCCCAGCCGTGGAAGACGAGCACATCGCCGTCGGCGGTCGACACGACGTCCTGGCCTCCAGGACCACGGAAGGCTCCGTCGCTGCCGGAGGTCGTCAGGATCGGCTCGGGCTGCTTCCGATACGGGCCCTCGAGCTCGTCCGACCAGGCCGCACCGACGGCGTACGAGTCGCCGCCGTAGTCATTCGCCGAGTAGAGAAGGGCGTAGCCCCCGTCGCGGGCGACCAGGGTGGGTGCTTCGACGAGAGCCCCCTCCCACGGCTGGTCCTGCGCGAGGAGGGCGACGGGCGCGGCGGCCAGCGACAGCCCGTCGGCCGCCAACGGGGCCATCATGAGCCGTGTGTCGAGGGCGCAGCAGTTTCCGTCCGTTTTCCACAGCAGGTAGCGGGTGCCGTCCGGGTCGTCGAAGGTGGCGGCGTCGATCGCGCCGCCCTCCTCAACGGGACACACGAGCGGCTCGTCGGATGCCGGGACGAAGGGCTCGTCGAGCGACGGCGCGACGGCGACGCCGATGCACTGCCGACCCGACGCAGCGTGCTCTGCGGTGACGTACATGACGTACTCCTCACCGAGAGCCGTCACCTCGGGCGCCCAGGTCCGCCCGGGTGACGCCCACGCCGGCAGCGTCGGCAGCGCATCGCGCCGTTCGACCGTCCAGCTCTCGAGGTCGGCCGACGTTGCGACGCGGATGTTCAATCCGTGGCTCCCGGTGGCGAACGCGGCGTACCCGGAATCGGTCGACACCACGTCGGGATCGGGGAAATCCTCGTCGAGCACGAAACCCGTTCCGGATGCCGAGTCCGCGGAGGGCGCCGGCGCGGACTGCGACGCGGCGCCGCAACCGCTCATCGCCAGCACCCCCACGATTGTGAACGCTGCCAGCTCTAGGGCGCGTCTCATCCCTTCACCGCCGCTCCGGCCACCGAATCGACGATCTGCCGCTGTGCGAAAGCAAAGAGGATGAGGACCGGAATCGAGGCGATCGCGGCGCCGGCCATGACGATGCCGAAGTGGGTTCGGAACGCGCCCTGAAGCATGGCGAGTCCGGGCTGGAGCGTCATGTTCTCGGGCGAGAGCAGGACGTACACGGGCCACAGGAAATCGTTCCAGTTGCCGAGGAAGGAGAGAACGGCCAGGGTCGCGAGAGCCGGCCGCGCGAGAGGGAGCGCGACCTGGAAGAAGATTCGGAAGTCCCCCGCACCGTCGATGCGGGCCGCCTCCTCGATCTCGGGAGGGATGCCGAGGAAGAACTGGCGGAGGAAGAAGACCCCGAAAGCGCTCGCCGCCCCCGGCACCGTGATCGCGAGGATCGAATCGAGCCACCCGAAGTTTTCGACCAGCAGGTAGTTCGGGATCAGGAAGACGACCGGCGGCACGAGCAAGGTCGCGATGATGAGACCGAAGACGATGTTCCGGCCTGCGAAATCGAGCCGGGCCAGGGCGTAGGCGGCCATCGACGCGGTGACCAGGATGAGTACGGTCTGCAGCGTCGCCGCGGCGAAGCTGTTCCAAAGCCAGAGGAAGATCGGCTGCTGACCGCTGAGCAGGAGCGTCTGGTAGGCCTCGAGCGAGGGCGGGGAAGGAAGGGCGTACGGGTTGCGGACGGCATCCGCGTCGGTCTTCACCGAGGTGAGCAGCATCCAGATGAGCGGGAAGATCACGACGAGCGCCAGGGCGCCGAGAACGGCGTATGCGGTGAGGTCCCCCGCTCGACGGGGGGATCGGCGGCGCACGGGGCGCGACGGCTTCGTCGTGGCGGGACGGACGGCGGTGTCGGTCATGAGGCGGCTTTCTCGCTGCGCTCGCGCTGCAGGCGGAAGTTGACGACGCTGATGATCGCCAGGAACGCGAAGAGGACGTAGCTCATCGCCGAGGCCGGCGCCATGTTGTTCTGGGACAGGCCCTGGTCGGCGATGTACATGATCGCGGTGCGGGTCTCGTTGCCGGGACCACCGTTCGTCAACAGGAACGACTGTCCGAACATGTTCGCCGAGGCGAGGATCGTCGTCGTCGTGATGAAGATCATGACTGGGCGCAGTCCGGGCAGCGTCACACTGAAGAACGTGCGGGCGGCTCCCGCGCCGTCAAGCGCCGCGGCCTCATAGAGGTCGGTGTTGATGCCCTTGAGACCGGCCAGGAAGATGACGGTGTTGAGCCCCGCGGTCCACCAGACGGTGACACCGACCAGCGAGACCCACACCCAGGGCGTGTCGACCACCCACGGAGTGTCGCTCGGCAGGCCGAACAGCCCAAGCAGGTGGTTCAGGATGCCGGACTGCGTGTCGAAGACGTAGCTCCAGATCACGCCGACGATCGCGACACCGAGCACGTACGGCGCGAAGAAGACGGTCCGGAAGAAGGTGGCTCCCCGGAGCTTCCGGTTCAGGAGGACGGCGATGAACAGCGGCACGACCACGAGGAACGGAACGCTCAGGACGACGAACAGTCCCGTCGCCCGCATCGAGTTCCAGAAGTCCGCCGACGTCGTCGAGCCCGCAGTGAAGAGGTCGAGGTAGTTCTTCAGGCCGATGAAGTCCTGGCTGTCGCGGAACGGTGACCAGTTGGTGAGGCTGATCCACACGCCGAACACGGCCGGCACGATGACGAACGTGACGAACAGCGCCAGGAACGGTGCGAGGAACAGGTAGGCGATGAGGGTGCGGCGCCGACGAGCGGCCGGACGACGGCCACGACCGCCCGGCCGACCGACGATGCGGTCGGCCGGGACGGCCGTCGTGGCGGCGAGGTCAATCGCCATACTTCTGCTGGTTCTGTTCGATGATCGCGTCCGCCTTCGCCTTCGCGTCGTCGAGCGCGGCCTGCGGCGTCTTCTTGCCGGTCAGCGCCTCATTGATCGCGGTGGTGATGAGCGCGTTGGCCTCGTTGATGCCGGGCGACACGGTCTCATAGTGGGCGTAATCGAGCTGTTCCATGAACGGCTCGAGGTTGGGGTACTTCTCGAGGATGGCCGGGTCCTCGCGGACCGTGTTGGCCGCGGGGAGCTCGCCCGTCTCCGCCCAGCCGGCCGAGTTGTCGTTCATCCACTTCACGAAGGTCGCGGCGGCCGAGGTCTCGTCAGCGCTCTGTCCCTTGTTCGCGGGGAAAACCCAGTGCGTCGAGCTCGACCAGACGGCCTTCTCGTCGCCGATCTGCGGCACCGGGGCGGCTGCCCAATCGAGGTCGCCGAAGGCGGTGTTGGTGGTCTGCCACACGCCGTTCCAGTTGAAGGCGGTGTCCCCGGCGAGGAGCGCCTTGATGTTGCCGTCCTGCGCGACGTTCTTCGGGCTGTAGCCCTTGTCGACGAGGTCGGTCATCCAGGTGAGCGCTTCGACGCCCGCCTCCGAGTTGAAGGTCGCCTCGGTCACGTCGTCGTTGTACAGATCCCCGCCGAACTGCCAGAGGAGGCTCTGGAACTCGAACGTCCCCGTGAAGACGTAGCCGTCGACCCACTCGCCCTGAACGCCGGCTGCCTTCAGCTTCTCGAGCGCATCGAGGTAGCCCTGACGGTCCGTCGGCACCTCGGTGAGGTCGGCCTTCTTCATGACGTCCTTGTTCGCGAACAGTCCGAGCGGCGTGACGCTCCACGGCACGGCGTACTGCGCGTCGCGGAAGTCCCCCATCCCGAACACGTCGGGCGGGAAGTCGCCCTCGCTGTAACCGAGCCCCTCGATGATCTCGTCGGCGGGCTGCAGCAGGTTCTGCGCGGCGTACGTCGCCAGGTCGTCGCCGTGGAGGACGGCGACATCGGGCCCCTTGCCCGCCTTCACCGCGAGCGGCATCTTGGAGTTGATGTCCGCCCATTCCTGGGGGACGTTCTTGACCTTGATGTTGTCGTGCTCGGCGTTGAACTTGTCGATCAGCTTGGGGACGATGGTCGGCGCGGCGCCGCCCGTCCAGCCGTGCCAGAAGGTGACTTCGACGGCGGGGCCGTCGTAGTCCTCACCCGACACCCCGCCCTCGCTGGAGTCCGATGCGCCGCAGGCGCTGAGTGAGACGGCGAGCGCCGCAGCGACGCCGAGACCGAGGCCCCGCGAAAGTCGCGTAGTCATGTGATTGCTCTCCTTTGAGTACTCCCCGCCCGGAAGCTCGGGCGCGCTGTGTGAGTGTCGTCGAACTTACAGCGCTAGAAATTTGGTGTCAACGGGCTCGGCCACCGCCTGCCGGAGCGAACCGGGCGAGCGCTGTACTGTGGCCCGCGAGCCGTTGAAGGGAATCTCCATGCGAGGACCGCGCCTACAGGACGTCGCAGAACGGGCGGGCGTGTCGATGAAGACCGTTTCCAACGTCGTCCGCAACCACCCACACGTCTCGGCCGCGATGCGCGAGCGAGTTCAGCGGGCGATCGACGAACTCGGCTACCGGCCCAACGTCGTCGCCCGACGCTTGGCCACCGGGCGAACGGGTTTCGTCGCCGTCGCCTTCGCCGATGTCGCGATCCCCTATTTCGCCGAACTCGCGCACGTGGCGTCGCGACGGGCGCGGGATTTCGACTACCGCGTGCTCCTCGAAGAGACCGACGACACGATCGAGGGCGAGCGCGCCCTCATCGCGAGCTCCGAGGCGGGCCTCGTCGACGGCATGCTCTTCCAGCCGTCGAAGATGAGCCCCTCCGAGATCGCCCAGCATCGTTCGCAGATCCCCATCGTGCTCCTCGGCGAGATGCCCGCGCCCCTGACGATGGACCACGTCATGATCGACAACGTGGCCGCAGCGCGCGAGATCACGACACACCTGCTGGATTCAGGCAGACGACGGATCGGCTTCGTCGGCCACGAGACGACGTCCCTCAGCGAGACGTCCCGCCAGCGCATCCTCGGATACCAGGAAGCCCTGACGGGGGCGGGCGTCCGGGCCGACCCGCGGATGCTCGTGGCCACAGCGTCCATAGATGCCGCCGACACGGCGGCCGCGGTGCGTCAGGCACTGAGCGAGGGGTGGGATGTCGACGCGGTCGTGTGCCGCGACGACCTCGCCGCGATGGGCACCCTTCGAGCCTTGCACGAGCGCGGGATCCGCGTGCCGGAGGACGTGGCGGTGACCGGGTGGGACGACACACGCCTCAGCGCCGTCACGTTCCCGAGCCTGACGAGCGTCAGTCCCGACGTCGATGCACTGTTCACCCGTGCCATGGAGCTTCTCCTAGAGCGGGTCGCGGGGTATGACGGCGCAGGGCGGCATGAGATCGCCCCCCATCGGATCGCCATCCGCGAGAGCGCGCCGTCGATCCCTGCACCCTGAACAGGCCCATCGAACCTTCCAGGTTTACAGCGCTGCACAGCATGAGGCATGCTGGACGCCATGATCGATGACGACCACGGCGCCGTGCGTGCCAGCACGCAAGACGGCACCTACCCCCGGCCCCAGCTCGTCCGGTCGACATGGGCAGACCTGAGCGGCTCGTGGGCCTTCGCCCACGACGACGCCGACGAGGGCGTCGCCTCTGGGTGGCCGGCATCCGGGGTCGCCCAACGGGACATCGTCGTCCCGTTCCCGCCCGAGTCGTCCGCGTCGGGCGTCGGGGACACCGGGATGCACCCGATCGTCTGGTACTCCCGCGACCTCACCGACGCCGACCTGCGGGCCGCCGGTCACGAGTCGGGCCGGCGCCTCCTCCTGCACTTCGGAGCCGTCGACTACCGCTGCGACGTCTGGGTCGACGGATCACTCGTCGGTTCGCACGAGGGAGGTCACACGCCGTTCGTCCTCGATGTGACCCGCGCTGCACGCTCGGGGTCCCGTGTGGTCGTCCGCGTCGAGGACGACCCGCTCGACATCGCTCAGCCCCGCGGAAAGCAGGACTGGCGCGAGGATCCCCACGTCATCTGGTACCACCGGACGACCGGGATCTGGCAGCCGGTGTGGCTCGAGAGCGTGCCACCCCTCCACGTCACCGGGCTCCGATGGACGACGGACCCGCGCGCCGGGATCGTCACGGTCGACCTCGAACTATCCGCTCGACCTCGGTCAGGGACGGATGCCGCGATCTCCCTCTCGTTCGCGGGACGTACGCTCGCGACGGTCCGCGCCGTCGTCACCGAGAACGAGGCGACCGTCGTCCTGCCCATCGCCGAGCTCCGCAACGGCCAGGCCTACGAGGAGTTGCTGTGGTCGCCCGAGCATCCGCGCCTCATCGACGCCGAGGTGCGGGTCGGTGACGACGTCGTCGCCTCGTACCTCGGCATCCGCACCGCTCATGTCGCGCGCGGACGGTTCTGGCTGAACGACCGTCCCTACTATGTGCGCTCCGTGCTCAACCAGGGGTACTGGCCCGAGTCGCACCTCGCCGCGCCGTCGGCGGCTGCCCTGCGAGAGGAGGCGGAGCTCATCCTGTCGATGGGCTTCAACGCGACGCGGGTGCACCAGAAGTTCGAGGATCCGCGCTTCCTCCTCGCGGCCGACCAACTGGGTCTGCTCGTCTGGGGCGAGGCGCCCGGCACCTACACGTTCACGCAGACCG
>ENA-UOWK01001031-UOWK01001031.1-bioreactor-metagenome-genome-assembly--contig:-NODE-1031-length-10914-cov-8.149553_pt1 | contig 10914 bp, 10 predicted proteins | sample MGYA00238157_ERZ761612 | MGnify/ENA primary metagenome ERZ761612 (study PRJEB28901, sample SAMN06268035) | bioreactor metagenome | isolation source: Joint BioEnergy Institute, California, USA... | reverse complement strand
GTCGAGGGGATGCTGATCCAGCTGGGCGACCAGACGATGGTCCTGCCGATCACCGCGGTCCAGGAAACCCTGCGCCCCGAGAACACGATGCTGCACGGCGTGGGCCACGGATCGCAGCTGCTGTCCAACCGCGGAGAGCTGATCCCGATCATCGACCTGTGCACCAGCTTCGGCGTCACCCGGCCCGCGGAGGGTCCCGACACCGGCGTGCTGATCGTGGTCGAGACCGACAGCCGCAGGCGCGCGGCCTTCCGGGTCGACGCGATCTTCGATCAGCGGCAGGTGGTGATCAAAAGCCTGGAGCAGAACTATGGCCGCGTGCCGGGCGTGTCGGCCGCCACGATCCTGGGCGACGGAAAGATCGCCCTGATCATCGATCCCGAAGAAATCCTTCTTTCCATGTCCAACGACCAGGGCCGCCGCATGGCCGCCATGGCATCGAACGGGTGACGCATGCTGCAATCCATCTCGCATAATTCCGTCGGCAAAAGCGACGTCGTGGCCTTCAAGCTGGCCGACCAGGACTTCTGCATCGACATCGGCCTGGTCCGCGAAATCCGTGGCTGGACCCCCACGACCATGCTGCCCCACGCGCCCGACTACGTCAAAGGCGTGATCAACCTGCGCGGATCGGTCGTGACGGTCGTCGACCTGTCGGCGCGGCTCGGCTTTGGCGCCGCGACGCCGTCCCACCGCCATGTCGTCATCATCGCGATGCATGCCGGGCGGATCGTGGGGCTGCTGGCGGACCTGGTGTCCGACATCCTGCCCATCAACGACGATCACATCCAAGCGGTGCCCGACATTGCGTCGAACCCCGCGCGCGAGTTCATCGTCGGCATGATCACGCTGGAGGACGGACGCATCCTGCGCAAGATCGACCTGGCGCAGCTGCTGCCCGCGGCCCACGGGGTCGACGCGTGAGAACGGCACCCCTTTCGGCCCCCACCCCCGCGGGGCCGGTTCTGACCGATGGACAATTCCGCAAGATCGCCGCGATCGTGCATCAGGACAGCGGCATCATCCTGTCGGAATCCAAGCGCAGCCTGCTGATGGCGCGCCTGAACCGCCGCCTGCGGGTCCTGACGCTGCCCGATTACGGTGCCTATTGCGACCGTCTGGAAGGGCCTGACGGACCGCAGGAACGCCGCCACCTGCTGTCGGCCATCACGACGAACGTCACGGCCTTCTTCCGCGAGGGCCACCATTTCCAGGCCTTGGCGCAGGAGGTCCTGCCCCCGCTGATCGCCCAGGCCCGCGCCGGACGGCGGCTGCGGCTGTGGTCCGCGGCCTCCTCCTCGGGCGAGGAGCCCTATTCGATGGCCGTGACGCTGCTGGACGCATTTCCCGATGCGGCGCAGCATGACGTTCTGATCCTGGCCACCGACATCGACCCCGAGATGGTGGACCGCGCCCAGCAGGGCCGCTTTGCAGCCGATGCGCTGGCACCGGTCCCCCCTGCCCAGGTCAAGCGGTATTTCCAGCCCCATGCCGCGGGCTTCGAGGCCAAACCAGAGGTCCGGCGCATCATGCGGTTCGGCGAACTGAACCTGCATGACGACTGGCCATTTTCCGGCAGGTTCGACGTGATCTTCTGCCGCAACACCGCGATCTATTTCGACAGTGCCGCGCGCCAGCGCCTGTGGCTGCGCTTCGGTGGCGCCCTGAACGAGGGCGGCGCGCTGTTCATCGGTCATTCGGAACGGCTGGACGGCCCGGCCGCGGGCCTGTTCGCCGCAACAGGCACAACCCAATACCGGCGCAATGCGACGCCGGCCTCTGCCAGGACGTGAAAGGGACAACATGGCACTGAAATCGAACCTTCATGTGATGGTGGTGGACGACATGACCATCAGCCGCTCGCTGATCGAACAGGCGCTGGACTGGGCCGGCCTGGTAAACGTCCAATACGAGGCGAACGGAGAGACGGCGTTCCGCAGACTGGCCGCGGCTCCGGTTCATCTGGTCATTTCGGATTACAACATGCCCGGAATGGACGGCCTTGGCCTGCTGGAGGCGCTGCGTCAGAATCCCAGCACCCAGCGCATCGGCTTCATCCTGATCACCGGCACCGCCACGCGCGAGATGATCGAGCGGGGCCAGCGCGCCGGCATGAACAACTTCATCGCCAAGCCCTTCACCAAGGAGGCGTTGCTGCGCTGCATCGAATCGGTGACGGGCAAGCTGCAATGACGGCGACGCCCGATCCTTGCCTGAACGCGGCCCTGCATCGCGCCGCCGCCGAGGCGCATCGCATCGCCCAAGGACTGGGGCGGATCGATGCCGCCCTGGGCGCGATGCTGCAGGTGACCGATGCGGCGGCCCAGTCGCTGCAGGCCGCCGACCTGCTGCGTCAGGAGGTCGAGGGGCTGTCGCGGTTTCTGGGCGTGCTGGCGCAGCAGACCCCGCCGGGGCAGCCCTGCGACCCAAGCCAAGCCGCGGCTGGCCTGGATCTGCGGGCGCAAGCCGTTCGCCTTGGCGGAATGACGCCGGCGGCTGAAGGCCCTCCGACAATCGACCTGTGGTAGCGGACGCGACAACACCTGCACGTTCATGGGATATACTTGACATAAATAATAAACAATAATAACCCACGCCTTGCCAGCATCTGCCAGCCTCGTGATCCCACGGCCCATGGCCGCACTCCGAGGCGCAGATGACCTTTTCCGACCCTTGCCTGTTGGCTGTCCGTCATCCTGAACAAGCAGGTCCGGGGGCCGGCACCCTGCCCGATCCTTGCCCTGCGTCCGACGCGCAGGGCATCGCCGATCTGGCCAGCCTGCGCGCGCTGCTGATCTGCGACAGGCGCGAGCTGGGCGGCGGGTGCGATCTGGTCCCGGTCGCCGGCGGCTGGCTGGAGGTCGTGACCGATGCGCCGATGGCATCGGGCCTGCCGCGCATCCGCGGGCTGATCCGGCACGGGCCGGACGGATCGCGCCCCATCGACCCGGACCTGGCGCTGTCGTTGATCCTGGACCGACTGACAGGCGATCACGGACCTGTAGGCGCCGCCTTGGCCCGCCGCGTGCAGGCCAGCCGTCATCGGATCGCCACGATCTGCGGACAGCGCCTGGCGCGGCCGCACCCCGCACCCGACTGGTTGACCGCCGAACAGGCGGTGATCTTCGGCCACTGGATGCATCCCTGCCCCAAGGCGCTGTCCGGCATGTCCCTGCCCGAGGAACGCGCGATGACCCCGGACTGGTGCGGCGCGTTGCACCTTGTCGGCCTGTCGGTCCGCAAAGACCTGATCGCAGGCACCGACCCTGACCGTGCGCGCGATCTGCCGGGCATGGATCTGGACCCCGGTCCCGGACGCATCCTGCTGCCCGCGCATCCGCTGACCTGGGACCGCGCCCGCCGCGATCCGGCCATCGCCGCGCTGCTGTCGCAGGGCGCCATCCGCGAACTTGGCCCGGTGGGACCGGCATGGTGGGCGACATCCTCGGTGCGGACGTTGTGGCGCGGCGACAGCCCGTGGCAGGTCAAGGTGTCGCTGCCGGTCACCATCACCAACTCGCAGCGCGTGAATAAGCGTCACGAACTGCTGGCGGGCGCGGCGATGTCGGCACGCATCGGCACGCTGCAGGGACGGTTCGGGCGGCTGCGGTTGATCGACGACCCGCATTGGCTGACCCTGGCCCTGCCCGGTCGCATCGAATCCGGGCTGGAGGTGATCCTGCGCCGCAACCCGTGGCGCGGGGGACGCGGGGGGCAGGTGATGCAGGTCGCGGGCCTGGTCGCCGAACCCCTGCCGGGACGGCCGTCGATGCTGACGCAGGTCATGGCGGGGCACGACCCGGCCGCCTGGTTCGACGCCTATCTGGACTGCACCGTCGCCCCCCTGCTGCGCCTGTATGACGCCACCGGGATCGCGGTCGAGGCACATCAGCAGAACGCCCTGCTGGACCTGTCCCAAGGTCTGCCGCGCCGCTGCGACATCCGCGACAACCAGGGCTTCTATGTGGCCGACGACATGGCCTGCGCCGCGTTGCGCGCCATCCCCCACCTGGTCTATCCGCGCGCCGAGGCAGAGGACGCCCTGACCTATTCGCTGATCGTGAACCAGGTGTTTGGTGTGGTCCACCGCATGGCGCTGGACGGAATCTGGCCAGAGCGGCGGGCGCTATCCGCGCTGGCAGCCCATCTTGGCGGTCTGACCCGCCTGCCGGGTCATGGCGGCGCCTTGGCCCGCCGCTGGCTGACGCAGCCGCATCTGCCCGCCAAGGGCAATCTGCTGACCCAGCTGGGCGGTGTGGACGAACTGCTGATCCCCGGGGAACGCGCACCGATGATCCGCGTGCCGAACCCCCTGCCCGCGCTGGCCCATGCCGGGATGCTGTCCGATGTCGCCTGAGACCCGCGCCCTGCGCCAGACGATAGAGGCTCTGGCGTTCGAACGCATCCTGCGCCCGGCGCAGGGCGGCTGGACGGTGGACGGCCTGGCCATCCAGGCGCCATATCGCCTGCAGGCCAGCGGCCGTGTCAGGCTGTTGGACGACCCGCGCGATGCCACCGGCGGATTGCTGAAACCGGACGACCTGGAACGCGCGCTGGCCAGGGCCGGCCACGATCCCGCGGCGCTGATGACCGCCATGCGGCGCAGCGCGCATTTCCTGCGCGCGGCGGGGCCGGTTCGCGACAACCGCCTGTCGCTGACCGGCCCGGCGCTGGAGGCGAGCCTGATCGAGGGGCATCCCTATCATCCCGGCTTCAAGACCCGCGCCGGGTTTTCGGACACTGACAATGCCGCCTTCGGCCCCGAAGGCGGCAGGACCATCGTGCCGGTCTGGCTGTCGGTCGACCCCGCAATCGTGACGCGTGCAGGAACGGACCCCGCGCAGGGCTGGGCGCCGCCGGGGGCCATCCCGGTCCATCCGTGGCAGTGGCGGCGCCTGCAACGTGACCCGGCGGTGCAGGCGCTGATGGCGCGCGGGGCCTTGAAGGTGCTGCCGGCGGAGGGGCCGCGGATGCAGGCCACGGCGTCGCTGCGGACATTGGCCGCCTGCGACGGGGGCGATCACCTGAAGCTGTCGCTTGGCGTGGGGGTGACCTCCTCGGTCCGCGACCTGGTGCCGTGGTCGGTGGCGGTGGCGCCGGCCATCTCGGATTGGCTGGGGCGCGTGGTGGCGTCCGATCGGCACCTGGCCGGGCTGACGATCCTGCCGGAACATGGCGCGGCCATCGTCGCACGCGACCTGCTGGGCGGCAGGCTGGCCGCGATCCGGCGCAGCCCCCCGCCCCCAGGTGCCATGCCCCTGTCGGCCCTGTCGCTGACCCAGCCGGACGGGCGCGCACTGATCGCGCCCTGGCTGGCCGCGCATGGCACCCAGGCGTGGACCGCGCGGCTGCTGACGATCCTGCAGCCCGTCTGGCGCCTGATGACCCATCACGGGATCGCGCTGGAGGCGCATGGCCAGAACCTGCTGATCACCCATGACGGCGGCTGGCCGACCGGGCTGGTGGCCCGCGATTTCAGCGAAAGCCTGGAGTACCTGCCGGACCGGCTGAGCCTGCCCGCCCCGGACCTTGCGGCCATCGAACCGGCGATGGCGGGGGCACCGGACGGCACCTATCACCGCATGGGCCGGGCCACCGACCTGCGCGATCTGGTCGCCGACTGTCTGGTTACCCACGTGCTGTCGGATCTGGCGGATCTGCTGCACCGCACCGGCCATCTGCCCGAAGCGATATTCTGGCGGCTGGCCCGCGCCGCCCTGCCCCATGCCCCCAGCCTGCGCACCGACGCCGCGACGGTTCCGGCGGAGAGCCTGGCCGCGGGGCTGCTGGGCCGCACCGAAACCCACCCTGCGCCGAACCCGCTGAAGGAGCCCGCCATGACCCGCCTGTTCCACCTGAACGACACGCTGATCGATCCGTTCGGCCCGGACGCCCCCGACCTGCTGGCCGGCCGCGACCCCGACCGCACGCGCATCGCACTGTTGATGACTGACCGCGCGGCATGCCTGACGCAGATCCTGCGCCTGCGGGATGCGGGCGCGTCCTGTCATCCGATCCACCCGGAAACGCCCCCCGATCAGGCGCGCGATCTGGCAAGGCGGGCGGGCTGCGACCTGATGATGACCGATGCGGGTCTGCAGGGGTTGGGACAGGACGCGCCGCATGCGCCGGGTGGGGTGCTGATCCAGACCAGTTCGGGCACCACCGGCGCACCCAAGATCATCGCCCGCAGCTGGGCCGCCATCCAGACCGAGATCGACGCCTATCTGCACGCCTTTCCGCAGGCGGCCGGGATGACGCCGGTGATCGCGGCCCCGATCACCCATTCCTATGGACTGATCGCCGGGGTGCTGGTCGGACAGGCACGGGGACATGCTCCGGTGGTGCTGGACCACGCCAACCCGCGCGCCATCCTGCGCCAGCTGGCCCAGTTCCGCGATCCGCTGATCTATGCCGCACCGCCGCTGCTGCATGTGCTGGCGCGGTTGGCCGGGGCGCAGGGGCTGCACGCGGTGATGTCGTCGGGGACGGTGCTGCCGCAGCCGTGGTTCGACGCGATCCGCGGGGCGGCGCGCCACTTGTTCCAGCAGTACGGCTGTTCCGAGGCGGGATGCCTGGCCATCGCCCAGAACCCCGACCGGCCCGAGGATATGGGCCTGCCCCTGCCGCATGTCCGCCTGCAGGCCGGACGGGACGCACCCGGCCCCGTCTCCGTCCATGCCGCAGGCGCGACGGTGCAGACCGGCGATCTGGGCGTGATCGACGCCCGCGGCCACCTGATCTTTGCCGGGCGCCAGGCCGAGGTGATCGATGTCGCGGGCCTGAACGTCTATCCCGCCCAGATCGAGGCCGCGGCCCTGAGCCTGCCGGGCATCACCGACGCGGTGGCATTCGCCGTCCCGGACCCCGTCGCGCATCAGCGCCCGGCACTTGCCTATTCCGGCGACATCGCCGAGGCGCGGCTGGACGCCCATCTGGCGGCCCTGCTGTCGCCGCGCCAGCGGCCGGTGCGTCTGGTCCGCCTGCCCGCCCTGCCGCGTGGCGCGAACGGCAAGATCGCCCGCCGCGCCCTGGCCGAAACCCTGTCGGAGGCCCCCGCATGACCGACCCCCGCCCCATCCCCGCCCCACAGGACATGCAGGACCGCATCCGCGCGATCCTGGCCGGTCCGATGGCCTGCCCGCGCATGGCGGCCTTTGGTCCCGACGCGCGGCTTGGCCATGACCTGGGCCTGGATTCGGTCGCCCTGATGACGCTGATGCTGCACCTGGACGAGGCGGGCATCACCATGGCCGAGGATACGTTCGACCGCGCCCCCGGAATGACCGTGCAGGCGCTGTCGATGGCGCTGGCGGGCGTGACCCCCGCACCCGATGAACCTGTCGACATCAAGGTCCATTGCGTCGTCAGCTGCCTGTGCCAGGCGCTGAAGGACCGCGGCGGGATCGACCACCGCCCGCTGTATCTGGGCCTGTGGGACGGGCAGGTGATCGTCGACGACAGGATGCGCCTGTCCTATCACGCGCCGGGGATCGATCACGGCTTCTATCTGCATTGGGCTGGTCGCCTGTTCGGCCTGCAGGTGACGCGCTGGCATGAGGATGCCGCGCCGGGCGCGCGGAACCTGGACCACCTGCACGCGCTGCTGGCCGATTGGCGGCCCGGCCGTTATGTCATGCCGATGGTCGACATGGCGCTGCTGCCGCAACGCGACAACAAGTTCGCCCAAGCCAGCTTTCCCCATTACGCCCTGCTGGAACCCACGGCGGACCCCGACACCTGGCTGATGCGCGACCCGGATTTCCGGTGGGAGGGGCCGCTGCCCGCCCGCGACCTGCGGGCGGCATTCCTGGCACCCACCGTGGCCGGAGGCTTTTCCTTCGACAATGCGGGCGCGCATCCCGCGGACGACGCGACCATCGCCGCGATGCACCACGCGACCTTCGACGCGCAGGCCGTGCCGCTGATCGACGCGATCCGCCGCATCGTGCAGGCCCATGTCGCCGACCTGCCGCGCGCCGATCTGGAACCCGCGCTGCGCGAACTGCCGGTCATCGCGATCCGCAAATACGCCTATGAGCACGCGCTGGCGATCTTCGGCGACATCGAGGGCGCCGATCACGACGCGTTCGAGGAATGCTGCGACCGGATCGCGGCGCTGCATGGCGGGCTGAACGCGGCCCATCTGCGCGCGGTGGCCTTTGCCCGCGGCGGCGACGGCGACGATCTGCTGCAGGTGCTGGCCGATCTGGACCGGCTGACCCTGCTGGAACGGGGCATCAAGGCCACCGTGGGCCAGTGGTTCGACCGCTGGCAGGGGGCGCGCGCATGAGGATCAATGCCTGTTCCGTGGCCTTCCGCCACCTGGACGTGACCGCCCGCGACCTGGCCCGCTATGTCGCCCGCGAGGGGTTCGACGGGCTGGAGATCTGGGCCCCGCATGCCCGCGCGCTGGCCGTCGAATGGCGTGATCTGCCGCAGCGTCCCCCGGTGCCGATGCTGGCGGGCTATCTGCCCCTGGGCACTGCCGGTTTCAGCCGCGCCGACGCGGCCGACCTGCTGGACCTGACCCGGACTTGGGGCGCGCCACGGCTGCGGCTGTTCGCGGGGGGCGTGGGGCGCGATCAGGCGGGGGCGGACCAGCGCCGCGCGATCCTGCGCGACCTGGGCACGACGGCCGACATGGCCCATGACCGCGGCCTGCGCATCGCGGTCGAGACGCATCCGCAGACCCTGGCCGACAGCCTGCCCGCGACCTTGGACCTGCTGGATGCGCTGGACCATCCCGCGGTCGGCGTGAACTTCGACGTGCTGCATGTGTGGGAGTCGGGGGCCGACCCCGTATCTGCATTCGCCGCGCTGCGCGAACATGTCGATCACCTGCACCTGAAATCCGTGACCGCGCGCGACCGCCTGTCGGTCTTTCACCCGGACAACGTCCACGATCCGCGCGGCAGCCGTGACGGCATGTGCCCGCTGCTGACGGGTGCCGTCGATTATGCGGCGTTCCTGCGCGTGGTGCCGGCGGGGATGGGTGCGTCGCTGGAATGGTTCGGCCCAAAGCCCGCGGCGACCATGGCGGCCGATCTGCGCGCGTTGCGGCGGGACCTGCTGGACCGCGCGGCGTGAGGGGACGCGGAATCCACCTCCGCCCCCCTTTTCATCCCCGGTCATATCCCTATGCTTGCCGGCAAGAAAAGGTAGGGTGACGTCATGGCGCGATCGGGACTGGATTACGGCGGAATGATGCATCGCGCGATGCAGGGGCTGATCGCCGAGGTGCTGCGCCAGGTCGCCCGCGACGGTCTGCCCGGAGAGCATCATTTCTTCATCACCTTCGACACCCGCGACGACGGTGTCGAGATGGCGGACTGGCTGCGCGAACGCTATCCCGAGGAGATGACCATCGTCATCCAGCACTGGTTCGACAACCTGACGATCCAGCCCGACCATTTCACCATCACGCTGAACTTCGGCAACCAGCCGGAGCCGCTGAAGATCCCGTTCGATGCGCTGCGCACCTTCGTGGACCCCTCCGTCGAATTCGGCCTGCGCTTCGAGACGCAGGACAGCGACGACGACGAGGATGAGGACGCCGAGGCCGACGCCGAATACCAGCTGGACGCCGAGGATGACGGCGACGACACGCCCCCGTCGGGCGGCGCCGATGTCGTGCGCCTGGACCGCTGGCGGAAATAGCGCCATGACCATGCGCGGCCTGTCGGCCTTTCCGATCACGCCGACCGACGCCGCGGGAAGTCCCCTGCCCGCCGACCTGCGCCGCCTGATCCTGCGCCTTGCGCGGGCGGGCGTGGACAGCATCGGCGTGCTGGGATCGACGGGCGGCTATGCCTATCTGGAGGCCGACCAGCGCCGGGAGGTGCTGGAGACCGCGCTGGACGCCGCCGGCGGCAGGGTGCCGGTGATCGCGGGCGTGGGCGCGCTGCGCAGCGACACCTCGGCCGCGCTGGCGCGTCATGCGGCAGATGCGGGGGCGACGGGCCTGCTGTTGGCGCCGATGTCCTACACCCCCCTGACCGAGGATGAGGTCTTTGGGCATTTCGAAACCGTCGCAGGGGCGTCGGACCTGCCGATCTGCATCTACAACAATCCATCGACCACGCATTTCACCTTTTCGCCCGCGCTGATCGCCCGGCTGGCGTCGCTGCCGACCGTCACGGCGGTCAAGATGCCGCTGCCCGCGGGCGGGGACTTCGCAGGCCAGATCGCGGCCCTGCGCGCCGATCTGCCGCCCGATTTCGCCATCGGCTACAGCGGCGACTGGGGCTGTCCCGACGCGCTTTTGAACCATGCCGACGGCTGGTTCAGCGTGGCGGCGGGCCTGTGGCCCGACCAGACGCTGACCCTGGCCTGCGCCGCCCGTGCGGGCGACCGGCCCGAAACGGCCCGCTGGCAGGCGCGGTTCCAGCCGATGTGGGACCTGTTCCAGGCCCATGGCAGCCTGCGGGTCGTTCATGCCTGCGCCCGGCTGATGGACCTGACCGACGCGCAGCCGCCCCGACCGATCCTGCCCCTGCCCGACGCGCTGACCCCGCGCCTGCGCGCGGCGATGCATGCGCTGGACGACTGAAGGCGCTGTTTGCGCCAGCATACCGTTGCATACGAATTGCGCCCGATGGCCCGGACCGCTACAACCCGCCACGAAACCGTGAGGGAGCGACCCGATGACCAAGACCCGCACCGAAACCGACAGCTTCGGCCCGCTGGAGGTTGACGCCTCGAAATACTGGGGCGCGCAGACGCAGCGTTCGATCATCAACTTCCCGATTGGCTGGGAACGCCAGCCGGTGCCGATCATCCGCGCCCTGGGCGCGATCAAGCTGGCCGCCGCGCGGGTGAACCGCGCCTCGGGCGACCTGCCTGCCGATCTGGCCGATGCGATGGAGCAGGCCGCGACCGAGGTGTTCCAGGGCAAGTTCGACGACAACTTCC
>ENA-UOWK01001030-UOWK01001030.1-bioreactor-metagenome-genome-assembly--contig:-NODE-1030-length-10916-cov-5.825891_pt1 | contig 10916 bp, 7 predicted proteins | sample MGYA00238157_ERZ761612 | MGnify/ENA primary metagenome ERZ761612 (study PRJEB28901, sample SAMN06268035) | bioreactor metagenome | isolation source: Joint BioEnergy Institute, California, USA | place... | reverse complement strand
TGAGCGTCAGCTTCATCGGCCGGAAGCGGCTCTCGAAGACTTTGACCTGGTGTCCGTCTTCGATGGCCTGCTCTTCGCTGAGGCCAACGGTGCCGATGTTCGGCAGGCTGAAAACGGCGGTGGGGATCATGCGGTAGTCCAGCGGACGATATTCCTCGGGCTTGAACAGCCGCCGCGCCACGGCCATGCCTTCGGCCAGCGCGACCGGGGTCAACTGCACGCGGCCGATCACATCGCCCAGGGCGAGAATCGACGGCGTGGACGTCTGGAACAGATCATCGACTTCGATGTAGCCCCGCTTGTCCAGCTTGACCTCGACGTTCTCCAGGCCAAGGTTGTCGAGCATCGGGCGGCGACCGGTGGCATAGAACACACAGTCGGCCTCCAGCACGCGGCCGTCCTTGAGTGTGGCCGCGAGGCTGCCGTCAGCCTTGCGTTCGATGCTGGCGATGTCGGCATTGAACTGCAGGTCCAGGCCCTTCTTGCTCAGCTCGTCGCGCAGGTGCTCGCGCACCGCACCGTCGAAGCCTCGCAGGAACAAGTCGCCGCGATACAGCAGCGAAGTCCGAGCGCCCAGGCCATGGAAGATCGAGGCGAACTCCACGGCGATATAGCCACCGCCGACCACCAGCACACGCTTGGGCAGTTGCTTGAGGAAGAAGGCTTCGTTGGAGCTGATGGCGTGCTCGCGACCGGGAATGTCGGGGATCTGCGGCCAGCCACCGGTGGCGATGAGAATGCGCTCGGCGCTGTGGCGCTGGCCATTGACCTCGACGGTATGGGCATCGACGATGCGCGCATGGCCTTCGAACAGGCTGACGCCACTGTTGGTCAATAGATTGCGGTAGATGCCATTGAGGCGCTCGATTTCGCGGTTCTTGTTGGCGATCAATGTCGCCCAGTCGAAGTTCGCCTCGCCGAGCGACCAGCCGAAACCCGAGGCCTGCTCGAAGTCCTCGGAGAAATGCGCACCGTACACCAGCAGTTTCTTCGGTACGCAGCCGACGTTGACGCAGGTGCCGCCCAGGTAGCGGCTCTCGGCGACCGCGACGCGAGCGCCAAAACCAGCGGCGAAGCGCGCCGCACGTACGCCGCCGGAACCGGCGCCGATCACGAACAGGTCGAAGTCGTAACTCATGAGGTATCTCCTTGGCAGATGAGGAGCATACCGTAAAGGCCAGCGCTAAGCTGAAAGCAGGAGGTGGATATGCGCCCTACCCTGACTCATCTCGCCCTGCACGTTCCCGATCTCGATGCCTGCATCGCGTTCTATCAGCAATTTTGCGGCATGCAGGTGATCCACGAGCGCCCTGGCAAGGGCACGCGCATCGTCTGGATGGCCGAGCCGGGCAAGGAACACCAGTTCATCTTCGTCATCATGCCCGGCGGTGAGGACCGTAACCTGGCGGCCAACGACTACAGTCACTTCGGCTTCGCCCTGGGCAGCCGCGAGGAGGTCGAGCGCATTGCCGCCCTGGCCGAGCGCGAGGGTTGCCTGATCTGGGCGCCACGTGATGAGCCCTATCCGGTTGGTTATTACTGCGGCCTGCGTGACCCGGCCGGCAACTATGTTGAATTCAGCTACGGCCAGCCGCTCGGCCCCGGCTCGGAGCAGATGCCAGTTCCCAGGTACGGCCAGTGATTTGAGCACGACAGCCTCGCGGACAAGTCCGCTCCCACAGCCCACGCCAAAGGCCTCTGGTGCAGCCCCTTGTGGGAGCGGACTTGTCCGCGAATAAATGAAAACGCCGCGATCATGCAAGACGATCGCGGCGTTTTTTCAACTGAGGGGATTACCCCGGGCGCTGACCTGGCGGCGTATCAGAACGCCTTGCCGGTCTTGTACAGATTCTCGAAGCAGAAGTTGGTCGCGTCGATGTAACCCTCGGCGCTACCGCAGTCGAAACGCTGGCCCTTGAACTTGTATGCCATTACGCAGCCCTGCTGGGCCTGGCGCATCAGGGCGTCGGTGATCTGGATCTCACCGCCCTTGCCCGGCGGCGTGCTGCGGATCAGGTCGAAGATGTCCGGGGTCAGGATGTAGCGACCGATGATCGCCAGGTTCGACGGCGCGTCCTCGGGCTTGGGCTTTTCCACCATGTTGCTGACGCGGTAGATGTCCTCGCGGATCATCTCGCCGGCGATCACACCGTACTTGGAGGTTTCGTCCCTCGGCACTTCCTGGATCGCGACGATGGAGCAGCGGAACTGGTTGTACAGCTTGACCATCTGCGCCAGTACGCTGTCGCCTTCGAGGTTCAGGCACAGGTCGTCGGCCAGGACTACGGCGAAGGGTTCGTCACCGATCAGCGGCTGGCCGCAGAGGATGGCGTGGCCCAGGCCTTTCATCTCGACCTGACGGGTGTAGGAGAAGCTGCACTCGTCGATCAGGCGACGGATGCCAACCAGGTATTTTTCCTTGTCGGTGCCCTTGATCTGATGCTCGAGCTCATAGCTCACGTCGAAATGGTCTTCCAGTGCGCGCTTGCCACGGCCGGTGACGATGGAAATCTGGTCGAGGCCAGCTTCCAATGCCTCTTCGACGCCGTACTGGATCAGTGGCTTGTTCACCACCGGAAGCATTTCCTTGGGCATTGCCTTGGTCGCTGGCAAAAAGCGGGTGCCGTAACCGGCAGCGGGGAACAGGCATTTCTTGATCATGGGACTCCCAGATGGGGATGGTTGGAATGCCTGCTCAGTCTATCAAGCCGCGCTAGCCTTACAACTGCCGCTTGCAGGCCGACCGATACCCCGATACAGAAAACCCGATTCCGCCAGTTGTTCGGCGTCATAGATATTGCGCCCATCGAAAAGCACCGGCATGCGCATGGCACCGCGAATGCGCGGGAAATCCGGCTGGCGAAACTGCTTCCACTCGGTCACCAGTACCAGCGCATCGGCACCCTGGGTAACTGCATAGGGAGATTCGCTCAGCACCAGCTGCCCCGCCTCGACGGCCGACGGATAGCGTGCCGCGACGGCGGCCGTAGCCGCCGGATCGCAGGCCTGCACCCTGGCGCCGGCAAGTAATAGCGCCTCGAGCAGCACCAGGCTGGGCGCCTCGCGTAGATCATCGGTACCGGGCTTGAACGCCAGGCCCCAGAGTGCGACGACCCGTCCCTGCAGGTGGCCGTTGAAGTGTTCGCGCAGGGCCTGGAACAGCAGCGTTTTCTGCAGCGCATTGCGCGCCTCGACCGCGCGCAGGATGCCCGGCTCGACACCCTCGTGCTCGGCGGTGCGGATCAACGCCTTGACGTCCTTGGGAAAGCACGAGCCGCCATAGCCGCAGCCGGCATAGATGAAGTGCGTACCGATGCGCCGGTCGCTGCCGATGCCGCGACGCACCTCCTCGATATCGACGCCAAGGCGCGCGCAGATACCGGCCATCTCGTTGATGAAGGAAATCTTGGTGGCCAGGAAGGCGTTGGCCGCGTACTTGCTGAACTCGGCCGCGCGCAAACCCATGCACAACAGGCGGTCGTGATTGCGCAGGAACGGCGCATACAATCTGCGCAGCAGCTCACGCCCGCGCTCGTCATCACAGCCGACGATGACCCGATCGGGGCGCATGAAGTCTTCGACCGCCGAGCCCTCCTTGAGGAATTCCGGGTTGCTGGCAACGCTCACTCGCACGCGCTTGCCTCGACGGGCCAGGCCGGCGTTGATGCGCTGCTCGACGCGTTCGGCGGTGCCCACTGGCACGGTGGACTTGTCGACGACCAGGCATCCGTGCTCGAGCCGCTCCCCCAACTCATCGGCAACCGCCAGTACATGACTCAGGTCGGCCGAACCGTCCTCACCACTGGGCGTGCCCACCGCGATGAAAATGACCTCGGTGCGGCGGATTCCCGCCTGAAGCTGCGCGGTGAAGCTGAGCTGCCCCGCCGTCAGCTGCGCCCTGAGCAGCGCCTCCAGGCCCGGCTCGTAGATCGGTACCTCACCTTGCGCAAGCTGCGCAACGCGCTGCGGATCACGCTCGACGCAGACCACCTGGTTGCCCATCTCGGCCAGGCAGGTCGCCGTCACCAGCCCCACGTACCCTGCTCCTATCACGCATATCTGCATCGCAGCATCCTCCAGGCGTTTGCTGCGATTGCAACCAATCGTGGTGGCAGTGATGTGACGAAACGACTAAGCAATGGTGACAAGCGCCAGCCCTGCCGCGCGACTGGCGCTGGCTCCAGGCGACTTGTATCTTCCACGGGCAGCTGGAAACCAACCGACTACAGGGACCTCGTCATGCGCTCACTGGCTATCGCCGCCCTCGCCTGTTCTGCCGCCACCGTCTTCGCCGCGCCCCCGACGCCGCCGTCGCCTACTCAGATCGCCGCCTGGTCACCCGAGGAAATCAATGAAATGGGGCCGAGCATCGACAAGTTGCTGCCCATCATCCTCAAGGGCGGTGAGCAGGCCTATCTCGCTTCCGTGTCCTACGAGAACGCCGGGCGCAATTTCTGGGCCGGCTACCTGCTGGTACGCCCCCAGATCGGCGAAGCACGACCTTTGGACGAATTCGGCGGGCAGTACAACCAGATTCGCACCCTGGACGAATACAGCACCAGCCATTCTGCGGTGATCATTGGCGGCGCGGGTTCGGGCCAAGGTACGTCGGAGAGCAGCTATTCGTTGGTGGTGTTCGATGGCTGGGCAGTCAAAACGCTGTTCAGCGCAAGCGAATCCGACAATTCCGGCAACTGCGGCGCCTATGTAGAGCGCGACTGCTCGGGTAACAGGGTGTTCATCAATGTCTTCGCGGGCGACGCCAACAGCAGGCGAGTCGGGCTGCTGGTCAGCAATCTCCAGTACTCCTCGCCAGACATCGAGGCCACGCCCTATGAGTACAGCCAGGAGACGGAAATCCTGTTCCTGGACAACCCCAACCAATAATCGCCGCCCTGGGGCGCCCCGCGCTGACCGCAGGTCAAACAGTAGAAACTTCCGCCGCTGCCTCACGTCCACCCTAATCAGCGGTCATGACAGCGGTAGCCGCCTGGTTACCGCTGCCTCGTCTGGCCGAAACTCGATCTAGCGGAGGGTGCAGATGACCACGACAGTCGGAGATTTCATCGTCGAGCGGCTTTACCAGTGGGGCGTTCGGCGCATTTATGGCTACCCCGGCGATGGCATCAACGGCGTGTTCGGGGCGCTTCGCCGGGCCGATGGGAAGATCAAGTTCATCCAGGCCCGACACGAAGAGATGGCTGCCTTCATGGCTGCGGCAGATGCCAAGTTCTCCGGCGAGCTAGGGGTTTGTATCGCCACCTCCGGCCCCGGCGCGACCCATTTGCTCACCGGCCTTTACGATGCGCGCATGGACCATATGCCGGTGCTGGCGATCACCGGACAGCAGGCGCGCACCGCGCTTGGCGGGCATTACCAGCAGGAGCTGGACCTGGTCTCGGTGTTCAAGGACGTCGCCGGCGCCTTCGTCCAGCAGGCCAGCGCCCCGGCGCAGGTGCGCCACCTGATCGACCGCGCCATCCGCACCGCCATCGGTGAGCGCCGGGTGACGGCGATCATCCTGCCCAACGATCTGCAGGAGGCCGAGTACGCCGAGCCACCGCACAAGCACGGCACCGTGCACAGCGGTATCGGTTACAGCCACCCGCGCGTCGTGCCCTATGAAGCGGATCTGCAGCGCGCTGCCGAAGTGCTCAACAGCGGCAAGAAGGTCGCCATACTGGTAGGCGCCGGGGCGCTGAATGCCAGTGATGAGGTCTTCGAAGTGGCGCAGAAACTCGGCGCCGGGGTGGCCAAGGCGCTGCTGGGCAAGGCCGTGCTGCCTGACGAGTTGCCTTGGGTCACCGGCTCCATCGGCCTGCTCGGTACGGTGCCGAGCTACAAGATGATGGAGGAATGCGACACCCTGCTGATGATCGGCTCGGGCTTCCCCTACTCCGAGTTCCTGCCCGCAGAAGGACAGGCGCGTGGCGTGCAGATCGACATCCAGCCGGACATGCTCAGCCTGCGCTATCCAATGGAGGTCAATCTGCAGGGCGATGCCGTCGAGACCCTTCGTGCCCTGCTGCCCCTGCTGGAGGCCAAGCAGGATGACAGCTGGCGCACCACCATTGAGGCGTGGCGCAGCGACTGGGATCAGACTCTGGAAAGCCGCGCCATGGTCTCGGCCAACCCGATCAACCCGCAGCGGGTGGTCTACGAGTTGTCGCCGCGGCTGCCGGAGCGCGCCGTGGTCACTTGCGACTCCGGCTCCTGCGCCAACTGGTATGCCCGCGATCTGAAGATACGCCGCGACATGCTCTGCTCGCTGTCCGGCGGCCTGGCCTCGATGGGCGCGGCGGTACCTTATGCCATCGCCGCCAAGTTCGCCCACCCGGACCGTCCGGTGGTCGGCCTGGTGGGTGACGGCGCCATGCAGATGAACAACCTGGCTGAGCTGATCACCGTGGCCAAGTACTGGCGCGAGTGGCAGAACCCGCAATGGGTGCTCGCAGTGTTCAACAATCAGGACCTCAACCAGGTCACCTGGGAGCAGAGGGTGATGGAAGGCGACCCGAAATTCGAGGCTTCGCAGAACATCCCCGACGTGCCCTACCACACCTTCGCCAACTCCATTGGCCTGCTCGGCCTGTTGATCGAGCGTGAAGAGGATGTCGGCCCGGCCTGGGAGCAGGCTCTCGCTGCAGATCGCCCGGTGTTGCTGGAATTTCGCACCGACCCGGATGTCCCACCATTGCCGCCACATATCAACCTGGAGCAGGCCAAGCAGTTCGCCTCCACTCTGTTGCAGGTCGACCCGGACCAGCGCGGCATCCTTGCGCAAACCGCCAAGCAATTGTTCGGTTCGCTGCTGCCGGGTAAGCACAAGAAGTGATCCTCGAGGCTGTTTGAATGAAAAAAGACGATTGCCCGGTGGTGGTGATCTGCGGGGCCAGCGCCGGTGTCGGCCGGGCCACCGCGCATGCTTTCGCTGCCGCGGGCTATGCCGTCGGCTTGCTGGCTCGCAGCGACCAAGGGCTGGCAGCGGCGACAGCGGAGCTGGAGGCCTATGCCACGCCGACCCTGGCGATCAGCGCGGACGTGGCCGATGCCAATGCCGTGGCGCTGGCGGCGCAACGTTTCGAGGCCGAACTCGGCCCCATCGACGTCTGGGTCAATTCGGCGATGGTCACGGTGTTCGCTGCGATCGAGCAGTTGACGCCGGAGGAGATCAGGCGCGTTACCGAGGTGACCTACCTCGGCGCCGTACATGGCACCCTGGCGGCGCTGCCCCTGATGCGCGCACGTAATCGCGGCGTGATCATCCAGGTCGGTTCGGCACTCGCCTATCGCGCCATCCCTTTGCAGTCGGCCTATTGCGCAGCGAAGTTCGCATTGCGCGGCTTCACCGACTCGCTACGCTGCGAACTCATTCACCAGCGCAGCGAGGTCAAGGTGTGCATGGTGCAGCTGCCGGCGATCAATACGCCGCAGTTCGACTGGGCGCGCAGCAAACTGGGTCAACGCGTGCAACCCGTGCCGCCTATTCATGATCCCGGTGTCGCAGCGCGCGCCATTCTCAGCGTCGCGAGTGCACCTCCACGGGAACTCTGGGTCGGCCTGCCCACCCTCAAGGCCATCATTGGCAATCAATTCTTTCCGGGCCTGCTCGACCGGCTCCTGGCGCGGCGTGCATGGCAAGGCCAGTTGAGCGAGGGCGAGCCAGAACCAGCAGGCGACAACCTCTTTCACAGCGTCGATGGCCTGCACGAGGTGCAAGGACGCTTTACCCGCAGGTCACGTGGGCACGCCCTGGCCCTGAGTTCGACGCGAGTGACCGCACTGCTGGGAACCTGCGCGGTATTGCTGCTCCTGCTGCTCATCTGATCCGCCAATCATGGTGCTTCGACGCCGAGCCGGTCCCACATCGCGCGGGTCAGGCGCTGGCGGTTGGCATAGCCGGCCCAGGGGTCCTGGCGCAGCCCGTCCAGGCGTCGCTGCAGATTGGCGACCGTCCATTGCTGGGCGCTGCGCAGGCCGTCCAGTTCGTCCCGGGCGATCGGTACCGAAACCGGCAGGCCTGGCCGCGCGCGCACCGAGTAGGCCGACACCGTACTGGCGCCACGGCCGTTGCGCAGATAGTCGATGAAGATTTTCCCAACCCGATTCTTCGGCCCCGACGTCGCGGTGAATCGCTCGGGTAGCTGCCTGGCCATGAACTGCGCCAGGGCCTTGGCGAAGCCCTTGACCGTATCCCAGCCGGCGTGCCGGGCAAGCGGCACGATGATGTGCATGCCTTTGCCACCGCTGGTCTTGAGAAATGCCTGCAGACCCAGTTCGTCGAGCACGCTCAGGGTCAGCCGGGTCGCCTCCAGCATGCTGCGCCACGGCAGCGCCGGGTCCGGGTCGAGATCGAGCACGAAATGATCGGGCGTTTCGATGCGGTCGCTGGTAGCGCCCCAGCGGTGGAACTCGATGCAGCCCATCTGCGCTGCACCGACCAGGGCTGGCACACTGTCGATTTCCATGAGGCGCGCGTGGCCGGGATCCAGCTTGGGATCGAGATGCTTGATGTTGGGGATTGCCAGGCGCTCGGCATGCTTCTGGAAGAATTGTTCCCCCTCTACCCCGTCCGGCGCCCGCACCAGCGAGACCGGCCGTTTGCGCAGGTACGGCAGCAACCATTCGGCGATATCCGCGTAGAACTGAGCGAGCTGCAGTTTCGTGGTGCCGCTTTCCGGGTCGATCACCCGCTGCGGATTGCTGATCGGCACCCCGGCCACCACCGGCTTGGCGGATGACTTGCACGAGCTTTCGGCCTTCTTGGTCTGTTTCTTCGCTGCAGCGCCTGGCGCACGCGGATGCTCACGAACGATCTGCGCCGCCGGCTTGTCACTGCGCAAGGCGATGAAGCTGGCCTGGCGCACGATGCCTTCGCGCGTCCATTCGGCGAACTCGACCTCGCCGACCAGTTGCGGCTCGACCCAGCTCACACCACGGGCCTGGGCGGCGGTCAGTTTCCGCTCCAGTGGCGACTCGTCTCGCCCCAGCTTGCGCAACTGTTCATGCAGGGCCTTGAGCGAGGCTTCCCCGAACCCGGTGCCGACCCGCCCGGCATAGCGCAGCCCGCCCGCCTCGTTCACCGCCAACAGCAGCGCGCCAAAGCCGCTGCGACTGCCCTGCGGCTTGGTGTAGCCGACGATGACGAACTCCTGGCGCAGACGGCATTTGAGCTTGATCCAGTCCGCGCTGCGGCGCGACACGTAAAGGCTGCCCGAGCGCTTGCCGATGACGCCTTCCAGCGACATGGCGCAGGCGCTCTCGACGATGTCCCGGTGATGCGCGGTGAAGGCCTCCGAGAAACGCAGCGGGCTGCGCCGTGTGCTGCCCAATGCAGTCTTGAGTTTGGCGCGCCGAGTTTCCAGGGGCACCTCGCGCATGTCTTCGCCATTGAGAAACGGCGCATCGAACAGGTAGTAGATGAGATCGTGGCTGCGGCCGATATCGAAGGCATTCTGCAGTTGCTGGAAGTCCGGCAGACCTTGCTCATTGAGCGCCACGACCTCACCGTCCAGCCAGCTGTCGCTCAGGCCAAGCTTGGCCAGAGCCTTGGCCTGCTGCGGCAGGCGCTCCGTCCAGTCATGGCCATTACGGGTGAACAGCCGCACCTCATCGCCGCGCACCCGCGCCAGAATGCGGTAACCGTCGAATTTCACCTCATACAGCCAGTCGCCTTCGGGCGGCCGCTCGGCCAGGGTCGCCAGTTGCGGCGCCAGGCTCTCGGGGAAATCCGCCTGGGTCTTGCGACTTTTTGCCGGTTTCGTCGATGCCTTGCGCTTGGCCACCTTGCTTGGGCCTCCCACCAGCGCGCCGCTGATCACGCTTTGTGGCTGCGCCTCGACGATGTCGTACTCGTCGCCGGGGCGCGCGATGTCGTCGCGTTCCTTGATCAGTAGCCACTGCTCCTTGTTGCCACTGCCGCGCAGACGAGTGCGCACCAGCGTCCAGTCCCCGGACAGTTTCTCGCCCACCAGAGTGAACTTGAGCTTGCCGGCCTGGTAGGCAGCCGCCGGGTCGCCCTGCGGCTGCCAGATGCCATGGTCCCAGACGATCACATCGCCGGCGCCATAGTTGCCTTCGGCGATGCTGCCTTCGAAGCTGGCGTAATCCAGCGGGTGATCCTCGACGTGCACCGCCAGGCGCTTTTGCGTCGGGTCCAGGCTCGGCCCCTTGGGCACCGCCCAGCTCTTCAGAGTGCCGTCCAGTTCCAGGCGAAAGTCGTAGTGCAGGCGGCGCGCATCGTGCTTCTGCACCACGAAACGCAATGCACCGGCCTTGCTGCGGCGCTTGCGCGGTTGTTCGCGGGGTTCGCTGGTCTGCTCGAAATTGCGTTTGCGGTTGTATTCGCTCTGCGCTCTGGCCATGGTCGGTATCCCGGCTTATTTGCGTGCAGTCTTGGGGCTCTTGCGGGGCGTGCTGGCCTTGGGCTTGGCTTTCGCCTTGCTGTCGGGCTTGCCACCCAGGCTGCGTTTGAGCAGTTCGGTCAGGTCGATGACATCGGCGCTGCGCCGCTCTTCTTCGCCTTCGACACGCTCGACGTTCTCGATCTTGCCGGCCTTGGCCTTCTTCTCCACCAGCGCCATGATGCGGTCCTGGAAGCTGTCCTGATATTCCTCAGGCTGCCAGTCGGCGCTCATGTCCTTGATCAGGCGCTTGGCCATGTCCAGCTCGCTTTTGGCCAGCTTGGGCTTGGTTACCGAATCATCCAGTTCCAGCGTGTCCAGCCCACGCACTTCGCTCGGCCAGCGCAGGATTACCAGCACCATTGCCGAGTCGATCGGCATCAGCGCCGCCAGGTGCTGGCGGGTGTGCAGCACCACATGAGCCAGGGCCACCTTGTCGGTGCTGCTCAGCGCTTCGCGCAGCAGCGCATAGACTTTCTCACCCCGTCGATCCGGGGCCAGGTAATACGGCTT
>ENA-UOWK01001027-UOWK01001027.1-bioreactor-metagenome-genome-assembly--contig:-NODE-1027-length-10931-cov-6.336429_pt1 | contig 10931 bp, 8 predicted proteins | sample MGYA00238157_ERZ761612 | MGnify/ENA primary metagenome ERZ761612 (study PRJEB28901, sample SAMN06268035) | bioreactor metagenome | isolation source: Joint BioEnergy Institute, California, USA | place... | reverse complement strand
CCGTGTGGCGCACCAAGTACACCCCGGAAAACGCCAAGGTCCGCCTGGCCACCGATCCGCACGCACCGGCGCAGTTCCGCGCCATGGGCGCGCCGTCGAACCTGCCGACCTTCGCTGCTGCGTTCCAGTGCAAGCCGGGCACGCCGATGGCGCGTACCGGTGATGCACAGGTCGTGATCTGGTAAGCCGGCACAGCACGCGCTGCCTGCAGAGGCCCGGGATTTTCCCGGGCCTTTGTTTTTCCGGGCACGTAGAGCAGCCGAGCAGCGGCGCAGCCATCGCGACCTGGCCGGGTAGAGCCACCCCCACGGTCGGCTCTCGCGCGCAGCGCGGCGGTCATCGCGAGCTGCACGGAGAGCAGCCAATGGTCCCACCCATCCGCCCACCACCTGCGCCACACGACGCTAACAGCACCCTCAAGTTGCTATAGTGCCGCAGCCCTCAATCCCTGCTGGATCTGTATTCCATGCCCACTTTCCGTCCGCTTGCCATCGCCCTGGGCATCAGCCTGGTCACCCTGGCCGCCGCCCCCGATGCCCATGCCGCCAAGAAGCGCGCCGCCGCGCGCGCGCCGGCCGTCAGTGCACAGTGCAGCGACTTCTACGATGCCACCAACGCCGACTGGCTGAAGGCCAATCCGGTGCCGCAGACCGGCGCGACCACCGCGCTGGGGCAGATGGTCGAGCGCAGCCGCCTGCAGCAGCGCGAGCTGCTCGACGCCGCCATGGCCAATCCGCAGGGCAACGTGCAGAAGCTGCTGGGCGACTTCTGGGCCAGCGGTCTGGACGAGGCCGCCGTCGATGCCGATGGCTCCAACCCGATCGCACCGCTGCTGTCGCGCATTGACGCGATCAAGCGCGCCAAGGATGTGCCGGCCTCGATCGCCGCTCTGCACCAGGTCGGCATTCCGGTCGCCTTCAACTTCGGGCCGGACATCGACCTGAAGGCACTGGACCGCCACATCGGCTACTTCATGCAGGGCGGCATGGGCCTGCCCGATCCGGCGTTCTACACCCGCACCGACGCCGACACCGTCGCGCTGATGGGCCGCTACCGCGAGTACGTCAAGCAGATCCTGACCCTGACCGGCACGCCGGCCAACCGCGTCGAAGCCGACGCGCAGGCGGTGATCGCCGTGGAAACCGAGCTGGCGCGCAACGCGCATTCGCTGGCCGGCATCAACAACCCTTTCAACAACTACGCGCCGATCTCCACGCGCGAGCTCAACAGCCGCTACCGCAATCTGCAGCTGGATGCGTTCCTGAAGGCCCAGGGTGTCAATGACGATCTGGTGTCGATGTCCGACCCGGCCCTGTTCCAGACGCTGGACGGCATGATCGGCCGCGTCAAGCCGGAGCAGTGGAAGGCGTACCTGCGCTGGCGCGTGGGCGATTCGATGGCACCCTACCTGTCCAAGGCCTACCGCGAGGCCGAGTTCGAGTTCCGCGGCCGCGTGCTGCGCGGGCAGACCCTGCCCGCTCCGCGTTGGGAGCAGGTGCTCGATGCGATCAACGTGGCCGCCGGCCCGATGCTGGGCCGCGAGTACGTGGCACGCCATCTCTCGGCCGAGGATCGCCGTCAGGCCGCCTGGATCATCGACAAGCTGCGCGAAACGCAGATCGACGCGGTCAAGCGCAGCACGTGGTTGAGCGAAGAAGCCAGGACCGAAGCCCAGGCCAAGCTGGCGGCACTGAAGATCGAGATCGGCGCTCCGCTGCGCGACCTGGATTACACAGTGCAGCCGATGGGCCGCGGCAGCTTCGGCAGCAACATCCTGATCGCCTCGACCTGGCGTCACCGCGAAGAGATGAAGCGCATCGGCAAGGGCAACGCCGACCGTCGCTGGGACGTGCTGCCGCAGCAGCCGTCGGTGGCCTACGATCTGGCACAGAACCGCCTCATCGTGACTGCCGCTGCATTGCAGGGCCCCATCTTCAATGCGCAGGCCAATGCCGCCGACAAGTTCGGCAGCTTCGGCGCACTGGTGGGCCATGAGCTCACCCGTGCCATCGATGCCAAGGGTGCGCTGGTCGATGCGCGGGGTGAACTGCGCAGCTGGTGGACCCCGGCCGACAAGACCGCCTGGACCCTGCTGGGCAGCCGCGTGGCCGCCCAGTACGGCGCGTATGACTATCCGGCCACCAAGGACACCAAGGTCAACGGCACGCTGACCCAGGAAGAAAACCTGGCCGACATCGCCGGTCTGGAGCTGGCCTGGGAGGCGTACCGCGCTGTCGAGCCGGAGGCCAAGCCGGCCGAGCAGCAGGGCTTCTTCAAGGCATGGGCCAGCCTGTGGCCGCAGCAGGTCGCCCCCAACGCAGCCCTGCAGCGTGCGGCCTCGGACGTGCGTGCACCGGGCAAGTGGCGCACCAACGGCCCGCTGGCCAACCTGCCGGCGTTCTCGGCGGCCTACAGCTGCAAGCCGGGCCAGCCGATGCAGCGCACCGAAGCCGAGCAGATCCGCGTCTGGCGCTGAGCCGGCATGCCGGCCCCGGTCGGCAGCCTTGAAAACGCCGCGTGCCGACCGGAGTCGGCACGCGGCTGGGGTGACGATCAGAAGTCGTACGACGCGCTCAGCCGCACCGAACGTGGCGCGCTGAAGTAGGTGCCGATGCCGTAGGTGTTGGACACCGTGTACGGCCCACTCTGGTACTGGGCCTCGGACTGCAGTGGACGGCGCTGGTTGAGCACGTTGAACACATCCACGGCCAGGCCCAGCCGGTGCGCGGCAAAGGCAGGCCGGTACATCGCGCCCAGATCCAGCCGCGCGGTCCATGGCTGCCGCCCCGCATCACCCGGGCGTGATGGCTGCCCATTGCAGAAGTGGTACGACGAACCGTAGCCCAGCGGGTCGCTCTCCTCGCTGCCGTAGTAGCCCAGGCAGCTTCGGGGCATCCCGGACATCACCCGCAGCGTCGCCGACGCCATCCACTCCGGTGTGATCTGCCAGGCGCCGTAGGCCTTGAGCTGGTGCCGCCGGTCATTGGCCAAATAGCCACCGGCGTACTCCATCAGCGACACCGCGTCCCAGTCCTGCGTCTTGGAGACATCGCTCTGCCCGATGTCCGACTTCACCTGGCCCTCGGTGTTACCGAAACTGCGCGACCACGTGTAGTCGAGCCGTCCGTACCACCGCGCCTGCATCGGGTGCTCGACGAACAGGTCCACACCCACATAGTCGCGTTTGGCCTTCCTACCCGCAAAGCCCCAGTCGGACGCGCTCATCCGCACCGGCGTATAGCCCGAGCCATCGCTGTGCCTGAGCTGGAACGTGTTGGTGCGTCCGGGATTGAAGATCACGCACCCGGGGATGTCCACAGTGGAAGGATCAATACCGCTGGCCTGCAGCTTCTCGACAATCCGCGCGGCATCGCAGGTATCGTCGATGGCGCTCTGCAGGCGGCGCAGGGTCAGCTTGGCGCCCGCGTTCCACTGCGTGCCCAGGGTCTTCTCGAAACCGAGGATCAGTTCGTCCTGGAACTGCGAGGCCAGGTCGCTGGGGGCCACCGAGCGCGGGTCCGGCGTCTGACCGTACTCGTTGTTGCTCGACACCGGGCCGGGGCCCAGCGCGCCCAGACCGGTGGGCACCCCATTGGCATCGATGCCGGTGTAGGTGAAGTATTCGCGCGTGAACGTGGAGGCCGATGCACCGCGGATGGCCACGCTGTTGGGCAGCGCCAGGTAATAGCGGCCCAGATTGGCGAACAGCTTCAGCGAGGCGTCGCCGTGCACATCCCAGCTCGCGCCGAGCCGCGGCGCCCACTGGTTGCCACTCTCCACATAGGCCACCGCGGCACTGTTGTAGTTGGTGAAGCGGTCATTGCGCAGGCCCAGCGTCAGCAGCCAGTCGGGGCTGACCTGCCAGCGGTCCTCCAGATAGTAGGCCTTCTGGCTGACTGACATGCTGGTGGTGGTGGAGAAGATGTACTTCTGCACGAAGTAGCCCTGTCCGCCTGGCGGCGCGATGCCGAACGCCGCGTTCGGCGACTGGTCCGGCGCGATCCGCGAGTAGATCCAGGCATGGCCGGGACCGCTCATCGCCTGCCCTTCGTTGTGCGCCTGGTAGACCATGTTGTCGATGCCGGCAGTCAGCTCGTGATCGCCCAGCCGGTACTGCAGGTCCACACGCAGGCCGCGGGTAGTGCTGCCGGCATCGGGCGCCTTGCTGGACAGGGCCGCCTGATCATTGCGGATGGGCATGCCACCGGTGATCGCCGGGTCCTGGTTGCCAGCGCCGCTGAGGTAGGGGTTGAGAGAGTCGCGCGGGTTGTAGCGCAGATTGCGCTCGCGGCTGCGGCCCCACACCGCACTCAGGCTGAGGTCATCGCTGAGGTAACCGTGGTACCCCAGGATGTCGAAGCTGTTTTTGAGTTTGGTGGTGTCGGCAAAGGTGCCGGTGCGCCCGCCCTCGGCCAGCGTTTGATAGTCGAATGCGCGGTGGTAGCCGCCCTGGCGGTCGGTGTTCTGCAGACGCGTGTACTCCAGGGTGTGGTCGTCAGTGATGTTCCAGTCGACCTTGGCGTAGACCTTGGGCAGAGTGATCGAATAATGGTTGCGCACCTGCTGCGCGCTTTCCGCTGTGGCGGTGGACACCCCCTCGATCCGCTCCTGTTCGGCCGCCAGATGCACGAACAGACGGTCTTCGATCAGTGGCCCGCTCACATAGGCGCTCTGCGTGGTGCGGGTTGCCTTGTCGTCGGCACGGTAGCGGTACAGGGAGCCTGGCAGGTCGGCGTCGGTGTACTCGTAATCTGGCGGCAGCGTGCCGGCCGGATAGCGCACATCGGCTGGCGTCCAGGCGAGCGCCGCGGGCGACCAGGTGGCCTGCGCCCCGAAATGCCAGCTGTTGGTGCCGCGCTTGCCGAGCTGGTTGATCACACCGCCGGTGGAGCGTCCATAGCGGGCGCTGTAGCCGCCGGTGAAGGTCTCCTGCTGGTCGATCGCCCCGTACGGCAGGCCGACGCCCCCGAGATTGCTCAGCGGGTTGCTGGCATTGAATCCATTGAGGTAGTACGCGTTCTCGGTCACGCTGGCGCCACCGAAGGACACCGCGCCGCGCGAGCCGTTTGCAAACGCACCGCTGCCGGCCACCACGCCCGGCGCCAGCAGCGCGATGGCCTCGGCGCTGCGACCCAGCGGCAACGTGTCGAGCTGTTCGGAGGTGATGACCGAGCGCGACACCGTGTTGGTCACATCGATCCTGGGCACGTTGGCGGCGGTGACCGTGACCGTGCCGAGCGTGGTGGCATCGGCACTGCTGCGGCTGCCGAACGAAACCTCGGTGCCGGCGCCCACGCGCAGCTGCACATTGTCGCGTCGCTCGGTCACCACGCCATCGCGCTGGAGGGAAATGGTGTAGCGGCCCACCGGCAGCGCGCCGAGCAGATAGCGCCCCGTCTCGTCCACCGCCGTGGACCGGCGCAGGCCGGTATCGCTTTCAACGACCACCGTCGTACCCGGTGCTACGGGGGCGGTGCCGTACAGCGACCCGGTGGTGCTCTGTGCGGCGGCGGCACCGATCATCGAAACCAGAACAGCGGTCAAGGTGGAACGTTTCAGGCCCGTGGCCTGCACGCGATGGGTCATGGGGCTACCTCTCAGGAGTGGTCGGCGGTGCGACGCTCCGTTGCTGCCCAGGCCGCACCGTGCGTCACGACCCGGAGGTTAAGCACCCCTCACGGCGAGCGACAAAACCGACACTCACAGGTAACCCGTTGATCAGAATGCGTTTATTGAACGCATCCCAAACACGTCATGTAACTCATGGCAGAAGCGTGCCGGACCTGACGGGCTCGGCACGCCGCTGTCGCGGCAATTCGTGCACGTGGCGACACGCCCGTCAGTCAGGCGCATCGAGCACCGCGACGTGCGACACGAATGAATATTCCCTGACACGTCGAAGCCGCGTTGCCTGATACCGCTAGACCCCGCGCAGATGGTTGGGACGCTTGCGCGGACCGCGTGGGCCGCCGCGTCCGAACGGCGGCTGCCCACGCCAGTACCGGATCAGCAGCCATCCGAACAGCATCCCGCCAAGGTGGGCGAAGTGGGCAACGCCCGGCTGCCAGCCCGTGGCACCCAGCACCAGCTCACCCACACCGAACAGGATCACGAAGGTGCGCGCCTTCATCGGGATCGGCGGGAAAAGCAGCATCACACGCTGGTTGGGGAACAGCATGCCGTAGGCCAGCAGCAGGCCAAACACACCGCCCGATGCGCCCAGCACCGTGGCCGGGTTCTGCAGCAGCGAACCGACCAGCAGCTGGCACAGGCCGGCGCCGACCACGCAGACCAGGTAATAGGTGAGAAAACGCTTCTCACCCCAGGTCTGCTCCAGCGCGGCGCCGAACATGAAGACCGCGAGCATGTTGAAGAACAGATGGCCGAAGCTGCCGTGCAGGAAGCCGTAGGTGAGCAGCTGCCAGATCTGGAACCCGCCGCCGACGGAAACCATGCCGAGGTCATCCTGCAGCGGCTGCAGCATGAACGGTGCGAAGAAACGGTCGCCGAGCAGGAACGGCTGCTGCAGCAGGAACAGCACGGCGTTGATGATCAACAGCGCTTTGGTGACGGGGGGCAGTCGGGGGAACATGGGCGCATCCTTTGGATCAGCCACCATCATATAGCGTCCGCCTGCCTGTACCGGGACTGCGCACGCGGGCGTTCAACCCGGCCTGCGGCCACCGTCCGGCAGCGCCGGGCCCCATACGGCCGCATCCAGCGCCTGCGCGGGATCAGGCCGCACGCGGCGGACCCGCCCGTTCTCGACCACCACCCCCTCGCTGCGCAACCGCTGGCACTGCGCATGCCAGCCCGACGAGCCTTCCGGCATGGCAATCCGTCCGTCGGCGCGCAGCACCCGGTGCCACGGCAGGTCCGGGTCCTCATTGCGACCCAGCACCTGCGCGGTCATGCGGGCGCGTCCGGGCAGCCCGGCATGCAGGGCCACCTCGCCGTAGCCCATGACCTGCCCGGCCGGGATGGCCCGGATCACCGCCAGAATGGCCTGACGCGCCTGTTCGCTGGTCAGCGCCGCAGGCGGGTCACCAGCAGCACGCCGATCAGTACCAGAACGGTGCCGGCGATCTGAGCCGGTCCCATGGGTTCGTCCAGCAGCCATAGACTCATCACGATGGTGGAGACCGGCCCGAGCATACCGACCTGGGCGGCCAGCGACGAGCCGATGCGCTTGACCGCCAGCATGATGGCCAGCACCGGCAGCACCGTGCACACCAGCGCATTGACCAGCGACAGCCAGTGCACCGGGGCCGGCGCCTGCCACAGCAGCGGCAACGGATGGGTCAGGGAAAAATGCAGCAGCACCAGCACACAGGCCACGCAGCTGGCCTGTGCGGTCAGGCGCACCGCTCCCACCCGCGCGACCACTCGACCACTGCCATACAGGTACAGCGCATAACTGAGCGCACTGCCCAGCACCAGCGCACTGCCCAGCACGATCCGCCCGCCCTCGCGCTGCAGATCGTGGCCGAAGGCCAGCAGCACGCCGAGGTAGCTCAGGCCCAGCGCCGCCACCTGCCAGCGCCCGGGGCGCTGGCGCGCCAGCAGCACGTTGATCAGCAGCACCAGGGTCGGGTTGAGATAGAGAATCAGCCGTTCCAGGGTCACGCTGATGTACTGCAGGCCCTGGAAATCCAGCCAGCTGGACAGGTAGTAGCCGGTGAAGCCCAGCCATGCCACGCGCGCGCGGTCATGCCAGGACAAGCGGGTGGCGCGGCGCGAGGACCACCATGCCAGCAGCAGGAACAGCGGCATCGCCATGGCCATGCGCAGGGCCAGCAGCGTGGTGGCATCCACACCGTGGCGCAGCCCGAGCTTGACGATGATGGCTTTGCCCGAGGCGGCCACCGCACCGACCGCCGCCAGGCCGACGCCGCCCAGTGCAAGCCGTGAGGAGGCGGTGGCCGGGCGCGGGGATGCAGACGTGGACATGGGCGACGACAGGCAGGCCGCGCAGGGCGGCCTTCAACAGGGAGCAGGCCGCCATTGTCGCACGCGCGTGCGGCGCCGCGCCTCAGCGCATCAGCACCACTTCCTCGGCCGAGGTCGGATGGATGGCCACGGTCGCATCGAACTGCGCCTTGGTGGCGCCCATTTTCACCGCGACGGCAAATCCCTGCAGGATCTCATCGGCGGCCTCGCCCAGCAGGTGCACACCGACCACGCGCTCATCCGGGCCGGCACACACCAGCTTGAACAGGCTGCGCTGGTTGCTGCCGGCCAGTACCTGCAGCATCGGGCGGAAGCTGCTGCGGTAGACGCTTACCTGCTCGTGGCATTGCCGCGCCTGTTCTTCGCTCAGGCCGACATAGCCCAGTGGCGGATGCGAGAACACCACGCTGGGGACCGTGTCGTACTCCATCTTCGCCTCGGGCTGCCCACCAAACAGCCGGTCCATCAGGCGACGCGCCGCTGCGATCGCCACCGGCGTCAGGCCGACCTTGCCGGCCAGATCGCCCACCGCGTACACGTTGGGAACCGACGTGGTCTGCCATGCATCCACCACGACCTCGCCGCGCTCGCCGACCTCCACGCCCAATGCTTCCAGGCCAAGGTCGGCGGAGTTGCCGCGGCGGCCGGTGGCGAAGAACAGCGCATCGAACACGCTGTCGGTCGGGCCGTCATGGCCGTAGGCACGCACGCGCTGGCCATCGCCATCACGCTTCAGCTCGCGCAGGCGGTAGCCGAAGTGGATGCGTACACCCTGCTGGATCAGGTTCTGCGCCAGCTGATCGGCCAGCTCACCGTCGAACCGCTCCAGCAGGCGCTGACCGCGTACCAGCAGGCTCACCCGGCTGCCCAGCGACTGCAGCAGACCCGCCAGTTCGACTGCGATGTAGCCGCCGCCAACGATGGCGACCTCTTCCGGCGCGTGGCGCAGGTCGAAGAAATCATCCGAGACCAGGCCCAGTTCGGCACCGGGAATGTCCGGCCGCTGCGCGTGGGCGCCGGTGGCGAGCACGATGTGTTCACCGCTGATGCGCACCCCGTCGCTGCACTCGACGGTATGTGCATCCACCAGACGGCCGCGTCGCGGCACGCGCACCACGCCGTGCTCGTCCAGGCGCGTGCGGTAGATGCGGTGGATGTTCTCCACGTAGGCCTGGCGGCGTACCACCAGTTCCTGCCAGGACACCTTGGCCCGCGCCGGCACCTCGAAGCCCATGGCATGGGCCAGTTCAACGCGCGTGGCCAGATCGGAGGCCAGCCACATCGCCTTCTTCGGCACGCAGCCGACATTGACGCAGGTCCCGCCCAGTTCACCCGGCTCGAGCATGGCAACGCGGCGTCCGTACTGCGTTGCGCGCAGGGCCGCGGCCAGCCCACCGGAGCCACCGCCCAGCACGATCAGGTCGTAATCATGAGTGTTGTTTTCTGCCATGGTTCACCCGCACGTTCATCAGTGCACAGCATGCCACGCTGGCTGCGCTGCGGCAGGTGAGCACGCGGCGGCCGACGCTGCCGCCCCTGATCAGCGGCGCAGTGGCGGCAGCGCCAGGTAGGTAAGTCCCCGCCAGAGCCACTCGACCGGGCCGAAGCGGAACCGGGCCAGCCACAGATGACTCAGTACCACCTGGCCTGCAAACAGCAGCGCGGCAAATGGCAGCTGCCACAGCCGCGGCATCTGCTCGAAGAAACCAAGGCCATAGCCGTAGAACAGGCCGGTGCATACCACCGACTGCAGCAGATAGTTGCTCAACGCCATGCGCCCGGGTGCGGCCAGCCACACCAGCGCGCTGCGCGCGTGCACGATCCAGGCCAGATACCCCAGAGACATCAACAGGCTGGCGACCGCACCCAGTGCATAGGCCACACCGGTGGCGGCCAGAAACTGGCCCGGCGCCATGTATGGCACCCACAGCGCACTGCCGGCCATCATCACCAGACCTGCCGGCAACGCGCCCCAGCGCAGGGCGCGGTACAGTCCTGCAAAACGCTCCGGCTGGGCCAGTGCACCGCTGCGCGCGAACCAGCTGCCGAGCAGGAACATGCCGAAGATTTCCGGGCCGGTGATCAGCATGCCGCCGGGCAGCCGCTGCAGGTCGGCCCAGCGTTGTGCGCAGGCCTGAAGCCAGCTGCCGTGCCCGAAGGCCTGGCGTTGTGCTTCGATGGTCTGCTGTGCAGCGGCCATGCTTGCGGTGCTGTCCAACACGCCGGGGTGTCCCGCGGCGAGCATCACCAGCAGCGAGAACAGCACGCTCAGGCCGATCGCCACGCCGTACACCAGCACCGCTGCTACCGGCAGCGCGCTGACCGGAAACCGGCGGAAGGCCAGCAGCAGAAACGACAGCAGCGCATAGGGCAGCAGGATGTCGCCGGACCACACCAGCAACGCGTGCATCAGCCCGATCACCAGCAGACCCAGACTGCGGCGCAGGTACAGGGGCACGAACGCGCGCCCGGCACGCTCGGCACGTTCGCCCATCACCGCAAAGCCGGCGCCGAACAGCAGCGAGAACAGCAGGAAGAACTTGCCCTGCACGAACACATATACCAGCGCGTCAGCGGCGTAATCCAGACCCTGCCAGTGCGGGTCGATGCCGGTGAAGGACAGGTCCAGCGGGCCGGTGTAGGCCTCGATGTTCATCAGCAGGATACCCAGCAGGGCCGCGCCGCGCAGCACGTCCATCACGGTGATGCGGTCGCTGGCTGCCAGCGGCAGCAGGGAAGAGGAAGCGAGGGCCACGGGGTTTCCAGCGACAGGGGCGGTCATTATCCACCAGCGGACGATGGCCGCCAGCGGCCGTGGTCCTCACGGCGGGTGCCTGGCGGACGAACGACTCGGAGGCCGCCGGGCGGGGGACGCCGTGAACCCATCCATGGGGGCTTGTGTCCGCCCATCCCGGGCTCCCACAGCCCCGCACGCCTTGCCCGCCCGGCCACCGACGGTTTCATGGACGGCCGGATGCGTT
>ENA-UOWK01001023-UOWK01001023.1-bioreactor-metagenome-genome-assembly--contig:-NODE-1023-length-10956-cov-5.815613_pt1 | contig 10956 bp, 14 predicted proteins | sample MGYA00238157_ERZ761612 | MGnify/ENA primary metagenome ERZ761612 (study PRJEB28901, sample SAMN06268035) | bioreactor metagenome | isolation source: Joint BioEnergy Institute, California, USA... | reverse complement strand
GGCTAGACTGCCGACACCACCGACCAACAAGAACATCGAGGTGTCGCCGTGAATGCTCCGCTGAAACTCCCTGCCGTGAAAAACCAGGTCTCCGAAGCCGAATGGCGTACGCGCGTTGATCTTGCGGCCTGCTACCGACTGATCGCGCTGTACGGTTGGGATGACCTGATCTTCACCCACATTTCCGCCAAGGTGCCGGGGACCGAGGATTTCCTCATCAACCCCTATGGCCTGATGTTCCACGAGATCACAGCGTCCAGCCTGGTCAAGGTCGACCTGGCCGGCAACAAGCTGATGGACAGCCCGTTCGACATCAATCCTGCCGGTTACACCATTCACAGCGCCGTGCACGAGGTACGTCACGACGTAGGCTGCGTGCTGCACATTCACACGCCGGCGGGCATCGCCGTGTCGGCGCAGAAGCAGGGCTTGCTGCCGCTGTCGCAGCAGTCGCTGTTCGTCCTCGCTAGCCTGGCCTACCACGGCTATGAAGGGGTGGCGCTGAATCATGACGAGAAGGCGCGGCTGCAGGCGGACCTGGGCGACAAGAACTTCATGATCCTGCCCAACCATGGCCTGCTCACGGCTTTCGGTGGTATCGAAGATGCCTTTCTCGGCATGTTCATCCTGCAGCGTGCCTGCGAGATCCAGGTCATGGCGCAGAGCGGCGGCGCCGAGCTGATCCATATTCCGCAGCAGATTCTCGATGGGGCGCGGGCGATGATCGCCGGTGTGATGAAAACGCCGCAGGGCATGGGGGGCTCGCTGCCCTGGCCGGCGTTGCTGCGTAAGCTCGACCAGCAGATGCCGGGTTACGACCAGTGAGTGACCTGCCAGGCATCGCCCTGGATGAATGGCGCGCGCAGGGGCAGGTGCTGGACTTTCGCCGCCACTCGATTCGGTTCTGGGTTGCCGGTGACGCTGCGGCCGAGCCGCTGTTGCTGATACATGGCTTTCCCAGCGCCAGTTGGGACTGGCACCGCCTGTGGGTGCCGCTGGCTGCACGTTATCGGTTGGTCGCCTGCGACATGCTGGGTTTCGGTTACTCGGCCAAGCCGCGCGGCCATGCTTACAGCTTGCTGGAGCAGGCCGACCTGCAGCAGGTGCTGTTGGCCCATATCGGTGAACAGCGCCCCGTGCACGTGCTGGCCCATGACTATGGCGACAGCGTGGCGCAGGAACTGATCGCACGTCATCAGGACGGGCAACTGCAACTGGCCAGTTGCGTGTTCCTCAATGGTGGCCTGTTCCCGGAAACCCATCATCCGGTACGCGTGCAGAAACTGCTGCTCGGGCCGCTCGGGCCGTTGATCGGGCGATTGTTCTCACGGCGCAAGCTGGCGCAGAGTTTCGCGCGCATCTTCGGTCCGCGCACCCAGGCCAGTGAGGCCGAACTGGATGCCCTGTGGCAACTGGTGGCCTATAACAATGGCCCGGCGGTGATGCACCGCCTGATTCGCTACATGCCCGAGCGGCGCCAGCAGCGGCAGCGCTGGGTGGCAGCGATGCAGGCGACGACGCTGCCGATGCGGGTGATCGATGGCGCATTCGATCCAATTTCAGGAGCACATATGGTGGCGCGTTACCGTGAGCTGATCGCTGACGCCGACACGGTGCTGCTCGACGGTATCGGCCACTATCCACAACTCGAAGCCCCGGTTGCGGTGCTCGAGCATTATTTGCAGTTTCGCGACGCAAGGAGCTCGCATGCGTAGACGTACCCTGCTCAAAGGCGCGGCAGTAAGCGGAGTCGCCGTGCTTGGCGCCGGCTATTGGGCACTGCCAACCGGTCCGCGGCCAGCGGCTGTCAGTCTGGAGGGCGCGCGCCAGGTATTGGCGGATCTACACGGCAGGGCGCTGCAAAGCGTCCGCGGCTGGAGCCCGAGCGAAGTGTTCAACCATTGTGCGCAGAGCATCGACTATTCCATCGATGGCTATCCCGAGCTGAAGCCCGCCTGGTTTCGTCATACGGTAGGACCAGCTGCGTTCGCCGTATTCAGTTCGCGCGGCGCCATGCGTCATCCACTGGACGAAGCCATTCCCGGCGCAGCCGAATTGACCGAGCCGGCGAGTCAGGCGCTGGCGTTGCAGCGCCTGCAGGCGGCGTTCGAACGCTTTGCCACTCACGAGGGCGACCTACAGCCGCACTTTGCCTACGGTGCGCTCGATCATGCCGAGTACGCCGAGGCGCACGTGCTGCATCTGTACAACCACCTGAGCCTGATCCGCAGCGCCTGATGCACGCTGCAATAAATTCTTGTCGAACCTCCGGCGCGGTGAGCAACTCACTAACTGTGTCACTCACAGAAAAGTCGAGGTTACTCATGAACAACATGAACAAGAAGTTATCTGCACTGCTGTTGAGCGGGATTCTGGGCGCCATGGCACTGCCAGCCTTCGCTGCCGGTGAAACCGGTACCCCGGATACAACTGGGCCGACTACGCCGACCACACCGACCACGCCCGGTGACAACGACCCGATGAACCCGGCGGATGATGGTGAAGGTATCCCGCCTGTTCAGGGGCCGAACACCGATGGTAACCCTGGCGGTGATGGTGCGGGCTCGGGTAACGGTACCGGCACAGGTGGTGGTGGTAATGGTTCCGGTTCGGGCTCCGGCTCCGGTAGCTGACGCGCATAAGGTCGCATTATCGGCCGTCATTCAGGGGCCCCGCGCGCCTTGTGAAGCAAGCGGGGCTGCCTGACACTCGGGGGTATTCACAACCTGCCCGAGGAAGCTGTCGATGAGCGATGCCATTCGTTTCGAAGATCAAGTGGTCATAGTCACCGGTGCTGGCGGTGGCCTGGGCCGTGCCCATGCGCTGCTGTTCGCCCGTCATGGCGCCAAGGTGGTGGTCAACGATCTGGGTGGCAGTACGCACGGCGAAGGGGCCAACGCCTCGGCTGCGGACAAGGTGGTCGAAGAGATTCGCGCCTTTGGCGGTACCGCGGTGGCCAACCATGATTCGGTCACCGATGGCGATAAGATCGTACAGACCGCGCTCGACCATTTCGGTCGTATCGATGTACTGGTCAACAACGCCGGCATCCTGCGCGACAAGAGCTTTCACAAGATGGAAGACGCCGACTGGGACCTGGTCTACAAGGTTCACGTCGAAGGTGCCTACAAGACCACTCACGCCGCCTGGCCACATCTGCGCGAACAGAACTTCGGCCGCGTGATCTTCACCTCGTCCACTTCCGGTATCTACGGCAACTTCGGCCAGAGCAACTATGGCATGGCCAAGCTCGGCCTCTACGGCCTGACCCGCACCCTGGCCATCGAAGGCCGCAAGAACAACATTCTGGTCAACGCCATCGCGCCGACTGGCGCCACGCGTATGACCGAAGGGCTGATCCCGCCACAGGTGTTCGAGCAACTCAAGCCCGAGCTGGTCAGCCCGCTGGTGGTGTACCTCGGTAGCGCCGCCTGCCAGGACACCGGTGGCCTGTACGAGGTCGGCGGTGGCTGGGTCGGCAAGGTGCGCTGGGAGCGCAGCCTGGGCGCCGGCTTCGATCCCAAGGCCGGCTTCAGTCCCGAGGACGTCGCCGCACAGTGGCAGCGCATCTGTGATTTCGAGGGCGCTGCACATCCGGCGGATAACGTCGAGGCGCTCAAGGAAATGATGGCGAACCTGCAGAAATACGCGCTCTGAGCGATGAGCAGATGAAAAAGGGCCGACAGTTATGTCGGCCCTTTTCGTTGCTGCTTGATAATCCTGAGCCTGGCCGCACTTTCGTCGGGTGATGCTGGCACGCAGCGGCGCTAAGCTCGGCGCATAACCATAAAAGGAATGATCGATGCGCCGTCTGCTGTGGTTGCTGCCTATCGTCCTGCTTACCGCCTGCTCCACTCCGGGAGCGTTCTTTGGTACGACGAACGGGGAGGCCTTCGCTCCTCACGTCCTCAGTGACGAAAACCATGCGCTGGTCTACCTGTATCGGCCGCGCAATGACTGGGCCGACCAGGAACTGGAGGCGCCCGGATTGTTTCTCGACAACCAACTGATCGGCAGCCTGCCGAGCAATGGTTACCTGGTACTGGAGTTCGATGCCGCCAGCTACAAGCTGGAGATGCGCCGCCCACTGGCCGGCAGTTTCTGGACGTTGCTGGCTGACGGGCCGTTCGACTTCACCCTGATCGCCAGCTTCACCCTCGACGCCGCCGTTGGCGCCACCTATTACCTGCGTTACGACGAAGACGGCCCGCCGCCCATGGGCGGAGCGCTTGAAGGTGGCGGCGATGGGCCCCTGCAACTGGTATCGGCTGAACTGGCCCAGGCCGAGCTGGGTGTGACCCGCCAGGTGCAGCCGATGGCCCGCGTTGCGGCCAGTCAACAGGAGCCGGAGCGTCCGCAGCGCGGTTTCTGGCGCTCGATCGGCGAGGCGCTGGACAAGGTCGGCATCTGAGCACAAGCAGCGTGCGGGAGTAGTACTCGGCTGTTACCTGTCGGAAGAAACAGGGGCGAATAATGGCGTTCGTTCCACCTACCTTCAGGAGACGATCATGGCTGCCAAGAAGATTCTCATGCTGGTCGGCGATTACGCCGAGGACTACGAAACCATGGTGCCGTTCCAGGCGCTGCAGATGGTCGGCCACACCGTGCATGCGGTCTGCCCGGACAAGGTCACCGGGCAGACGGTGCGCACCGCCATTCACGATTTCGAGGGCGACCAGACCTACAGCGAGAAGCCGGGGCACAATTTTGCGCTCAATTTCGATTTCGCCAAGGTGCGTGCCGAGGATTACGACGCCCTGGTCATTCCCGGTGGCCGCGCGCCGGAATACCTGCGCCTCAATGCCGAGGTGATCGCCCTGGTCAAGGCCTTCGCCAGCGCTGACAAACCCATCGCCGCCGTTTGCCACGGTGCCCAGTTGCTGGCGGCCGCGGGTGTGCTGGAAGGGCGCGAATGCAGCGCCTATCCTGCCTGTGCGCCGGAGGTGACACTGGCGGGGGGCAAGTACGTGGACATTGCGGTCGACCAGGCGCATGTGCAGGGCAAGCTGGTCACTGCGCCGGCCTGGCCAGCGCATCCTGCCTGGCTGGCAGCGTTTCTCAAGGTACTCGGCACGGAAATTCGCCTGTAACCGACGTAGCCCGGATGCCATCCGTAGGCGCATCATTTACCCGGCTGCATCCGGGCTGCGACGCTCATGAGGAGACCAAGCCGATGTGCGAACTCTATGTGAAGGCCGACCCCATTCTGTATGAGTCGCGCTCGCGTTCATTGCGTATCCGCGGTGTGGTGACCACGCTGCGTCTGGAGAACCAGTTCTGGGACATCCTGCGCGAGATCGCCGAAGTCGATGGCATGACCACCAACCAGCTGATCGCCAAGCTGTACGAGGAGGTCATGGATTTTCGCGGCGAAGTGGTCAACTTCGCCTCGTTCCTGCGCGTCAGCTGCACCCGCTACCTGGCGCAGAAGGCCGGACGTCAGGTGCCGCTGCGAGTGGTCGGCGCGACCGGTTGAATCACTGATACATCCAGAAGTTCGGGTGTTCCTGCACGCTTGCTGTCTGCTGGACCGGTTGGGCGGGTTGGAAGAAGCGCTTGATCAGGCTCATGTGTCGTTACTCCTGTAGTGGATTGCTGAACAGGCCTGCATGATCGAAGAAGCGCTTCGATTGATAAAACGGATTGTCTCTATTTCTTCAATTGTCTGTGTCTATGTTTCGTCAGTCAGGCCCCGCTGGCCAGGCCTCGAGGCAGCCTGACGCTGACACGCAACCCGCCGAGCGGTGATTCATCAAGGGCGATGCTGCCCTGATGCAGTTCCACCACGCGGCGTACGATGGACAGGCCAAGCCCGGCGCCCTGGCCATCGCCGATACGGAAGAAACGCTCGAACAGGCGCTCGCGCAGTTCCACCGGCACACCGGGGCCACTGTCGAGCACTTGCAGTACCAGTTCCTGTGGCGTGGCCTGCAGTTGCACCTGAATGCAGCCGTCTGCCGGGGTGTACTGCACGGCATTGCTGACTAGGTTCTGCAGCAGGATACCCAGGCTGGGAGCATCGGCTGGCAAGTGATAGTCGGCGGGCTCCTGCGCTTCGAGAATCAATTCCTGACGGCGATTGAGTGCCAGCGGCGTCAGCTCGGCCAGTTCACTGCGCAGGAAGGCCAGCAGGTCGAGATTGCCCATGTTCAGGCGAATGCCGTTGGGGTCCAGGCGCGCCAGGGTCAGCAGCTGGGCGACCACCCGTGTGGCACGGTCGACACCACCGCCCAACTGTCGCAAGGCCTCCTCGCGATCACCGGGGTCCGGCGCCTCCAGCGCGTTCTGCGCGTGGATACGCAGTACCGCGAGCGGCGTGCGCAGCTCGTGGGCCGCATCTGCGATAAAGCGTTTTTCCTGTTCCAGCAGTTGGTTGACCTGCATCAGCAGGCGGTTGAGCGCCGCTGCCATCGGCTCCAGTTCGTTGGGTAACGGCGGAAAGACCAGCGGCGCCAGGTTGTCCGGCGCGCGGCCGCGAATGGCATCGGCCATACGTTTGAGCGGATACAGCCCCCAGCCAACGGTCAGCCACAGCAGCAGACCGACGATCGGCAGGCCGATCAATAACGGCTGCAGGGTACGCTGAGCGATCTTGTCGATCAGCTCGCCGCGTACGTCTTCACGTTCACCCGCCAGCACCCAGTGGTAGTCGCGGCTGTCATGCAGCACGAACACCCGCCAGCGATGCTCGCCGATGTTCAGGGTGTGATAGCCGATCAGGTAACGGGCTAACTGCGCCAGACGCTGCTGCATCGGTTGATCGTTATCGGGCAGCACCAGGCCGAGCTGCTGGATCATGTCGTTGAGCAGGCCGGGCGGGGCGCTGGCGGACTGGAACAGCAGCTCGCCATCGTCGTCGAGCATCTGGAAGGCCAGCTTGCCTTCATATTCGTGGCCAAGCAGGTTGTCCGGGTTGCGTGCGCTGTGCAGCAACAGGGCTTCATCGAGCACGGCCTGCATCTCACGCCGTTCGCTTTCACTGAGGTCGTGGCGCACCAGGCCCATGAGCAGGCGCGCGGTCTGCGACAGTTGGGCGTCGAACAGCTCGCGCACTTCGTGCACGGAGTCGTTGTAGATCTTGTGGCTGATCAGCCCGAAGCTGCCCGCTACCAACAGCAGCAACAGGACCAGTAGACGGGTACGGATGGAGCCGAAGGTTTTCAGCAGCCTCATTTGTCCACCAGATAACCGACGCCGCGCACGGTGCGGATCAGCTCCGGAAAGAATTTCTTGCGCAGGTGGTGCACGTGCACTTCCAGGGCGTTGCTTTCCACTTCCTCGTCCCAGCCATAGAGGGCCTGTTGCAGCTTGTCGCGAGTCAGTACGCGACCAGGCTGGATCAGCAGCTCATGCAGCAAGAGGAATTCCTTGCGCGGCAGGTTGATGGTCTGGCCCTGGTACTCGACCACCTGGCTCGCCGGGTCGAGGCGGATGCCGCGGTATTCCAGGGCTGGTTGCGGACGCTGGAAGCTGCGTCGCAGCAGGGCGCGCAGGCGCGCCTTGAGTTCGGCGACGTCGAAGGGTTTGATCAGGTAGTCGTCGGCACCGGCATCGAGGCCGGCGATGCGGTCACTGGTGGCATCGCGCGCGGTGAGTACCAGCACCGGCACCGGGTTGGCCGCGGCACGCAGGTGCTTGAGCACCTGCAGGCCATCCATGCGCGGCAGGCCCAGATCGAGAATGGCCAGTTCGAAACTCTCGTGGCTCAGCGCATGCAGCGCGCTGGCGCCGTCCTGCAGCCAGTCCACGGTATAGCCTTCGGGTTTCAGCGCGGTGCGAATGCCTTCGCCCAGGGCCTGGTCGTCTTCGACGAGAAGAATGCGCATGGCAACTCCTGTAGGGATGCGTCCGAGTTACTGGAGTTTACGCTCGACTTGCTGCAAAAGCGCCGTGGCTTCTGCACGGCGGCCCTTGTCGGCCAATTCGCGGCCAGGACGATCCTTGGCGGCCAGGGCTTTCTCCAGAGCAGCTCGCGATTCCTCGTAGCGCTTCTGCCGCTGCAGGTAGTCGCCATAGAAATAGTTCGGGTCGAGGCCGTCCGGGTTGATCGCCAGGGCCTGCTTGAGCATCTGCTCGGCCTTCTCGTCGTCGCCGAAGCCGATCGGCCAACCTGGTACCTGGTAGTAGAGGCTGCCGAGGCTGGTGTAGGCCGAACCGGCCAGCGCTTGCGGGTCTATGGCCAGCGCCTGTTCCAGGCTGGCCTTGGCTTCCTTGACCAGGCTCAGTGCGCCGAGGCCACCTTTGGCGCCGGCCTCGGTGCTGAGGATGATGCCACGCCAGATCAGCAACTCGGGGGCTTCCGGCTCGCTGGCCAGGGCCGCGTCGGCCTGTGTCACGAGCTTGGCGAAGGCCTCCTCGCGCTGTTTCTCCGGCGTCTGGTAGTTGATCTCGGCCCAGCGCGTCTGTAACTGGTGCAGCTGCGCTTCGCCGCCTTCACTGAGGGCGAAGGCGGGCAGGGTGGCGAAACCGAGCGTGGCGATGATCAGGGTACGCAGTGCGTTCACGGGGTTGTCCTCAGTGTTTATGACGGGCGAAGCGTTGAATGATCGGCAGCTGCTTGCGCAGGGCCTGGTCGACCACGCGTGGCAGCAGGCCGTTGAGGCGCACGAACAGGCGCTCCGGCCAGCCCAGGTAGCGTTCTTCCTGCTCGTGACGGATGGCTTGCAGCAATTCGGCCGCGACTTTCTCCGGGTCGTCCATGGCCACGCCCAGCTCGTCGTTCATCGCCACCACACTGGGGGCGTTCATCGCCGTGCGGGTGGCGCGTGGCGCGAAGTACAGGACGCGAACGTTGGTGTCGGCCAGCTCGCGGCGCAGCGCTTCGGAGAAACCGCGCAGGGCGAACTTGCTGGCGCAGTAGGCGGCGAAACCCGGGTAGCCGATGGTGCCGAAAGTGGAGCCGACGTTGATCAGCAGTGCGCGGTGCTGGGCGCGCAGCAGCGGCAGCAGGCGCTGGGTCAGTTGCAGCGTGGCGGTGACGTTGAGGCCGATCAACTCGGCGATCTGCTGTTCGTCCTGTTGGTCGAGCAGGCCAAAGCGGTTGACCCCGGCGGCGTTGATCAGGCAGTTCAGCCCGCCGAAATTCTGCGACGCCGCCACCAGCGCATCGCGCCCGGCGCGGGTGCCGATATCGGCCTGGACCAGCTGAATCTGTTGCGGATAGCGCTTGAGGAGCGCTTGCAGTGGCTCCAGACGACGGCCCACCAAGAGCAGGTGGGCGCCTTCATCGGCCAGACGTTGGGCCAGGGCCAGGCCGATACCGCCACTGGCGCCGGTAAGCAGGGCACGGCAATCCGTCGGTTGCATGACCTTACTCCTCGCCGGCAAGCGGCAGGCTGCGGAACATGTCGCCGTACAGGCGGTAGACCACCTTCGCGGTATGCACCACGGCAGCCTTGTCATCGTCGTTGTCCAGGCGGTTCATCAGCTTCTTGAAGAACTCGATGTGCTCCAGGTCCAGGCTGCCGTGGGAGTTGAGGTAGCTGAAGGCCTTGTTCGGCAGCTGCAGCTTGTCCTGGATGATGCCGGCGGCCTGGGTGGCCAGGGCGATGCTGGTGCCTTCGAGCACGTTGACCATGCCGAAGAAGCTCACCGGGTTGTGCCGGGCGATGCGGTCGTAGACATAGGCCACCATCAGTTCGGTGGACATGTGCGGCGTGCCATGGCGCACCGCATCCTTGTCCGCACCGCAGGCGGCGATGTCATTGAGCACCCACTCCTGGTGGCCGGTTTCCTCTTCGATGTACTCGGCGATAGCTTCGCGCAGCCATTCCAGGCGTTCCGGCAGGCGTGCGCCGCAGGCCATCAGCAGCGGTACGGTGTGCTTGACGTGGTGGTAGGCCTCGGTGAGGAAGGCGATGTAGCTGCGCAAGGCGACCTGGCCGGTCATGGCCTGCTGGATGATGGGTGCGCCGAGCAGGTAGTCGCGTTCAGCCTGGGTCTGAGCCAGCAGGGATTCGTAGAAGCTCATGCGTGTACTCCTTCTGCCATCAACGCTTCGATGGCGGCTTGGTAATGATTGAACAGGGCAGCGCGGCGCAGGCGACCGTTGGCCGTGGCCAGGTCGTTGCTCGCGTTGAAGGGGGCATTGGCGCGCAGCCAGTGGTGCACGCGGGCGTAGTCCGGCAGGCCGTGATTGACGGCGTCCACGGCCGCCTGCAACTGCGCGTCAGGGGTGTTGGGGTAGCGCGGCACCAGCACCGCGACGTTGGCCGGCAGCGCCTCGCCGTGCAGCCAGGCCTGGGCGATAGGCAGCTGTTGCACCAACTCGGACTCGACCCATTCCGGGTTGACGTTGCGCCCATAGGCGGTGATGAACTGATGCTTCTTGCGCCCATGCAGCACCAGGAAACCGTCCTCGAAATGACCGAGGTCGCCGGTGCCCAGCCACTCGCCTTGCGGCGCCGGGTCGCCGATGTAGCCGAGCATGCGCGCGCCCTTGACCAGCACCTCGCCGTCATCCGTCAGGCGGATCTGCAGATGCTCCAGCGGTTTGCCGGTGCTGCCGATATGGCGCTGCTCGGGGGTGTTCAGGCAGACCACCGAGGCGCACTCGGACAGCCCGTAACCCTCGAAGATCGGCAGACCCAGCGCATCGGCGCGTTGCAGCAGCTGGGCGGAGACGCGCCCGCCACCGACGGCGACGAAGCGCAGCGAGTTCGGTACCGGCAGTTTGCGCTCGGCTGCGCTGACCAGCGCCAGCAGCAATTGCGGCAGCAGGATCAGGCTGTTCGGCTGAGCGGCTTGCAGCGCCTGCAGAAAGCGCATCAGGTCGAAGCCACTGGCGCCGCTCAGGCCGATCTGCGCCATGGGCATCAGCTCCACGCGCGCGCCGGCCAGCAACGGCGCGTAGACGCCGGCGATGTTCTCCAGCAGGGTCGCCAGCGGCAGGATGCACAGATGGCGCTCCACTTCGCGGCTGGCGCTGGCCTTGACCAGGCTGTCAGCCACCGCCAG
>ENA-UOWK01001019-UOWK01001019.1-bioreactor-metagenome-genome-assembly--contig:-NODE-1019-length-10984-cov-5.375972_pt1 | contig 10984 bp, 13 predicted proteins | sample MGYA00238157_ERZ761612 | MGnify/ENA primary metagenome ERZ761612 (study PRJEB28901, sample SAMN06268035) | bioreactor metagenome | isolation source: Joint BioEnergy Institute, California, USA... | reverse complement strand
TGTAGCTCAGCTGGCTAGAGCGTCCGGTTCATACCCGGGAGGTCGAGGGTTCGATCCCCCCCGCCGCGATTGACGGAAACGTCAGCCAATAAAATCATGCGGATGTAGTACAATGGCTAGTGCTCCAGCCTTCCAAGCTGGGAATGCGGGTTCGATTCCCGTCGTCCGCTTCAATGATTTACAACAGCATCACTTCGGTGGTGCTGTTTTTTTACATTCAAACCAGATGATGTCACTAGAAACTAGTGTTTTCTTCAAACGAACAGACTATAATCAGAGTAATTAGAACGGTAGGAGGGCACGTCATGAACGAACCACAACAACCATTTGATGATGACCAATTTATTCCAGTTGAATATACAGAATTGATTCGGCAATCATATGCTGAACAAGGCGGGTATAGCATGCCAGCGATTGATAAAACGGCATTGATGGTCAATCGGGCACTGGCGGTGTCGGTAAGTGATGATTTGGTCAAGGAATACCATGATGACGACACGGTAGATGATAATTTCGTCCGCATTTTTGTGCGACAAACCATTGACTATGGTTATATTTTAACGGATGAAGCGCCACGTGAATGGACGGCTGATAATCTATTTCAAGCGATGGGGATGACTTTAGGATATTTAGAAGTTGCACCTGAATTCGCTGCCATGTTAATCAATTTGTTAGAGTCAATTACTAAAAATCTAGTTGCGCGCGGATTAATGCCGGCTGACTTCTTTACGCCCGACGTCCGTGCATGGTTAATGGAGACTGTGCCACAGTACTTAGAGGATTTAGATGAATCTATGGACGAACCAATGGATGAAAGCGAAATCGAAGTCATGGAGCGCTTGATGGATGATTTGGGGTTAGAAATTTCACCTGAGGACTTAATGGAAACGAACGTCGATCTCGCCCAAGACACATCGGTTGATGATGACGATTTACGCGTCAAGTTCTTTTTTGAGGTTCTAAATGCGAGCGGTATTCCTGACTTATATCAGCAACATCGTAGTATCAAGCCAGCCGTTAAAAAGCATTTAGCGTATTTAGGTACGCATCAGGAGTTACTTGTCTTAACGGTCATGTACGCCTCAGCCATGCGTGAATGGCTTGAAACGCAAATTGAAATGGGTGACTGGTCACACACGGTTTTCGTCGTGCGCGATTTCTTTGATGACGTAAACGGCATGTTCTTACAGGATGTCATTACGATTGAAAATGATGAGGAAGTCATTCACTATACTGCCGAACTCAAAGCGTTGATTAGCGGGGTCTTAGCGCAAGAACCTGAGCCGATGGCCTATGTAGCTGAACAAGGGTCATCTGAACTACCAGCAGCTGAAAACCTGCAACGAGGCTTTATAACTGCTTTACGTGATCGTGATCAGCTAACAGGCGAAGGGTTGGATGTTGCCGAATCTATCTTGAAGATTGTCTTGGACACCATTGCGGTGAAAACAGATGCGGACATTGCGACATTGCCAGTTGAAGTTGCAACCCAAGTGTTGATTGAAAAATTCCATACCTTTGATTTATTCGGTCTTGATGGCTTTGAATTTGTGGATGACGTCATCATTGAATTTGTGCGCTGGTTGGCTGAACGGGGACTTGTGTCAGAAGCGGTCGTTGATCGCTGGGGGAATGCGATTGAAGCGGCGCAGTTGCCACGTTATATGTATGCGTTAGTTGCCGATGTGCAAGATTATTTGCATCTAAATGAAGTTGGTCAAACTGTAAGTCCAATATATTAAGAAACACTAATCCGACTCATGGCGAGCCGGATTTTTTCATATATCTTTGCTATGGTATTAGTGGAGGTATTTATGACAAAAATATTATTTATCCTTATTTTTATCGGCGACGTCCTCGCAACTCCGCTATTCGATAGTCACCCCATTTTTTTGATTGGCACGGCTGTTTTGGCGGCAGCTACTTTGTATGCACTATACGATATGCAATCTAATCGGGTGAACTACGCGATGACAGCGGTACTGTTGTTGCTTGCGGTTAGTTTATTCGTATTACACGGTGAGTCGGATTATTTAACGGTTCTAAACCGAGTAATGATGGCCCAAGTAGCTGTTTCGGCTATTTTGGCAGTCACGTATGCTGGCGTTCGGTCGCAAACAGCGTAGTGGTATAATCAATATCAGGTGGTTGAGCCTATTAACCACCATGACAAAACAGGGAGTACGATTATGAAGTCATTCATTTTTGACGTCGACGGTACATTGCTAAGTACCGAAAGCATGTACATGAAGTCATTACAACAAACACTTGAAGAAAACGGCATTCACAAGGCCTACGAAGAATTGTATGCGATTTTCGGGCTACCATCACTGGATGCGTTGATTAAATTTGGCATCGAAAACCCAGAGGAGATGCAACGCCAATGGCAAGACCACTATCACGATTTTTGGGATGAGGTGCAATTGTTTGCTGGTGTAACGGACATGTTGGCTGATTTAAAGGCAACTGGTGTGCAATTAGGTATTGTCACCTCAAACACGCCTGAAGAATTCGCAGATCATGCGGATGCGTTTGGCATTAACGGTTACTTCGATGACTTTGTATTTGCTGGTCAAACACCAAAAATGAAGCCAGCTGCGGACCCAATTTTGAAGTCAATGGCCGACTTGAAGGCGACACCTGAAACGTCGATTTACATTGGTGATTCCGTGCACGATATGCACGCGGCACATAATGCCGGCATTAAGTTCGGTATGGCTGCGTGGGGTGTGCGTGACCGCGCTGTCTTTAATGACGAAGCAGAGTTTATTTTTGAAACGCCTGCTGACATTTTAAAACTAGTTGATTAATCAAATCCTGGTTTCGCGATAGACAATCATTTGTTAGTCGTGAAACCAGGATTTTCTTTCGTTTAGGTATCGGTAAAGGAAGAATGTCCCGCTATCTTCCTTTATCCAATTAGTCGGTGTTATAATAAAGACTTAATTAAATGGAAAGAAGTGAAGATAATGGATAATCGCGCTATTGGTTACATCGATTCTGGTATCGGTGGGTTGACGGTCGTCAAGCAAGCCTTGAAGCAAATTCCTGATGAACAAGTCTACTATGTGGGGGACACGGCACGTATGCCTTATGGTCCACGTCCACAAGAAGAAGTCCTTGGCTTCACTTGGCAAATGGTTCGCTACCTATTAAAAAAAGACATTAAGATGTTGGTGGTAGCCTGCAACACGGCAACGGCGGCAGCCTTACCGGACCTACAAGCAAAGCTAGACATCCCAGTTGTTGGTGTGATCCAACCTGGTGTTGATGCCGCTTTACGCAAGTCTGCAGATGGAGAAATTGGTGTGATTGCCACAGCTGGAACGGTTAAGTCATTGGCTTACTATAACGGTTTGTTGCAAGGAAACCGTGCAGCGAACGTGGTGCAATTAGCAGCACCCGAGTTCGTTGACGTGGCTGAAAATCACGATTACACGTCAGAATTTGCTCGCCAGGTGGTTAAGGAGAAGTTGTCATACTTCAAGAACCACCAAGTGGACACCCTAATCTTGGGATGCACGCACTTCCCACTAATGGAGAACTTTATTCAAGAAGCAGTGGGACCACAGGTGACGTTGGTTAACTCAGGTGCCGAAACGATTTCAACGGTTGTTGAGTTCTTGGACAAGTTCGATTTGCGTCGTGCGAGTGCGAACCCAGCTGATCACAATGATGATGAGTACTTTACGACGGGTAGCGTGAAGCGTTTTGCCACGATTGGTGGACGCTGGTTGGATGATAAGGAAATGACAGTTAAGCACTTGGACATTATTGATGATACACTAGTGCTTAACGAAGATGTTACTGATTAAGTCTAACGGGGGATACGCATGGCTAAGTTAATTTTTGCTTCAAAGAACGAAGGCAAGGTCCGCGAGTTTCGTGAGTTTTTGACGCCGCTGGGGGTTGAAGTTGTCTCGTTGAACGAGCTGGAAAATGTACCGACAATCATCGAGGATGGCAATACCTTCCAAGAAAATGCCACAATCAAGGCGGAAACCATCGCGAAAGCGTTTAATGTGCCAGTTGTTGCGGAAGATGCCGGTTTGACGGTCGATGCGTTAGACGGCGCACCTGGCGTTCATTCAGCGCGTTACGCTGGCGATCATGACGATGCGGCAAACAATGCCAAGTTGCTGCGTGAATTGGCAGATGTGGCAGATGCTGATCGCACGGCCTCGTTCCATGCTGTGATTGTGGCGATTAAGCCAGATGGCAAGCGATTAGTAGCCTCTGGTAAGGTCGATGGCCGTATTTTGCGGGCAGCACAAGGTAGTGATGGCTTTGGCTATGACCCACTCTTTTTCTACGAACCGTTTGGTAAGTCATTTGGCGAACTAACGCCGGCAGAGAAGAACGAGATTTCACATCGTGGGGCTGCTTTGCAACAATTTATGTCAGACTTTAATGCCTGGTGGGAGGATTAAGAAATGGATTATTTGATTATTTCTGATGCACACGGCGACCGTCAAATTTTGGTTGACGTGGTGGATCACTACCGTGGTAAGGTTAAGGCGATGTTTTACAATGGTGACTCTGAATTATCACGTTCAGACGAATTGTTTAACGACTTGATGCCAGTTATCGGCAACATGGACACTGATCCAATGTTCCCAGATGACCGTGATTATGCAGACGACAATTTCACGTTGTATCAAACACACGGTCACTTGGTACACACTGAGGTGTCATTAAACCAATTACGTGAAGTTGCTTCAGCAAAGGGTGTTGATGTCGTGACGTCAGGTCACACGCACGTCCTTGGGGCAGAAGAGATTGATGGTCGTTTGTTTATCAATCCTGGCTCAATTGCATTGCCAAAGGGTCAATATGCCTACTTGGGTGGTACGTATGCAATCTTGACGGTAGAACCAACCCAATTTATTGTACAGTTCTACACGCGTGATATGCAGCCTGTTGACGGGCTACGTTTTACGTTTAAGCGTTAATAGATAAATATTAAAAGGCGTTAGCGAGTTGTTCGCTAGCGCCTTTTGTTTTTAGCCTTCTTCAATCTCCGTGACGTGACCATTGTGGAGGTAACCGTCGTATGTGTTAAGTTGTTGACTGGCTGATGGTGTAATTAGCGAACGAAGACTTTCATCAGAAAAATCAGTTGTTCGACTGGCATGGTTCGCACCGTTTGTATTGTAGACAACCAAGGTTGGAAACTGAGTAACGCCCATTTCAGCGGCCATGTTGTGATCAGCACGGTAGGCTTGAATCGTTAAGTCACTGTTACGATCCTCTAAGAAGAGGGTTGGATCAGCTGCAATATCTGCAACGAGTCCCATGACGAATTCGTCGGTATAAGGCTGACCGTTAAAAATAGCGATTTGGGCGGCTTCTAAGAAACGACGGGCAACTTTTTTTCCTTGGAATTGTAGTGCCTTAACGTCTAAGATGAAGCGATACATGGTTTGCGATAGCACTTGTTCTTGCTCAGGATGACCAAGCGCTACGGCGGTTTCATGGACGGATTGCATCGTCATCACAGGGACGACTTGCAAAGCAATTTTTTCTGTTGCTGTTGTTACGTATGACGCCAATTTCTTCTCGGTCTCTAAGCTATCACCGGAAAGTGGGTTCACGAAGTGGTACACCTCTAACATAATGAGCCACGACCTCCAAAACTATTTCTCTAAAATATCTGTGATAATATTAAACGTTTTACAAGGCGATTGTCTAATCGCAACGCCTAAAAATGTGCAACATTACCAATTCTTAAACCAGCTGCAATAGTTGTCATATTATCTATGAACATTTTGTGACTGATTTGTGTTTTTTCAACATGACTAAGAATAAATCAAAACCAAAATATTTGCTTGGATAATGTCTTAGAAATGCCAAATCGTTTGGTATAATAGAAACAGTGAGAAAAAATCGGGGGATTGACGACATGACACATAATGAATGGGACAAATTGTTACAGCCATACGTTCAGGCCGTTGACGAATTAAAGGTTAAGTTGCGCGGCATGCGAACGGAATTTGAGTTGGCCGGCATCAAGACACCCGTTGAATTCGTAACGGGGCGTGTGAAGGCAATTCCAGCCATTGAAGAAAAGTTGGTTCGCCGTCATATCGACATGGAACGCTTGGAACAAGACATGGAAGACCTAGCTGGTGTCCGTATTATGACGCAATTCACGGAAGACATTTTTAAAATCGTGGACTTGCTCCGTCAACGTAAAGATATGGTTATTTTGGAAGAACGTGATTATGTCAGCAATGCGAAGCCATCTGGCTACCGTTCTTACCACATCGTAATTGAGTATCCCGTCCAATTAATCACGGGAGAGAAAAAGATTTTGGCAGAAATCCAAGTCCGCACAATGCAAATGAACGTATGGGCAACGATTGAACACGCAATTAATTATAAGTATGATGGTGACTATACACCGGAGATGACGGAGAAGCTTCGTGAAGTGGCTGAATTGAGCATTCGCGTCGACGAGTTATTCTCTGAATTACATAATGGTTTGGATAAACCAACAGATTAATTGTCAGCCACAAGGAAAGAAGACGAAATGAAACTCGCAATTTACAGTAATAATGGCGCACAGTCAAAGGCTGTTGTGGCTTTATTTAAAGAAAAATTGGCTGCACGCAATACCGATAAGATTGTCTTTGATGACGAGCATCCAGATGTTGTGATTTCAGTGGGCGGAGATGGTACCTTGCTTGGGGCTTTCCATCACTATGCCGATCAATTGGCTTTTGTGCGCTTTATTGGCGTGCATACTGGTCACTTGGGCTTTTATGCGGACTGGCAACATTTTGAAATTGACGAATTGATTGATAGTTTGGTCAATGATGAAGACGCCCGAACAGTTAAGTATCCCTTGTTGGAAGCGCACGTCCGGTACACTGACGGCCGTGAGGAACGCGTCCTTGCATTGAACGAAGCCGCCATTAAGCGGCCATTGGGTACTTTGGTGGCAGATGTGTACATTCAAGGTGAGTTGTTTGAACGATTCCGTGGGGATGGTTTGACAGCATCAACGCCAACTGGCTCAACCGCCTATAATAAGGCAATCGGCGGGGCAGTGATGCATCCAAGCTTGGATGCTATCCAATTAGCAGAAATTGCTTCGATTAACAGTCGGGTATTCCGAACACTTGGTTCACCATTGATTATTGGGAACCATGAAGTTATTCGGGTGCAACTAGAAAATGACGGCGCAGCGGTAACCCTTAGTTTCGATCATTTGAGCAAAATTGCCTCAAATATTGATTGGATTGAGTTCCGCGTGTCAAAAACAAAAATTCAGTTTGCTGAGTATCGACACATGCACTTCTGGCACCGTGTTCAGTCAAGCTTTATTGGTACGGAGGTAAAGTAATGGCCCAATTCAGTTGGATCAACCAAGGCGACGAAACGCTTAAAATTAAGACGTTCTTAGCCCAACGTGGTGTCTCACACCGCATGTTTTCCATTGTGAAGCGCGGTGGCGGGGCAGTGCTCCTTGCGGGTAAGCAAGTTCGGACCGTCGATGAGGTTAAGCCAGGTGATAAGGTCACGATTGTGATGCCACCTGAAGAATCAAATGACGTCGTTGCAATGTCAGATTTGCCAATCACGGTCTTATATGAAGACGAAAACTGGTTGGTTGTTGAAAAGGAAGCTGGCGTGACGTCAGTGCCGGGTAAAGCTGACCGTGAAACGACCATGGTTAACCGGGTTAAGGGCTACTTAGCCCGGTCTGGGGCTGAGGATTTAGTACCCCACGTGGTCACGCGACTAGATCGCTTTACGTCGGGGGTTGCTTTGTTGGCCAAGCACCGCTTTGCTCATGGCCTGCTCGACAAGCAGTTGCAAACGCACTCGGTTGATAAGCGCTACTATGCGATTGTTGATGGTGATTTGCCAGATGATTACGGCTTTATCGACGCACCAATTGGTCGGATGGACGACGACTTTATTCGACGCGAAGTGCGAGAAGATGGTCGTCCTTCACAAACCGAGTACTGGGTTGTGAAGCGTTTTGGCAACCAAACGTTGGTCCGCGTGCAGTTGCACACTGGCCGCACACACCAAATTCGCGTGCACTTTAAGTATTTGGGTCACCCATTGATTGGGGATGAAATCTATGGTGGCCCAATGGATCGTGGCATTACACGCCAAGCGTTGCATGCTTATTGGTTACGCTTCTATGATCCATTTGCACAAGTTGAACGCACGACGCAAAGTGCATTGCCACAAGATATCGTGGCTGTTTTGGACGGCTATCAAGTCGAACCAGACGAAAATTAATTATTAAGAATGCGGGGAAAGAATCATGAACGACATGCTGGACGAAATTACAGATGAGATGCGTGATGAACTTTCCGAACAAGCTCATCACTTGGTCGATTATTTGGAACATGGTGAGAAAGAGGCGTTCTTGGACGGCTTTGACGAACTTCACGGTTACGACAAGGCCGTTTTTTATGTGACTTTGCCATCACAGCTCCGTCATCAAATTATCGAGTGGTTAACGCCAACTGAATTGGCGGAAGTCTTTGACGAAATTGAGCCAGAAGACGTTGATATTAACGACTTGCTGGAGGAAATGTCACCACGCTATGCTGCCCAAATGCTGAACCAAATGTATACTGATAATTCGGTTGATTTGTTTGAAGACATGGACCAGCGTGAATTGGGAATGTATTTGGCGTTGATGCCGAAGGAAGATGCAGCTCAGATTCGTCGGTTGTTGAATTACGAAGACGACACAGCTGGATCTTTGATGGGTACTGAGTTTGTCGCGATTAATCAAAAGCTGACAATCGGTCAGGCGATGACAGCGGTGAAGAAGGCTGCTCAGGAAGCCGAACAAATTACTTACATTTATGTCGTTGACGATGACGAAAAGCTTGTCGGCGTTATCTCATTGCGTTCTTTGATTGTTTGGCCGGACGAAGCCAAGGTTGCGGACGTGATGGATACAAACTTGATTACAGTGACACCGAGTGATGACCAAGAGGACGTTGCCCGGTTGATGGCCGACTATAATTTCGTGTCGATTCCAGTTGTGGTGAAAGACCACCTTGTTGGTACCATTACAGTCGATGATATCGTGGACGTTATTGATGAAGAGGCCGCGGAAGACTACTCTCGTTTGGCCGGTGTGGACGTTGTCACGTTGGAAGAGAATCCATTTAAATCCGCTGCTAAGCGTTTACCTTGGCTAGTCGGTTTGATTTTCTTGGGAATGGGAACGGCTTCAGTAATCAATAACTTTGAAGGTTTAGTGAGCCAAGCGTCGATTTTGGCAGTGTTCATCTCTTTGATTACGGGAACCGCCGGTAATGCCGGGACGCAGTCATTGGCCGTGTCAGTCCGTCGTTTAGCGTTGAAAGAAACAAGTTCGCTCATTAAGATGTTGATGACTGAGGTTTTGATTGGTGCCATGATTGGTGCAACGGCCGGTTTGACCATCTTTTTGGTGGTGTGGGTTTGGAAAGCCAATATGCTCTTAGGTGTTGCGGTAGGTCTTGCGATGGGTGTGGCCATTCTGGTAGCGAATGTTGCAGGATCATTCATTCCACTAGTAATGGATAAAATCGGGGTTGATCCAGCAGTTGCGTCGGGTCCGTTCATTTCAACGTTATCTGATTTGACATCCGTTATTATTTATTTCAACATCGCTGGCTTATTTATTAGTCACTTTGTGAGTGCGTAAAGTAGGACGTACGCTTATACTAAAAACATGATTTAAGTAAAACGGCTCAAATTGGGTCGTTTTTTGATTGGGAGATTGTGGGTTATGAAGAAGAAAATTGGCATCTTTCAGCTCTTTTTATTGGGTGTCTTAAGTGCCTTTTCACCACTGGCAATGGATTTATATTTGCCAGGGTTACCAGAGTTACAACAGGATTTACACACGTCAACGTCATTAGCGCAGTTGACGATTACAGCATCCTTGCTGGGTTTGGCACTCGGACAAGTGATCATTGGACCATTGTCTGACCGAATTGGCCGGCGGACACCGTTGCTGTGGGGCACGGTCTTATTCGGCCTGAGTTCGGCAACCATTGTCTTCGCACCGAACATTTGGGTGTTGATTATTTTACGGTTGATTCAAGGCTTGGCCGGTTCAACGGGGATTGTTTTGTCATTGGCGGTAATTACGGATTTATTTACTGGTAAGACTTTGACGAAGCAAATTGCGATTAATCAAACGATTAATGGCGTCTTTCCAGTCTTGGCGCCCGTGTTTGGTGGGGTGATCATTGCCATTGCGGACTGGCAGATGACATTCTGGGTTTTGGCAGTCTTGGGGCTGATCTTGTTTGTGAGCGTCTTGCTTGCCCTGCCGGAAACCTTGCCAGCTGAAAAGGCACAGGTAGCTGACCGTCCATCAGTGGTGGGTGGTTTCGCACAATTATTTAAGCAACGTGAATTTGTGTTATATGCGCTTACACAGGCCTTTATGACGGCAGCATTGTTTGCATATATTTCTGGTTCATCATTCGTCTTGCAAAAGATTTTTGGCATGTCAGTGACGACTTTTGGGATTGTGTATGCGATTAATGGAGCTGGTATTGCACTCATGTCGAGTCTGGCTGGTCGCTGGGCGGTGAAGTTTGGTGAATACCGCGCACTCCGCTGGTTTATCCGAGCTGGCTTTTTAGGTGGCATCCTCTTGCTTGTGACGGCATTCTTGCCTAAGTCACTTTGGCTGATTTTGCCACCATTATTCTTAGTTGTGGCAACGGTCGGGGGTATTATTTCATTGACGACGGCGTTGGGGATGCAAGGGCAACAACAAAACGCAGGTTCAGCTTCAGCGTTGCTGGGACTAGCGCGTTATGCGTTGGGTGGACTGATGTCACCAATTGTCGGGCTTTTCGGCCAACACACATACATGCCGATGGCAATATTGATTGTTGGGGTGCAATTGGTTGGCTTTATCATCTTTAGCCAAGTTAAAAAACAATAGAAAAATGGGTATCGACAACGCGGTCGATACCCATTTTTTTAGTTTGAACTAGGT
>ENA-UOWK01001017-UOWK01001017.1-bioreactor-metagenome-genome-assembly--contig:-NODE-1017-length-11008-cov-17.596001_pt1 | contig 11008 bp, 7 predicted proteins | sample MGYA00238157_ERZ761612 | MGnify/ENA primary metagenome ERZ761612 (study PRJEB28901, sample SAMN06268035) | bioreactor metagenome | isolation source: Joint BioEnergy Institute, California, USA... | reverse complement strand
TGCTGCTGGCCTGGACCGACGATCCGCAGAACCCCAACTACAGCCGCTGCCAGGAGGCCATGGCGGTGCTGGAAAACGCCCGCGACGCCAAAGGCCGCACGCTGACCGTGCACAAGATGCCGATCCCGGGGCCGCTGCATGCCAGCGAGGAAGAATGCGCCGGCGTCGACCGCGTGCTCGGCAGCCAGGAGCGTAGCCCGGAGGTCCGCCTGGCCGGTTCCTACGTGAACTTCCTGATCGTCAACGGCGGCATCGTCGCGCCCAGCTTCGACGATCCCAAGGACCCGGAAGCCAAGGCCATTCTCGAGCGCCTGTTTCCCGAACACCGCGTGGTGATGGTGCCGGGCCGGGAGATCCTGCTCGGTGGCGGCAACATTCACTGCATCACCCAGCAGCAGCCGGCGATCCGGCAGTGAACTGAGCGATAACCCGGACGCCAGACAAGCAAAAGCCCGGAACCAGTCCGGGCTTTTGCGCATGCAGGAGCCGCCGCAGAGAGCGGCTCGGTGCGCTGCTTACATCAGCGGGATGCTGTAGCTGACGATCAGACGGTTCTGATCGGTATCAGCAGCAGCTTCGCTGCGCAGGGAAGCGTTACGCCAGGCGAAACCCAGGCCTTTGGCGGCGCCGTCCTGAACCACGTAGCTGACGGTCAGGTCACGCTCCCACTCTTTCAGGTCGCCAGTAGCCGACTTGATGTTGTCGCCCTTCATGTACAGCACGTTGGCGGTCAGGCCAGGCACACCGATCTTGCCGAAGTCGTAGCCGTACTGGGTGATCCAGGTACGCTCGCCAGCACGGGCGAAGTTGGTGATCTGACGGTCGGTGATCAGGTAGGTGGTTGCACCACCCTGGCCAGGAATCGAACCCTGGTTCAGCTGGATGAACTGGCTGTCGCCCGATACCTGCTGGTAACCAGCGCTCAGGGCATGGCCTTCCAGGCTGTAGGTGAAGAATGCGCTCCAGGTGCGGTTGTCCACTTCACCAGTGGTGATGGCGCTACCAGCGGCATTACGACCGTAGTAACCGCTACCGAGGTAGCCATCGGCACGACCGGCAGCACTGCTGTTCTTGCCGTCGGAGCTGGTGTCGAAGTAACGCAGATCGGACTTCAGGGAGCCGGCACCCAGCGCCAGGGTATGGGTCAGGCCCAGGAAGTGCTGCTTGTAGAAGTCATCCAGGTTGCCGTAGTAGTACTGAACCAGCAGATCCTTGTTGATCTTGTAGTCGGCACCACCGTAGTAGAACTTGTTGCTGTCGGCGCCAGCACCGGCACCAGCGATAGCCAGCGAATCGGCATTGGAAGATGCACGGCCCTTGGCGTGTTCCAACTGACCGGCAACCAGGGTCAGGTTGTCGATTTCGTTGGAGGTGATCTGCGCGCCTTCGAAGGTCTGCGGAACCAGACGACCATCGTTGAAGGTCACGACCGGCAGTTTCGGCTGCAGAGTGCCTACGTGAGCGACGGTCTTGGAGAAGCGGATCTTGCCGGTCAGGCCCATGCTGCTGAACTCGTCGCGAGCAGTGCCATCACTTTCCAGTGGGAACAGCGCACTAGGCGTACGATCTTGCCCGGCTTTGCCAGTACGGCCGCCACCGTCCAGGCGTACGCCCAGCAAACCGATAGCGTCAACACCAACACCGATGGTGCCTTCGGTGAAGCCCGACTGCAGGTTCAGCTGAAATGCCTGGCCCCATTCGCGAACCTGACCGCTGTGAGCGGTGCCAACACCAACATCGCCTTGGCTCTCACGGTTGTCGTTGTCGAAGTAGTAGTTACGCAGGTCCAGCTTGGCCTTGCTGTCTTCGATAAAGGCAGCGTTGGCCACTTGGCTCAGGGTCAGACCCAGAGTACCGGCGGCTACAGCGAGCGCCAGGGAAGCTTTTTTCATCGTGATCTCTCCAGTGTTCTGTTCTTTTATTGGTGCAGCATATCGGCCCGCAAGGCGCCGCCTTCATGGCGAGCAGCCAGCCGAATTCGTGTACGGCCGTCGAGTGCCAGGCAGCCGGAAGGCGCCGCAGATACACGGACGACAGTACGAAATACGTTCAGGGGTAAAGGTGAATCAGGTTGCTGCGGCTACCGCATTGGCAGAAAACAGGCATCGTTCAATTCTCGGCATTCTTATTGTCCGGCCCTCAATGGCCGCTGCTGTATGAATTTAGCACAGCAGGTTACATGCCATGGACGACTAAAGTCGCATAACAGCTCACAATTCAATATGTTATCGAAAAAGGCCGATAGTGGGGCAGTGCCCATCCACAGGGAATGGGCAATTAATTGCCTATGAAAGCCGCCAAACAGGCGGTTTTCCGCCAGCTCAGCTGGTCACGATCTGATTCTTGCCCTGCCGTTTGGCCTGGTACATGGCCGCGTCGGCGCGTGCATAGAGCACGTCGAGCCCTGGGTCGCCACCGCGCAGGGATGTCAGCCCCTGGCTGACCGTGACGCCAAACGTCGTGCCTTCATGGGTGAACGACAGGCGCTGGATCTCCCGTTGCAGACGCTGGGCGATCTGCGACGCCAGCTCTGGCTCACAGCCTGGGAACAGCGCCGCGAATTCTTCACCACCAATGCGCCCGAACAGATCACCCCGGCGCAGCACCGCACTGGCGCAGTTGGCCAGTTGTTGCAGCACCTGGTCACCGACCTGATGGCCGTGGGTATCATTGATGTGCTTGAAGTCGTCCAGATCCAGGAGCAGAAAGGCCAGCGGCTGCCCATGGGCACGCGCCAGCTCGAACTCGCTTTGCGCGCACTCGAAAAAGTGCCGACGGTTGCTGCTCTGGGTCAACACGTCGGTGGTCGCCAGGCGATGCAGTTCGCCTTCGAGCTGCTTCTTCTCGGTGATGTCTTCGGCGATGCCAAAGATGATGGGCGAGGCGTGGCTCTCGCTCTGCCGGCCAATAAAGCATTTGTCACTGAGCCAGCGGATTTCGCCATCGGCGCGGATGATCCGATACTCCCGGGCCTCCACGGCACCGGTCTCCAGTACCTTGGCCATGCTCTCGGCAGCGTACTCCAGGTCATCCGGATAGATGCTGTTGCGCCACTCGCCATAGTCGGCCAGCAACAAGCCGGCCGAGCGGCCGAAAACCAGCTCGTAGGCCGGGCTGACATAGATGATCTGCTGGGCCTCCCAGTCGAAGGCCCAGAGTACGGCGTTGACACTTCCCAACAGCGTACTGAACAGCTGCTCGCGCTCGCGCAGCCGGGTGCTCTCGGCACGGCTGTGCAGCAAAGCCAGGGTCAGCTCTTCCAGGTCGATAGCAGCGAGTTCATCCATATACCGATCCAGAGCATTGGCCTTTAGATTGCGGTGGGGGCCGCCAACGGGATCGAAAAAGCCCGCCGAATGGCGGGCTTCTATGTGGCAACCAGGTCACAGCTATGACCATGCCGGCAGTGGGCGGTTCACCGCCCACTCAGCTTTGTGCGCTACGTCACGCTGCGACGGGCCGCAACGAGTAGGTCTTCAACTGCTCGGCGAAGTCACGCAGGGACTGAATGCCACTCGCCTCGGCATCGTGCACCCACTGCTTGATGGCCTCGAGCATGTCGTGACCATTGGCACTGGTACGCGCCCAGATCAACTGCAGCGCCAGGCGCTTCTCGTAGATCACCTTGAGCGCCTGGCTGTGCGCCAGCATGGCGTCGATACGCACCTGCTGCTTGTCCTGCAGCAGGCTCGGCTCACGGGATAGCAGACGCTTGGCGCGACGGAACTGGTGACGGACCGACTCGTCGGCCTTGGCCAGTTCCTGTTTGACCAGCGGGCCGATCACCAGCTTGCGGTACTGGGCCATGATCTGGAAGCGGTTGTTGAGAATGGCCATGGCGGTGTCCATGTCCAGAATCCCCTTGCCCGGCACCCGATGAGCGATTGGCGCAACGCGCTGAACCTTGGCCAGGCGCAGAAAACTGAACAGGCGGATCCACGCCCAGCCCATGTCGAACTCCCAGGGCTTGACCGACAGCTTGGCGGAGTTGGGATAGGTGTGGTGATTGTTGTGCAGCTCCTCGCCGCCAATGATGATGCCCCAGGGCACCAGGTTGGTGGCCGCGTCGCGGCATTCGAAGTTGCGATAACCGACGGCGTGACCCAGGCCGTTGATGACCCCGGCCGCCCAGAAGGGAATCCAGATCATCTGCACGGCCCACACGGTGAGGCCCAGTGCGCCGAACAGCAGCACGTCGATGATCAGCATCAGCGACACACCGCCAAGCGGGAAGCGCGAGTAGACGTTGCGCTCGATCCAGTCATCGGGGCAATTCTTGCCGTAGATGCGCAGGGTGTCCTCGTTCTTCGCCTCGTCGGCATACAGTTCGGCGCCTTTGCGCATCACCGTACCGAGCCCTTTCACTACCGGGCTGTGCGGGTCGTCGGCGGTTTCACATTTGGCGTGGTGCTTGCGGTGGATGGCCGTCCACTCGCGGGTGTTCATGCCTGTGGTCATCCACAGCCAGAACCGGAAGAAGTGCTTGAGTAGCGGATTCAGCTCCAGGGAGCGGTGGGCAGAGTAACGATGCAGATAGACCGTTACGGCCACGATGGTGATGTGCGTCATCACCAGGGTGACGACTATGAGCTGCCAGACCGGCAGATCGAGAAAACCGTTGTACCACATGGGCAGGGGTACCTCTTGCAGAGAAAAAGCGATGCGAACAATGTGCCGCGCTTCCATTATCAACATCAGCTGCGGGAAAACCACTTGGTCTTTTGGCTAAGAATGTTACAAAGACGCCCCCACGGATGATCTTTTTCTGCGCCAACGAAGCCACTCGCCACCCATGAGCACTCGCCAAGGCGCGCTGCGCCTGACTTTCACCTACTTGATAAGCGCCGGTCTGTGGATCGTGCTCAGCGACCTGCTGCTGGCCTCCCTCGATCTAACGGCCCGACAGACGGAGCAGCTTCAGGTCTGGAAGGGCCTGGTATTCGTGCTGCTGACCAGTAGCCTGCTGTACCTGGTGCTCAACCGTCAGTTGCACCGCCAGGCGCAGATCGGCGCGGCGCTGCGCGCCAGCGAGGAGCGCCTCAGCCTGGCCCTGTCGGCCACCGAAGACGGTCTCTGGGACTGGGATCTGCACCACCAGCGCCTGTATTACTCGCCTGGGTATCACACGCTACTGGGCCTGAACGATGGCGAGCTGGGCAGCGACCGTGAGCAGTGGCAGCAATTGCTGCATCCCGAGGATCGCCCGGCCTACCAGCGCGCCCTCGACGAAGTGCTGCAGGCGAGCGAAGACACCGCCTACGAGAACAGCTACCGCCTGCGCCACCGTGACGGCAGCTACCGCTGGGTGCTGGCGCGCGGGCGCCTGCAACTCGATGGCCTGGGGCGACCGGCGCGTTTCATCGGCACGGTCAAGGACATCACCCAGCGTCGCGCCGACGCCGACAGCCTGCGCCAGGCGGCAGCGGTATTCGAGTCGACCCAGGAAGGCGTGCTGGTCACCGATGCGCAGCAGACCATCGTGCACATCAACCCGGCGTTCAGCCGCATCACCGGCTACAGCGAAGCGGAGATCCTCGGCAAGCACACCAGGCTGCTGAAATCCGGCCGCCACGACGCCGCGTTCTACCAGCATCTCTGGCACCGCCTGCAGACCCAGGGCACCTGGAGCGGCGAGGTGTGGAACCGCCGCAAGGATGGTGAAATCTACCCGCAATGGCAGTGCATTCGCACCGTGCGCGGTGACCACGGCCAACCCAGCCATTACGTTGCGGTGTTTTCCGACATCAGCCTGCTCAAGCACTCCCAGCAGGAGCTCGATCACCTCGCCCACCATGATCCGCTGAGCGGCCTGCCCAACCGCCTGCTGTTCGGCGAGCGCGTCGAGCATGCCCTGCAGCGCGCCCAGCGCGATGGGGAGCGTGGCGCCGTACTGGTGGTGGACCTGGATCACTTCAAGCACATCAACGAAAGCCTCGGCCACAACGTCGGCGACCTGCTGCTGAAAGCCGCTGGCGAGCGGCTGGCCAGCCGGCTCGGCAGCGCCAGCACCCTGGCGCGCCTGGGTGGCGATGAATTCGCCGTGCTCTGCGAGGACTGCCCCCAGGCAGAACAGGCAGCGCACCTGGCGCAGACCTTGATCGACTGCCTGAACGCCCCCTTTCTGCTCGACGGACAGGAGCTGTTCATCTCGGCCAGCGTCGGTATCTGCCTGTATCCGGAAAACGCAAAGACCGTCGACGAGGCGCTGCGCAACGTCGACTCGGCGCTGTTCAAGGCCAAGAGCAGTGGCCGTGAAGGCTTCGCCTTCTACGACCAGGCGCAGACCGAGTATGCCCGCCAGCGCGTGGAGTTGATCGCCGGCATGCGCCATGCCATCGACAATGGCGAACTACGGGTGCATTACCAGCCGCTGCACAGCCTCGCCGACAACTGCCTGATCGGCGTCGAGGCGCTGGTACGCTGGCAACATCCGCAACGGGGACTGGTGCCACCTGGCGAATTCATCCCGATTGCCGAAGACAGCGGCCTGATCAGCGCCATCGACGCCTGGGTACTCGAACAGGCATGCCAGCAGATGGTGGCCTGGCGCAGCGCCGGACACCGCCTGCAATTCGTGGCCGTGAACATTTCCAGCCGCCTGTTCAGCCGCGGCGAGCTGGATCAGCGCGTCGCCCAGGTATTGGCCAGCAGCGGCCTGCCGGCAGGCTGCCTGGAGCTGGAGGTGACGGAAAGCGCGGTGATGGACGACCCGGATCAGGCCCAGGCCCTGCTCGTACGGTTGCGCAACCTGGGGGTACGCCTGGCGATCGACGACTTCGGCACCGGCTACAGCTCGCTGGCGCGCCTGAAACGCTTGCCGGTGCACAAGCTCAAGCTCGACCAGAGCTTCGTCGCCGGCCTGCCCCACGATAACGACGACCTGGCGATCACCCGGGCGGTCATCGCCCTGGCCCACAGCATGGAGATGAAGGTGCTCGCCGAGGGCGTGGAGCGTGACGAGCAGTTGCAGCGCCTGCGCCAGCTGGGCTGCGACTACGCCCAGGGTTATTTCATTGGCCGGCCGGTGCCGGCCCAGGATCTGAAACTGGCGTGACCGGTGCCACGCCAGGGGCCCACCTCAGAACAACGCCTTGCGCGCTTCGCTGCTCAGCACTTCGTCAGGACGCTGGCCAACGGCTTCGGCAACCTGGTAAGCACGCTGCACCGCAGAACGCTTGCCCATACGTGCCAGCCAGGCCGCCATGTTGGGGAAGTCCTCGAGGCGCTGGCGCTGCAGCTCCCAGCCCTTGGCCCAGGGGTAAATGGCCATGTCGGCAATCGAATAGTCACCGGCCACGTACTCGCGCCCCTCGAGCTGGCGGTCCAGCACGCCGTACAGGCGCGCGGTTTCCTTCACGTAGCGATCGATGGCATAGGGAATCTGCTCCGGCGCGAAACGCACGAAGTGATGATTCTGCCCGGCCATCGGGCCCAGGCCGCCCATCTGCCAGTGCAGCCATTGCTGCACCTGCACGCGCAGGCGTGGCTGCAACGGCATGAAGCGACCGATCTTGTCGGCCAGGTATTCGAGAATCGCCCCGGATTCGAACACCGAGATCGGCTCGCCGCCGTCGCTGGGGTTGTTGTCGACGATGGCCGGAATCCGGTTGTTCGGCGAGATTTTCAGGAAGGCCGGTTCGAACTGCTGGCCGGCGCCGATATTGACCGGGTGCACGTTGTACTCCAGCCCGCTCTCTTCGAGAAAGATGCTGATCTTGTGGCCATTGGGGGTTGTCCAGTAATGGAGGTCGATCATGGGCGCTCCTGTCGATGATGGCGGCCTGCCTGCCGGCGCCGCTGGGCAATGGGTAAATCTTGGAGCCAGGCGCGGCGCACAGAGTTCAGCTGCGCTGACCCGCAGCGCGGCGGCATCCGTGCGCCGGCAAGCAAAGCGCCTCTCGCACTGAACGATGCAGGCAAGGCACAATCGAAACGCCGCGCTGAACGGCGTGTCAGTCTTCTTTCCCGCTAAAGGTCGCGATCCGGATGCCGTCTTCCTCCTTGCGCCACTCGCTGCGCCGCCTCTGGGCGCTGGACAAGTTCAGCTACAGCCTGCGGGTGTTCATCGCCCTGGGCGGCAGCCTGGCGCTGTGTTGGCACCAGGGCTGGATGCACAGCCTGATCCCGCTGTTTCTCGGCGTGATCGCCAGCGCCCTGGCGGAAACCGACGATAGCTGGCAGGGGCGGCTCGCCGCACTGCTGGTCACCCTGGGTTGCTTCAGCGCCGCGGCCTATGCGGTCGAATTCCTGTTCCCCTACCCCTGGCTGTTCGTCAGTGCCCTGGCGCTATCGGCCTTTACCCTGACCATGCTCGGCGCCCTGGGCGAACGCTTTGCCACGCTCGGCTCGGCCACGCTGATTCTGGCGGTGTACAGCATGATCGGCGTGGAGCAGCGCGGCGGCGTTGCCGGGCTGTGGCTCGAGCCGCTGCTGCTGGTGGCGGGCGCCGCCTGGTACGGTGTGCTGTCGGTGCTCTGGCATGCCTTGTTCGCCCACCAACCGGTGCAACAGAGCCTGGCTCGGCTGTTTCGGGAACTGGGGCTGTACCTCAAGCTCAAGGCCGCACTGTTCGAACCGCTGCGCCAGCTGGACGTGGAAACCCGTCGCCTGGATCTGGCCAAGCAGAACGGCCGGGTGGTGGCGGCGCTCAACGCGACCAAGGAAATCATCCTGCACCGGGTCGGCAATGGCCGCCCTGGCCCGAAGGTCAGCCGCTACCTGAAGCTGTATTTTCTCGCCCAGGACATCCACGAGCGCGCCAGCTCCTCGCACTATCCCTACAACGCCCTGGCCGACGCCTTCTTCCACAGCGACGTGATGTTCCGCTGCCAGCGCCTGCTGCGCCTGCACGGCAAGGCCTGTCACGCCCTGGCCCAGGCCATCGAACTGCGCCAGCCATTCGAATACGGCGAGCACTACAGCCAGGCCCAGGCCGATCTGCAGGCGTCCCTGGAGCACCTGCGCATCCAGAGCAACCCGGCCTGGAAACACCTGCTGCGTTCGCTTGGTGCCCTGGCCGGCAACCTCGGCACCCTCGACCGCCTGCTGAGCAGCGCCAGCAACCCCGATGCCCTGGCCGAAGAGCAGGACAGCTCGCTGCTCGACCGCGAGCCGCAATCGCTGCGCGACGTATGGGAGCGCATCCGCCTGCAGCTCACCCCGACCTCGCTGCTGTTCCGCCATGCCCTGCGCCTGTCCATCGCCCTGGCCGCCGGTTACGGCGTGCTGCACTGGATCCACCCGACCCAGGGCTATTGGATTCTGCTCACCACCCTGTTCGTCTGCCAGCCCAACTACGGCGCCACGCGCATAAAGCTGGTGCAGCGCATCATCGGCACCGTACTCGGGCTGCTGCTGGGCTGGGCGCTGATCGACCTGTTCCCGGCACAGCTGATCCAGGCCTTTTTCGCCGTGGCAGCCGGCGTGGTGTTCTTCGCCACCCGCTCCAGCCGCTACACCGTGGCCACGGCGGCGATCACCCTGCTGGTGCTGTTCTGCTTCAACCAGGTGGGCGATGGCTATGGGCTGATCCTGCCGCGCCTGTTCGACACCCTGCTCGGCAGCCTGATCGCCGGCCTGGCGGTGTTCCTGATCCTGCCGGACTGGCAGGGCCGCCGGCTCAATCGCGTGGTGGCCAACACCCTGAGCTGCAACAGCACCTACCTGCGGCAGATCATGCGCCAGTACGCCGAAGGCAAGCGCGACGACCTCGCCTACCGCCTGGCCCGGCGCAACGCCCACAACGCCGACGCCGCGCTGTCGACCACCCTGGGCAACATGCTGATGGAGCCGGGGCATTTTCGTAAGGAGGCGGATATCGGCTTTCGCTTCCTGGTGCTCTCGCACACCCTGCTCAGCTATCTGTCGGGCCTGGGCGCGCATCGCGGCGAGGCGTTGCTGGCCGATGAACAAGGCGAGCTGCCGGCCAGTGCCCAGCGCCTGGCCGATAGCCTCGACGAGATCGCCCGCGGCTTGAACGAGCTGAGCCCGGTAGCCATCCAGAGCGACAGCGAAGAGCAACTCGCCGGCGTCCTGGAGCAGATACCCGAAGAGCTCGACGATGCGCAGCGCCTGGTGCAGACCCAGCTCTCGCTGATTGCCCGGCAGCTCGGGCCGCTACGCACGCTGGCCGCTCACCTCCTGAAAAACCGCGCCAAGGCGACCCGTTGATGGACAAGCAAGCCATCGTCCAACAGGTGATCGAGCACCTGGCCGGCGACCTGTCTGCCGCCGAGCAGGCCGCGCGGGTCGCCCATGAGACGGCGACCCACGAAGAGAACATCGCCGAGAACAAATACGACACCCTGGGCCTGGAAGCGGCCTACCTGGCTGCCGGCCAGGCACGCCGCGTAGAGGAAATCGGCCTGACGCTACGGGCCTGGCGGCAGCTGCAACTACGCCCTTTCGATGCAGCCCTGGGCATCCGCCTCACCGCGCTGGTATTGCTGGCTGACGAAAACGACCACGAGCAATGGCTGTTCCTCGGCCCGGATGGCGCGGCGATCAAGGTGCAGGCCCTGCAGCGGGAAATTCTCGTGCTCAGCCCCCACGCGCCGCTCGGCCAGCGCCTGCTGGGCCGTCAGCCCGGCGATGAAATCGAATTGAAGATCGCCGGCCGCGTACAGCATCACCAGATCATCGAGGCGCACTGAACGACGCCGGCGGCATCACGCGGGAGCAATCGACTGCAGGTCACGCCAGGTCAGGTACAGGCGCAGGTCGAATTCCAACTGCGCGTAATCGGGCAGCATGTATTCGCAAAGCTTGTAGAACGCCTTGTTGTGATCGCTTTCCTTGAGGTGCGCCAGCTCGTGCACCACGATCATCTGCAGGAACTGCGGCGCCGCCTCGCGAAACAGCGAGGCGACACGGATCTCCTTCTTGGCCTTGAGCTTGCCGCCCTGCACCCGGGAAATGCTGGTGTGCAGGCCAAGGGCACGGTGGGTCAGGTCGAGGCGATTGTCGAACAGCACCTTGTCGATGGCCGGCGCATTCTTCAAATGCTCCT
>ENA-UOWK01001015-UOWK01001015.1-bioreactor-metagenome-genome-assembly--contig:-NODE-1015-length-11026-cov-6.010938_pt1 | contig 11026 bp, 12 predicted proteins | sample MGYA00238157_ERZ761612 | MGnify/ENA primary metagenome ERZ761612 (study PRJEB28901, sample SAMN06268035) | bioreactor metagenome | isolation source: Joint BioEnergy Institute, California, USA... | reverse complement strand
CGCGTGGACATGTCCAGCGGACTGGCGCGCCACCTCGTGCTGCCCGCCCTGCCCGCGTTCCTGGCGCGACATCCCGGGCTGGAGCTGGAACTGAGCGGCACCGACCGGCGCGTGGACGTGGTGCGCGAGGGCTTCGACTGCGTGGTGCGGGTCGGTGCGCTGGACGACAACACGCTGGTGGCGCGCCCGCTGGGCCAGCTGGACGTGGTGAGCTGTGCCAGTCCGGGCTACCTGCGTGTGCACGGCACGCCACGCACGCTGCAGGACCTCGACGGACACCGGCTGGTGCATTACGTGTCCACGTTCGGCCAGCGCCCGCTGGGATTTGAATACTTCGACGGCCAGCACTACCGGACGCTGCCGATGGCGGGCACGGTGACCGTCAACAGTGGCGATGGCTATGCGGCCGCCGCGCTTGCCGGGCTGGGCATCATCCAGGCGCCGCGGCTGGGCCTGCGCCAGGCCCTGCATGAAGGGGCGCTGGTGGAGCTGCTGCCGCAGCTTCCCGCCGAACCGATGCCGGTCACGCTGCTGTATGCCCAGCGGCGCCACCTGCCGACCCGCATGCGGGTCTTCATGGACTGGCTCGCCGTGCTGTTCGAACAGGCCGTGCGCGCGCCCTGAGCCTCCGGCGAGCCACCCTTGCACCGACCGCATGTGCGCGTGGCAACAGGGCTGGCTGCATGCTACAGCCGATGATGCGTGCGTGCCCGCATGGGTGCACACGCATGGACGCCACCGCGATCAGCAGCGATCGCGGTGGCACTTGCACACACGGCTACGCGGGCCGGAACGCGCACAGCATGCGGGCGCTCACCGCCCGCCGCGGTGCGCTGTCACGGCTCGCGCGGACGGGGGTCCACTGCGCCTGCACCCTGCCCTGCCCCCAGCTCCGCACCGGTAGCCGGATGCGCCTCCGGGTTGGACATCGTGCGCAGTGTCATCTGCTCCACGGCCGCCGCTTCGCGATCGGTGAGGCCCACCGAGAACGTGCCGTCGTCTCCATCAAGTGCGGCCTGCTCGTCACGGTCGGTCACCTGTTCCCACAACTCCCCGCTGTTCCAGCTGCCGTCGACATCGCCGTCGCCCTGGGACATGTTCATGTACAGATCGGTGAAGGCCGGATCGCCCGGCAGCTTGCCCGGCGGGAAGTTCGGTTTGATGCTGTACAACGCTTTCTCGAACGACTTCTGGTGCGCGATTTCGCGTGTCATCAGGAAGCGCAGCGCGTCCTTGATGCCGGGGTCCGTGGTGACATTGATCAGGCGCTCGTAGACGATCTTGGCGCGTGCTTCGGCAGCGATGTTGGAGCGCAGGTCGGCGGTCGGCTCGCCGATGCTGTCCACATACGCGGCCGTCCACGGCACACCACTGGAGTTCACCAGCGCCGGGCCGCCGCCGTAGAGGATCTGTTCGGTGTGGCTGGTGCTGTTCTGTCCCAGGTTGCGCATGTCTTCCACTTCCAGCATGCCTTCGGACTGGACGGCCTTCGGTCCCTGGTTGAGCATCGCGATGATGGTACCGATGATCTCCAGATGGCTGATCTCTTCGGTGGCGATGTCGAAGAGCATGTCCTTGCGGCCCGGATCGGTCTCTCCGATGGCCTGGGTGAAATAGCGCATGGCGGCGGCAAGCTCGCCCTGCGGCCCACCGAACTGCTCGAGCATGAGGGTGGCCAGCTGCGGGTTGGATTCCTGCACGCGGACGGTATACATGAGTTTCTTGTGGTGCATGAACATCGAGGGGGATCTCCGGTTTCAGCGCGTGGCTGTCGTGTGAGTGGCTGCGTCGCGCCGCGGGGCGCGGACGGTGGCTTCCGGGTTCTGCACCTTCTGCCTGCCGCCTCCGCTCGCCGAATGAGGCGTAGCGTCAGCAGGTCCCATGCTGGGCGCATGGCGATCAGCGCACCGTGTGCGGATGTGAGGGACGATCCCGCATCGGCCGACGCGATACCGACACGGCGGTAACAAGCCGGAAAGCCGATGCGGCCGACCTTCGCATGCAGAGCCGACGACCGCGCTCAGGGCGTGGAGGCCTCCAGCGCACGCAGCAGCGGCAAGGGATCGTAGGCGCCGTCCGCTCCGTAGATGCCCCAGTGCAGGTGCGGCGGCGTGCCCTTCGCATTGCCGGTGTCGCCCACGTAACCCAGCACGGTGGTGGTGTCCACGACCTCACCGCGGGCGATGCCCTCGCGCCAATCGTCAAGGTGCGCGTAGTAGTACCGTTCCCGGGCAGGACCGAGTACCCAGACCTGGCGGCCGCCCAGACCGCTGTCGCGGATGTCGGTGACGATGCCCACCGTGGCACTGCGTACCGGGGTGCCGCGTGCGGCAAAGATGTCCACGCCGGCATGACGGCGGTCGCGTCCACGGGGGGCGCCGAAGGTATCGGCCACCCGCCGCGCCGCCACGCCCTCCACCGGCACCGGCAGCGCCGTGGGCGGCGGCAGCCGCGACAACGTCCACAACATCCGCGGCGACTCCGCCACCGGGCTGTTCCACAACACGCCCAGCGCCAGTGCGAGCGCGGCGATCACGAACAGGCGCACCACCCAGCGGCGCAGCCGCCAGGCAAAGGAGCGCCGCGCTGGACTGCGTTGCGGGGAGCGGGCCGCGGTAACGCGCTGGGGATCGGTCACGTGGGGATCGGTCACGGCAGGAAGGTACTCGCTGCGGGGCATGCCAGCATCGCGTGCGGTGCATCAACGCCCTGTGCGCGGCCTCACCTGCGCTTCAGGAAAATACCGAAGGCTGCGCGCCGAGATACCACGCGCGCACCTCCTCGGGCAGCCATGGCAGCGGATCGATATCCAGCGCCTGGTAGCCATCGAGATGATCGCGCAGCGCAGCGGCGGCCCGCGCGTGCAAGTGGCTGTGCAGCAGCAGCTGCGGGTCCGGCAGTTGTGCGGATGACCACGCATACAGCCGGTCCACGCGCTGCAGCATCGTGGCGCGCAGCCACGCGCGCAGCCCGTAGACCGCGTAGCCGCCTTGCGCCAGCGCACGCACCGCCTCGGCCAGCAGGGGGTTCGCCCCGCGTACCCACTCGGTCTTGCCGCCGGCACGCACCTCCACCGTGAGCGGCGAAGGCGCACGGTGCAGCTTGAGTGGCCGCCGCAGGGCCAGTTCGAGATCGCGCGCATCGCGCTGTGTTTCAGCCTGCACCACCGCGCCCGCATCCAGATCGAAGAACTCGAACCAGCGCCGGTGCAGTTCGCTGATGCGACGTAGCGGATCGCGCGAGAAGCCGATCTTGCCGTAGTCCTCCCATGCACACGGGAACACGTAGGTGAACCAGCGGCCGTCGGTGGCCGGGCTCGCCTCGCCTGCGTCGCGGCTCATGGATCCACCGCCACACCGTCCACATAGAGCGGCTGGCAATGCGGGCAGAAGAAGGTACGGCGCCGGGTCAGCCCAAGGTACTGCTTGGACAGCGGTCCGCCGCAGCCTGGACAGGTACGCCGCGTGTGCACCTGCCAGTGCTTCTTCAGTTCGAAGGCACGCTTCCACTCCAGGAAATCGAAGCTGTACTGGCGCGCCTCCTTGATCAGCCGGCCCAGCAGCCGCGGCGGCAGGTCACCCACCTGCGTCTGTGGATGCACGCGGATCCGGTACAGCACTTCGTTCTTGATGATGTTGCCCACGCCGGAGAACAGCGTCTGGTCCAGCAGCGCATCGCAGACCAGCGTGCTCGGCTGCGCCTTCAGGCGTCTTCGCGCAAGGCGCGGATCCCAGCGTTCGTCCATCACGTCGCTGCGCCAGTCGTAGTGGTCCTGCAGCGGCCCCTCGAGAAACTTCACCGAGCAGGTGTAGAAGTTCAGCTCGCCATTGTCGAACTGCAGCGACAGCCGCGCAGGCGTTGGCTTGCGTTCGTCGATGCGCCAGCTGCCGAACATCAGCAGGTGGATGCGCACGCTGAAGCCGCTGAACTCCAGCAGGAAGTGCTTGCCCCAACTGTGCACGCCCATCACGCGACGCCCCTGCAGACGGGCGAGGTCCTGCTTGGCATTGCCACTGACGCTGCGCACCGTCCTGCGGCGGAAATGCGCGGCCGCCTCGCGCAGCAGCACGATGGAGGGACCTTCAGGCATGCTCGTTCTCCAGCAGGCGCTGCAGGTGCAGCGCGTTGCCCGTGGCCTTGCCATGGGCGGTGTTGTCGAAGATCACCCAGGGCACCTGGCCCGGCTGGCACGCCTGACGCACCTGTCCGGCAAGCGCTTCGAGCGCGGGCGCCGGGTAGGCGCTGTAGTAGATGCGCGGGCTGCCATGCCAGCGCCAGTACGCACACCGGGGATCGGCGGCCGGCACGGCTGCCGCGGGGTGGCGGGGCGGGTCCGCCGCGACCCGCGAAACCGCGTGCCGCTGCAACAGGTCCGTCGCCGCCGGCGTGAACCAGCTTGCGTGCCGTGGCTCGCAGGCCACCGGGGTGGGCGTGCGCCGCCGCAGCATGGCAAAGAAGGTCGCGGCCACCCGCGCATCGAATGCCAGCCCCGGTGGCAACTGCAGCAGCAGCGCGCCGAGGCGATCACCCAGGTGTTCCGCCTCGGCCAGGAAGCGGTCCAGCAGGGGGCCGGTTGCACGCAGCCCCGCCTCATGCGAGATGGTCTTCGGCAGCTTCACCGAGAAACGGAAACCCGACGGTACCGTGGCCGCCCAGCGTGCATAGGTGGCAGGACGATGCGGGCGGTAGAACGAAGAGTTGATCTCCGTGCAGGTGAAGCGCGTGGCATAGCGTGCGAGCGCGGATTCGCCCTCACCGAAGGCGCTGCGGTCCTCAGCGGCAATCGACCAGCCTGCACAGCCCACGCGGACCTTCGCTTCCACGGACAGCACGCTCCTTCTGCAGTGGCCTACAGCATCCGGCGACGGCCGTGAGGCGCGGGCGAAACCTGGATCAGCCCAGCGTGCACATCACCGGCGTTGACTCCGCGCTTACCCGCCGATGGCCATGCTGCCGCCATGAGCGAGCCACTCTTCCATCACGGGGTCGTGCTGCCCCGCACGTTCTACCAGCGCCATCCCGTGCTCGTTGCACCTGACCTGTTGAACAAGATACTGGTACGGGCCGATGGCCGCGCCGCGCGCATCGTGGAGGTGGAAGCCTACGGCGGGCACGAAGATGCCGCCGCGCACACGTACCGTGGCAAGACCGCACGCAATGCCACGATGTTCGGCGAGGCCGGCCATCTCTATGTGTACTTCACCTACGGCATGCACTGGGGCAGCAATGCGGTGTGCGGCGAGGAAGGCGAAGGCCTGGGCGTGCTGCTGCGCGCCGCCGAGCCGCTGCAGGGGCTGGACGCCATGCGCGCGTGCCGTCCCGCCGCGCGCCGCGACATCGATCTGGCCAGCGGGCCCGGCAAGCTGTCACAGGCCTTCGGCATCACGCGGGTACTTGATGGCGCCGACCTGGTCGAACGGGATGCCGGCATCACGGTGGTCTGCGATGGCACGCCCCCGCCCGCCGACCCGGTGGTGGGTCCGCGCGTGGGGATCAGCAGGGCGGTCGATTATCCGTGGCGCTGGCACGTGCCCGGCAATGCGCACGTCTCGCGGACGCGCCCCGGCGCGCCGGCCGCTTCGCCGCGTGTGCGGGCGCGTGGCCTCAGGCCGCCTCGCTGACGCCGCCACTGATCCTGTCCAGCGACCGCTGACCCGGCCTGCAAGCCATCGGTCCTGAAGTGCTGTGGAGGCTGCGCGGCAGGCCCCACGCTGGGCCAACCCCGAACGGAATACGCCCATGAAAACCCTGCATTGGCTGGTCCTGGCTGCCGCGCTCTCCGTCGGCGGCGTGGCAGCAGGCCCAGCCAGCGCAGCTCGCCGGACCCATCTTCCTGCAGCCTGCGGTAGAGCGTACGCAGCAGCAGGCTGGCCAGCAGTCCGCCCACGGTGATGGCCACCACGGCCAGCAGCTGCAGTGTAGCGGGCACCGTCTCCTCGGTGGGACGGGCGATCCAGGCCAGCAGCAGGAAGAACGACCAGCCCACGCCCTGCAGCAGCCAGAAGCGCAGCGTCATGGCTGCGCCTGGCAGCAGGCGTTGTGCGCCCATGGACAGGGACGGAGGGCGCACCGGGTGCCTTTACAGGCCGGTGGTCGCAGCTTTGGCCTTCTTCCAGGCGGTTTCGAATTCGCGCGCGGTGATGCCGTCCTCGTTGTCCAGGTCGAACCAGGACAGCGGCTGATCGGCCAGCGCGAAACGGTCGTCGCTGGAGCCGGTCCGGTCACACCACACCTGCACGGTGCGATACACCTCCACCTGCCGCACGATCACCTCGCCCTGCGCCTCCAGGTAGACCGTGCCCTTGCCGAGATTGGATTCGGCCGGGTGTTTGAAGTACTTCTTGGCGGTGCTCATGCGGGCGGTCCTGCAGGGTCCAGTGTCAGGGCGCGACTATACCGTGCCCCGGCCGCTCAGCGCCGCCGCGAGGTGGCCCGCGGCTGCAGCGCATCCAGTGCACCGGCGTTGCGCCGCGCCCAGTCGTAGATCAGTTCGATGGGCTCCACCAGCTGCCTGCCGAGCGCGGTCAGCGTGTAGTCCACCGAAGGCGGCACGGTGGGGTGCTCGGTGCGCAGCACCAGTCCGCTGGCTTCCATCTCGCGCAGGGTCTGGATCAGCATCTTCTTCGAGATGTTGGGCAGGCTGCGGTGCAGCGCGTTGCTGCGCACGCTCCCGCCGTGGCGCACCGCCAGGGTGTGCAGCACCATCGATGTCCACTTGGTGCTGAACAGCTCCAGCACCCGCCGTGGGGCGCAATCCTCGCGCCATTCTTCGTCCGGGCTGCCGGCCTTCATTGCATGGTTACCATTTGGTGCCTTCTTTCCTGCGGCGTGGACCTATCCTACCGTGTCCCTCTGTCTACAGAGGAACCACGCCCATGACCAACAAGGCCCTCATCGTCGGCGCCACCGGCATCGTCGGACGCGCGCTCGGCCGGCAGCTGCTCGACGCCGGTTGGGACGTTCACGGCCTGGCGCGCGATCCGTCCAGCCTCGGCCAAGGCGTGCACGGCATCCGCGCCGACCTGCAGGATGCAGCGGCCACGCGCGCGGCCCTCGCCGATCTCGCGCCTACGCACGTATTCATCACCACGTGGTCGCGGCAGGCCAGCGAGGCGGAGAACATCCGGGTCAACGCGGCGATGGTGCGGCACCTGCTGGATGCGGTGCGAGCCGCCGGTACGGTGCAGCACGTGGCCCTGGTCACCGGCCTCAAGCATTACCTCGGGCCGTTCGAGGCCTACGCACAGGGCACGCTGCCGCAGACGCCGTTCCGCGAAGAGCAGCCGCGCCTGGACGTGGACAATTTCTACTACGCGCAGGAAGACGAAGTGTTCGCGGCGGCCGAGCGCGATGGCTTCAGCTGGAGCGTGCACCGCCCGCACACGATCGTCGGCGCAGCGGTGGGCAATGCCATGAACATGGGCACCACGCTGGCCGTCCATGCGGCGCTGTGCCGGCACACCGGCCGACCGTTCCGCTTCCCCGGCTCGCGGGCGCAGTGGGAAGGGCTCACCGACATGACCGACGCGCGGCAGCTGGCGCGCCAGCTGCTGTGGGCCACGCAGACCCCGGCCGCGGCCAACCAGGCCTTCAACGTGGTCAACGGCGATGTGTTCCGCTGGAAGTGGATGTGGGGCCGGATCGCCGCGTGGTTCGAGCTGGAGCCTGCGCCGTTCAGCGGTGAGCTGCATCCGCTGGAGAGCCAGATGGCTGGCGATGCGGCCACATGGTCCGCGCTGGCCGCCGAACAGGGACTGGTCGAGCCGGATATCCACCGGTTGATCTCGCCGTGGCATACCGATGCCGACCTGGGCCGCCCACTGGAAGTGGTCACGGACATGTCCAAGAGCCGCCGCATGGGCTTCCTGGATTACCAGCCGAGCGATGACGCGTTCTTCGACCTGTTCGCGCAGCTGCGCGCGGACCGCATCATTCCCTGATCCGCGGCGGGCGCAGCCGGGTTCATCGCGTGTCCAGGCTGACCAGCCACTGGCGCGCGATCTCGCGGCCGTATGACTCACCCCTGAAGTAGCCGACAGGCACGTCCGGCACGATGGACGCGCCGTACACCCGGCCGCTGCGGTCCACGAAGCGCGTCGTGGTCAACATCAGTGCGGTCCCGTCGTGCAATCCAAGCGTGGTGTTTCCGGTCGACAGGCCCGACGTTGGCCGACCGAAACTGCGCGTGCGGGGCCGGCCCCGGAACGCCACCGCCACGGCTTCGCCGGAACTCGCCGTGCGCGCCGAGGTCAGCACCGCCACCGGAACCGCACCCAGGTCAGGCAGGTGCCGCGCCTCGGGCAGGACATCGATCCGCCAAGGGCGGCGATGCTGGTCGCGGTCCTCGAATGCACCCACCGGCTGACCGCGGAGCAGCGGTTCGAGCCCCGCCAGCATGGGCCACATGTTGCCACCGCCGTTGCCACGCAGATCGACGATCCAGCCCTTGGCCCCGGCCTGGGTGCCTGCGGCCAGGGCTGCCAGGAGGGCGCCTGCGTAACGCTCCCGCCGCTCACGGTCGCCGCCGCTGAAGCCCGGCACACGCAGATGGCCGATCCGCCCTGGCAGCAGGGTCCACTGCACCGCGCTGTGACCTGCGCGGGCCCACCGCGGAACATCTTTCGCAGAAGCCGCCTCCGCTGGACTGGCTGCCGCCAGTTCGGGCCGCAGCAGGAAGCTGTGGCCATCGCCCAGCTGCCGCAGCAGCTTGCGGATGGCCCGGCGGGCCTCGTTGCTGCTGGCGCCGGCCGGCGGCCGCCAGCGCTCCCGCGCATCGCCAGGCAAACGATCGGCATTGAGCGCGCGGTGCTGGATGAGATCGAACGCTTCATCGTAGAGCGCCATGCCCGTAGGCGCGTCCGCAGCTGTCACCAGGTGCAGCACGTTGATCGTCGCGCGGCCATGCGCCGGAATACGCAGCGTGATCTCGACGAGCCGCGCGCGCGCCGCCACATCAACAGACAGGGCCAGCCGTGCAGGCGGCTGCGCCGCCGTGATGCGTTGCGTTGCCCGGTCCACCTGGCGCCATCCATCCCAGGTCGCAAGCCCGACCTGCAGCATGGTTCCCTCCGCCAGCGTCAGCTGATCGGCCTGCAGCTCCATGCGTTCGCTGCGGCCGCGGCTGCGCTGCACCGCATACCTGACGCGGCACGGTTCAGCCCCCGCCGCCAGCTCAATCGTCGCCCCGGCGGGGTACTGCGGCGATCCGGCAAGGTACGTGCGCGAGCAGCCATCCGGCGTCTGCAGGCCTTCGCGCCAAGGCTTGGGCAGACGCTGCGCGATGTGCGAGGCGGCCATCACCAGCAGCAGGGCGACGACGAACCCTGCGGCCCACCATCCACGCTTCGATGAACCGACTGCCTGCCGATCTGCACCCATCAGCTGCACATTCCCTGCGACATCCCTGCCATGAGGCGTGCAGTCTATTACCCCGCGATGGTGAACACCGAGCCCGAATCCACGCGCAGGCCCGCACCATTGATGAAACTGGCACGTTCGGAACACAGGAAGACCACGGCGGCGGCCACTTCTTCAGGCCGTCCACGACGCTTGAGCACCATGCCCGGGCGCTCCTCGTCCAGGAAGGTCGCCACGGCCTGGTCGAACGACATGCCTTTGTCCTTCGCACGCTTTTCCATCATCGCGTCGGTCATCGGAGTGTGGATGAAGGCCGGCGAGACGGTATTGGTCAGCACGTTGTCCGCGCCGTAGGCTTTTGACAGGCCCTTGGCCAGCGTCAGGATGCCGGCCTTGGATGCGCAGTACGCCAGCTCATCGGTATAGGGCTGCACGGCGTCTTCCGAAGCGAACAGCACGATGCGCCCCCAGCCCCGCGCGCGCATCGCCGGTACGGCCTGGCGACACATGCGCACCGCGCCCATCAGATTGATGTCCAGCGTCTCCAGCCAGCCCTCATCGCTGACCTCCAGGAAGTCGCCGGTCGCCCCGGTCACGCCGGCGGCGTTGACATAGATGTCCGGCTCGCCGAGCGCCTCGCGGACGGTGCGCCAGATCCGCGCGACATCGTCCGCGCGGGTGACATCACCGGCCACGGCGAGCACCTCCCCCAGCGGCTGCAGCTCGGCAAGGGCCTGCTCCAGCGTGCCGTCGGCCTTGTCGGTGATGGCAACGCGCACGCCAGCGCCGAGCAGCTGCCGCGCGGTCTCCTTGCCCATGCCCGAGTCCCCGCCGCTGACCAGTGCGATGCGTCCTTCGATACCCAGATCCATGTCCATCTCCTGTTGAAGTGAAGAAATACGTTCAGTGCGCGCGACGTGCCGCCAGGTACCGGTCTGCGGTGCGCAGGCCGAGCGCCATCTGGGTCAGGGCCGGGTTCGCCGCCAGGGCACTGGGGAAGGTCGAGTTGTCACAGATGTAGAGATTGGGCACCTCGAAGCTGCGCCCCTCGCCATCGACGACCGCCTCGTCCGGGTGGGTGCCCATGCGGCAGGTTCCCAGCGTGTGCGCCGAGCGCGCCGCGGCGAACACCTCCGCGCCGCCTGCTGCCGTGCAGATGGCCTCGAGCGTGCGCCGTGCATGGGCATCCAGTGCCTGTTCGTTGGGTCCGTAACTGAAATCGATGCGCGCCTTGCGGTGGCCGAAACGATCGCGCTCGTCGGCCAGGTAAAGGCGGTTTCCAGGCTGCGGCAGGCACTCGCCATTGATGCCGATCCCGGCCAGGTGGCGATAGCGCGAAAGCACGGACACCAGCGGCGCGCCCCATCGTCGCGCGCCGCGTGCGAGGGTATTGGCGAGCGTCACCGGCTGCACGCCCAGGCTCTGGATGAGGTAGCCGCCGACGAAGTCCGCATCGACTGCACGCAGCATGTCTTCGCAGATCGCCGAAGACGGGTAGCCCCGGTTCATGCACATGTCGGCCTCGAACTCGCCCCAGACCTGTGTTGCCACGTGGGCCATGAAGCTCTGGCCCACCTGTCCGTTCGCGTTGGCAAGGTCGAGGTTGAGCAGCAGGCGCGGGGTTTCCACGCCGCCGGCACACAGAAACACAGATCGGAAGAGCGTCGTG
>ENA-UOWK01001010-UOWK01001010.1-bioreactor-metagenome-genome-assembly--contig:-NODE-1010-length-11053-cov-6.389525_pt1 | contig 11053 bp, 10 predicted proteins | sample MGYA00238157_ERZ761612 | MGnify/ENA primary metagenome ERZ761612 (study PRJEB28901, sample SAMN06268035) | bioreactor metagenome | isolation source: Joint BioEnergy Institute, California, USA... | reverse complement strand
GTTTGATAATGTTTTACGACTAATAGATATGTTGAATGACAAGCAATTAGACGACATTACACAAATTGAAACAGGTTTATACATGCTTTTAGGTGTAGAACTTGATTATCCTATAGACAAAAAAGAAGAAATTTTTTACCAAATTTTCTATGAAACGATTGGGAAAGAAGTAGAGGAAAATATTCCAGTAGACATTGAAGGTAACCCAATGCCTGCAAAAAAAGAGGAAAAGGTGTATTCTATCAAACAAGACGCACCTTATATTTATGCGTCCTTTTACCAGGACTATGGAATTGATCTACATGAAATGCAAGGAAAATTACACTGGGAAAAGTTTAAGGCACTGTTAGAAGGATTAAGGCCAGATACGAAATTTAAAGAAATTGTTAACATACGAACAATGGAACTGCCAACCGGAAAAGGTACAGAAAAACAGCGTAAACACATAAGAGAATTGAAAGAAATCTACAAATTAGAGGAATAGTCACCCCACATTATGTTAATATTGTTTTTGAAATATATACATAATGTGGAGGGGAAAAGGATGTATAAAAAGTGGTTGTTTTTAACCATTTCGCTTATTGTTAGTTTATCTTTAGTCGCTTGTGTAAGCAATGAAAAAAGTGTTTCCAATGAAGAACAAAAAGAAAAAACAGTACAAGAGAAAGCAAAAAAAGAGCCGGTAAACATGGAGATTAACGTTAACAAAGAATTAAAATTTAAAAAGTTTGATGTGAATGTTAAGCAAGTAAAGGTTTACGAAAAAAAAGGGAAACTGTTAGCAGATATCAAACTAAATTGGACAAATAAAGCCAATGATTACGGCGATAAAATGACGCTTTTTGTCGCTACAATATTCGAAGTGAAACAAGACGGCAATGAACTTGAAGAAATTCACGACGCTTGGAATCCAGAAAATAAAAAAGGAAATGATGTGTTTTTCCCAAATGCTTTGGGTGGAAATACAGATGTTAAACTGACATATGAACTGTCGGATAAAAAGACACCAATAGAAATCACCTTTACACCAACAACAGAAACCGAAAATAGTGAAACTGTAATAGTCGAAATACCAGAGTAAACACAAAATAAAAGCAAAATATGACTTTTGAAAAGAATCCGTATTTAGGATTCTTTTTTTGTGCCTTTAAAGAAAGGCGGTGAGTAAATGGCAGATGGCAAGGTTGTAATTGATGTTATTCTTGACGATGGGACAGTGGAAAAGGGAGTAGCTAAAGTAGACAAGCAGCTTGGTGGACTTTCAGGTTCTGGTAAAAGAGCAGCCGCAGGAATTAAAGAGATTGTCACATCTCTGGGCCTTGTTACTTTAGCTGCTAAAGCCATTGATATGGTAAAAAATTCATTAGATGGTGCAATATCAAGGTATGACACCCTGAACAACTTCCCTCGTGTGTTGCAATTGATGGGATTTGACGCAGAATCATCAAAAAAGGCGATCGACAAATTATCAGACGGGATTCAAGGGCTACCAACAACACTTGATAGTGTGGCGAAAACAACACAACGAATTGCAACATTAACCGGCGACCTAGGCGGCGCAGTAGATACGACCTTAGCACTAAATAATGCTTTTATAGCGTCCGGAGCAAGCGCAGCTGACGCAGAACGAGGACTAGAACAGTATGTGCAAATGTTATCAACAGGAACGGTTGATTTGGAATCGTGGCGCACGCTTCAAGAGACCATGCCGATTGCATTGAATAAAACAGCTGAAGCATTTGGGTTTACTGGTAAATCCGCACAGAATGACCTATATAGCGCATTGAAAAGTGGAGAAATCACTTTTGACGAATTTAATGGAAAGCTAGTTGAATTAAGCAATGCTACAGGTGGATTTGCAGACATGGCAAAAGAAAGTAGTGGTGGTATTGCTACTTCTTGGCAAAACATGAAAACTGCGGTTGTAAAAGGTGTTACTGATGTTATTGGCGCTATTGATGAAGCTTTGGGCGGTACTGGTAGCATTGCTGGAATAATTGATGGCTTAAAAGTAGGTGTACAAACAGTTTTTAACTGGATTGTTGCGGCTATCCCTGTTGTAGCTGAATGGATCGGAATAATCGTTGACAAAATCAGAGAATGGCTACCACCAATGGATGAAGTAAAAAGTGGATTTGAAAATACCTTTCAAGCAATTAATGACTTTGTAATGCCCATTGTTCAAGATGTAGTAAGTTTTATTCAAGATGTTTGGGGTGGCTTAGTTTCTTGGTGGCAGGAAAATGGAGAACAAATTAAACAAGCCGTTTCAAATGCTTTCGAGTTTATAAAAAGTGTTATTGAGTTTGTTATGCCGGCGGTCCAATTTGTCATTGAAACCGTTTGGACGGCGATCAAGGATATTATTAGTGGAGCGCTGGATGTCATCATGGGTCTAGTTCAAGTCTTCACAGGTATTTTCACAGGTGACTGGTCGCAATTGTGGGAAGGAATTAAAAAGATTCTCGGTGGTGCCGTCGATTTTATCAGCGGGCTAATGACGTTGCAATTTTTCGGCGGGCTTAAAACCATATTCATGAACTTGCTAAAAAGTGGCACCGGACTTATGCAGTCAATGTGGACGACAATTGTCGACTTCTTCAAAAATTTTGGATCGAACGTCAGCACAACCGCTACTGAAATGGTCGGCAAGGTAATCGGCTACTTTAAAAATCTGTTTACCGATGCAACTAATATATTTGGCCAATTGCGTACGTTTGGTGCCAGCATTTGGAACGCCTTGAAAGAGGCGGTGATTGGCGCGGCTCGTAATATTTGGTCGGGGGTTACGCAGCATTTTTCTAACATGGCGTCTAATGTACGTAATCTAATGCACAACGTCAAATCGTCAATTGTAAACATTTGGAACGAAGCTGTTTCGTTTTTAAAAGGGATTGACTTGACACAAATTGGAAAAAACATCATTCAAGGTCTAATAAATGGTATTGGTTCCATGGCAAGTGCAGTTGTTGATAAAGTAAAAAGTATCGGAAAAAGCATTTCAAATGGGTTTAAAAATGCATTAGGCATTCATTCTCCGTCCAAAGTAATGGCAGACATAGCAAAATGGATTCCAGCCGGTATCGGCGTAGGTATTGAGAAAAATGAAAAATCAGCAATAAAGAGCCTACAAGGGTTGACGGATAATTTATTAAGTAATATCCAACCTGAAATTGCAGTAACAAATCGGCTGCGAGGATTTAAACCATCATTTAGTTTTTCCAAGATACCTTTTGCCGGCTTTGGGTATGCAGGGGAGATAGCAAAATCTATTAATCCTAAAGAAGAGTCATTATCTCAAACAGGAACCGTATTGGAGATTTATATAACATCTGAACTGGACGGAAAAACCGTTTCCAAAGAAATAGCAGGGCCATTGCGTATCGAACTAGACAAAATCAATGAACGCGAAAATATTTTGAAATACGGGAGGAAAAGCAAATGACATTGACAGTTACGTTTGATGGTCATGATATTACCAAATATCTAAGAGTCTCATCGCTTAATCGTGGTGTCAGAACAAGCCGAAACTCCCGTACCGAAACGAGGAAAGAAAAAAAAGGTGTTATTTTTTTAGGCACCGAATCATTTCTTTCAAAAATCGAAATGGGCTTTGTTTTGAGACATGATTTAATCGAAAAAAGAAGAAAACTAGCAGAAATATTAAATGTAAATGAGCCAAAACCATTAGAATTCTCGGACGAACCCGACAAATACTATTTAGCATTTCCGACTGGTGATATAAATGTTGACGAAAAAGTTTTTCTCGGTTATGGCACAATCACATGGGAAATCCCCGACGGTGTGGCGTACTCGAAAGCGGAATATGTATTCTCGAATGAATACTCTGATGGAACTTTACAAGACTTTATTGTCGTAGACAATCCCGGTACAGAGCCCATGTTGCTAGAGATGGAAGCAACATTTAATAGTGACAATGGTTTTCTTGGTTTAGAAAATGACGACCGATCAACATTAGCGTTGTTTGGAAACGTCGAGGAAGTGGACGGCTATCACTACGAAACGAGCGACCTATTGTTTGACGACCATTTAACGTCTGATAAAGGTTGGATATTAAACAATGGTGTAACTCCACCTGTCACGCCTGAACGTTTGCAAGTCGGGACGGTCACATATGTCGTTGAGGATTCGGCGACAGACGAAGGATATGTAAAACCATCAGGATATGGCACAGGTGCAAGCTGGCATGGACCGTCCCTAACGAAAATTGTACCAGCCGACAAAAACGGAAAATACGCTAAAAACTGGCGGTCGGATTGGCGTTTTGATTTTAACACAGACGGGAGCACAGCCAAAGGTCAAGAGGTCGGGCACAACTCGGTGACGTATATCGACCAAAATGACGAAATCATATGTTCGGTTGTTTTTGAAGATAACAACCCATCATACGAACGGTCAGACATAGCGGTATATATCCGCAATCAACGGGTTTGGGATACGCGAGAGACCAATCAATTTTATGTCACCGGAAGGGGCGGTCAAGGTCCAATTTGCCGCGTCGAAAAAATCGGGAATCAGATTACGGTTAGCACGTGGTCGGGGGTTAAAAAAACATTTGTAACGGACAAGCCGGATGTGGAGTTGAGAAAGATAACGTGGTATAGCGCCGCATACGGTAGCAATCGACCCATCACAAACAATTTGTTGCGGGCGTTGCACGTATACAAACACAATGTGCAAAATTGGCGGGATATACCCAACAAGTTTGGCAGGGGAGATACGCTCACATACGGAAAAAACGGGATGAACATTTTTTGCCAAATCAACGGAATGCAAGGATTACAATATCGTGACCCGGGAAGTACGCTAATCAAAGCGCCGCCCGGACAAAGCGTGATCTATCTCGCATACAGTCCGTTTGCACAGACACCATTAGTTAAGCTAAAAGGGAGGGCGGTGTATGTCATATGATTTTTACGCTTACGGACCGTCATTATAATGTATTGGACGCTTATGAGACAGATGATTATTTGATCGGCCAGTATATCGGCTCGATACTCGAGACACTCGAAATCAATGTCTTGGTTAAAAGCCTAAACGCTGAACACTGGGTCGAAGGTAACTATATCATGTGCCAAGACAAGAGGGGTAAAAAGCGTTGGTTTACCATATATGATTGTGATGACTCACACGGTGGCGACGTAAAAAGCCTTTTTTGTTATAGCGGCACAATTGACATCGTTGCAGAGGACGCCGCACCAATCAGTGCGCCGGAGGCAAAACCATTTAAATGGTACTTTGACCAAATTTTTTACGATACAGGGATTGTCCTAGGCATTAATGAGATTTCCGACTTAACTAGGAAACTTGAATTTACATCTGAAAATGCTTCAAACGCTGAAATGTTGCAATACGTACTTAATGGGTTTGACAATGCCGAAGCTAGTCTAGATGTGGAATTTGACGGTGCAACGCCGACAAAGCTTGTACTTAATGTTTACAAGCGAATTGGAAACGAGGAGCCGCAAGCCATCCTATCGGACGAGGATGATTCGCTAACATCACTTGAACGAAAAGGCAGTATAAGCGACCTTGCGACATGCATAAACCCGACCGGTGCAGAGGATGAAAACGGAAATCCGATTACACTACTTGGCAAGTATTACGAGGAAAGAGACGAACAAGGAAATATACTTTACTATTCGCCGGTGGATTCCCCACGGGTTTTTTCCGTGGTTGCAAGGCGAGACTTTTACGTGCAACTGCCGGGCAAGGCCAACGGGGAATTTGACGGATATATCAATAGGCGGTACGAGTCGCAAGCAACAACACAGGACGCGCTTTGGCAAGAATCTTTAGCTCAATTGAAGAAAATTGACCATGTGGCGGTCACCTACGAGGCTAACGGATATATTGATTGTTCCATCGGCGACAATGTACAGATTGTTTCGCACGAAATGAAGCCGCCAGTCATGATTGCGGCTCGAACGATAGAGTACAAGTTTAATGACGACGACCCAAGCCGAAACGTTTATAAATTTGGGAATTATGTAGAGTTAACGTCTAATCTGGACGAATTGTCAAAGATTGTTTCCGACCTAAAACAAAAACTGCTAATTGTTACTGTTGTAGCAAGCGCCGGGACCGTCTTTAAAAATGGAACGGGCGAGACCGACCTTACCGCCGTAACCATCCTTGGCGGCAAAGAAGTAGACACAGACGGCTTATTTTATAATTACGTTTGGGCGAAGTATGACAAGAACGGGAACTTTGTCGGCGCAACGTCCGGAAAATCAATTACGGTTTACGCTCGAAATATAGACGAAAAAGAAACATATATTGTGACGGTTGAGAACGAGGGCGCAAAATCAATTGGACAAATCACAGTGACAAACGTCAATGACGGGGCACAGGGTATCCAAGGACCTCCGGGAGCCGATGGACGGACGCCATACCTGCATATTGCATATGCAAACAGTGCCGACGGACGGACAGATTTTAGTACGACTGATAGCGCAAATAAGCTATATATCGGGCAATATACGGACTTTACCCAAGCGGATAGCACTGACCCGACAAAGTATAGTTGGACGCTGATTAAGGGTGATAAAGGGGAGCCAGGATACACGCCAATTAAAGGCGTTGACTATTTTGACGGGAAAGACGGGCAGGATGGAAAATCATCATACCTTTGGGTTAAGTACAGCGTAAACGCAAATGGCAACCCAATGACGGATAACCCGGCAGGCGCTCTATATATTGGTGTGGCGACAACAACGACACCAACAGCACCGACGTCATATACAGCCTATAAATGGTCGCTTATAAAGGGCGCGGATGGGATACCGGGTGAAAAAGGACAAGATGGCCGCACGTCGTATCTGCACGTCAAATACAGCAATGACGGCGGAAAAACTTTTACCGCAAATAACGGGGAAACCGTAGGCGCTTGGATGGGGACGTATGTCGACTTTACACAAGCAGACTCAACAAACCCTGCTGATTACACTTGGAATAAAGTCAAAGGTGAACAAGGTCCGCAAGGCGTGCAAGGTCCGCCCGGAGCTGACGGAAAGAGCCTTTACACGTGGGTCAAGTACGCTGATGACATTAACGGTAACGGTATGTCAGATTATCCAGACGGCAAAAAGTATATCGGGCTAGCCTACAATAAAACCACACCGACGGAGTCAACCAATCCTGCTGATTACACATGGGCATTAATACAAGGTCCGCAAGGTGTAAAAGGTACGGACGGGCAAACCTATTATACTTGGATAAAGTACGCAGACAGCCCAACAAGTGGCATGAGTGACGACCCGACGGGCAAGAAGTATATGGGGATTGCTTACAACAAAACAACACCTAATGAGTCTACTAATTACGCTGATTACTCGTGGAGCCTTATACAGGGTCCGCAGGGACCTAAAGGCGACCAAGGACCACAAGGCCCGCAAGGTGTACAAGGTCCAAAAGGTGCAGATGGGCAAACGCTCTATACGTGGATAAAATATGCGGATAGTCCAACGAGTGGCATGTCCGATACACCGGACGGGAAAAAGTACATTGGATTGGCGTACAACAAAACGACGCCAACCGAATCAAGCAACTATGCTGACTATCAATGGAGTTTGATTCAAGGTCCGCAGGGTGTGCAAGGTCCAAAGGGCGCCGACGGGGTAACGACTTACACATGGGTCAAGTATGCTGATGACGACAAGGGCACTGGTATGAGCGACAGCCCGAATGGGAAAAGGTACTTAGGGCTGGCGTATAACAAGACGACGCCGACGGAGTCAACCAATCCTGCTGATTACTCGTGGAGTCCACTGTACGACAATGTTCAAGTGGGTGGAAGGAATCTTATTATAAATTCCACTACCAGACGTGTTGTTCCTTCTGGTACTGGGACAATAATAAATCATGAAGATGATGTAGTGGTTGAAGAATGGAATACAAGTTCAGCAAAAAGAGCTCATGGAGTTGGTGGTAGCAGTATTTCATTTGCGGTTTTTAGTGCTAATAGAAAAGATACTAATACTACTAAAAGCGGACAAAAATATGTTCATTCTATTTATATCAAAAATAATAGCAATAATATACTTAATGTATCTAATAACATTGGAAATTTTGAGCAGGTTCCCCCAGGTGTGGCAAAAAGAGTAATTATTCACGGGGTAGGAAATGGCATACAGTATTTACAATTTGTATTTAGTACAACTAAAGCAGGTGAATCATTTGATTTTACTTATTGGCAACCGCAAATTGAAGAGGGCAACGTTGCAACCGACTGGACACCAGCCCCAGAAGACGTAGAAGCCGCAATCGACCAAGCCAAGCGGGACGCACAAAACGCACAAAGCACAGCGGACGGAAAGAATACGGTGTTTTATCAGGCTACCGCACCTTCGACAGTTGGGCGCAAAATAAACGACTTGTGGTATGACACTGATGACGGGTACAAGCCGTATCGGTTTGACGGGTCGATATGGGTTGCCGCACCTTTTGGAAATGCGGCAATAGCGAATTTGGACGCGGGTAAAATTACAACGGGGTATTTAAACGCGGCTAGAATTGCGGCAAAGTCGATAGATGTAAGTAAATTAAACGTATCGACTCTATCCGCAATTACCGCAAATTTAGGTAATATTACAGCCGGTAACATTAGTGGGGTAAATATAACCGGCGTAACCATAACCGGCTCGACTATTATTTCTGATGGCGTTTGGCAAACTACCCAATCGAGAGTCCAACTCGGAAATGGAGTTATAACTGTTGGTGATTCATCAGCTAACAATACTGTCTCACCAGTCGGTTTCATCGTTGAACAAGACGGGGGGAGATTACACCATGAATTTGGCGCTGACGGTATTTTGTTCTACGGTAGTGCCTCAGATATATTTAAAGCCGGAATTTATGTGCAATATGAACCATATGGAAATGGTATTTCAATGGTACTTGCGGCTGAAAACTACACAGCAGTAACAAGTAAGTTCTGGGTGCGGAACAATGAAGCACGTTTCCAATCGACAGAAAATTTTATAGATCCAGAACCAAACGTAAAAAAAGCCATCAAAGTTAGTGGCGGCATAGCGACCGACGGGCTCTATGCAAACACAGGGTCAATTAGCAAAAACGCCATAGCAACAAACGGAAAAATCTACGTTGGCGGAGAAGGAATTGAATTGTCGTGGGTTGGTGGTACGCCTTATATTGACTTTTTGCGTCGTGCCGGTGTTGACTTTGACATGCGACTGATACTCGAAACGGACAGTGGACTCGCCATTAGGTCATCGGACAACATTGTCAGACATAAATTTTATGCAAACGGCACGAAATCCGGCGGAACTATCGAGATCGACGGAAAAATACTAGGCATGTCACCGATTGACTCGCCGCAAATTTTGATTGAGACGATTGAGTTTGACGTGCCTTTAACGGAAACAGGAACAAAAGTGTTACTAGATACGCGGTTTGCAAAAGCCGTTAATCATAAGTTCGCCGTGTTTCCGAATCACGGAGAAGTCATTGAGAAAGGCGCCGATTACTTTATTATTGCCGGAACAGGAACCGCAGATATAAGAATCGTCGGGGAACGTGTCGGGTATGCAGGTGTTTACTTTGATGATATGGAGGTAGCATAAATGGCATGGATGAAACGGGAGCCGAGAATTACGGCTCTCATAAAAGAGAATGAAAAAGAAATCGTCGTGGTAGGTCCAAAAAGTGAAGTAGAAAAAATAGAATCGGAGGAAAAAGAAAATGAAACCAGTAAACCTTGATTTTTCTAACGTTCAAAATTTGTTGGCTACAAAGATTGCTAATTTAGAAATACAGTTAGCAAACGAACAGGCGGCTAGACAGGCGATTGTAGAATATGCGGAATCGCTAGAAAAGAAACTTGAGGAATTACAGCCGAAAGAGGGAGGTGAGGCAGAATGAATGTACAAATAACGAACATAAACATCAGCTATACCGATAGCAAAATTAATACCGTACAGGTGTATTTTTCCGGGGCAACGGAAAATCATGAAATCAATATCAGCGGTTATGTACCGCTAACTGCGGAAGAATACCAAGGCAACGAGTCAATCGAGGTATTAACGGGCATTGTAAAACAAACGATTATCGAGAAACTAAGTCCTGCTGTATAAGTAGGGCGTTTAATTTGCACAAAGAAGGTGGTCATTTGACAGTTGAACTCGGAATTTTGGTGTCGGTGTTAGGTGTTATTATCGCCTATCAGACCTACCAATTAAACAGACAAAAAGATGTAAAATCAGACACTAGAGAGGACGCTAAGTTACAAACTAAATTAGACTATATCAGTAAAGGTGTTGAGGACATCCGAATCGACCTAAAAGCAAATGAAAAGCAAATGATTGCTCTAGGTGAGCGAGTGACAAGGGTCGAGGAATCAAGCAAACAAGCGCACAAAAGGATAGATAAAATCGAAAGAGGAGATGAATGAAAATGGCAATTATCAGCGGAACAATAAAAGCAGAAACGTTTACTAAAAGTGCAGGGGGAAGTATCGTTATCAATACTGTAGACCCTGAACAACTTAATAGAATTGAAAGGAAATTGGACAGAGTCCTTGAATTGTTGGAAAACAAGGAACTGCCCATTTCTGTTGAAACTGATGGAAAAAAGGTTTCCAAAATAATAGTAGGTGAGCTTACACCGAATTTGCGGAAACAAATATCAAGTTTTAATGATTATAAAAATTAAAACTCGAAATACAGAACGTCACCATCCTGGTGGAATGGTTTGTTGAACCTTAAAATTCGATAGTCTCGCCAGACTTCTTCTGTGGTAATGAAACCATTAGAGTACACTCTAATTCTCTGGAAAAATCTTTTGTCTTCCGGGCTTACAACTATATTGTGAACCAGATTAAGTTCTTCATTGAATCTTAACGAAACACCTTGGTTGTGAGTTCCGTCATTTGGTAATGCGATATAGTATTTTAAGTATGTTTCATTCATTTTTCTATTCACCTCCCTTCCTTTAACAAAATTCGACAGGTAGGGAGAGAAAACCTTTAAGGAGATGTTACAAAAATGAAAATAAATTGGAAAGTACGATTACA
>ENA-UOWK01000997-UOWK01000997.1-bioreactor-metagenome-genome-assembly--contig:-NODE-997-length-11143-cov-15.685245_pt1 | contig 11143 bp, 11 predicted proteins | sample MGYA00238157_ERZ761612 | MGnify/ENA primary metagenome ERZ761612 (study PRJEB28901, sample SAMN06268035) | bioreactor metagenome | isolation source: Joint BioEnergy Institute, California, USA... | reverse complement strand
ACGCTGTTTCTCGACGAGATCGGCGACCTGCCCCTGGAAATGCAGGCCAACCTGCTGCGTTTCATGCAGGAAATGACTTTCGAGCGCGTGGGTTCGAGCACTTCCATCAGCGCCAATGTCCGGGTGCTGGCCGCGACCCATATCAACCTGGAAGAAGCCATCGAGAAAGGCCGCTTCCGCGAAGATCTCTACTACCGCCTGAACGTGCTGCAGGTGCGCACCACGCCGCTGCGCGAGCGCAAGGAAGACATCAGCCTGTTCGCCGAGCACTTCTCGCAGCTGTACGCGGCAGAGATCGGCCGTCGCCCGCGGCGTTTCAGTGGCGAGGCCATTGCCGCCCTGCTCGCTCATCACTGGCCAGGCAACGTGCGTGAGCTGGCCAACCGGGTTCGCCTTGGCCAGGTGCTTGCCGAAGGCCGGCAAATCGAGCTGCACGATATCGGCTTGGCGGCGCCCGCTACGCCGCCCTGCCGCCCACTCGACGAGTACCTGTTAAAAGCCGAGCGCCAGGCGCTGGAGGACGCCTTGCTGCACTTCGCCCGCAACATGAGCCATGCGGCGCGCTCGCTCGGTGTGTCACGGCCGACCTTTTACCGGCTGCTGCACAAGCACAACCTGCGCAGCAACCGGCAAGCCGATGCGGATTAAAAGTAGTAGGGAAACTTGATGCTGAAGGTGAAATCCGGCGCATCCGGTGTCAGGCCGATCGACAGGTTGGGCACCACGGTGAGCTTGTCGGTGGCGGCGAAGGTCATGCCGATATTGAAGTAGGCGGTGTTGGCGTCGCTGCCGGAGATGCTCTGCCAGCTCTGCCCTTGCGGCTTGATACGGCTCTTCTGGCTGATCAGCTCGCTGAACGACATCGACATGCTGGCCCGCTCGTTGAGGGCGAAGGCGACGCCCAGGCCGAACTGGAACCAGTTGCCCAGGTCCACCTCGCCCGGCACCTTGACGCCGCGCTGCGGGCTGATGTCAGCGAAGCTGTCTTGCAGGTTGTAGGTGTAGGAGAAGTTGCCGAACACCACCGCCGGGTCGAGGGTCTTGACCAGGGCCACGCCGGTGGTGACCGACCACACGCCGTTACCGGTCGGCAGGTCCTCGGGGATGCTCAGGTTGTCGTTGCCGGCCACGGTATCGAGCTTGATGCCGTAAGGCTCGACGCCGGTTGGCGCCTTGACGCGCATGTTCAGCACCACGTCGGGCGATCCTTCGCTCTCGTCGAACAGCTTGTAGGCGAGCCCCACGCTGACATCGCCGAGGCGCGCATCGCCGGTCACGCTGGCCTCGCTGACTGAGGTACTCGCCCCGCCGGCACCACCGGACTGGTAGGTGCTCTCGCGGTAAATCCACGGTGCGTTGACGTCCAGCTGCCAGCGCTGCGCCCAGTTGTAGCGCCCGGTCAGGTCGAAGGTGAAGGTGTCGGCGTTGATCTGGTCGACGCCGATATTGCCGAGAAAGATCGCATCCAGGGCCAGAAAGCCGTTGAGAAACAGCTGCCGCGAATCGTAATGGCTGTAGGTGATGCCCGGCTCCAGGCTGAAGGTGCCACTGCCGAAAAAGCCGCTGGCCTCCTGGTAGAGGTGCTCGACGCTGGCTGGCGGCGCGGCGTCATCCTTCAAGGCGGTGCCGTACCCGGCGGAGGCGCCGTTGCTGGCTACCTGCTGGTTGCCGCTGCGGGTGAGCGGCGCCGGGCCGCTGCTGGCCTGGGGTGCGCGGCTTTCGACCTGGCGCAGGCGCTGTTCGAGCACCTTGAGGGCATTCTGCTGCGTTTCGTATTGGGCCCTGAGTGCCTGCAGCTCCTGCTGCAGCGCCTCGACCTGGGCCGGATCAGCTGCGAATGCTGCGTTGAAGCCGACACCAAACAGCATGGCGACGCTGATCATCTGGCGCATGGTCGCAATCCTTTGTGCCACCTTGGCACTGCTCAATAGCCATGGGGGCGCAGGGCCCGAAGTTGCTCGATACAGGTGTCCAGGCTGAGGTTGCGCGGGTTGTCACGCAGCGCCACGTTGAGGGTCGCGAGGTTGCGCACCTCGTTCATCGAACCGGAGATAGTGGCGTGCTGGGCCACCCCGCCGCCGATCTGCTGGCTGCTGAAGCCCTGCCCCTGCCCGGCCTGCAACGCGATATTGATGCCGCCATCGCGGCTGCTGACGTTGACCGTGCCGGCGGGGTTGGCGAACGCCTGGCTGCCCGTCCAGGGCTGGCCATCGGTGCTCGCCGTGGCGCTGCCGCCGGTACTGACCTGCACACGCAGGTCATTCAGGCCGCTGTTCAGGTCGCCCGCAGTGCGCACGCTCTGCACGATGCCGTTGACCGAATCCAGGCCGCTGCCTCCGGTGATCACCCCGGTTCCGGCGATGACGTTGCCGCCATTGCCCAGGGAGCTGATCTCGCGAACCTGCAAGGCTGGGTGCACCTGGCCGTTGGCGACGTTCACCGCCACCTCGGCGCCGATCACCTGCCCGGCGCTGTTCTGCCAGGTAGAACTCATCACCACGCCAAAACTGATGATGCGGTCGGGCAATACGTAGCGGCCGCGCAGCTGGGCGAGTTCGTGGTCGGCGACCTCGACAGGCTGGAACGGATTGGCGGCGCTCACGGGCAGGCTTGCGGCAAGGATGCTCGCGGCCAGCCATAGCTTGCTGTTCATGACCCTTCCCCTGGCAGTTAGAAAAAATCACTCTGGATGAAACCGAACTCCATCAGCTCGGCGTCCTTCACCGGGCTGAAGCCATCGATGCGCGTCTTCGCGGTCAGCGGTTCCGGCGGGGTCAGCAGCGCATTGGCGCGGTTGTAGCCTGGGCCGATCAGGGCGAAGACGATGCCATTCCAGCCCCCGGCGAATTCGCTGACGGGCATTTTCTTGTGGCCCAGCACCGGGTCGCCCACGTAGGCGTAGCCGCGGTATATGCGCTGCAGCACCACGAAGTGTTTGTAGCCGCGCACGTTGAGCAGCACGATGCTGGGAATTTTCAGGTTCTGCAGTTGTTCGGCATCCACCCGGTAGCCGCGCGCACGCAGGCCCAGGGTGCTGGCGTAATTCTTCATGTCGAGCATGGAAAAGCCTTGGCTGCGCACCTGCTCGGCATCGGCGCTGGCGAGCATGCCGCGGATCACGTCGTCTTCCTGCAGTTGCATGCCATAGGCCTGGTTGAGAATGGTCGCCATGGCGGCAGCACCGCAGCTGAAGTCGGTTTTCTGTTCGACCAGGTTGGCGAAGCGCCGCTCGCGCATGCTCTCGACCTGCACGGTGGCGAGTGCCCCGTTGGGCAACACCGCCATGCGCATCTCGGCAGCGGTAGCGGCCAGGCACAGCATCATGCAGCTCCATCCCAGCAGCTGCCCGGCAAGCGATTTGGCCATGGAGGTTTCCCGATAAAAACGATGCCGGGGGGCCGGCATCGTCGACTTCCTCAGCGCTTAACGGCAGGCATTACAGCCGGCTGCGATGGTCAGGCTGTTGCTCTGCTGGTTGCCACCGCCAGCAGCGATGTTGACCCCGACGTTACCCGACACGCCGCCCAGGGAATTGCTCAGGCTGGCGTTGTTGACGCTTGGAGTCTTGTCCGGCTGTGGCCACCAGGAGCCGCCGGAGCTGCTGGTTTGCAGGGCGAGTGCCGATTCGTCTTCGAACGCGGTGCCCTGGTTGTTATCGGTCACGTTACCGTTGGACGACTGCAGCACGGTGGCCGAGGCATTGGCCAGGTAAGCGGTTTCCGACGAGGCGATGGTGGTGTCGTTCTTCTGCTGGTTGTAGTTGCCCGCCGCCACGTTGACGCCAACGTTGCCAGTCGCGCCGTTGGCGCTGTTGTTGACCGAGGCGTTGTTGGGGTTGCCGTAGTTGCTCAGGTTGTTGGAGTAGGCCTTCTGCTCGACGCCGGTGCTGGCATTGGCGCCGGAGCCGGCGACCGCGACGCCGAACACGAAGGCGGTGTCGGCAGTGGCGATGGCCGCTGCGTTGGCCTGCTGGTTGTTGTCGCCGGCCGCAACGTTGACGCCCACGTTACCCGACGCATTGCGCAGCGAACCGTCGATGCTGGCGTTGTTCTTGGTCTCGTGGTTGGTGACCCGGTTGTTGAAGTTGAGCTGGGTATCGGAGATCTTTGCCGTGGCGCCGCTGGCACCGCTGGACGCGCTGTTGCCTGGCTGGGTAGCGTGGGCGGAGGTGGCCAGAACGGCAGCCAGTGCAAATGCCAGGGGGCTAAGCAGTACTGAAGATTTCATGTCGTGTTTCTCCATACGATGAAGTGTTGGCCTTGCTCGAATAGGGTCAATCCACAACCCTGATGCCCAGGTGATTGGCCGTTCGGTTGCCAATCCCGGAACTCTGGTTCAGTTGCACCACGCCACGGCTGCCTGAAAAGGCCTCGTTGCTGATTGCCGCGCGGCGCTCGCCCACGGGTGTCGCTGAAAAGGATTCGTCGCGGCGGGTCACGCTCTGCGCCAGCACGTTGTCGTCCAGGCTCTGCGGCGCCGCCAGCAGCGTCACGCTGAGCACGTTGGCCTGCTGGTTGCCGACGCCTGCTGCCTGGGTGACGCCAACCACGCCGTTGCCGCCGCTGAAGGCGTTGCCGTCGATACTGGCCTGGGTGTTACGGGCGGCACTGCCTGCGGGTAGGAGGTCGACGCTCTGACGGACGGTGCTGGCCGAGACCCCTGCCCCGCCCACGCTGATGACCCGCACATTGGCCTGCTGCTGCAGGTCGCCGGCCGCCTGGTTGACGCTGAGGTTGCCCTGATAGCCTGATGCGCTGGCCGCGATACGCGCGATGTCGTCGGCCTGAGCCAGGCCGCTGAGGGCCAGGGTGATGAACAGCGTGCGGGCGTGCATATCAGCGCTCCCCCAGCATCTGCAGCGGGCGCAGGCCCTGCTGCACGCTGCGGTTGACCTGTGCGGCAACACCGTTGCCGCCGCCTGCGCCGTGGCCCGCACCGAGCCCCGGTAGCGATTGCTGCAGCGGTGCTTGCAGCTGGTTGCCCAGCGGGCCGCCGAGCAATTGCTGAGGCAATGCCAACCCACTGGAAACCTTGGCGAAGTCGCTATCGCCCAGCTCGGCAGTCGCATCCACCACCGAGCGACCGGGGTTCACCGAGCGCGGATTGGGGTCCGGCACCAGCGCCGCCCGGGTGGCGACACGTGGCTGCACTTCGCGGCTGATGATCACATCGCCTTCGGCGGCCTGCAGTACGCCAGCCTGCAGGCCGCACACCATGGCCCATGCACAGCAATTGAAGAAAACGAAGCGCTTCATGACCGACATCCCTTGGTTCGAGCCGCTTGAGCGTTATCGAACCTAGAGCATGCACTGTGCCATTAAGGTTTTTGCTAGTTAAAACAGGTAGATAGAATCTTGTGGTGGGTATGGCAGCGGCGTTTTGTAAAGCGGCCGAGACACCCGACCTACCGCTGCGCCGCGCAAATCGCCCCGCAACCCGCGTGGCAGCAAGCGGCGCATGGCCGCCGCTGAGCTGTTAGGGGTTTGAGACAACATGCGGGGTGAATGCGCTGCATCGCCGCGCAAATGGCAGCGGCTATTTGCGCTTGAGCTTGCGGCTGCTCAGCTGGATCCAGGCCGGGGCATGATCGCTGGGGTGTTCCTCGCCGCGCACCCAGGTGTCCACACCGGCCGCCTGCAGATAAGGCGCCAGCGCCGGGTTGAGCAGCAGGTGGTCGATGCGCAGCCCGGAATTGCTCTGCCAGTGGCGGCGGAAGTAATCCCAGAAGGTGAACAGTTGTTTGTCCGGGTGCAGCGTGCGCAGCGCATCTACCCAGCCCTGATCGAGCAGACGCTGGAAGCACGCGCGGCTCTCGGGTTGCAGCAAGGCGTCCTTGAGCCAGGAGCGGGTGTTGTAGATATCGAAGTCGCTCGGCACCACGTTGAAGTCGCCGGCCAGCACCACCGGGTGTTCGCTGGCCTGCAGCGTCTGCGCATGCTCGATCAGCTGCTCGAACCACCTGAGCTTGTAATCGAATTTCGGGCCGGGCTGCGGGTTGCCATTGGGCAGGTACAGGCAGGCCACCACCACGCCCTGTACCGCCGCCTCGATGTAGCGCGCCTGGCTGTCCCATTCGGCGCCGGGCAGGCCGCGGCGAATCTCCAGCGGCTGGGTATCGCGGCCAAGAATCGCCACGCCGTTCCACGCCGTCTGCCCCTGATACACCACGCCATAGCCGGCCGCTTCGATGTCACCGGCCGGGAACGACTTGTCGGGCGTCTTGAGCTCCTGCAGGCACACCACATCCGGCTGTTCGCGCTGCAGCCAGCTCAGCAGGTTGGGCAGTCGGGCGTTGATGCCATTGATATTGAAGGTGGCGATGCGCAGGCGCTTCATCGGCGGCTCCCGGTACGGTCATGTCCCGGGTTATGACCGGCTCGAGGGGCTATCGATGCGGGAGAATGATGGGCGGCACCCGCTCAGGCCGGGGCACTCGCGGCACTCGCGGCGCGCGTGGTCTGCGACGGCAGCTCGGCGAACAACTCGAAGTATTCGGCGGCGAAATGGCTGAGGTGATAGAAGCCCCATTGCGCGGCCGCGTCGCCGATCGGCAGCTGCGCGGCCTGGGTACTCATCAGGGTTCGCCGCACGCCGTTGAGGCGCACCGCGCGCAGGTAGTTGAGCGGCGTGGTGTCGGCGACCGCATGGAAGCTGTTCTGCAAGGTGCGCCGGCTGACCTGCAGGCGCTCGCACAGGTCGATCACGCTGGGCGCACGGGTCATCTGCGCGGCCACCAGGCGGTGGCATTTCTCGACGATAAAGCTGCGTGTCGAGCTCTGCGAGCGTTGCTGCTTGTCGCATGCCGGGTCGCTCATCAGTTGCAGCAGCTCATCGAGCATCGCCTGCTCCAGGGGGCGCTCCCAGGCACCGTCGGGGGCCTCGCTGGTCAAGGCCTGGGCAAACATCGCCAGCAGGCGGCGGCGGGCAGCGGCGAAACGCTTGGGCGGCACGCGGATCACCGGCTGGCGCAGCAGCGCAGCGATGTCCTTCGCCTCGGCCGTGTGCGCCAGGGCCTGCTCGAACAGTTCGCGCTCGAAGGTGACGGACAGCAGCTGCATGCCGGTCGGCATGTGGAACATGAACTCCTCGCCGCCGTTGAGAAAGAACAGGCTGCTGTCGTCCACGTCGCGGCCCTGCATGCGTATCGAGCCCGGCACGTTGATCGGCACGGCGAAACACATGCGCTCACGCGGCGCCACGCCGTTCTGCACCACACGCTGGTTGATCTGCTCCAGAAACATGTGGCAATGCTCTGTGGTGAGCTGCATGAGCGAGCTTTCGCTGCAGCCGGCGCTCAGCTGGCTGTAGTCCTGGCTCCACTGCTGAACGGTGGCGGCATGCACGTGGATGTCGCGGAAATGGCTGATGTTGTGGGTTTTCATGGCCTGCAGCGCCCTCGCCAGCCTTGTTGTTTTCCGGCTGCGTACGCACCGGATGGTCGCACATAGCGGCTCGCCCGTGAACGGGCAATGCACCTGCCATGGGCTATCCAAGTGCCAATTTGGGATACCGGCTGCAGGCGCGCAGCGGAGATGATCGGCGTACCTGAACCGATATCCCGTAGAGACCGTCATGAGCGAAGCCAAGTTCGAAGCCCTGCATTTTGCCGATGCCCCGCAAATCCTTTCCAGCACCCTGCCCGGCCCGAAAACCAGCGAAGCCCTGGCCCTGTCGGCGCGCACCGAGTCGATGGCCCGGGGTGGCGGCCGTATGCCCATCGCCATGGACCGTGCGTTCGGCGCGACCTTCAAGGATCCGGACGGCAACACCTACATCGACCTCTCCGCTGGCGTCGGCGTAAGCAGCGTCGGCCGCTGCCACCCGCAGGTGGTGGCGGCCATTCGCGAGCAGTCCGAAGTGCTGATGCACGCGCTGGAGATCAACAGCACCCGGCGCACCGAGCTGGCCGCCAAGCTCTCCGAGATCGCGCCGCCCGGGCTGCGCGGCGACTGCATCACGTTTTTCACGCAAAGCGGCAGCGACGCCCTCGAAGCCGCGATCAAGTTCGCCAAGCGCATCACCGGCCGCCACCAGATCATCGCCTTCCACGGTGGCTACCACGGCGTCTGGCACGCCTCGGGGGCGCTGACCACCGGCACCGCCTACCGCAAGGGCTTTGGCGCGCAGATGGGCGGCGTGATCCACGCGCCCTACCCCTACGCGTATCGTTTCCCGTTCGACACCACCCACAAGAGCGCCGAGCAGATCGCCGGCGAGTACGTCGACTACCTGCTCAACACGCCCTACACCGGCGCCGATGACGTGGCCGCGGTAATCGTCGAGCCCGTGCAGGGTGAAGGCGGCTACGTGCCGCCGTCGCCCGAATTCCTGCAGCTGCTGCGCGCGGCCTGCGACCGCAGCGGCGCGCTCTTGATCGTCGACGAAGTGCAGGCCGGTGCCGGGCGTACCGGCAAGATGTGGGCCGTCGAGCACTCGGACGTCAAGCCGGACATGCTGACCTTCGGCAAGGGCATCGGCAGCGACCTGCCGATGGCCGGGCTGATCATGCGTTCGGACCTGGCCGCGCAGATTCCTGACGGCTCGATGCCCAACACCTTCGCCGCCAACTCGCTGTCCGCCGCCGTGGCACTGACCAACATCGCCATCATTCAGGACCCGCAGCTCGACCTGCTCAACCGCGCCCATGCACTGGGCCTGGAAGCCCAGGAACGCATCCGCGGCTTCAACAGCCCGCTGGTGGGCGAGGTACGCGGCCGTGGCCTGATGATCGGTATCGAACTGGTCGAGGATCCAGCCACCAAGGAGCCGCTCTCGCGCGACAAGATCGGCCAGCTGATGGGCTACCTGATGAGCCACGGCGTGCTGATGATCCCCTGCGGCCGCTACAGCAACGTGATGCGCGTGATGCCGTCGCTGACCATCTCCCGCGCGCTGTTCTTCAAGGCACTGGACATCTTTGGCGACGCCCTGGCGTCGCTGAAGGCTTGATCGACTCTCCAACTTCCGTGGATACGCACATGACTCAGCACCTGCAACACTTCATCGCCGGCACTGCCGCCGAAGCCTCCGACGGTCGTCGTATCGACCTGATCGATCCGGTAACCGAACAGGTTTACGGCAGCTCCGCCCGCGGCACCACCGAGGACGTCAACCGCGCCGTGGAAGCGGCGCGCAGCCAGCTCGAAGGCGGTGCCTGGAGCCAGCTCGACGGTTCCCAGCGCGCTCGCCTGCTGAACAAGCTGGCCGACCTGGTGGAACGCGACAGCGAATTGCTGGCCGACTTCGACGCCAATGCCATCGGCCGCTCGCCGATGGAGCCACGGCGCATGGACCTGCCCAACGCCATCGCCAACCTGCGTGCCGCTGCCGGCTGGGCCAACCAGCTCGAAGGCCGCACCATTCCCAGCGGCGGCTACTTCGGCACCAAGACCCTGTCGTACACCGTGCGGGAGCCGATCGGCGTAGTCGGCGCCATCGTGCCGTGGAACTCGCCCCTGATGATCACCGTATGGAAGCTCGCCGCCCTGCTGGCCGCCGGCTGCAGCGTGGTGGTCAAGCCTTCCGAAGAAACCCCGCAGTCGGCCCTGCACCTGGCTGCCCTGGCCAAGGAAGCGGGCTTTCCCGATGGCGTGATCAACATCGTTACCGGCTACGGCGCCGAAGTGGGCCGCGCCCTGTGCGAACACCCGGACGTCGCCAAGATCAGCTTCACCGGCAGCCCCGAAGCGGGCCGCGAGATCCAGCGCACCGCTGGCGTGCTGTTCAAGCGCGTGGCCCTGGAGCTGGGCGGCAAGAGCCCGCAGATCGTCTTCGACGACGCCTCCTTCGAGGATGCCCTGTTCGGCTGCTCCCTCGGCCTGTTCGCCAACCAGGGCCAGGTCTGCGCGGCCGGTTCGCGGATCCTGGTGCAACGCGGCGTCGCCGAACGTTTCGCCGCCGCACTGGCCCAGGCGGCCAGTGCGGTGAAGGTTGGCGACCCGCGCCAGCCCGACACCCAGATGGGCCCGGTGGCCAAGAAGGCGCAGTTCGACCGCGTCAACCGTTACATCCAGCTGGGCATCGACCAGGGTGCGACGCTGCTGGCCGGCGGCGTGTCGAACCCCGACAAGGGCTTCTTCGTACGCCCGACGATTTTCGCCAATGCCCGCAACGACATGGCCATCGCCCGTGACGAGATCTTCGGCCCGGTCGGCACGCTGATCACCTTCGACACTGAAGAAGAAGCCATCGCCCTGGCCAACGATTCCAGCTATGGCCTGGCGGCCACCGTGTGGACCAGCAACCTGGCGCGCGCGCACCGCGTGGCCGCTGCCCTGAAAACCGGCGCGGTAGGTGTCAACTGCTGGAGCCCGCTGGATGCCAACCTGCCCTGGGGCGGCGTGAAGACCAGTGGCATCGGCCGTGAAGGCGGCTTTGGCGGCGCGCTCGCCTACACCGAGGAGAAGGTGGTCACCGTGCTGCTGCCCAACTGAGTGTGTTCCGCGGGGGGCCGGTAATCCTGCCGGCCGCCCGTGACTTCCGGACCCTGATGACCAATAAGAAGAGACTGCGATGAATACGCTGAGAAAAGAACCGGTCGAGCACTACCCAAGATCCTTGATCGTGCTGCACTGGGTACGTGCGGTGCTGATCATCGGCCTGCTGTGGGCTGGCTGGCACATGACCGGGATGAGCGACGAAGAGGAAAGCAAGTTCGTGCTCTATTACCCCTGGCACAAGTCCTTTGGCGTGCTGGCCTTTCTGGTGGTGCTGATCCAGATCGCCATTCGCCTGAAGACCCCGGTGCTGCCCAAGCCGCCGTTGAGCCTGGCCAGCCACGAGCGTGTGCTCGCGCGGCTGGTGCAGCGCTCCATGTACGTGCTGCTGGTGCTGGTGCCGCTGATGGGCTACTCGATGTCGAGCACCTACACCATGAGCGACGGCGTGTACTTCTTCGGCGTCGACCTGCCGGAGCTGCTGGCCAAGAACGACGACTGGTTCGTGGTCTTCCAGTGGCTGCACAAGGTGCTGGCCTACACCCTGCTCGGCCTGATCGTGGTGCACCTGATCGGCTCGCTGAAGCACCGCTTCTTCGACCAGGACAAGCGCAACGATGTATTGAAACGCATGCTGTAAAGGCCGGTAATCCTACTGAAAAAAACAAGCGCCACCTCAGGGTGGCGCTTGTTTTTGCGGGCTGAAA
>ENA-UOWK01000993-UOWK01000993.1-bioreactor-metagenome-genome-assembly--contig:-NODE-993-length-11173-cov-27.667926_pt1 | contig 11173 bp, 5 predicted proteins | sample MGYA00238157_ERZ761612 | MGnify/ENA primary metagenome ERZ761612 (study PRJEB28901, sample SAMN06268035) | bioreactor metagenome | isolation source: Joint BioEnergy Institute, California, USA | place... | reverse complement strand
ACGAGATTGACATGTGACTGGAGTTCAGACGTGTGCTCTTCCGATCTCCCCCCCTTTTTTTTCCCCCAGCGCATGATATTATGATATGGTGACACAAGCAGGCAAAATTATTAATACTTACATGCAGGTTTCGAAACAGCCCCAACCCAACAAGCTAAAAAAAGCCAATTGCGGAAATCATCACTTGCAGCGAAAGTAGAACCTGTCCAGTAGGTATCATTATTATGTCTGTTGTTCGCAATTTAATTTCTTGGCTAATATACTGTAGAAGCTTGCCTGTAATTGTGATTGTCACGTAGTCCTCGTCGGGTTTCTTCTTCCCCATAGGGCGATCGATGTCGGTCGGGGAGAGCAAGATGGGTCCTGAGGAGTGTCGATATGGTTTTGCAAATGGCCTAAAGCTTTTAATTAAAGACCAGGTAGCTAGCTAGAATGTACTGTACATACATATTATCGTGTGCAAAAAAAAGAAGCTCCGGCAAATACGAGGTTCCTAGGAGTTTTTATCAGGGACAAAAGTCAGCTAAGGGGTGCGTGTATATAAGGAATGTAAAGGTAACGACCAATAATGGGCCGCGTAGAACTTAAACCTAATATGCATTATTAATCGTAGTTAGTTAACTAGTGCCATGAGAATAACAGCATGGAATTTTGTCTTCGAGGTGTTATATCTGATACGAATATGCTGAGTATGTCGCGAGCGATAATATAACGCATCGACCAACTCCCCCCCTATGATGCATGCAATAGATATCATTGCAAGTCAAAATAGTAACAACAACAAGACAACAAAAAAGTAGTACCTCAAGAACGCACTCCATTAACTCTCAGAGCTGAGAGAAAAAAATAATAATAATAATAAAAATTAGTCAAGTATTTTTTTTTAACATCAAATGAGAGGGGTCACAATACCAAAATACCCACACTCACTCAGTACTCGATATATATCGAGTAATCCGGTTCGTGCTCGAGGAATCTGGAGGAGAATGATATTACCAAGTCTCCTTCCTAAATTTTTTTTCTGTAATCTCCAATCCAAGCCCAGTAGTGGAATGTCATGCCTGTGGCATTCCTCTAGAGCCAAGACTTCTTTTCCTGGAAAAGATGATCCAGAACCAATTGTCATTATTATTGTTATTAGCACTATTACATTGGTACATGTACATGTACAGTACATGCGGAGTGCATATGTCATGTCCATTACTTAGCCCACATTCTAGAATGTCGCCACTGGGGAATAAATAATAATAAAATCATGTCGGGGGTTTGAGCCTGAGTCTGGGGAAGCGAAAGTCTATCTGCAATGAAGTTACGGTTCTCGCGGGGAGTGTTGGTAGTCGCCACGCGGGGTTTCCTGTCAGGAATAATATAACGTGGGGGCAAAAAATGGATCTAGATCTAGATCTACTTACTGTACTAGCATCTCGATTCCCGATCGAGACTGGGATGCAAAAATGACCTCGATCTCTCCCTCACAGGTGTCGAGGTGACTGCTGTTTGGTAGCACTATTTCTTATGTAATGTACTGGTACAAGTACCACGACGCATTTTTGAGGGCAATGGGATGATATCACTATCCAGGATCGATCTATATTATCAGTCCTCGAGGAGTATCTGTGATCGAAACACCGATTTTGATCTGGAGAAGGTTCTCTCTAAAGACGCTCAGAGCCGAGAGTCACCTCCGCATCGAGATGCTGCTCGAGAGCGGAAAATTCGCTATGGCCGGCTCCGGGCCAGGAGAGCCTGTTCCTGAACAGGAAAGAATCATCCGAAACGGGAAAGGAACATGGGATCAACTTATCTCTACACAGTAAGACAAGGAAAAAAAAAGGCCCCGTCTGCGAATTTTTTTTTGTATATGGATGATTGTGACGCGTGAGGACGTGATATCGTGCTTCGGAAGGTTATGTTCCGGAGTTTCTATTCATAGATAGGATATCATCGAGCGTCCGTGGTACCGGAGGGAAGTAAACACTCGATGCAGAATTTTGTAGAAGTCAAACACGCAAAGAGGGTAGGCAGGTGAGTAGTAAGAGTCTAGTGAATAGTCCTCTATAGTCGTCTGGTAGTGTGGTTCATGCTTGTTCGTTTCATTCGGGAAGGTGGGCCGAGCAATAGTTTTGCGTACCTGCGCAGTACCTGCAGATGGGGTGGGGACGGAGAATTGGCTGCATCTGCAGCCTTGCACAAGTTGCACAGGCGGGAATTGATGTATCATTCTTCGCCGGTCTCGCGCTACATGGTCAGGGATATGATAAACAGGGCTGACAAAAAGCAGAATCTGGTTACTCTCTTCTGTGAGCCCTTCCATCACTTCTTCGTCTGTGTTGTTGCACAGCTAGATGTGTCCGTCTTTCGACGGAGATGGTGACTGCGACTTTCGATGCAGCAACTTGCTCCGTACGCGATAAGTCTGGGATATCAGAACTCTCCAATCTGGGTGACAGCAGATGAGGTGCATGGATCATCCTGTTTGATTTGGTTCCTGTCCAAGCTTTCGAACATGAACCACCTGCGTGTAGCCGCGTCGAGCCTGGGATACATGCTGAGTTCGAGTTGGGACTCAAGATCTGCAGACAAACCAGTCTCGAAGATATTGCACAGAGTGAGTCTGTCGACTCGAAAAGTGTTGGACTACGCGTCAGGCGTGAAGACTCGAGATCTGATATCCGGGCATCCTGGTCAGGGGTCGGAGAGGAGCGCCTTCATACGGTGGGGTAGGACATGCAGCAGGACCGAATCGTGATGTACCCCGTGTTGTACAGTGAGTCCAGGGAGCAGTCATCCAGAAACAGTCCCCCAGAACAGCGCTTTCTCTTCTGTGAGTTCTCTGTAGTGGCCTGCAGGTGTTCCACCTACGCGAAAGCAAAGGGTCCAGAGGTGAGCCGTGGTGGCGGCATCCTCGAGATATGGACACCGACGGGGTCGTCTGGATCTTGGGGTCGATCCGATCATGGAAGCGAGAAAGAAGGGCAGCGAATGTGGAAAGCCCATCGACGGACCTCCGTCAGGTTCCAAATACGGACTGTCCGTGCAGCCAACGGCCAGACGGCGGTCAGCCTTGGCGGCGGCCGGGCGGAGGCTATCGCCTAGCGCGGCGCCTCAGTTGGCCGGCATCCAGGCACGGCGGCACGGTGATAGGCGGGCGGCGGCCCTGGGAATTGCGGCCGCTGTTTAGCAGCCCTAGAGCTAAGCTCGACCGCAAGACACAGGGGCAGAAGGTCGCTGACAGGCGCCATGTCAGTGCTGCCCTGGCCCGGGGGGTCTGGCCGCGGGCCCTGGCGCCCGCTGCTCCCGGCCCCGGCGGCCACGCTCCCCATGTCTCCTCCCCTTATCCTGCCCGTCCGCATCCGCTCTCCCTCCTCCCTCACCCTCCCTCCCACATCCTCAATCTTTCCCCTTCCCCTCCCTCCTTGATTCCCATAGCAGGTGTCGGCTTCACTCCTTCAGCTGCGCACCTTGCTGTCCGTTCTTTTAGACTCTGTTGCGATCTGGGTGATCGTGTCTGTCTCTTGGAACAAAAAAAAAGCCTCCGACCGACCCTTATACCCTCTCTTTCCTAAACCGCCTCCGTTCGTTGCTCCCCTCTAGGCACGTGAGAGTTGCAGTGAGTGACGCCCACGGTTTCCCGCGCCTTCTGAAGTCCTGGATGTTGACGGGTTGCGCAGAACACGGGTGTTGATCATACCGTCATCGTTCCCTGGCAACGCTGGACGCAACCGACATCGACAACATTGGACGACAACCCCCGATCCACCCCCCATCCAAGCGATGGATGCGTTCCGAAGACTAGTCGTTCGTAATGATGATGACGATGAGGTAGAGGGGCTCACCCCTACTATGGTCAACCTGTTGATCTCGCTCCTGGTTCTCGTTCTGTTCGGCCTGGTGCTCGTTGGCGCCCTCCTTGTCCTCCGCCGCAAGCGCCGGGTCATCGAGCAATCCCAGCTGCCGGTGCACAGCGGGCAATGCGTTACGACGCCCAACCACCATCGCGTCACGATCACTGCGTCCGCTCCCGGCAAGCAGGAGTCGGTGTTCGTCTACGACGAGAAGCGGAACTTCATCCAGAACACCTCCAGCCCTCCGTCCAGCGCAGTCCCGGAGATCCGCATCACCTTCCCAGAAGAGGAGGACGAGACTGGAAAGCGCAAGTCGGGGCGTGTTGTCGTGGTGCGGATCAGCGAGTCCGGCCGCGTGGGCCTGGAACCGTGCCCTGACGAGGAGCTCCCTCCGTACCAGTCCGAGGACTCGGGCCGTTTCCAGTCCCTCGACCTGGAGCGCATGGGCGGGCTCAAGGAGAAGGAGGATGTGAAGAGGTGGTCGTAGTCCCGTGCCCGCATCGACCGCTTGTAGCTGACTTCCGATCGGCCACCTGTGCTTGTTAGAGCGCCCTTCAACGACCCCATAAACTATGACGAATCTTTGGGCGAGGATCTAATCTCTAGTGATATCCTTATAACCTACCATGGCTGTTTGGATTCTATTTTGCGGCTTGCATATATTCAGACCCGTCTTCCGTTCTATTAGAACATACCTGGTCCAGATTGTTCGGGTTGGTTGCTCCACGTGCTGTTGCTCTTTGACCCGAAGACCAGGTTGTTTTTTCCTTTCGTTGACTGCTGGGGAAACTGGAATATCTGTGCGAGTGTGCTGGAGCTGGCTTGTGTATAGGAAAGGGCTACTTGGAAGAATCCGAATGGGCGTCGTTTTTCTCTTCGTGCTTGGTCACATCACCACTGGTATTCTTTTCGACCCTGCGACGTTACTAGGGCTGGAAACGATGTTGCGCAGCAGCTTCTGCTTTTCTTTTTCCCCATCTTCCTTTCTATTCACCTGTGCTAGGCAACTGGGTGTCTACCATGGTAGTTGTGAATATTGTACCTATTTATTGGAACTATGCTCGTCCGCCCATGTATGTGCGATCCTCCCATCCTGAATAGAGCGTATGAGTTATCCAAAAGGTGGTGGTTGTCCGGCTGGCCCGACGTTTTTGATGCTGCCAAATCGGGCGAGTCTGCGCGCATCGGCGTGCCGACGCTGGCCAGCCAATAATGGCGCACCGAGTCATCCGTCCGAACCGTGGCCCGCGGCCCTTCTCCGGCTTCCCAGTGTTATTCTATCTGCTGGGGCCGCAACGTCGCGGGAGAAATTTGGGATCGGAAATCTCAATTTCCCTGTGCGTTCTCCCTCGTCTCCGGGGTCCTGATCCAAGGCCGCATCATCCGTCTTCGTTGCCCAGAAGAACAAGTGTGATCGAACAGAACGCTGTAATCATGCTTGTCTGCTCTAGGTCCTGGCCTGCCGCGTCCACCCTCTCTTCTTGAATTCCCACACGGTCAGACGACACGGGGCGACTCGCTGGGGGAATCGGGAAAAGACTTGATCTCCCGCCGTCCTTTCTCTTTCTCTCTCCTTTCCATCAATGTGTTCGCATTGAATCCGGCCATTCCGTCCCGCGCTCTATTTATACTTCTCCACCCTCCGACTCCCTGAATATCAATTCTCCTCTCTCCCCCTCGCTCGCTCCGGCGACCTGCGTGGACCGGGACACGGGAGCGCTGTCTCGTACCTTCACGTCACAGAGGAACTTGACACGTTTGACAACCACTTTCGGCGGCGATGGCGGCTGCCAAGGCTGCGGGGTCCATGGACAGCAATGCCAATTCCAACGGTCCCCGCAGCGCGCCATCTGCCTCTCCACGGGGTCCGCGAGCCCCGTCGTCGTCCGAAAGTAGCGACATAAAGAGCCAGCGGTCGAAGCCGCAGGCGTATGCCGAGTCGCAGGCCCAGACCGCCAAGGCGGCTAAGGGACAGGAGGAAATGGTGAAGGCAGCAAGGGCGAGAGAGGAGCAGAGGATGAGGGAGAAGGAGAGGGAGTTTAGGATTAAACATGCGGGTGTGTTGGGTATTCTTGGGTGGATATTGTGAGTATTCGCTCTTCCGATGCTTCGTTCTCTTGCGCTTGGAGCAGGTCTGTGCTAACTGGCCTTTTACTTATGACAGCTTCTTGCATGTCGTTGGTGTATACTTCTTCACAAAGGGGTTTCTGCTGACCCGAATGGTTTTGGAGAGTAAATCGCAATGTGACATTCTTCCATTTGATAATTCCGGTTCTTCAGACTCGAGTTCGATACCCACGGCTGGTAGTTTTGAGGATGGTTGCTGGCACCCGAAGACCTTCGACAAGGCAATTTTCCTCATAATAGACGCTCTGCGCTACGACTTTACAGTTCCATTCCGGCCAACCGCAGAGAGCGAAACGGCCCATTTATTCCATGACAATATTCCAGTTTTGTATGAGACCGCGGTCGCTACACCCGAGAATGCGTTCCTGCTGCCGTTCATCGCGGATCCGCCGACAACGACGCTGCAGAGGCTAAAGGGGTTGACCACGGGCACGCTGCCGACTTTCGTGGACGCTGGCTCGAATTTCGCGGGCATGACAATCGACGAGGATAATCTGGTTGCGCAGCTGCGCGCGGCGGGCAAAACACTGGTCCATTTGGGCGACGATACCTGGCACGCTCTCTTCCCCGATCATTTTCACCCGAATCTTACCCATCCGTACGACTCGTTCAATGTTTGGGACCTCCACACCGTTGACAATGGCGTGAATGAACATCTGTTCCCATTGCTCCACCCTGACAATGCGACGAAATGGGATGTCATTTTCGGTCATTATCTTGGCGTTGATCATGCCGGCCATCGCTACGGACCGAACCATGCTGCCATGGCTGCGAAGTTGAGACAGATGGATCAGGTTATACGGGACCTCATCGACTTGGTCGACGACAACACCTTGCTGGTTGTCATGGGGGACCATGGGATGGACTCCAAGGGCGACCATGGAGGCGAATCGGACGACGAGGTCGAGGCCGCTTTGTGGATGTACTCCAAGAAGGGTATATTCGGCCGCACGAACCCAGATTACGTTATGCCACCAAAGCACGCGAAGGAACGGGCCATCCCTCAGATCGATATTGTACCGACTCTTTCTTTGCTGCTGGGCATACCGATCCCTTTTAATAATTTGGGTTCACCGATCGAGGAGGCCTTCGCTGGTCGGGGAGGAGATGACTGGAAGAATCTCGTAGCCGTGAACCGCCTGACCTCTGCGCAAATCAAGAGATACCAGCATGAATACGCGATTGCCCGAGGGGCGGACGAAAGCCAGACCTCGGGACCGCTCTCCCTGTACTACCAGGCGGAGAACGACTGGCAGAAGCTATCGAAGACCGGGAAACCCAGCGCTGGCGCTCTACGGTCTGCGTATGACGCGTATCGGGAATATCAACGCGATACTCTGAACGTTTGCCGTGGACTGTGGGCCAGATTTGACGTGCCAAGCATGATCCAGGGAATAGCTATTCTTTTCGCGGGGATTATCATATTGATATTCTATGCCAGAGGCATACGGGGTGATAGGGCAGAGCTGACTTTCCCCTCCCTTACGCGCATCGGGGTTGGATCCGGGTTGGGCTCCATGACAGCTGTCCTGTCATTCTACGCCCGTCTGGTTGACATGCCAATTCTGGAGCAGTTGGCGCTTGGAGCCGCTGTGGGAAGTATCCTAGGGACCTTGTCAACGGTTCTCTGGATTCCCGGAAAACTCTCGTCGCCTCTTCCAAATTCGCTCTGGGGCTGGCTCGCCATCATCTTCACAGTCTCGCAGTCGATCGGGTTCGCGTCGAATTCATATACGATCTGGGAAGACGAGATCCTGCTGTTCTTCCTGACGACCTTTGGTGTCCTCGCTCTTGCCTCTTCGATGCGGCAAAAGACTACTTCTGACAGGGTTCTGGGAGTATACCATTCCATCCTCTTCGTGATTCTGGGAAGAATTGCGTCCTTCTCTCGCCTCTGCCGCGAAGAGCAGATGCCCTTCTGCCGCTCCACCTACTACGCCTCCTCCACGTCCTCGACATCAGCGCCATGGCAACTTCTTATCCCCTTTCTACTTTCACTGTTCCTGCCCGCAGTCGTCCGGTCCTTCTATGCCGGGTCGAAATCCTACGAGGGATCTGCTACTCTTTGGATCGGATTCGCCTTCCGCATCGGATTGCTCATCACCGCTATCTTCTGGCTGCTTGACGCTGCGGACGATGACGAATGGCTCTCTCTGAGCAAAGAGACCCTGAAGTCGACACGGGTTGTCCTTGCCCAGGTTGTCCTTGCTATTGCTTTCGGTGCTGGAACGACTACGTTCATCTGGGCCAAGCCGTGTGTGAGCATCAGCGTGACACAAGGTGGAATTGCTCCTGAGCAGGGCGGGAGCAAGTCCTCATCTTCACCCTCCGCACAACAACAGCCTGCAAGGACCACTGTCACCATCCTCGGATTTGCGAACGTCCACGGGACGCGGTTCTTTTTCCTCGTCATCAATTTCTGCCTCGCCATCATTCTGATGCAGAAACCCATGGGACAGGGCGCCATCGCCCTGCAGCTGTGGCAGATCCTGTCTCTGCTGGAGATCCTTGACACAAACGCGCTCACATCCGGCAACTCCGCCATCGGGCCCGTCGTCCTGGGCCTCCTGGGCTCCTTCTACTACTTCAAGACCGGCCACCAGGCCGTCCTCAGCACCATCCAGTGGGAGAGCGCCTTCATCCCCCTTTCCACCGTCAAGTACCCCTGGTCTCCGCTCCTCGTGATCCTGAACACCTTCGGCGCGCAGATCCTCGCGGCCGTCGCGGTGCCCTTGGCCGTTCTCTGGAAACGACCCGTCGACAACCGCGGACGCATCCCCCTGCGGGCCGCCGGCAAAACCTTCGACGCCCCATCCTCGTCGTCCAGGGGCACTGGTCTCTCGACCAGTCTGCTCTCGGACGTCGCCCAGGCCGCGTCAACCCACCTGCTCTACTACGCCACGATCAACCTGGCCACGACCATGTGGGCCGGGCACCTGCGGCGGCATCTCATGCTCTACCGGATCTTCAGCCCGCGGTTCATGATGGGCGCCGCCGTGCTGGGCGTCGTTGATGTCGTCGTCACGTTGGCTGCCGTTGGCGGCTTGCGGTGGAGCACGATGAGTGTGGCGGAGATATTTGGGTGGGGATTTTGACTGACTCGCCGATTGATGGATTGACGAAAGGAAGGAAAGAAACAGATGACTCGACAACGGAAGACACTGACGGATGAAATGGCTATATACCACTGAGCTCGGAAGAATGTTGCTGAGGATACACACATACCACAATGTATATTACGAAGATCAATTTCGATCGGCGGTCATTCGACGCAGCCGTTTGTTTTTGCGTTATGTTATGAAGATGAAATAAGATGGGTAGAGACGATGTGATGCGACACCGTGGATACCCCTCGAACTGGACTCGACAAACGGCGCATGGACCAGTGAACTTCTCGCGCTCCTTTCTCACGTAATCCACATACTGTTACATGTTCTATCCATGTTTTTCGACTGGATTTGGTCTGATTCGGGGTGATTAGATTAGATTGCATTGGATATTCCAAGCTCATTGGCACCGTGGCCACGGGGAGCTGGGCGTCTGGGGACTCGCGAGCATCGCAAGTCCTATCCTATCCATCTATATCCATCCATCTATAGTCTACTATTACTATACTATCCTCTACTGTACCAATACCTATGTCTATGCATATATGTATCTATATAGATAGATAGGGCTAGATAGTTATTATTTCCACGATGTATAATTAAATTATTATTTACTACAGTACATTGAGTGAGTGCAAGATAAAAAGAGAAGAGAAGAGAAGAGAAGACTTTAGAATATGCCAATATGTATCATTCGCACAATTTTTTTTGAAAGAGAAGGGAACACTTACGTGGCCATGCATGCCATGCATATTTATGTATGCGATGTTATGGGCCATTGGCCTTTCTTCTCCCTTTCTTCTCCCTTCTTCCTCCGATAAGTTCAAGTTCCGATAGTTGGATGAACTCAAAATCCCTAACTTGACTGAGTTGACGTCCACGGGGCATGGCACAGGGTGAATTCGTACAGTACTTTAGAAGCTGCTTTTTTTCGTCCCCCTCATCCACACAAGCGTTTCAAACTTCAAAGCCAGAAGGAGAAGAAGAATTGAACTTAAATGCGGAAGAACAGAAGCAGATAACTACCTAGATGGCTAAGCTAACTCTCCTCTAAGAGGATCTATCCATCGACATCGGCTGACCTGACCTGACCAGTCTGATCGAATCGATAATCGACAGTTAAGTAGGTATGATACCGGGTAATTCAATTGCTTATGTTGGGTTGGGTTTAAGTGCTGTGCTGTCAGACTGGAAGTCAGAAAGTCCCGGTGTTATGAATATGGTGATATTGGAATGTGACCTCATCTGGGGATGTTGTGGGAAGGAGGAAGCAGGCTGACCCGACTCGCAGGACGAGGGCTTCCAGCTGGGCTGGCTCACTCCGACAGGACGCGTAATCTGATTTAGATAGTAGTGATTAACCTTAAAGCTCCTTGACGAGGAGAATGCACGCAGTCTCTCTGCATTTATCAACGCCCGCAAGGACTATTGGATACTTGAAGGGGACTGTATGTGATCCGATCATTATTAAGTCCCGTGGAGGGCAGGTTGAACCAATAGAGAGAATCCATGACGGCTCAATAGCAAGCCTATCATTACTATTCAGAGAGAGGATGGCTGCAAGATGTGCCCACGTAGCAGAAGCAAATAATATACCCTTTATACCGCTAGACACTTGCCTAATTGGGTTATGTAACATAATCAACCACCGAGCGATGAATACCACCGAGCAACAAATTTTTGCCGCACCCACTATAACTTTGAAGCTTTTCAACCACCAATACAATTAAATTAGACTATCTAGTAGTTGAATATATAGCTATTTATTAGGACAATTCCTTATGGTATGTCCAATAGTCCCACAGCCACTGCAGCATTGTGGAGCTCGCTGTTGAGGCATAGGTGTAGGCTCATCAAGCTTCTTATTAAGCTGTGTATCAAGCTGCTGAATGTGATTTTGGCCTTCTTGTACAGATAAAAGGGTATTATTACCTAGAATAGCATGTCTTCTTGCCTTCTTTCTAGTTTTCTGCTCTGTCTCAGCTCGTAGAGTCCTAATTTCATCTTGAAGAAGAAGGTTCATATTCATTGCCATCTGTGCGGCCTTTTCAAGATGATGAATATGAGACATTGGGCTGCTAGAAAGCTTTTGCT
>ENA-UOWK01000988-UOWK01000988.1-bioreactor-metagenome-genome-assembly--contig:-NODE-988-length-11220-cov-7.614330_pt1 | contig 11220 bp, 8 predicted proteins | sample MGYA00238157_ERZ761612 | MGnify/ENA primary metagenome ERZ761612 (study PRJEB28901, sample SAMN06268035) | bioreactor metagenome | isolation source: Joint BioEnergy Institute, California, USA | place... | reverse complement strand
CGGCCATGGCTCTTGGGAAAGAACGGGCGAAGGCGCGCCATCTGCGCTTCGGTCAGCCAGAACAAGTTGCTCATCGATCAGGTCTCCTTGCGGCGGCCTGAATCACGCAAAGGGCGTAAAATCAATGGGTCTGGAGCCTAAGAAAGCGGTCCAGGCTTTCGACACGCCGGTCTGGCGGATTGCCCGCGATGACCGCCGCGACGATCGCCCCGATCGAGGCGCCCGAGATGCGTGTGACGTTCAGCGCTGCGTCCTGAATGGCCTTCCATGCGCCCGCATGAAAGGCCCCCAATGCGTTTCCGCCGGACAGGCACAACCAGGTCTGCATTCCGTCATTCCCCATTTACTGTCCGTTCAAAGGCGTGCCGATGGTTGGCGTGGCGCCCATAGGCACGCTCCAAAGCGGCTGTTCGGTGATGTCGGGGGCATGGGCTGTACGCACGATCAGGGGCGGCTCATGGTCGGAGATCTGGCTGGCCGGTAAGGTGAGATCGAACGTTGGTCTTGCCTGCCTGGCGCGCAGGGGTTTGGCGGTGGCGGCATGGTTGGCAATATCATCGACGCTTGGCACTCTGTCAGCAGTCACGGCGGCAGTCTGATGCTGGCAGAGGTGCCGGCTGACGCAGCTGCTCGCCGTGCCGGCTGTCATACGCCTGTTTGCCATATGAACGTTCCACCCGAAAAGGTCGCTTGCCGGCAGGATCGGCGGCATGGCGTCGATGACAGGTGGAGCGAGCCTGAGCCTCGACGGGGTCGGGACGGCGTCGGCAGATATGACTGCAAAGACGCGTGGGTGGTTCATCGGATCCTCCTTGTCGGTGGAGGTCCGGCAACCGGCAGCCGCAGCAAATGTTCCTGGCCATGACGTCGTCATCGTTTCGGGCAAAGCACTGGTTCGAAGGCGTCGCACCACCAGCGACGACCGATCCATTCCCGACCGTACTTGGAAACTTGGACGCAGTACGTTGCTTTCTAGTGTACCTGTAACCCCGGAAGCGGCGCTTGGCCTATTGGTGGGGAGACCTCACAGGACGTGCAAGCTTGGGAACCGCATGACGCGCCGACATGTTCAATGAAACGACACAGGAGAGCGGAACATGACCGGTTCGACCCCACCAATTGACCTTCCCGACGACCTTCGCCGTGGCTTGGAGACCGCGGCAGCCGAAGCGGGGGATTCGCCCACGGACATCATCGTCAAGGCATTGGAAGCCTTTGGCATCGAACGGCTGACTGATGATCAGCAGCTGAAACGCATGACCGGATCGCAATAAACGTAGTCCACAAGGTGTCAGAGGCTGCGATCCAGTCAGCCTCTTATCTGCAAACAGATGCGTGAGATATCGGTTCTACCGGTAAATCTTGCCGAACCAATTCAGACTGGTTGATAGGTCAGCGCCACTTCTAGCGATGATTCACTTAGGATACCAAGCAAACGCATTTCGCTGAAACTGGATAACCAGCGCTGCGGCGGGTCTGTGCTCATATCCCTCGACATTACCAATGTGACACGCCTCGCAACATGCGTGCCAAGGGAACGTGGACGTCGCGTGCGCCGCTGCTGGGGTCTGCGCCCAGCAGGCCGTTCGGGCACATGCGGTCGTCGTCCCATCCGGGGTGGTCGGCAATGGGGTAGAGGCATACCCCCTCGACCCGGACGCCGCGACGGCGGGCGTGATGGGTCTGGGTCATGACATGATCGAACCACGCGGCGCGGCGCGCGCCTTCGGTCCCGGTCTCGGCCAGCATCACGGGGCGGTCATAGCGCGCCGCGACCTCGACAAGCAGATCTGACAGGGGGCGGTGCAGCGCATGATCGACGTCGATGGGCGGGCCGCCATGGATCCATTGGTTGTTCCAGTAATAGTTGACGCCGACCACGTCCAGCGCGGCCTCGGACCCGCCGATCTGCGGCCAGATGCGGCCCGCGATCAGATCGAAGGCCTGGAACTGGGCGTCGTGCCAGCCATGCGCCTCGAACAGCGGGCGACCGGTCCAGTCGGCATGCTGGACCGCGATCAGCGGCTCGGCGGTGACGAAGCGCGCCCGCGGGTCGATGGCCACCAGCTCCGCGCGGGCGGCCAGATAGCAGCGGGCCAGCTGGACCTTCAGCTCGAACCCGCGGCCCCCGGCGAACGGGTTCAGATAGCCCGCATCCCCGCCGGCCCAGGACAGGAAGCTGATCTCGTTCACCGGGCACCAGAAGGGGACGGCATCCGTCACCTGGCGATGGTGCCGACCGGCGGCGCGGGCCAGCCGGGCAAAGCGGTCGACGAAGGCCGGGGACCAGACGTCCAGATCGTCCGGCCAGCCGTAATGCATCATGTCCCAGATCACCTGCGTGCCGGTGTCGCGCGCCGCCTGAAGCATCGGGGTCCAGGATCCCAGGTCCAGCGCGCCGCCCGCGTCGATCGACGGCCAGCGCAGGGCGTCGCGGCAGGTGCGGATGCCCAGGCCTTGCAGCTGCAGGTAATCCTGGGCGGCATGGGTGTCGTGACCGATGGCCGCGATGACATCCAGCCGCCGCCCGTCGCGCCGCCGATGGGTCGAGGATTCCCATCCCCCCTGGATCATGCTGGCGAACAGCGTGGGCGCCGGCGCCGGGGCCTGTTCGGCCAGGACGGTGTCGATCAGCGCCTGCCATTGCGGCACCACGACCGCGGCGGAATAGGTTGCGCGCACATGGGCCTGCAGCGCCGACCCCAGGCCGTGCCGCAGGGCCGGATCGTCGATCAGCCGACGCATGGCGGCGGCAACCGCCCCGGGATCCTCGTGCGGCACGAACAGGCCGCTGACGCCGTCGCGGATCTGCTGCAGGGCGCCGTTGTCGGGGGTGGCGATGACGGGCAGGCCCGCGGCCCCGGCCTCGGCGATGACATGGGGCATGCCCTCGCCCCGGCTGAGCCAGCAGAAGACATCCATCGCCGCCAGCAGGTCGGGCACGTCCGCCCGGTCGCCGGTAAAGATCACGCGGTCGCCAAGGGGTGCCGCCAGCGCCTGCAGCTGCAGCGCGTATTCCGGCATGAAGGCGTCCGGCCCGCCGATGACGACGAACCGCGCCTGCGGATGGCTGGCGGCGACGCGCATCGCGGCGGCCAGGAAATCCTCGACCCGCTTCTTGCGGTCCAAGCGGCCGACCCATCCGATCAGCACCTGGTCGTCGGCGATGCCAAGCGCCGCGCGGATGGGCGCCCGGCGTGCCGGATCGAACTCGGTCAGATCGACCATCGACGGGATCTCGACCGCATGGTCGGGCCGGTCGGGCATGCGTCCCGCCGCCGCCGCGCGGATGCTGTCGCAGACGCCCACATAGCGCGCGGTCAGGTGCTTGGGCCCGGCCAGCGCCTCGCTGACCAGCCCGCCATGTTCGATCAGCGGCGGGCGCAGGGCCAGACGCTCCATCGCGGGATAGATGTCGGCGACGTTCTGACAGCTGACCACCACGTCGGCCCCGCAGATCTTGCGGCGCAGATAGTCGATGGTGTCGTCGAACCCAAGCGCATAGGGCGTCGTGTCGACATGGATGCCAAGCGCGCGCAGCTGGTCGGTTGTCTGGTCGGGCATCCCCTCCTTGCGAAAGCAGGGGATGACGTCGATCCGGTACCGGTCGCGGGGCAGGGTGCGGGCCAGCAGGCGCAGTTCCGTCTCCTCTCCGCCGACGACCAGCCAGGCCAGGACGAACAGGATGCGGATCTTGCCGGCGTCAGGGTGCGGGACGGGCAGGTCCTGGGGCGGCTGAACGCCCCAGGGCTGGTTCAGATCGTCGTTCATCGGATCGCTCCTTGGCGGGATCAGGTCGCGAAGACGACCTGGAGGAAATCGAACCGCTCGGCCACCAGGCGTTCCAGGAACCGCGGCGCCTCGTCGAAGGGCACGACATGGGTGATCAGATGCTGGCGGATGGCGGGGCCCATGCGCTCCAGCAGGCGGACGGTTTCCGCGGCCAGCCGCCGCTGGTTCCAGTCGGCGGCCAGACGGCGCGGCATGCGGTTGATCTGGGCGCAGATCAGGCGCAGGCCGTTGTGGTGGAACTCCTCGCCCAAGCGCAGGTCCGGCAGGCCGCCCTGATAGAAGGCCAGGTCGATCACCGTGCCCTGCGGGCGCAGGGCGGCCAGCGCGCGGTGCAGGCTGTCGGAATGGGCCCGGGTCTGGAACACCACCTCGGCGCCGCGGCCGCCGTGACGGTCGTGCCATGCGGACTTGGCATGGGCCACGGCCGCGTCCTCGTTCATCGGGGTCATGCCCAGCTTGCGGATGATGTCCTGGCGGAAGGGCGACGGATCGACGACCACCACCTCGGATGCGCCGGCGGCCTGCGCGAACAGCGCGCAGAACAGGCCCACCGTGCCGCCACCCCAGATCAGCGCGGGACGCCCGTCCAGGCTGGCGCCCAGATGCGGGACGGCGGCGCCGAAGGCCTCGGCATCGGCATGCAGGATGCCGTTCGCGGCGATCGGTCCCATCTGGCCCACGAAGATGCCCAGCATCGGGTCCATCCCGTCGGGCAGCGCCGTCAGCAGGTCGTGGGACGGATCGGCGGTATGTCCGGTCTTGTGACCGAAGGCGGTGCCGACCACCTGACCGTTCCGCCAGCCCGGCGCGCGCGCGTCGATCACGCGGGCGCTTTCCATATAGCCCAGGAAGTTGACCGGAAACCGGGCCGACGGCTCGCCGGGCACGAAGCGGCCCGCGACATCGTCCCACCGGCTGTGCAGATAGGGGTTGGTCCCCTTCAGGAAGGTCAGCTCGGTCCCCGCAGACAGCCCGGTATAAAGCAGGTCCAGCCGAACCTGCCCGTCCCCCGCCGGCCCTTCGTCATAGCCGAAGAAGCCCGGACGGCCCTGGTCCAGGATGGCCAGCGACCGGATGTGGCGATGTTCATGCGGCATCGTCGGCGCCCGCCGCAGCGGCAGGACAAAAGGTGGGCTGCGGGTCGGCCCGCAGCCCCTCCATCCGCACAAGGGTTCCGGTTTCGGCCGACCGGCCCACGGCCAGCGCGACCTGATGGGTCAGCAGCGCCTCGGCATAGTCGCAGCGGATGCGGTTCTCGCGGCCCATGACGGCCTCGACGAAATCGCGGTCCTCGCGCCAGACCGGATCGCCGCTGGCCTGCCGGACGGGTCGGCCCTGGCCCACGTCGACCATCAGGTCGTGGTCGGTGATCTCGATCGCCATGGCGTCGCTGAAGACATGCAGGCCGACGCGGTGGTTCCACCGCATCAGGCAGGTCGACGACAGGTTGGCCACCGCCCCCGACGCAAAGCGCAGCGTGGCCGCAGTGGCGGTGGGGACGGTCAGGCCGGGAAAGTCGTCGCGGTCGCGCCGCGCGGACAGGCCGAACACCTCGGTCACGTCGCCGGCCAGGAACCGTGCCGCGTCGATGATGTGGGTCGCCTGTTCGACGACCTGGCCCCCCGATCCGTCGGCCCGCCACCACCATTCCGGCGGCGGCGTCTGGTCGATCCAGAATCCCTGCATCAGATGCGCGGGATTGGTCGCCAGATGGGCGCGCGCCTCGTCCATCGTGTCCAGATAGCGCCAGTGATAGCCGACGGCGGTGATCAGCCCGGCCTGCTCGACCTCTGCCGCGATCCGCTGGGCCAGATCGACGTCCAGGGTGATCGGCTTTTCGACGAAGAACGGCAGTCCCCGCGCGATGCAGGCCCGTTCGGGCGCCCCATGCGCAAAGGGCGGCACGCAGATGTAGACGGCGTCCAGATCATGCGCGGCCAGCATCGCGTCGTGATCGTGATGGGCCGTGGCCCCCATGCGGTCTGCGGCCTCCTGCGCGCGGGCGGGGTCGGTGTCGCAGATGGCCACGACCTGGACGTCGGGCATGGTCTGCAGCACGCCGAAATGGCGATGCGCGATGCCGCCCGCCCCGATGAAGCCCAGTCTGATACGGTCCATAGGCGGTTTTTCCTTCCTTGCGCGGGCGGCGCGATAGGCGGCCAGGGTGTCGCCGGCCATGCGGGCGGCGGTGAAATGCGCGGTGAAACGGTCCTGCTGTGCCCGGGCCACGCGTGCGCGCGCCTGCGGATCGCGCAGCGCCGCGGCCAGGTGGTCGGCAAGGGCGCGGCTGTTGCCCGGCGGGTGCAGCCAGGGGTGGTCGGGGCCAAGCGCCTCGACGGTGCCGCCGATCCGGCTGGCCGCGACGGGCAGGCCGGCGGCCATCGCCTCCAGCGCGACCAGCGGCAGCCCCTCGAACCGCGAGGGCAGGGCCAGGACTCCGGCCTGCGCCATCAGCGCGGGCACGTCGTCGCGTCGCCCGGCCAAGGTCACGTGGTCCTGCAGGCCCAACCGGCGGATCGCGCGGTCCAGCAGCAGATGGCCCGGACCGTCGCCGACGATCACGACCCGTGCGTCGCCGCCGCCCCGCCGCAGCCGGGCCAGCGCCCCCAACAGGACGCGCTGCGCTTTTTGGGGGGTCAGGCGACCGACGCAGAGGATCATCCGGTCGTCGCGGTCCACCTGTGGCGCGGGGCGGGGGTGGATGCCGTTGGGCACCGCGCGGACGGATGTTCCCGGGCCAAGCGCCCTGCGCCACCCGTCCGCGGCCTGGCGCGACACGGCGATCACGCCATGCACCCCGGCCAGCGCGGCGCGGTATTCGGCGATCTGATCGGGGTCCGTCAGCAGCCAGGGCAGATGTTCGGTCCGCAGCACGGTCGCGCCGGCGGCATGGGCGGCGCGGGTCAGGGCGTGCCCCTCCCACCCGATGCCGGCGTGCACATGGACCGTTCCGCGGCCTTGCCCCGCCCAGTCCGCGACCGCCCGGGCCATCGCCCCGGTGTCCGTCACCGCGGCCATGCCGCCCGCCGCTGTGACCTGCGCAGCCAGGGCGCGGCCCGCCGGATGGTCGGGCCACAGCGTTTCCGGGCGCAGGCCCCGCTCCGCCAGCGCGGCGGCCAGGGCGACCATATGCGCGCCCACGCCCGACGGTTCGGCGCTGTCGGTGACCAGCAGCAACCGGTCAGGCATGCACGGGGACCGCCATCATGCGCCGGTGCAGCGCCAGGGCCTGGGCCACCACCTGGTCCATGTTGTAATAGCGGTAGCTGCCAAGACGACCGGCAAAGATCACGTTCGGTTCCGCATCGGCCAGCGCCCGATAGCGGCGGAACAGCGCCTGGTTCTCTGGGCAGGGGATGGGATAATAGGGATCGCCCCTGTCCGACGGATATTCGCGGGTGATCGCCGTCATCGGGTGGTCCTGCCCGGTCAGGTGCTTGTATTCGGTGATCCGCGTGAAGGGCACGTCCGGGTCGGGATAGTTCACGACGCCCACCGGCTGGAACTGGCGCTGGGGCAGGGTCTCGTGCGCGAAGGTCAGGCTGCGATAGGGCAGCGCGCCGAAGCGGTGGCCGAAATAGGCGTCGATCGGCCCGGTATAGACGGTCAGCGCGCCGCGATCGGCCGGGTCGATGTCATGGAAATCGGTGCCCGTGCGCACGTCGATCCCCGGATGGTCCAGCATGCGCGCGAACATCGCGGTATAGCCGTCGCGCGGCATCGCCTGGAACCGGTCGGTGAAATAGCGGTCGTCGGTATCGGTGCGCGTCGGCACCCGCGCCGTGACCGAGGGGTCCAGCTGGGACGGATCCAGCCCCCATTGCTTGCGGGTGTAACCCTCGAAGAACAGCCGGTACAGATCGTCCCCCACGGCCGAGACGACGACATCGCGCGCGGTGCGGATCGGGTCCACGGGCCGGGCGCGCGCCGCCAGGAAGGCGGCGGTGTCCGCGTCGCCGGTCAGCCCGGCATCATAGAGCATGTTCAGCGTCGTGCGGTTGATCGGCATCGGCACCCGGCGATCGCCCAGATCGGCCAGCACGCGGTGCGCATAGGGCCGCCATTCGGTGAAGCGCGACAGGAAATCGACGACCTCGGTGGCGTTGGTGTGAAAGATGTGCGGGCCATAGCGGTGGATCAGCAGGCCGTCGGCATTCTGTTCGTCAAAGGCATTGCCGCCGATATGGTCGCGCCGGTCGACGACCAGCACCCGCTTGCCCGACTGTTCGGCCAGCTGGCGCGCCATGACCGCGCCGGCAAACCCCGCGCCGCAGATGGTCACGTCGGGACGGGGCCGCGCGCGGCGGGGGCGGGGGATGGCAGGCCGCCGGCGTCGGTCGACCGCCCGGTCCAGCAGCGCCGCCATGCGGGCCTGTGTCAGGTCCCAGCTTTGGCGGGCCAGCACCGCGTCGGCCTCGGTGCAGATGTCGGCCGGGGCATCCGCCAGCGCATCGGCGCAGGCCGCGACAAAGGCCGCCGGGCCGTCGGCGATGCGGACCGCGTGCAGATGGCCGTACTGGCGCACCACGTCGCGCACCGGGGTGGACACGACCGGGCATCCGGCGGCCAGATATTCCGGCGTCTTGGTCGGAGAGATGTAGCGCGTCGCCTCGTTCATCGCGAAGGGCATCAGCGCCACGTCCCACCCCGCCAGATAGGCGGGCAGCTGGTCATAGCTCTTCTGGCCCAGCCAATGCAGGTTGGGCGCCTGGGGAAGGCTGGCGGGGTCGATCTTGACCACCGGACCGATCATCACCACCGACCAGTCGGGCCGCGCCGCGGCCAGTCCCGCGATCAGGTCCAGATCGACGCGTTCGTCGATCACCCCGTACCAGCCAAGCCGCGGGCCGGGCAGGCCGGCCTGATCGTCGGGTTCGGCAAGTCCCGTCCGTGCGGTCGCGAAATGCCCCGTCTCGACCGAGGAGGGAAAGGCGTGGATGTTGGCGTGATCGTTGCGCCGCGCCTCCCACAGGGACCAGCCGCCGGTGGTCACCAGATCCGCCGATGCCATCAGCGCGGCCTCCAGCCCGGCCAGCGCGGGCGGCGCAAAGCGGAACGAGGCCAGCTCGTCCATGCAGTCATAGACCACGGCCGCGGCATCGACATGCTGCACGACGGGCCACATCATCGGCGTGTACAGCCACAGGACCGGGCGCACGATCCCGTTCAGGGCCAGCATCTGGTCGAACAGACCCACCAGGCCCGCGGCCTGATCCTGGGGCGACCAGCGGTCGGGAATGCGGGGGCGCACGGCCTGGACGGTCGTGCCGTGAAAGGCGTGGAACTCCAGATAGGGCAGGTGATGCGTGGTGGGGATCGCCTCCTCCCAGAACAGCACGCGGTAATCGCGGGCAAAGCGGTCCATCAGGTGCTGGGGCCGCTGGGTCACGAAATCCCACCGCAGATGCGACAGGCAGATCAGGGCGGGCTTGTCGGTCGTCGCGGGGTGCGACAGGTCGCGGGGCGTCATGACGGCTCCTTCCGGCGACCGCTGCGGATCGCGTCGATGTCTTGGCCAAGGCAGGCGATGCTGGCGCGCCAGCCCCATCGGGCGATCGCGTCGGGGCGGGGATCGGCGGGCGGCGATGCCAGCAGCCCGTCCAACGCGGCGGCAAAGGGCGCGCCGGGGGATGCGATGGTCCCGGCCGATGCAGGCACGTGGTCCAGCCCGCAGACCAGGTCCGCATTGGCCAGCACCGGCAGGCCGGCCAGCTGATATTCGGTCAGGATCGCGGGGGCGCCGTCATGCTGACCGCAGACCACGCCGATGCGGGCGCGGTTGATCAGCCGGTTGACGGCGTCATGATCCACCCCCGGTGGGCCCACGATCTCGACGTCCAGGCCGCGGCGGTCGGCGTCGGCGCGCAGGTCGTCGTCGCCGTATCCGACCACCAGCAGGGCCGTGGTGCCGGGGCGGCGCTCCATCGCGTCGAACAGGATGTCGTGGCGCTTGTAGGCCTGCGCGCAGGCGACATAGACCACGTCGCGATCCTTGGCCGCACCGGTCGGATGAAAGGTCACGTCGGACGCAAAGTTCGGGCCGATGGGCAGCACGCGCGTGCGGGCCCCGGGGATGCGCGCCCTTATTTCGGCCGATTGCCAAGGGGCACCGGTCAGGAACAGGTCGAACCGCGCCGCCAGGTCGTCGGGGATCCGCAGTGCCGGGGCGTCGATGGAATTGTAGATGGTGACCGCACCGCGTGCCGCATCCATGATGTCGTGCCCGACCCCCAGGCCCCAGACGCACAGGATGTCGGGCGCGCCGGTCTGCTGCAGATGGCGCACCGCCTCGGCCGATCCGTACGGGGGGTCATGCGCGTCGGCGCGAAAGACGCGCCGCGTCAGGCCGGGGCGGTCCGGATCGGCCCGGCCCGCGGCAAGGCCCAGGCTGGCATCGGATTCGCCGCAGCGCCCGGCAAAGCTCCAGATCTCGGCGGTATCGACGATGCCCGCCGCGATCGCTGCCAAGGGCAGGCGTTCCAGATAGCCGCCGGTGACGGAGACCTGTCCCGTCGGGGGCGGCGGCAGGATGGTGTCGATCTGCGCCGGATGCGTCACCGGGACCGGCGGACCATGGCTGCAATGATCCGAGATGACGACAAGACGACGAGAATGCATGGGGCCGCCGCTGAAAGAGAACGCCGTAGGACATCGCGATGTTCACGACATGTTTCAGCTAAGGTCAGGGTTAACGACCACGCAACTTGATTAATGTCAGCGTTGCTGGGGCAGGTTTTGCACTCTGTGTCATGCGCCGTTCGGGCGAACCCGTTGCCTTTCATCGGCTTGGCGGGTTGCGGCGTTCGGTGCCGACCGCCCGGCCGGACAGGTGCTGATTAGCAAACGTTATAGGTCATCTGCTGGAACATCGGGCGCAGGCAGGAGCTTCGTTACGTCTTCTGAGGAGGAGACGCTGCATCATGGGAGACGAGACATGAAGTATTCGATGACCTGGATGGCCGGCTGCGCGATCTGCGCATTTGCCGGCATGGCGCAGGCGGATTGCGCCGCCGATCTGGCACGCTTTACCGATACCGCCGCGATGACCGGCGACAGCGCGGGTGCTGCGTCAGGCGGGACCGAGGGCATTGCCAAGGACGGATCGCTGGCGCCGCTGGAGCAGCCGGCGGGCGATGACGCCCAGGCGGATGCCCCCGAGGCGTCGGCCGATGCGTCGTCCGACATGCCTGCAGCCGATGGGGCCGACAGCGCCTCGGGCGAGGGCATCGCCAAGGACGGCTCGCTTGCGCCGCTGGAGGGAACGGAGGCAGAGCCCGGAACGGCCGTCGCCATGTCCGGCAGCGACGTGCAGGCGCAGCAGGAAGGCGAACCGACCGCCGCGGAAGAGGCCGAGGGAGACGAGGCCATGCCCGATCGCGACAGCCTGATCGCCGATGCGGAGCGTGCCCTTGCCGAAGGGGACGAGGC
>ENA-UOWK01000975-UOWK01000975.1-bioreactor-metagenome-genome-assembly--contig:-NODE-975-length-11366-cov-8.432765_pt1 | contig 11366 bp, 8 predicted proteins | sample MGYA00238157_ERZ761612 | MGnify/ENA primary metagenome ERZ761612 (study PRJEB28901, sample SAMN06268035) | bioreactor metagenome | isolation source: Joint BioEnergy Institute, California, USA | place... | reverse complement strand
CCATGCCAAAATATTCGTCCAGCAAGCTCTAATTATTTAAATTATTACATATTTGGCCGCTTTTTTGGGAGGTATATTTAAATTATCACGAAAAATTTTTACTCCTCAGAGCTGTGGCAAATGAATGTGCCAAGTGATGTACTGCAAGCAAAAGATCAAAAACAAAAACGGGCCAGGAGCCGACCAAAATGTCTTTTTACACCGGCTCAAAAAGACAAAACCGTCGCAGCTTTCCACTGAACTGTCTTTTACAACAGCTCAAAAAGACAAAATGATGGTGGCAGGACAAATTCGAATGACGCCTGAAGAACTCAAGGCAAAGGCACAGCGCTACGACAATGCCGGGCAGCAAATTGAACAATTGTTGAGGGACCTTACCAATCTGCAAAATGAATTACGTGGGGAATGGGAGGGCCGTGCGTTCCAGGGCTTCGATGACCAGTTCAACCAGCTGAAGCCGAAAGTACAAAATTTTGCCCAGCTCATGCATGACATTAATACGCAGCTGAACAAAACGGCGGATGCAGTTGCGCAGCATGATGAAGAATTGTCCCGGAACTTCGGGCTTCAATAACACATCTGCAGTCTTTTTCCACAAAGAGCCACGCGACAGCCGTTGTGTGGCTTTTTCTCTATTGAAAATGCAAGACGGAAGCTATCTATCTTGAAAGACGCGCTTGTTCATTTTTATTCCTTTGATGGTGCTGCATTCATGCCGGCATGGGCAATGAACCTGAAATATGCACCTATTATAAATGAACTTAAGCTCAGCTGGGAGAGCGCCACCTTGACAGGGGGGAGGTTGCTGGTTCGAGATCAGTGGGAATCATCCTTGAAACCCTTAGTTTTTACATTGAGACAAGGTCATCCATTTGTAAGATGATTCTTTTTTGCAGCCGGCAACAAAGTAGCAATGGTTCATTCATTTTATAGTTTTGAAAGAAAAATTCAGCATAAAACGTGTATTGAACGAATGAAACTACGTTTTCTCGCCATATCTGAAACTTCCATATCGGTTTTCACGCGGCTTACAGCTATAGAAACATCCATTTTAATTCCAATCAAACAGGAACGAGGGGAGTGGAAAAGTTTTGAGAAGATGGTTAGCAGGGGGAGCCGCATTTCTTCTATTTATATTTGTCCTGACATCTGGCAGTTCTTATTTTGGGTTAGATGCGGCAAAGCAGGGAACCACGAGCGATGATGACAGGAAAATGGCAGTGGCGCTCGTCAATAAAGACGAAGGCGGCCAATTTAATGGAAAAAAATACACATTTGGAAATGAATTTGTCAAAAGTATCGAAAAAGACAACAGCCAGGACTGGTATGTTGTAAGCCGCGGGATGGCGAAAATGGACTGAATGACAATACATACAATATGATGATCGTCATCCCAAGCGATTTTACAAAAAGGGCATTATCCATTGATTCCAAAAATCCGCAAAATATTGTACTCAATTACAAAGTCAATGCATCGGACAGCTCTGCTTTAAAGGCAAAAGCTGAAAAAACGGCCGGCTCCATACTCGAAGATTTTAACCGGCGGATTATCGATGTTTATTTTGCCAGTGTCCTTGGCAATCTGCATGACGCGCAGGACAATGTATCCGCCCTTGTAAACGAAGAAAAAAACATACATCAGATTACATTCAACATGTGAAGGCGCCGATTGCCGGATACACCGGGCAATTTGCAACGGTCCAGGACCAGTCGCAGCTTTCAAAAGAGGCATTTAAAGGATTTCAGGATCTGCTGAAAAGCAACAGCAGTGTACTGGCAGATGGCAAAAAGGAAGGGGACTCACTCCAAAACGATTATTTGGATTATGTCAAAATGAAAAATATGACCGACTCCCTTGCCAAAAATTTCAGCGACCGCCTTCTTTCTTTAAATGACGCGCTAACGAGCGAAGCCGTCAAACAACAGCTTGATGGCCTTAACCTTGCAAACGAAGCGGTGCGCGCCCAGTTCAGCAATAAAACGGGTGAAAATGCGAATATCCGCTTCGAATCCGATACAATCCGGCAATATCTGGCTGATACGGCGAATGCGCTCCGTGCGCAGCAGAACGACCTTGAAACGACTCTCCAATCCGATCTGCAGCAGTCGATTAGCGGGCAACTGCAAAAAAATTTCAGTGCGGGGGATCAGAAGGTCCCGTTAAACCGGTTTTTTGAAGGACCTGACAAAGCAATCCGGGCTGCTATTGAGCGCGAAATTGAAAAACTGCCGGCACTGAAATTAGAGGAAATTGAAAATGCCGGTTTGGATGAATCAGTATCTTCTGGCTTAAAAAACGTCATTTCCGTTACGAACCAATATGACGAAGAATTCGGATACACCCCTCTGGCAAAAATTGAGACGCTGCCGATTGTGGAACAAGTGGAGGATATCAAGAAAAATCTTGAAGAAAACGGGCTTGTCTTATCGGATGAAGTCGCAGACCTGCCGGAAATGAAGAAAGACGGGCAAATCTTTACGCTTCAAATCCCGGATGCTTTTACGTTGGAAAAATTGACCTTCGTTCTCCCTGGCGGCGAAGAGAAAACATATGGGGCGAACGATGTAAAAGATAACGGGGTCACGCTTCCAAAAACGGCTCAAGGACCTTTTTCAGTCAAAGCAAAAGTCATTTTGAAAAAGGATCGGGAAGACGTAAAACTTTTTGAGCCGGTTGCCTGGTCCTGGAAAATCAAACAGGAAGATGCGACAGACAGCAAAGGAAAAACTGGAGATGACGAAAGCGGCCAAAAGGAAAACGGAAAAATGGAAAAAAATAGCAAGACTGGTGACGCCCGCAAGGCAGCACATGCAAGTAAGGGCGAAACAACCGTTAGCGGCACCCCGAAGAGCACTGGCAGAAACGCAAACAGCGGGGCTGGCGATAAAGGAGACAGTGGTTCTAAAGGAAGCGGATCCAGCAATGGCGGTAGTCCGGCAAATAGCGGCACGGAGACCGGAAACAAGGCCGGCAATACACCGGGGAATGGCTCTGGGACTAGCACAACAAATGACAATCCGGGAACCGGCTCCGGTACCGGAAATGGGGCTGGCAACGCGCCGGGGAATGGCTCCGGAACCGGCACAGCAAACGACAATCCGGGGAATGGCACAACAAATGACAATCCGGATAATGGCACAGGAACCGGAAATGGAGCCGGCAATACGGATAACGGCACGGGGACCGGAACAGGTACGGATCCTCAAAATCCCGGAAATGGTGACGCCGGAAACGGGGGACCGGGGACACAAGCGGAAACGCGGGCGGCACACAGCAGCCAGAACCGGTCACCACTGTCAACAATACGATTTCACACCAAGCGATGACGATGCTCACGGATGATCCGGAAAACAAACTGATGAAGAGTTTAAATGAAACAATCCGGGAATATCAGAAGACCGCAATGTTGTATGAACTGTACTTTGGAAAAAATGCAGATGATTTGGCAGGTGCCGGCAGCTTAAAAGATGCTGCAACGGAAGACTCGCTGTACTACCTGTTTAACAAGCAGAATATCGCGGATGTGCTTGCCGCTTATATTGCCGGGCAGATTTCAGAAGATGTCCGCGCACAGACGGCAGCATTGAAAAACAAAACGGGCGGCTGGCTCGAGCTTGTGGAAGAAACGCAAAGCCATGCCGATCAAATGGCATCGCAAATCCAGGCTGCCATGGCACAGGCGGAAAATATGAATACCGCCATTGCGGCAACGCTCCAGCAGCTGGATGACTGGCGGCAAACTTCGCTCGATCTTCAAAAAGACAACGGGCAAATGACTGAAAGCATGGGAAAAGAAGGAACAACGGTCGTTTCCCTCGGGGATCGTCTGACAACGCTGCTTGCAACAAGCGAATCATTAAAAGAAGTATCCGAGCATAACCTGCATGCTGCGGACACCGTTTTTACAACCTTTGATGAGATTGACAAGCAGGCCGGGGACATCAAAACGAGCGGGCAGACTTTGGTTAAACGGGCCAATTCGCTTTCTGACAATCTGCTCAACAAGCTTTCGGGCGATGAGAAATTCGCAAAAAATTTCGCAGGTGTATTGGCAAACAGCCGTATCGGCAACCGTCCGAATGAAGATTTGCTATACTTTTTGTCCAATCCGGTGCAGACGAAAAACAGCGGGACGATCGTTGCAAAAGACAGTTTTGTGCCGTACTATCTCGTGCTGATTTTCTTCATTTCCGCGCTGTTTACGGCCTATGTCCTATCAACCTTTGAAAAACGGCGCGCTTCCGGCAGTTCTTTCGAAGAAGAAAAGCCGTTGTATGCGGCCAATATGCCGGCGGCTGTACTGACTGCCGGCACAGGAATTGTGGAAGGCCTGCTGATTGGCGCAATTTCAGCTGCCTATTTGCATATCGCAGAGGATAAATATTTGCCATGGATCGGATTGTCCGTTGCCATCAGTTTTTCAATGGTGGCTGTTGCCGTATACTTATTGCGGCAACTGAAGATGGCCGGCATGTTTCTTCTGTTGATGGTGCTTTGCCTGTATTTGTTTCTCACGGATACGCTCGGCATCCACTTTGATCCGGCCTCGGCAGCTGCAATGTGGCAGCGGGTTTCGCCTTTACAGTATATCCAGAACTTGCTTGCTGGGTTTGACAGTCACAATGTGGATTCCGTGCGCTACCTGATTGTACTCGTTTCTGTTGGCTTATTGGCAGAAATCGGCCAGCTGTTTGTTCTGAACCGCTTTACAAAAGCAGGGGAGGCGGAAGATGACGATGTCCATCAGGCACTTTAATGTGGCAATCGCGGCTTTGTTTGCCGCGTTTGCCCTCCATGCTATGCCGGCAAAACCCTCAATTAAATACCGTTATTTTCAACTAATTTAACAAAATTTATCAAATGGGATTTGTAGCTATGAATATTTCAGGTTAAAGATAAATTTTTTAGAAATGAAATATAACATTCAAAAGGCAGTTCCTAGGTTAATATTCCGGGAACTGCCTTCTGTTGTTTTATCTAGTTGTTTTTAAACCGAGTAGTTCACTTCTATAGGTCTTTAACTACTTCTTCATCTAATATTGCCTTTCTCTTTTCCCAATCGGGCATTAGAGAATACAGCATTTTATAAAAGTTGTCGCTATGGTCGTTGTATTTAAAATGAATCAACTCATGCAGTACAACATAATCAATACAATATTTTGGGGCTTTTATCAGATCGGTGTTTAATAAGATTGTGTTTTTTTCTGTTAAAGCTGAGCCCCATCGTGCTTTCATTGACCGCAAATCCATATTTGGCTTATCGACTCCATATTTTTGAACCAATGGAAACATTTTAGCAAGGGATTCATGGAATGTTTTTTGAGCTTTTTCACGATACCATTCATCAATTAGTTTGGCTTTACGATTGACATTTTCTGTATCTTTAACGTAAAGATAGATAAACCCCCGAAAATATTTCACCTTCTCTTCCTCTTCTTGCATGACCCGTAAGCGATATTGCTTTCCTAAATACTTAAAGGTTTCGCCGCTTACATATTCTCTTTCACTTTGCCTATATGGCTGAATATCTTGAAACGTCTTGACATTCTTTAATATCCATGCACCCTTCGTTTTTACAAAATCACAAATAAAGTCTAGCGGCACTCTGTCATTCGCAGTGACTTCAATCGTCATATCCGGTTTGATATTAAGGTTTACATTTTTTACTTTTTTACGTTTCACTACGAAATCAATGATTTTATTGGCGTACTCGATTTGATGTTTTTCCATGGCTGTTTCGTCCTCAGTATCGTCTTAGAGCAACCGTTTTAATTTGCTCAATGATTTTATCAATCGTATCAAAGTCGATATCCAAGTGATGCTTTTCTTTAAAATCAAAGAGTAGATCATCCAACTCTTGAGCAATTCGATTGTGAATCTCTACATTATCATGCCAATCGACTTTTTGGTGTTCTTGAATGATTTCATCTACTTTTAAGGCTAAATCTCCAAGAGTATTCGTGTCATAATTTGCGGCCGTTTCCTTTGTTTCACTCAAAATATCTTTCGTTACTCCGTAAAAGGCCTGTGCATTCCGGTTTTCTTTTATTATTTCAGGATATCTTTCTGATGATTCACCCCGACGATAATCATTCATGATGTCCTTCATTCGGTTTAAATACTCTGCTTCCGAAATGCGTTTATCTTTGTATTCTTGAATCGCCTCTTGTATGCGCTCAGAAAACTTTTTATAGTAGGATGGATTTTCATCCCACTTTGCATGAATGCTCTTCGTTAAACGAGTACGAATCGCATCCGCTTTGGCTCTCTTTGACTCTAAGCGCTCCAATTCCTCTTCAAAAGCTTTTGCGTTTAAAATATCTACAGGATTCGTAATGCGGATAACTTCCTCAGCAGCGATATAGTTATCCATTAATTTCTGCATTTTCGCTTCATACTCTTTATGGTCAATGGTATCCGAATAACGCAGCTTCACACTTTTCCGCAAATCTTGGAAAAACTTGAAATCCTTTTTGTACTTTTGAAGTTCTTCAGGTGGTAAAGTATTATAGATTTTCTCCGATTCTAACGCAATCCCAAGGTTTCTGCCAAAATTGCTTAAAACGCCATAAAACTCTTCTCTGCGCTCCTCGTCCTCCAACCATACTTCATACTCTTCTCTATCGTTCTTGTTCTTAATTGGTGCAAAAATTTGCCATAAATCGGAATAATATTGCCGTAATGATCCAATTACGCTTATGACATCGTAAATAGCACCTTTTAAATCTTCCGGATCAAAGTTTTCCAAACCTGCGCCGGAATACATCTGCATGGCTTCATCCAGTTTATCCAATAAACCGCGGTAATCGATGATTAAACCATAATCTTTTCCTTCATAAAGACGATTGACCCGGGCAATCGCTTGTAACAGTGTATGTTCTTTCATTGGCTTATCGACATAAAGCACCGTCGCTCTTGGCGCATCGAAACCTGTCAGCAATTTATCCACGACAATCAGCAAATCCAGTTCGTCGCCGTTTACAAATTCATCTTTGATCGCATCCTCATATTTTTCAGGCGTTCCGTAGCGATCCATCATTCGCTTCCAAAACCGCTGAACTTTATCTTTCGATTCCTGATCTACTACTTCATGTCCTTCCCGTTGATCAGGTGGGGATATGACAACGGCACAATTCAAATCACTAAGTTCCTCGAAAGCCTCAAGATAGCGTATCGCTTCAATTTTACTATTGGTGGCCAACATCGCTTTGAATTGGCTTCCTTGTGTTTTATAGTTTTCTACAAAATGTTTGTTAATATCTTCCGCAATTAAATAAATTCTCTGTTCCGAAGAAGCAAGTTTTTCATATTTACTCCATCTTTGCTTTACTTCCTCTTTTTGCTTGTCATTCAGATTGCGTGTAATCATTTCTAAACGATGATCGATCGCCTTTTGATTCACCGATTGTTCCACCATTTTTCCTTCATATAAAAGGGGAACGATCGCTTTATCCCGAACACCATCGGCAATTGTGTATTTATGAATGAGTTTGCCGAATTTGATCAATGTGTTCTTTTCTTTTTTCATTAATGGTGTCCCCGTAAAGCCGAGATAACAAGCATTTGGGAATACTTTCTTCATTTTTAGATGAAGCTCGCCATATTGTGTACGATGTGATTCGTCGACTAAAACAAAGATATCCCTTGATTCAATTGGCTTTTGTTTGGAAGACGCTGTATCAAACTTATGAACTAAAGTCGTGACAATATCAGAATGGTTATCATTTATTAAATCTACCAAATGGCTTCCTGAAGTGGCACGACTTGCTTTTAATCTTGTATGGCTGAATGTTTTATGTATTTGTTTATCCAATTCAACCCGATCTGTTACAACAATGACTTTCGGATTGAAACCGCGCAGCTCAGATAAAATATACTTGGCTAACATCACCATCGTTAGTGATTTACCTGAACCTTGTGTATGCCAAATCACGCCGCTTTGACGATTGCCGTTTTCATCTCGTTCTTCAATCGTTTTTATAATTTCTTTAATGGCAAAGTATTGTTGATAACGGGCTACTTTTTTCACGTCTTTATCAAATAAGGTAAAGAACTGGGTTAACTCTAACAAACGCTCGGGGTGAAACAGTGAAATGATGTTCTTATCTTGCATGGTTGGCAGTCTGCCTTCCACTGTTTTATCCAGCCAGTTCTGCAGCCATTCCTCTTTTTCTTCTTTCCAAACAGACCAAAACTTTTTCGGAGTATTGCATGTTGCATATTTGGTTTCATTTTTATTCGTGGACATCACAATTTGAATAAACTTAAATAAATGCGGAGCGTAATCTTTTCCTTGATTGCGAATCATTTGACTGATTCCTTGATTCATAGAAATCGACGCTTTTTTACATTCAATAACCGCAAAAGGGATCCCGTTCACAAACAGCACAATATCCGGTCGTACAGTTCCACGCCCATCCATGCGCTCTACTTCAAATTCTTCCACCACATGAAACACATTATTTTCGATGTTATTCCAGTCGATATATTGAATGGTAAAAGATTTTTTTGATCCATCCGGCAAAAACTCTGTATAGCTTCTTCCGTTCATGATGGTCTCATAAATCACTTCATTCGTTTTCACCAATCCATTGGTCAAAGGCTCATCTAAATCACGAATGGCTTGGCGAATATTGGATTCGCTAAAGTTATAAATTTGACCTTGATACTCATAAGAATTCAATTCTTTTAGCTTTTCCTCTAAAACGGTTGTCAACAATACATGATGTAGGTTTCCCCGCATTCTTTCTGCTTCTTCCGGTGATAGGTATTGATATCCTAACTTCTGCAACACCTCAATGGCCGGACCCTGGCTTATATATCGTTCATCATAACTCTTCTCCCTTGCCATCCTCACGCCTCCTGTTGAAAAAATAAGGGAAGAGCAAAGGGGGTTTATACCTTTACTCGGACTTTCCCTGTAAGAAGTAATTGCATAAGGCCTTTTTTCTGTTGTTTTATTTGTATTAATTCATTCTGTAAGAGATCTATTTCTTTATCAAAAAGAGACAATAATTCCGCTACAGCTTTCTGTTCATCATAATCCATTGGTAATCTGCATTTTAAACTATAAACATCATTTGAGTTCAATGATGGTAAGGCTCCTATATTTGAGAATCTACTTAATTTCATGTTAAGTAACAAATAATAAACGTAGTTAAAATCAATATTTTCCTTTACAATTAAGGCCATCATATTGTTGTCAATACAAGAATCATATTTAAGTATTCTTTTTCTCTCCAATAAAAGTGCTGCTCCTACTTTTGCAAAAATAATTGAATTTTTTGGAATGATGGTTGCTTTTATTTCTGAGCGAATCTCTTCGTTAATATAATTATTTGCATTTAACATATACTTCTCATTTTCTTCATTATTCATATCAGATACTTTGAAAAACGGATACTTACCACTTATTACATTTTGATATTTTTCAGGAAAGGCACTTCCTCCTTTTAAAGTACCTAAATCTTTTATTCTGACTTCTTTCCATTTTCCTTTAAACCCAGGCAACCTCACTTCACCCGTCAACAACTTCTGCATTAACCCTTTTTTCTGCTCTTTTTTCTGCTCAATCAGCTTTTCCTTTAGCTCAATTGCCTTGTCCCAAGTGGATAGGATGGAAGCGATTTTCTTACGCTCGATATCATTGCGAGGATATGGAATAAGAAACCCTTTTACGAAATCAGTAGATATTCTTTTTTGGCCTGCCGTCCCTGTCATATTTTTTTTGCCAATTTTCCTAAACCTATCAGTTACAGTATGATAATAAATAAAAAGTTCATCCCCATTTTTCTTTGACCTTAATACATGGAATTCTGTACTTCCAAAACCTGTTTTGTTTATCAGGTTATCAACCAAAGCCCCCTTCCCATTTTCGAAACAAGGTGTTATTTTAGCAACAAGAACATCTTTGTCCCTAAAAGCTGTAAAACCTTTGAATACCTCTTTATATAATCTTGGTTGATAGCTTATTAATCTGGCGTCGTCTGAAACATCGGACATTGAAATAAAAGAGACCGTATCATTTTCATCTAAAACTTCTTTTCTTGGATTTATATTTGAGATGTCTTCTAAATGTTTCACATCCCAATCTTCAGGAATTACACCTATTTTTGAAGTTTTATATCCATCTGGCATTTCCCCACGTTTAATCTTATCAATTCTCTCTTTAATCTCAGGTTTCATATTCAATCCCCCTAAAAGTAGGACAGCATATCTCTTGAGATACGAATCGTATTATCCTTACCATCAAGAATATCTGCCCGTCCAGTACCGTATGCCTTTAAACCATGTATTCCTTTTTCCCATTTGATCGTGATTCGATAGCTTTCTCGATCATAATCTATATCCAAACAGTCTTTCACTTCATCAAGAGATAATATAGCAATCTCGCTATCTTGCAACTTATCACACCCACAAATCAAAACAAAGTATAGCTTTGTTCCATTCTCCTTATATTTCCTGAAATATTCTACTTCATCAGGTGAGAAAATAAATTGCCATAACTGAGCATCCTTTTTCTGTCTTCTTAAAGGGGAAGACACATATTTAGCGTAAATTTGATAGTCCCCGTTGTCGGTTGTCATCTTGTATATCCTACGTGAATCCCCGGGTTCAATAATGGCTGGAGCAAGACCATTATTAATGAAACAAGACAACATAGAACCATAATAAAAGTCCGCTTTTCGCACAGCTCCCATAAAAATCCCTCCTACAATCCCAATTCTTCCAAGTATTTTGCCATCTGCTTTTCTACTTCCTGTAGCTCCCTCTTAATATTGGAGATATTCTCTTTCACCGCTTCCATATCGACCGGTTCTTCTTCTTCGAATGTATCGACGTAACGAGGGATGTTTAAGTTATAGTCGTTTTCGCGAATTTCATCAATGGTAGCGACATAGGAGTATTTATCAATCGTTTCCCGTTTCTCATAAGTTTCCACAATTTTTTCGATATCTTGTTCTCTTAATTTGTTTTGGTTTTTGCCTTTTTCATAATGTTCTTCACCAGAAGCATCAATGAAGAGGACGTCTTTTCTTGTTCGGTCTTTTCGGAATACCATAATACAAGCTGGAATTCCGGTACCGTAAAATAAACCTTCCGGAAGCCCGATGACAGCATCCGGCAGATTCAGCTCAATAATTTGTTTGCGGATTTTTCCTTCACTCGCTCCTCTGAAAAGAACACCATGAGGCAGGATCGTCGCCATTCTTCCGTTTTCCGCTAATGAATACAGCATATGTTGAACGAACGCATAGTCCCCTTTTGAACTTGGCGGAACGCCCCATTCAAATCTTCTATATGGGTCAAGGCTTGCTTCCATTTTAAATTTTTTATCTGTGTTTCCTTCACCGGCAAATCCCAT
>ENA-UOWK01000973-UOWK01000973.1-bioreactor-metagenome-genome-assembly--contig:-NODE-973-length-11376-cov-7.035068_pt1 | contig 11376 bp, 18 predicted proteins | sample MGYA00238157_ERZ761612 | MGnify/ENA primary metagenome ERZ761612 (study PRJEB28901, sample SAMN06268035) | bioreactor metagenome | isolation source: Joint BioEnergy Institute, California, USA | place... | reverse complement strand
GGCTCCGGGACATGGAATTGGAAGAACGGGCACGGAAGGAGGTGAATTGGAGCAATGGACAGGAAAACGCTGGAGATCATGGCGGAGCGCGTCGATAAGGCACGGGAGATTATCTCGCAGATAAATACGCTGAAAAAATTCACCGAAGACCTTGGACTGGCCGCGACTAATGAAATCCAGTTCCGCGACGTTCACACGAATCTTTGGGCGCGTGCGGAATATAGGCCGCTCGTCGACAAAATCAAGCAGGCAGCGTATGAGGCGGCCAACTCCGAAATCTCCCGTCTTGAGCAAGAGCTCGCAGAACTATGAAAAAAAGCCGCCCGAGAGAGCGGCCCAATCGAAATATGACGACATCATTCTATCACAGAAAGCGAGGTTCGCAAATGCCGAAACGCATTCGATTCATTGAACTCGAGCTCGAAAACTTCACGTCGCACCGGAGCCGGACGATCCGGTTCGGCTCCTTGACCAGCCTCTCCGGCCGCAACGGCCAAGGGAAAACATCAATCGGTACCGCGCCGGTGTGGGTTCTGTGGGGCACAGACCTGTTCGGACGCAAGTGGAGCCCGCGCCCGGTCAACTACGACGCGGACGTCACCCGGGCAGCGCTGCTACTGGAGGTCGATGGCAAGCCGATCAAGTTCGAGCGCGGCATCGACGGCGGCGACAACGTATTCCTGCTCAACGATGTGCCGACCAAGGCCAAGGAGTACGAGGCCGCCGTCGCCAGCCTGTTTGATCGCGACGAATTCCTTTCCCTTTATAACCCGCAATATTTCTTCGGCCTGCACTGGACAAAGCAACGGGAAATGATCCTGCGCTACACCACGCCGCCCGCGAAGCAGGAAGTGCTGAAACATCTTCCGGAGCCGCAAGCCGCGAAATTGGATGAACTGCTGAAAAAGCACAGCCTGGACGATCTCGCCAAAATCCACGGCGGCACCGGCGGACAGAAGTCGAAGTTGGAGAAAGCGCACATCGCCGCACAGAGCCGCACACGGACGTTGCAGGAACAGTTGACGCTGATAGATTCGGCGCCCGCCGTGGACATTGCAGCAGCACAAGCGGACATTGCTAAGATCGACGCGGCTATTGCCGAGATCGAGCAGTCCATGGCCGGGGCGGACGAAAACAACCGTAAGATCGTCGCCCTGCAAAGTAAAATCAAGACCCTGTTCGAACAGCGCGACCGGATGAAGCAGCAGTTTGCGACACTCCAAGCCGAACCCATTGCCGACACCTGTCGCGTCTGCCAACAGCCGCTGAAAGGCGATGCCGTGGAGGCCGCCCGCGCAGACAAAGAGCGCCGGATTGCTGATTTCAAACGCGAATACGATGCCATCGTCGCCCAGCGCAAAGAGCTGGAAGCCGAACTCGCCACCCTGGAATACATCGATGTGTCCGAAAAGCTCGAAGAAATCCGCCGCTGGCAGGAGGCGAAGCAAGCCCTTGTCGATGCGATCCGCGCGAAAGAGCAGCGCCAGCAGCTTGAGCAGCAAGTCGAACAAGCCCGCGCCGATGAAGCTGCTACGCTCGCCGCGCTGAAAGAGTCCATCTTCATTCTCGACGCGATCAAAGCGTACAGGGCGAAAGAAGCCGAACTGCAAGCCGAGAAGGTGCAAAGCCTTTTTACCACGCTGTCCATTCGCTTGTTCAAATACGTGAAAACCACAGGCGAATGGGAGCCGGACTTCTCGATTCAGATGGATGGCAAGGACTACGCGGTGCTCTCCGCCGGCGAGAAGATCGCGGCAGGATTGGAACTGGCCGAGGTGCTTTTCAAACAATCCGAACTTATCACACCCGTCTTCATCGACGGAATCGAATCCTACACCGGCAAAGTAGCCGTCTATGACCAGCTCATCACGGGTCGGGCGGTGCCGGATCAAGAACTCAAAATCGAAACGGAGGCTTGGTTGGAATGAAGTAGGCCAGAATCGCTGCCATCATCACGCATGTCGTCGCCGTCGTCGCCGCAATTTCCATATGGGTCTTTTTCGTCGTCATCGCCATGCACTTCCTCAAAAAATACTGGTAGGGGGAATTTCCTATGATCCAACGCATGATTCGTCATTTCCGGCGCTCGCTGTTCGAGCGGACTAAGCCGAAAGGAGCGAGGTACATCCCCGGCACGCTCGACCTCTCGGCCGTCTCTGCGGCGATCAAAGCCGATTACGGCGTCATCGCCAGCCGCCGGGAGCGCAAGCTGATCGCCAAACGCGGAGGCAAGTCGTTCAAAGCCTACTACAACGGGGAGGTTGTGAAACGATGAGCCAAACCACTGCCATTCAGCTCCGCGAATACTCCGCGGAAGAACTGCAAGTCATCCAGAACACGATTGCACGCGGCACCACGCCGCAGCAGTTCCAGCTCTTCATCAAAACCGCCCAATACGCCGGCCTGAATCCCTTCCTCAATCACATCTATTGCATCGTCTATGGTCAAGGCCAGAACGCTACGATGAGCATCCAGATCAGCGTGGAAGGGATCGTCTACCTGGCCAAGCAGCATCCGGATTATAAGGGCTATGACGCGCAGCTCGTTCACGAAAACGACGAGTTCCGGGCCCGGAAGATCGTTCATGAAAACGGTCAAGATTCGTGGGAAATCACGACGCATGAAATCAGTTTCCCGCGTGGAAAGGTGATCGGGTGCTATGCGATCGCCTATCGTGAAGGCTTCCGACCGTTCGTTGTGCTGATGGACGTCGAGGAAGTGCAGCACAACCTGACCGGTCCGAACAGCGGAATTTGGAAGAAGTATTTCAACGACATGTTCAAGAAGCACGTCCTCAAGCGCGCGATCAAAGGTCAATTCGGCATCGAGATCGCCGAGGATGAGGTTCAGGCCGGCGGGGTCGACACGGTTCCTTCCTACGAGCCGCAGCGCCGGGACATCACCGCCGAGGTCAACGCGGCTGCAGCCAACACTCCGCCCGACGTCCCGGACATTTCGACAACTACCGAACAGCGCGAAGGATTCGAGCGGCAGCTTACGCCGGAGGAGATCGAAGCCCAAAAGATGGATGCACTTCGGAAGCAGATGAACGCCAAGTTCAAGGAGTTGGGCATCACCGGCAAAGAAGCGAAAGCCGCATACATCGCGGAGAAGGGCGTCGTCAAGGGCGAAACGCCTACGCTGCAGGAGCTGACCAAACTTGTGAAGCTGATGGACATTGACATCGCGAAGCGGGCGGCGGAGGCGGCGGACGATGACGATTTGCTCGGAGGTGATCCTATATGAGCGAAACGAAGCGCATCACGCCGGAAGAAGTGCTGGCGGCCTACGCGGCGACAGGCCTCAAACCCAAGCAATGCGAGTGGGCATGGGAAGACATAAATGGAGTTCGCGGCGCATGCGGATTGGGAGCAATCTACTCTAACCAATTCGAGAACGGATTTGTCGAATTAATAAATCCTACCATTTCGGAATTCGATTTGGTGGGAGATTCGCTCGGGCTGAGCCAAGCTTATGTTAACGGCTTTGTTTACGGATTCGACGGCCATCTTTCGCTGCCGGAAATCCCATCGGAAAAGCGCGAAGAGACAGAGCGCGGATTTGCAGACGGAAAGGCGGCGTGGGAGGCTGTCAAACATCTGGCGGTGAACGCTGAATGAAAATCGACATTCTCGCTTCTGGATCGGGCGGCAACTGCATCGCCGTCCGGTCCGGTTCCACCGTTGTCCTGATCGATGCCGGAATTGCCCGCACGAAGATCGAAAAGCGGCTTCTGGAAGCGGGAATCCGTCCGGACGAAATCGCGGGCATATTCATCACTCACGCCCACGGCGACCATATCAAGGGGCTGCCTTTGGCGAACAAGTACCGTATTCCGGTTTACGCGGCGGAGAACGAGTGGAAGGACATTCACGGCGTTGACGATGAACTGCGCAGGCCGCTTTTGCATGGGGAATGCGTTCTGATGCCACGCGAACGCGATGTTGTGATCGATTATTTCCAGACTCACCATGACGCCTATGATTCACTCGGTTATGTGATCGACGGCGATCAAAAGGTGTCCATCTGCCTCGACACCGGCCACGTCGACCGCGACATGCTGGAGGCCATGCAGGGCAGCGACATCTACATCATTGAGGCAAATCACGACCCGGACCTGGTGGCCGTCAGCGACTACCCGGACAGCGTCAAAACCCGCATCCTTTCCGACCGCGGGCATCTAAGCAATCAGCAGGCCGCGGACGCACTTGCTCGCCTTGTGCGGGGGCGTGGCGAGCGAATCTATCTGACGCACTTAAGCGAGAGCAACAACATGCCCGAGCTGGCGCAGGCGACCGTGGAGGCGGAGTTGCGACGGCGGGGGTACGAGAACGGCAAGCATTATTTTTTGGAGGTGTTATAAATGGCGGTTGTATTGGATGGGGTAGTGTACTACAGGGAAAGCGAGTATAACGCTATCCTTTCAGAATTACTCCAACGCCGCGAGGAAGTGGCAGAGCTGATGCGGCGGGTTGAGCAAGCAGAGGAGGACGAAAAGCGGGCGGTGGAGAATGCTGATCGGCTGCTGAATGAAAACATCCAACTTCAGCAGCAGCTTGAAGAAGCCCGCGAAGCCAAAAAGGTCCCGCTTCCCCGAGAAGTGGCGGAGGCGCTCGCTAAACTCCAAGAGCAAAACCGAATGTGGAGTCCGAACGCACAGCATTATAACATGATCGATTCGTTAATCGGTGTCATGCGTGGAACTGCAAGAGCAAATCGGCCACTTGCAACAGTGACAAAATGGGTTGCTGATAGCTACGACCGGCGCGACTTGATCATCAAGGCTGTCGTCAACGGCTACACAGTGGAGGAGCGGCAAACCTTCCAAACGAACCGCAAGCTTGATGCCTCCGAAATCCGCGCTCTGCGCAACTGGTACAAAGGAGCATTGTTGCGGATGGAGGACGGCACCGACCCGGACGGGTTCGCAAAAGAAGCGATCGAGGAAGTGGCTCTTTATCTCGGCGGCGCGGAATTACTGAAAGACGTAAGTACGTTTTGCAAAAACCAACTGGAGCGGGAGAACGCAGCCAAAAGCGGGTGAGGTGAATGACCGGCCCCCAACTCGAAGACGGGTACACCCGGATTGCAAATGAAATTCTGGAGCAAGTGGCGCGGCATCGCTTCAACGGAACGCAGCTTCGCATCCTGCTGATCATCTGGCGCTACACATACGGATACAAGCGGAAAGAGGCGGAATTTTCGCTTTCGTTTCTCGCCTCCACGATCGGCGCGGCCCGCAGTCAAGTCGACCGCGAATTGACAGCGCTGATCGAGCGGAACGTGCTGGAAGTGGTTGGGGGCGGTTCTGGTCGCCCCCGCCTGCTCCGCTTCAACAAGAATTCCAGCGCATGGATTGACCGTCCAATCCAGGAGCAGAAGAAGCGGGAGCCACCAAAGCCGAAGAAGAAGCGGGAGAAACGCACATATGCCGAGGACAGCACCTATTACAAAATGGCCGCCTACTTCCACCAGCGCGTCGTCGAGATGGCGGAATCGATCGGTTTCAACCACGCGAGCATTGCGAAGGCGGACCTCCAGAAGTGGGCTGACGAGTTTCGGCGGCTGGTCGAGAACGACAAGGTGACGGACAAGCGCCTCATTCGCGACGTGATCGACTGGGTGACGGCAGACGAATTCTGGCGCGTGAACGTGATTTCGGCCAAGAAGCTGCGCGAGAAGTTCCCGGACTTGGTGTTGCGAATGAAGGCGCGAACGGGCGCCCCGAAGCGCAATCCAGAGCCGCCCAAGGAATCCATGATCGACCGTCTCGCTGCCGCGCAGGAGTGGATAGAAGCAGGGGGTGACCCATACGACTTCGAACCTGACTGACCTTTCTGCCGAAGCAGCCGTACTCGGGTCAATCCTGCTCAAGGCCGAGGTGCTCGACGAGATTACTTTTCTCGAAGCGCGGGACTTCGCAAGCAAGCGACACGAACTGATTTATAAAGTCATGCGCTATCTACACGAACGCGACCGGCCCGTCGACATCGTGACTATTACCGAACATTTTCGTCGGCACGATCGGCTGGAGGATATGGGCGGCGTCTCGTACCTATCCGAACTGGCCGGATCAGCGCCGACAGCAGAGAACGCCCGATATTATGCCGAGATCGTCCGCTCGAAGGCGCACCGCCGGCGCGGTCAAGAACTGGCGCGGAAGATCATCGCGGCGACCGAGGATGACTATGAGAGCGACGAGGACTACTTCGCGGCAATCGACGAGTTGGTGGACGACATCCGACCGGAGAAAGAGTCGGGTATGATCGGACTCGCGGAGTCCCGGGACGACTATTTTCGGCATCTGAAAAGCAAAGCGCAGAAACTGCGCACCGGATTTAAGATGCTCGATGAGTGGTCGGGCGGATTATGGCGCGGATGGATGTTCGTGCTGGCCGGGCGTCCCGGAGCCGGGAAGACAGCGAAGGCACTGCAATACGCATACGGCGTGGCAAAGCATAACCCGGACGCTGGCCCGGTTCTGATATGGTCACAGGAAATGGACCGGGACGAATTGGTAGACCGGCTTGTTTCGATGGTTTCCGGCGTGAACTACCGGCGCCTGATAAACAAAGGCGGCGAGGAAGGTTTCTCCGACGCGGAATGGGAGCGGATAAATCGCGCCTATGATGAGGTGTCGAGGCTGCCGATCTTCATTCAGGACAGCGCCGGGGTGACAATCCAAGAGGTCAGAGCAACGGCGCGGCGGTTTCGGAAGCGGTACGGCAAGCTGGCCCTTGTGATCGTGGACTATCTGCAGATCATGGAAATTCCTCAGAAGAAGAACGAAACCCGCGCAGCGGCGATCGGCCGGGTGACCAGCGCGGCCAAGCAAACGGCCCGTCAACTCAAATGCGTGTTCATGCTCCTGTCGCAGCTTTCGCGGAGCAGCGAAAACCGTGACGATCCGAAACTGTCCGATCTGAAAGAATCCGGTTCGATCGAGCAGGACGCAGACGTGGTGGAGTTTCTCTGGGACACGGACGAGTTGAGCGGAAGCGCCAAAGTAGTGCAATCCATCTTCGCCAAGGGCAGAAACATTGGAACGCGAAAATTCCGCCTCGCCTTTGAATGGTGGATTCAACGCTTTCTCGAACTCGAGCCAAAAGGAGGTCCGGCAGACGATGGCAAAAGGAAAGCGAATCGCAAATGACGAGGAGTACGAGCGTTCTCTCAACTGGTTGGTTTCCAAGTCAATCGAACTCGAAGACCCGCTGCTTGATCCGGCTGAGAAAGAGAAGCTGCAGCGCACATACGATTATGTGGCCGAAGCGGTCCAACGATACCGGCGCGGGCAGATGGTGAAAGAGTATCCGGGGCTGCGCGAGCAATACAGGATACTCGGATGGGCTTACGATGAGCCGGTTGAGCAGGAACAGAAACAATCGGAGCCCGCAAAGCCGCCGGAACCCGAATCTGTGGAAGAAAAACCGGAAAAGCCTGCAGCGGCTGCACTTGCGAGTTGGTTGGACGATGATTAATGCCACCAAGGAACAACTCTACCAATATGCCATAGATGCCGAGATGCCGCTTGATAATCGCTACAAGGCCGCGAGAGAGTTGCAAAGGCGCAGATTCGACCCCGACATGCTCATCGACCTGGTCCGCATGTGGCCGAAGCATGACGCCTCGGAAATCGCAGACTACCTCGGGCTGCCGGTTAGAGTGGTTATTGGAGCAGCGAAAAGATACGGCCTGAAAAGGAGGGCATGAACTTGTTCGAAGGATGCAAATATCCGGATTGTGACAAGCGGGCAAGAAAAACATGGGCGCTGGTGCCGCTTTGTGACGAGCACTACGAGGCAATCCGGTCGGAAACAGCATGGTATTACAAAGGCACGACCAATGCGACATATGCAGATCGCACGGAATATATGAAAATCGCGAAGCTCATCCCATGGTCGCGGATCAATATGGGGGAGGTGCTACCGGATGGTTCGATTAGGCGAGATTGATTTTGAGAAATTGGAAGCGAGAACTCGTGAGAGGATCGAATCTATGCAATGCGTGTCTCAAATTTCGGTCCAGATTGCGATGCTTTCGATGCGGCTGGCGAAGGAATATAGAATGAGTCCGGCGCTGGTTGTGAAGATCATCGGGAAAATAATCGAGGAAGGCGGTGCAAAGCCGTGAGATATGTCGGGATTGATCCTTCGACCAAAACGGGATTCGTGGCGTTGGACGAGGGCGGAAACGTCCTTCGCGCCAAGGAACTTATCGGCGTCGGCAACGAGGACCCGAAGCGAATGGCTTCGCTGATCGGTGAGGTGATGTCGTTCGTAAAACCCGACGACATCATCTGCATTGAGGGCTTCGGATTCTCGTCGCAGCAGGCCATCCAGCTCGGGGGGATAGGTTGGGGAATACGGATCGCGTTATTCCGGCGCGGGATCTCCTACACCGAAGTCAGCCCCGCGGCCGTAAAGAAGTTTGCGACAGGGAAGGGCAACGCCAAAAAGGACGAAATGGTGCTGCCTATCTACCGCAAATGGGGCTTCGAGCACAGCAGTGACAATGTGCGGGATGCGTTCGTGCTGGCGCATATTGCGCGGGCACTCTCTCCGAACGTGGAAATGCGTGTTACTAAGGAACAGCTTGAGGTATTGCAGGCGATCAAAAACCCGCCTGAAAAGAAACCGAAGCGCAAGAAGGTGGCACGATGAAACCGGGTGACAAAGTGCGCAAAACGTTGACCGTGCTGAAAACAGACAAGCGCGGCATCCCGACGGTTTATGCGATCGATGAACTGCGGTATGTGATTTTGCCGGAAGACGTCGAGAAAGCGGTGCAGAAATTGAGGGCGAAGGAGGGAAAAAGGAAGGATGAGCGACAAAAGCAAGATTGAATGGACTGACGCGACCTGGAACCCGGTAACGGGCTGCACGAAAGTCTCGGAAGGCTGCCGGAATTGCTATGCCTTGAAATTTGCGGAACGGTGGCGCGGCGTGAAGGGGCACTACTACGAGAACGGCTTTGACATCACGCTCCGGCCGGACAAGCTCGACCAACCGCTTCGATGGAAACGGCCCCGGCGGATATTCGTGAACAGCATGAGCGATCTGTTTCATCCTGACGTTCCGGACGACTTTATTGACAAAGTATTCGCAGTCATGGCGCTTTGTCCGCAGCATACGTTTCAGATTCTTACGAAGCGACCAGAGCGGATGGCCAAATATTTCCGACTTTATAATCGCGACGAGAAGATCGGGCATGAAGCGATGTACCTTTACGAGCAATTCGGAGGGCGTGGGGATTGCAGCTTGGCAGCCGGACTGATTCATGGACCGGGAAAGATTAGCAATCATCCTGCTATCCCAGAACATCCGAACGCATGGCCCCTTCCCAACGTCTGGCTGGGCGTCAGCGTGGAAAACCAACGCGCGGCCGACGAACGGATTCCGCTGTTGCTCCAGACGCCGGCGGCGGTGAGATTTCTGAGCATGGAACCGCTATTGGGACCGGTGGATTTGTCCAAGTGGAAACCATTCGACTGTGAATGCTATTGCCAAGATGATCCGGAGGGCTGCAAACCGCGACTGACAAACGGGTGCCCGGAAAGCGCGATCGATTGGATCATCGTCGGCGGCGAGAGCGGCCCCGGCGCCCGGCCTATGCACCCGGATTGGGTGCGGAGCCTGCGGGACCAATGCTTTGCCGCGGGGGTGCCGTTTTTCATGAAGCAATGGGGAGAGTGGAAGGAGACGGATTTTTCCGAGCCCATCAAGACACCAAGGACTTTTATCAACGCTGAGGGACATCGTGTTAATCAACTGTTGCATGATCCTTTGTCATACGTACACATGGTTCGCGTCGGAAAAAAAGCCGCCGGTCGAATGCTGGATGGCCGGACGTGGGATGAGTTTCCGTCATAAATGCTTTGTCATGCCCATAGTGCTACGACCTCGTATCAGCCCGATACAGACGCGCAATAGTTGCGGTAATGGTTTTATACTTCCGCATTATAAAAAACGCCTCAGCGGGGCGCACAGAAGCCCACAGAGGCACATCCAAACCAAAGGAGCGAATGAACAATGAAAACCACTCTGAACGTGCTTTTCAAGAAGATTCAGAAGGACGACAAGAAAGAAGTTCTCTTGTTTCACATGATGGGCGATGAGCTGCCGCACGCGCAAGCGCTGGTAGAACTGGCCGGCGGTATCGTGGTGATGGACATCGAAGGTTGCGATGCCGGAGAGATCATGGCCGAATTCGCCAGTCTGCAGCGTGACAGCAAGAAAACGGCACTCAAATTCAACGTGAAGGGCGACAGCGAGGAAAAGGCAATCGAACTCTATCCATTCGCCGGCCGAAATGTCACGCTCAATCTGCAAGCCTCGCAAATGTCCATCGACGACTACTATGGCGAAGAACCACACGACGGCATCGAATACCGCGTGAACCCGGACGGCACCGTTGACGCCGACCCTAATCAAGTAACGATCGACGAAGCTGCGGTGAGCGCCGAAAAAGTGTCCGACTTGGAAATGGAGCGAAAGAAGCGCGGGCGCAAGAAGAAGGACGAAGCACCGGGGCCTCTGCCGTTTGCCGATGACGATGACGACGAGCTGCCGATTTGAGGCGAGGCAGCGATATGATCCTGTTCAAGCGTGAGCATGTCCCGATGATTTTGTCCGGGCGAAAGACGCAGACGCGGCGAACCGGACGATGCCGCTGGAAGGTCGGGACCATCCGTCAGGCCAAAACTTCGTACCGCAAGGACAGCACATTTGCTCGCATTCGCATCCTTGCGATCCGGCAGGAACCGCTCGGCCAGATTTCCGAGGCGGACGCGAGGGCGGAAGGTTACAACAGCGTTGCCGAATATCAGGACGTGTTTCGGCGGATATATGGGTCTTGGGATCCGGATATGCCAGTGTGGGTGATCGATTTTGAACTCGTTCATTGATTCGACGCCCCGGCTGCTTGCCGGCCGGGGTTCATCCTCCCAAGTGAGGTGATTAGATGGAGGAGCAACTTTTACTCGGCAGCGACTTCCTCCCGGAGCTCGACCGTAAAGCCACGCAGAAGGCCGTAGAGGCCGCGCTGGAGCGGTACCGCTTATACAAGTATCTGACATTTGAGGAGCGCGAGGCGAGTGTCACGGCCAGCTATGAACTGCGTGAAGGTGGGCGCTCGAATAAGACTAGCGACCAAACGAGCGAGATCGCCACATACAACGTAGACGAGCAGGAGCGGCGTCGGCAGTATTGCGAGAGGATCGAGCGGGCGGTAAAGCGTCTGCCGCGCATGGAACGGTTCTTAATCGAGGAACGGTACATGTGCTCCGATGCGGAATACTTGACCGATTACAACGTGTATATGCAGAAGTTCCAGCCGCCGATTAGTGAAAACACTTACGCAAAAATCAGAAGGAGA
>ENA-UOWK01000968-UOWK01000968.1-bioreactor-metagenome-genome-assembly--contig:-NODE-968-length-11433-cov-6.367991_pt1 | contig 11433 bp, 9 predicted proteins | sample MGYA00238157_ERZ761612 | MGnify/ENA primary metagenome ERZ761612 (study PRJEB28901, sample SAMN06268035) | bioreactor metagenome | isolation source: Joint BioEnergy Institute, California, USA | place... | reverse complement strand
ACCGCCCTTTCACGGCGGTAACAGGGGTTCGAGTCCCCTAGGGGACGCCATTTTTCTTGCCGCATTTGCGGGACTCAGGGGCCACCTCTTCAGAGGTGGCCCCTTTTTGTTTTCGTCTTCTTTGTCTGGCGCTCGGCCTGCGTTTCCGCAGTGCGGACCAATGGTCGTACAGGCGGCTTGCAAATTAATATGATGATCGTAATATTGTTTGCATCATATAAAGGACAAGGTCATGAGTGGGCGCAAGCGTGAAACCCGTGAACGCATTATCGCCGCGGCTGGTCGTGTACTCGCCGAGCGCGGGCCGGGCGACCCGGCCGTGGCCGAAGTGATGGCGGCAGCCGGGCTGACGGTGGGCGGCTTCTATGCGCACTTCGTCAGCAAGGACGCATTGATGCTGGAGGCGTTCGAGCAGGTACTCCGGATCCGCCGGGAGCGTGTCGCCATGGTCGACTCGAGCTTGAGCGGCAGAGAGCGCAGGGTGTTGCTGGCGGCTTTCTATCTCTCGCGCAAGCATCGTGACGATGTGGAGGGGCGCTGTCCCTTGCCGAGCTCGCTGGCGGAAATCGCACGCTTGCCAGAGGGGTTCCGGCAGGCTCTGGCCGAACACGTTGAGTTGATGGTGGCGCAGATGAGTCAAGCACCAGAAGAGGCGGAGGCGGCGTTGGCCGACCTGGCGTTGATGGTAGGCGGTCTGGCGTTGGCGAGGGCATTGGGTCCGGGGATTTTGTCCGACCGGCTGTTGCGTGCTGCCAAGTCGGCAGTGATCTGATCAAGAGCGTGAGGAGAGGGTGATGAACCAGATGACGTGGGTACGCGGTGTCAATGCAACGCTGGGCAGGGTCGCTCCGCAATTGGTCGCCAGCCGTTTGCGCGAGCGCTTCATGACGCCGCGTAACCTGCCGCCACGTGAGTGGGAGCTGCCCCTGTTGACCAGTGCCGAGCGCATCACCTTGCGCTTCGGGCTGTCTGCCTTGCGCTGGGGCAGTGGGCCTACGGTCCTGCTGATGCACGGCTGGGAGGGCCGGCCGACGCAGTTCTCGGCGTTGATTCACGGGTTGGTAAAGGCGGGCTACGGCGTGGTTGCGCTGGATGCTCCGGCGCACGGGCGCTCGCCTGGTCGCGAGGCGAATGTCGTGCTGTTTGCGCGAGCACTGCTTGAGGCTGCCAGCGAGCTGCCGCCATTGCAGGCGGTAGTAGGTCACTCGATGGGCGGCGCCAGTGCGTTGCTGGCTACGCAGATGGGGTTGCGTACCGAGGCGCTGGTTTCCATATCGGCGCCGAGCCGGATTCTCACGATGCTGCGTGGTTTTGCCCATTTCATGGGTTTGCCGGTCGAGGCACGTGCGCATTTCGTTCGTCAGGTCGAGAGAACTGCAGGCATTCCCGCTGCGCATCTCGACGTACGGCGTTATCAGCTGGAGTTGCCTGGCTTGATCGTCCATGCGGAGGATGATCGGGTGGTGCCGGTGGATGAGGCCGAACTGATTCACGCTGCCTGGTTCGACAGCCAGTTGTTGCGCCTGCCGGCCGGCGGGCACCAGCGCCTGTTGGGTGATCCGCTGGTGGTAAAGGCGGTGCTCGATCTGTTGAAACAGGTGCCTCAGAGGTCGTTGAAGGCCCTGGCCTCGTAGCTGACCACACGGTTGCGCCCGTCTGACTTGGCGCGATACAGGGCTCGGTCCGCCAGTTCGAGCCAGTGCTCGCCGCAGCAGGGGTCGCTCGGTACGCCGGCGTGTAGGCCGATGCTCAGACTCAGTGGGATCGATTGTTGCTGATAGCTGCAAGGAGTTCTGGCGATGTCTTCGCGTAGCTGTTCGGCCAGGTCGAGTGCGCCAGTAAGGTCGGTGCTGTCGAGCAGGGCGACGAATTCCTCACCGCCGAAACGCGCCAGTAGATCGCTGCTGCGCAGGCGCTGCTGAATGCGCTGGGCTGCATGGCGCAGGCAGGCGTCGCCGGCCAGGTGGCCATGGCGATCATTGACCTGCTTGAAGTGATCCAGGTCCATCATCAGAATTGCCAGCGATTGTCGGCTACGCTCGGCCCGGGCGCAGGCGCGCGCCAATTCCTCGCTCAACGTCTGGCGATTGAACAGGCCGGTGAGGCCGTCGCGGCGATTCAGCTCGGCCAGGCGCAGGTTGGCGTTGGACAGTTGTTGCAAGGTATCGCGCAGGGTCGCGGTGCGCTCTTGTACGCGTTGTTCCAGACTTTCACTTATCTGTGTCTGCAGCTCCAGGTGCTTGGCTTGTTCGTTGCGCAGGCGGCGCTCCTGATCGATCAGCTTGGCTTGCGCCTGGCGTTCGGCTTGTTGTGCCTGGCGTATACGAGCGGCAAGGGCGATGGAAAACACTGTCATCTCGATCAGGCCGCCAACCTGCTGGGCATGCAGGGTCAGCAGAGAATAAGGCAGCAGTCCGGTGCCGGTAAGGATGCTGGCGAGGCTGGCGGTAATCAGCACGAACCAACCCAGGGCGAATAGGCGTGCGGCCGCGTAGCCGCTGCGCCAGCGCAGCAGGGTGATGATGAAGACCGCCACGGCGCAGGCGATCACCAGCACGAAGCTGCCAATCAGCGCGGGAGTATAAGGCCCGAACAACGCCATGCCGAGCACCAGCCAGGCACACACCTTGAGTGTCTGGGTGGTCCAGCGGTAAGGCTTCGCAGCTTCGTCCAGCTCCAGCACGCTATAGGTGAAGTGAATGCCGAAGAGCGTGGCCAGTGCCGAACTGAGCGGGAAGCTGAGTTGGTGCCAGGTCAGGGCGTTGGGCCACAGCCATTGCAGGGCGAAGCCGAGCTGGATGAATTGGTACAGGCTGAAACTGCCGACGAACAGGCTATACCAGAGGTAATTGCGGTCGCGCGTGATGCAGAAAATGCTCAGGTTGTAGATCAGCATCGCGATCAGAGCGCCGAAGAACAGACCCTGGAGCAACAGGCTGCTCTGCTCCTGATGGTCGAAGGCCTCGTGTGTCATCAGGCTGGCGCTGAGGTTGGCCGAGCCTGCAGTCTGCATGCGCAGCCAGATGCGCCGCTGCTCGCCCGCCTCTACGTGCAAGGGGAGCGCAAGTTGGCGATGCTCGACCCAGCGCCAACTGAAGGGGCGCTGGTCGCCGGCGCGGTAGACTCGCTCTCCGTCCAGACCGTAAGCGTCGAGGTAATCCAGCAATGGATTGCCGACCAGCAGCACCCAGCCAAGCGAGCGACTGTGCGGGTTGTGCACGTCCAGGCGCAGCCAGTAGGCGCTGCCGCTGTAACCGAAGCTGGCGTCTCGTCTATCGACTGCTTGCCAGGCCGAGTCGGGTAGGGCGCGGATATCCGAGAAGCTGGCCTCGCCGCTCGGGTCTTCCCAGAAAGACAGGTAGGGGCCGGGCAGTATCTGCGTCTGGCCGATTGGCAGCGGCAGGCTGTCAGCCCAAGACAGTGCAGGCAGCAGCAGAAGCATCAATAGGCGCAGAATGGCTGTCAATTGCTCGGTCTCGGGCGCTCTGGCGAGTGCCGCATTATGGCGCGCCACCATCAGGTGATGAAAGCTCGGCACTGCATGTGCTGGCGCTGCGGCGTATCATGCAGCACCTGATTGGCGGTCGCTGGGATACTGGCGGCCACTGTTTAGCTGGATCACCCGCCAGCCGCGACTCTGCGTGCCGGCTGCAACCTGGAGGTACCGCAATGAACTGGGAGCTGCCCAGCCCCTTCGTCATCGATATCGAAGTGACGGCGGAGGACATCGACGGTCTCGGCCATGCCAACAACGCCGTATACGTGAGTTGGCTGGAGCGTTGCGCCTGGCGGCATTCGCAGTTCCTGGGGCTGGATCTGGTCGAGTACCGCCGTCTGGACCGCGCCATGGCCGTGGTGCGTCACGAGATCGATTATCTGGCCAGCGCCTATGAAGGGCAGCATTTGCAGATGGGCACCTGGATCGTCGAGTCCGATCAGCGCCTGAAGATGGATCGCCGCTTCCAGCTGATACGTCCCGAGGATGGGGTGACGCTGCTCAGGGCCAAGACCACCTTCGTCTGCATCGAGCTGTCCAGTGGGCGCCCCAAGCGCATGCCGGCGGAGTTCGTCGAAGGTTACGGCAAGGCGTTGACGCCGCCTTATCCGCTGGAGCTGTAACGCCGTTCAGTCGATTACCGGGGCGAGAAATACCTGCTCGGGCTCGACCACCACGGCGAATTGTCGGGTTTCGCCGGGCCGTAACAGTACCGATTGCGCGACCTCCGGCCCGCGGCCGCCGCAATAGCCGTCCGGCGAAAGGGCCACGGCGATGCTCAGCTCGCCGCTGGGCAGGTCCAGGCTGGTTTGCTCGCCCGGGCCAAGTCTTGCCACTACCTGCTGGTTGACGTAAAGCTCAACGTCACAGGCGTTCGGTGCGTTGTTGTCACGGCTGAAGATCAAGCGAGCCGGGGCGTCGGCTACCGGATCTGGCGGCATCTGCTCGATGGCTGTGGGGCGCGTGTCATTGGCCTGTACGCCCAGGCAGTAGATACCCAGAACGATCAGCGCGAGATAACGCATGGCGAGCCTCCTGTTTGGTGGTCGGCCAGTGTGGCCTATCTTGCGCGTCGCGCGCGACCCTGCCGCGACCGTGTCCGCGTGTCGCCGGCGCCTGTTTGAATGCCGATACGGATACTTCCGTGTACTGTCTTCTGCTTCGCCTGACCTTCGCTCGACGGCACTCCGTGCAGAACCTAAACTGTGCGCCCCTTTTTTCCGGACTACCCCATGCAAATCGCCCTGGCGCCCATGGAGGGGCTGGTCGACGAGATCCTGCGCGACGTCCTGACCCGTATCGGTGGCATCGACTGGTGCGTGACCGAGTTCATTCGCGTGAGTGAGCGACTGTTGCCGGCTGCCACCTATCACAAGCTGGCCCCCGAGCTGTTCAATGGCTCACGAACCCAGGCCGGTACGCCAATGCGTGTGCAGTTTCTCGGCTCCGATCCACAGTGCCTGGCCGACAACGCTGCCTTTGCCTGCACCCTTGGTGCGCCCGTGATCGATCTCAACTTCGGTTGCCCGGCCAAGACGGTGAACAAGTCGCGTGGTGGTGCGGTGCTGCTCAAGGAGCCGGAGTTGCTGCATGCCATCGTCCGTGAAGTGCGGCGCACTGTGCCAGCCGATATCCCGGTGACGGCGAAGATGCGCCTGGGGTTCGAGGGCAAGGAGGGCGCGCTGGACTGCGCACGGGCGCTGGCCGAAGGTGGTGCGAGCCAGATCGTCGTGCATGCGCGCACCAAGGTCGAGGGGTACAAGCCGCCGGCGCACTGGGAGTGGGTCGCACGGGTGCAAGAGGTCGTCGGCGTGCCGGTGTTCGCCAATGGCGAGGTGTGGACGCTGGACGATTGGCACCGCTGCCGCGAGATCAGTGGCGTGGATGACATCATGTTGGGCCGCGGTCTGGTATCGCGCCCTGGCCTGGCGCGGCAGATCGCGGCGGTAAGAGCTGGAGAGGCGCCCGCGGAAATGAGCTGGGCCGAACTGCAGCCGCTGCTGCTCGACTTCTGGCAGCAGGCGCGCCGCAAGCTGGCGCCGCGCTACGCGCCCGGCCGCCTTAAGCAGTGGCTGGCGATGCTTACGCGTACCTATCCGGAGGCCGTCGCGCTGTTTGCCGAGGTGCGCCGCGAGCAGGATTGCGAGCGTATCGACCGGCTGCTGATGATGCCCTCCAGTTAAAACCTCGTGGCCTGGATGAAATCCAGGCGGCGGGCGCATTTCCTTGCTGAACTTTGCTGCGCATTGCGCACGCTGCGGTAGGGGCGCTGCGTGGCTGGTGGGCACATGCTTCTATGTCGGCTGTAAACGAATTTTTCAGACTCTTGAAAAATATTCTGGCGACCCTAGATACGTGACTGCGGGATGCCGAAGTCGGGTTCCGCGATATGAACCTTGCTGAAATTTTCAGGAGAATACTCATGAGTAACGTACTGTCTCTGGCCCCTCTGTTTCGCCAGTCCGTCGGTTTCGACCGTTTCAACGATCTTTTCGAATCTGCTCTGCGCAGCAATGACGCCGGCAGTTCCTACCCGCCCTATAACGTCGAGAAGCATGGCGAAGACCACTACCGCATCGTGGTCGCGGCTGCCGGCTTCGAGGAAGACGACCTGGAGTTGCAGGTCGAGCGGGGCGTGCTGACCGTGGTCGGCAACAAGCGCGATCGTAGCGCCGAGAGCATCAGCTACCTGCATCAGGGCATTGCCCAGCGCGCGTTCAAGCTGTCCTTCCGCCTGGCCGACCATATCGAGGTCAAGGGTGCCAACCTGGTAAATGGTCTGCTCCATGTCGATCTGGAGCGCATCGTGCCGGAAGAGGCCAAGGCCAAGCGCATCCCCATCGGCAGTCAGCGTCCTGCGCTGGAAAACTGAGTCGATGCAGATGAAAAAGGCGCCGCGGGGCGCCTTTTTCGTTGGGCTGGGTTTCAGCCGTTCTGCATGCTCAGTAGGTCGTGGAAGGCTTCCTGCGGCAGCGGTTTGCTGAACAGATAACCCTGGTAGAGATGACAGCCCTGCGACTGCAGGAACTCCAGCTGGTCCTGCTGCTCGACGCCCTCGGCGATCAGCGCCAGGCCCAGGCTACGCGCCATGGCAACGATGGCGCGGATGATCTCGGCGTCGTTGGGGTCGTTGGTCGCGTCACGCACGAACGACTGGTCGATCTTCAGCATGTCCACCGGCAGGCGCTTGAGATAAGTCAGTGAGCTGTAGCCTGTGCCGAAGTCATCCATGGCAAAACTGACGCCATGCTTCTTCAGGCGCAGCATCTTGCCCACGGTGTCGTCGATGTTCTGAATGACGATGCCCTCGGTGATTTCCAGCTTGAGCATGGCGTTGGGCAACTGGCTGTCGCGCAGGCAACTGGCTACGCGCTCGACGAAGTCGTGCTGGCGGAACTGGCGGGGGCTGATGTTGACGCAGAGGCTGAAGCGCTCGCTATCGACCAGGCCGCCAGTCAGTAACTGCGAGCAGAAGTGGCAGGCTTCGGCCAGCACCCAGCCACCGACTTCGACGATCAATCCGCTTTCTTCCAGTACCTGGATGAAGTGCGCCGGCGATTGCGGCCCCAATTGCGGATGTTGCCAGCGCAGCAGGGCTTCGGCGCCGACTACCTTACCGTCACGGGCGTCGACCTGGGGTTGGAAGTGCAGTTCGAATTCGCCGCGAGCCAGCGCCAGGCGCAGATCATTCTCCAGGCGCAGGCGAGCACTGGCAGCATCCTGCATGGTGGTACGAAACAGCTGGATGGCATTGCGGCCAGAGTCCTTGGCGCGGTACAGGGCGATATCGGCGCGTTTGAGCAAGTCCGCCGGGGTATTGCCGTGGTCGGGAATCAGCGCGACGCCAATGCTCGGCGTGACCTGCAGGCGGTGGCCGTCCAGCAGCATCGGCTCTGCGAGCAACTGGCGTAGCTTGTCGGCGACCTGGCGGACGTGGCGGGTGACCTCCGAGCGTTTGCCCTCCAAACCCGAAAGCAGGACCACGAATTCGTCGCCGCCCAGGCGCGCCACGGTATCCTCCAGACGCACGCTGGCCTCCAGACGGGCGGTGACCAGACGCAGCACGGAGTCACCGACGGGGTGGCCGAGCGAGTCGTTGATGTGCTTGAAGTGGTCGAGATCGAGGAACAGCAGGGCGCCGCGCAGGTCATGCCGCTTGAGCAGTGAAATCTGCTGAGTCAGGCGATCCATCAGCAGGGCGCGATTGGGCAGGTTGGTCAGTGCATCGTGGTAGGCCAGGTGCTGAACCTGCGCCTGGGCCTGCTTGAGTTCGCTGATGTCGCGCGCGGTCAGCAGCAGGCAGGGTACGCCATCGAGCTCGATGGGCTGCACGGAGACATCCACCAGGCGTACCTCGCCGCTGCGATGCTTGCCGTGCATTTCCAGATGCAGCACCTGGCCATTGTGAGCCAGTTGCTCGAGCAACTGCTGGCGCTCATCGGGGAAGGCCCAGATGTCCATCTCGAATGCCGTACGTCCGACCACCTCGTCCGGCGAATAGCCGGTGAGGCGGGTGAAACCCTCGTTGACCTCGATGTAGCGGGCACTGTCGCGCTCGGTGATGGTGATGGCGTCGGGGCTGGAATGAAACGCCTTGGCGAACTTCTCCTCCGAGGCCCTGACGCGCTGCTCGCGCATTAGCCGCTCGCTGATGTCGACCAGCGTGCCGACCATACGCAGCGGCTGGCCGGCCTCATCGAGTTGCAGCTTGGCGGTGCTTTCGAGATAGCGCAGGCCGCCATTTTCCAGGTGCACGCGGTAGGTGACCTGATAGTGACTGCGGCGCTCCTGCACCAGGCGTTGATAGCTCTGGCGCAGGTTGTGTCGATCCTCCATCGGTACTTTGCGGAAGAAATCGAGGAAGGCGCCTTCGAAGGTTGCTGCATCCAGCCCCTGGAGTTGTGATGCCCGCGCACTGGCGATCAGCCGGCTGCTGGGTATATGCCAGTCCCAGGTGCCGAGATCGGCGGATTCCAAGGCCAGGCGCAGGCGTTGCTTGCTTTCGTTGAGGGCCTGTTCCTGGGCGCGCTGTTCGGTGATGTTGCGCACGGTGAGGACCAGGCAGGTGGTGCCATTGAGTTCGATTTCGCCGCCGAACAGCAGATTGCTGGTGACACTGCCATCGCGACTGAACAGGCGTACCTCGAGGTTATCCAGGCGCCCGGTCCGTGCAGCTTCGAGCATGCGCTGACGATCCCTTGGGTCAGCCCATATTCCCAGCTCAAGGGAGGTGTGGCCCACTGCTTCCATGCTGCTCCAGCCGAACTGCCGCTCGAAGCTCGGGTTGACCTCGATGAAGCGACCCGTTTCCCGGTCGGTGATGGCCACCGCGTCAGGAGTATGCATGAAGGCCTTGGCGAACTTTTCCTCGCTGGCGCGCAGCGCGTTTTCTGCACGCTTGCGCTCGCTGGTGTCGAGAAAGGTGCAGAGCATCAGGCGGTCGCCCTGCAGTTCGATGTACTGGCTCGACAGCACGCCGTCGAGAATGTCGCCGGCGCGGGTGCGCAGCTGCACTTCCTGAATCACCGGCTCACGGCTCAGTGGTGCCTGCTGGCGCAACTGATCGCGCTGGCTGGCGTGTACCCACAGATTCAGCTCATGGGTCGGGCGGCCAAGAATGTCGCTGGCGTTCCAGCCGAAGGCGTGGGTGAAGTGCTGGTTGACCTCGACGATCTCGCTGTTGTCGTAGCGCACCAGCATCATGATGTCGGGGCTCAGGCGGAACAGGCTGGCGAAGCGTTCTTCCGAAGCGCGCAGGGCCTCGGCACGCTCCTGCTGGGCGCTGATATCGCGGATCACGCCAAACATCCGTGGCCGGCCGTCGGCCTCGCGTTGCAGACTGCCGGTGATCTCCAGCCAGTGCAGGCTGCCGTCCGGCCAGCGAATGCGGTGGCGCAGGGCGTTGGAAATCTGTTCGCCCTTGAGGATCGCCTCGAATGTCGCCAGGACTTCGGCGCGCTCCTCCTCGGGGATCAGTTCGATGTAATGCAGTTCTCGCGTCACCGGGCGATTGGGGTCGAGGCCGAACAACGCCTGTGCGCCGCGCGACCAGTTGACCTGGCCGCTGCGAATGTCCCAGTACCAGGTGCCGAGGTGCGCACCATTCAGGGCAGCCAGCAAGCGCGGTGCGTCTTGCCAGGTTTGCTCGAATTCGGCGGGATCCATCGCCGGGATATGTGGCAGTGGCGGGGTCTGGTCAGTCGATCTGGCCATGGCCGAACCGTTCTCCGGAATGCGCGATGCGCGGGGCGGGCATTAATGGCATCTAGACACTTTTTTTATCGTTATGTCGCCACGTTAGTCTGATGCCGGTGGCCTATGCAAGGTCGTCCCGCTGGCTGTCGAGCAGATCCATGAATGCCCGTGCCGCATTGGACAGCGTGCGTTCGGTATGCAGGATGTAGCCCAGCTGGCGGGTCAGCTGAATGCCGGGTATCGGCAGGCGTGCGACCTGCTCGTCGAGCATGGTGCGTGGCAGCACGCTCCAGGCCAGACCGATGGAAACCATCATCTTGATGGTTTCCAGGTAGTTGGTGCTCATGGCGATGTTCGGTGTCAGGCCCTGAGCCTCGAACAGGCGCTGCACGATGTGATGGGTAAAGGTGTTGCCTCCGGGGAAGACCGCGGGGTGTTGCGCCACGTCGGCCAGGCTGATCACCTGGCTGCGCGCCAACGGATGTTCCGGCGCGGCGACGAAGTCCAGCGGGTCATCCCAGACCGCCACGGCACGAATCGGCTCGCGTGTCTCCGGGGCGAGGGTAATCACCGCCAGCTCGGCACGGCCATGCAGGACTTCTTCATAGGCCACTTCCGAGTCGAGAAACTGGATATCCAGTGCCACCTGTGGGTGGGCGCGGGTGAATGCGCGCAACAGGGCAGGGAGGCGATGCAGGCCGATGTGGTGGCTGGTGGCCAGGGTCAGACGGCCGCTGACTTCACCGGACAGGTTGGTCAGCGCGCGGCGCGTGTCGTCCAGCACGTTGAGAATCTGGTAGGCGCGTGGCAGCAGGGCGCGGCCGGCCTGGGTCAGACCGATCTCGCGACCGAGGCGATCGAACAGGCGCACGCCCAGTTGCTGTTCCAGGCCGGCGATGCGCTTGCTCACGGCGGGCTGAGTGAGGTGCAGGCGCTCGCCGGCTTCGGAAAAGCTGCCGGTTTCGGCGATGGCGATAAAGGCATTGAGGTTGGCCAGATCCATGGAGCGCTCCGGGTATGGAAGATACATTGAGCATACATTCCAATGCGGAATCCTTTGAATAAAAAATATGAATTTGAGTTATTTCGTGCCCGGCAATAGCATTCTCCCTATAAGCCAAAGGGCCTTTTCGCCCGGGCATAGAAAGGTGCACTTCTGACGCCGGGCGGTGATCACGCAGGCAGTTCATGGATGTGCTCAAAAGGCGCTGATGAGGTAAGGCTGATGACTGGCAAGACGCTCTACGACAAGCTCTGGGAAATGCACGAAGTGAAACGTCGCGACGACGGTTCCTCGTTGATCTACATCGATCGCCACATCCTCCATGAGGTGACCTCGCCGCAGGCATTCGAAGGTCTGCGTCTGGCCGGGCGTAAGCCGTGGCGCATCGACGCCAATATCGCCACGCCGGATCACAACGTGCCGACCACCAAAGCCGAGCGTCAGGGTGGCCTCGAAGCCATCGCCGACGAAGTTTCGCGCATCCAAGTGCAGACCCTCGACGAGAACTGCGATGACTTCGGCATCCTCGAATTCAAGATGAACGATGTGCGTCAGGGCATCGTTCACGTGGTCGGCCCGGAGCAGGGCGCCACCTTGCCGGGCATGACCGTGGTCTGCGGCGATTCGCACACTTCCACCCATGGCGCCTTCGGCGCGCTGGCCCACGGCATCGGCACCTCGGAAGTCGAGCACGTGCTCGCCACCCAGTGCCTGGTCGCCAAGAAGATGAAGAACATGC
>ENA-UOWK01000967-UOWK01000967.1-bioreactor-metagenome-genome-assembly--contig:-NODE-967-length-11434-cov-7.079620_pt1 | contig 11434 bp, 10 predicted proteins | sample MGYA00238157_ERZ761612 | MGnify/ENA primary metagenome ERZ761612 (study PRJEB28901, sample SAMN06268035) | bioreactor metagenome | isolation source: Joint BioEnergy Institute, California, USA | place... | reverse complement strand
GTTTGGCAAGATAACCACCACTACGACATGGTTAAGTTCCAAGAAGAAATGAAGTACGATGGTAAGTCAGCTGGTGTTAAGATCGCTGATATTGATATCGTGAAGTTTGCTGAAGCGGCTGGTGCCAAGGGATTGCGCGTTGATACGCCAGACCAATTGGACGCCGTCTTGGACGAAGCATTTGCGACTGAAGGTCCAGTTGTTGTTGAAGTACCAGTGGATTACTCACACAACTTCGAATTGATGTCACAATTGATTGAATCAGAAATCTAATGATGAGGGGGTGTCCGGTCATGGACGCCCCTTTTTTGTAAAAAAATAGGAGGAATCGAATAATGGCAACGGTTTATCAACATAGTACGTTAGCTGCATTGATGGCAGGATTGTTGGGCGGTACGATAACTGTCGGCGAACTGAAGGAACATGGTGATACAGGTATCGGTACGTTACACGGTGTCGATGGGGAAGTCATCATTTTGAATGGTGAGGTTTACCAAGCTGAGTCATCAGGGAAAGTTAATCATATTACGGACATGTCGACCTTGGTGCCTTTTGCGACTGTGCACCAGGCTCATGGGCCTGAGTCAAAGGCGATTACCTTGAAAGATGTTACGTTGAGTAATGTTGACGTCATTAATGAATACAACTTGTACAATAATTTTTCAGGAATCGGCCTGCATGGTGAGTTTTCACACATCAAGGTGCGTATTGCACCCAAGGCATCTGAACCGTTTCCATCATTGCTTGAGATTACCAAGCAACAACCAGTTTTCGAACGTGAAAATGTTTCTGGTACGCTGGTTGGCTATTACTCACCTGAGTTATACCATGGTGTGGTAGCTGCTGGTTGGCACGTTCACTTTATTAGTGATGATCGTCAATTTGCGGGCCACGTCTTGGAATTCCAGGCACCTGAATTAACGGGGTCACTGGTGGCATTCTCTGACTATCAGTTGCATTTGCCAATTGAAAATACCGCTTTCCGTGAACACCATCTCGATATGAACGGGCTTCGCGAAGGTGTTACTGCGGCTGAAGGTAACACAAACGATTAAGAAGATTATGGCAGACACAATTGTCTGCCATTTTTTTGGTAAAGGCGGTACAATGACTGAGTAAGAAAAGTAGAGGTAAAGAAAGATGAGCGAATTTATGCAAGCAGTTGTGACCACTTCAAATGAGGCACAACCACTCGAGGTAATGACGATTCCTGCGTCAGTTGTTTCAGATGAAGATGTGCTTGTTCGTGTGAAAGCTGTGGCGGTTAATCCGGTTGATGGTAAGCAACGTCAAGCGGCAGTCGCAAATAAGTCGTCCCATGTTTTAGGTTTTGATGCGACTGGTGAAGTCGTTGCAGTCGGAGCTAAGGTGACGGATTTCAAGTTAGGCGATACTGTATTTTACGCTGGTCAGTTGGGCCGTTTAGGTGCGAATGCAGAGTTGCAAGCGGTCAACGCAGCACTGGTTGCTAAAGCGCCGACAACGTTATCGCACGCTGAAGCAGCTGCGCTACCCCTGACTTTTTTGACGGCATATGAGTTACTAGTCGATAAGTTCGGCCTGACGGTTGCTGAAAATAGTGCAAAGGGTCAAACGATTCTCATTATTAATGGTGCTGGTGGCGTTGGGTCAATCATGATCCAATTAGCAAAGTGGATGGGGATGACGGTCGTTGCGACGGCTTCACGTCAAGAAACAAGCGACTGGGTAACCAAGTTGGGTGCCGATCATGTGGTTAACCACCGACGTGATTATGTGGCGGATATGCACAGCTTGGGCTTTGATTTAGTACCGTACATTGCAATTTTGCATGCCCCGGAAGCCCATTTTGAACAAGCAGCAGCTTTGGTTGGACCGTTTGGCCACATTGGAGCCATTGTGGAGTCAGTGGAACCTTTGCCGGTTGGGTTAATCAAAAATAAGGCAGCATCTCTTGATTGGGAATTTATGTTTGCCAAGGCTAATTATGGGGTCAACATGGCGACACAGGGTCGTGCCCTAGCATTGGCAGCGACGTTAGCAGATCAAGGTGTTTTACGGACAACTTTGACGGAGACGATGACTGGCATGACGGCTGAAACAATTCTGGCAGCACAAGAAAAAGTGGCCGCCGGCAAAGTTAACGGCAAACTCGCGATTGAATTTTAAATAAAATTTAAAAAACGACCGATTCTTTGTGACATTGGTCGTTTTTTTGATTCAGCTGACAAAAAACAGATAATTTGACAACGTGTCACACCTGATTGTTATGCCCAGGCTGACTTGGCGTCGTGATTGTGGGATTGTGTCACACCATTCAAATTTTGAAAACACTTGTGAAAAACATTTTGTGACCGTGAAATTTGCGCGAAAATTATGGCAATATTTACGCAAAATATGGCTTTGTAATACTAATGCAAACTTCGTCATTGTAAACCAATGAATTGTGCCTTGAAGTGCAAATTATTTCGCGTAGAATAAATAACGTACAAATAATAAAGATAATAAAGAAAAGATTAAGAATTGGTTGGTTCTTACGTTTAATAAATCTATATTTGATAGGGGAATATCATAAACATGAATGTATCTGTTAAAAATACGTTATTGGCAGCTGCGGGAACTGTTGCTGCGTTGACTGGATCATCTGTTGTTGCATCAGCAGATTCTGTAACTGTTAAAGCCGGCGATACGTTGTACGCGATTGCAACAGCGCACAATACAACGGTAAATGCCTTGGCTTCAGCAAACGGATTGTCAAACATCAACATGATTTTTGTTGGACAACAATTGCAATTGCCTGGGACATCAGCTAACAACGCTGCACCAGCAGCAACAAACAACAACGCATCAGCAAACACAACGACGTCTGCTGGGGCTTCAAACGCAACGTACACGGTTAAGGCCGGTGATTCTTTGTGGGGCATTGCAAACAGCAATGGCATGACTTTGTCAGAATTGTTGTCATTGAATGGGTTGCAAGCAAATTCATACATCTTCCCAGGTGACTCATTGAAGATTTCGGGTGCCGGTGCTGCGACTGCAACACCATCAGCGCCAGCTACAGATAATAGCCAATCTTCTGCTAACACTAACAACAACTGGGGCACTGTTGATAACGGCTACACAAATTCAAACAACACGGTGTCATCAACAAACACGTACCCATACGGACAATGCACGTGGTACGTTAAGGGTGATTTGAACTGGGTTGGTAACTACTGGGGTAACGCAGTAGACTGGGCTTCAACGGCGGTTGCAGCTGGTCACACTGTTAACTCAGTACCAACGGTTGGCTCAATTGCCTACTTTGCAGCTGGTGTTCAAGGTGCTTCATCATACGGACACGTTGCGGTCGTTGATTCAGTTAACGCTGATGGTACAGTGACGATTTCAGAAGCAAACTATGCAGGAATGTTGTATCACGAGCGTACAATTCCAACGTCAGGTTTGTTGTTCATTCACCAATAAGAGAGATTTAATGAGAGCTCGCAAGTGTGGGCTCTTTTTTGTATAACGAGGAGAAAAGTGATGCCGTTCGAACTAACGCCTGGCCGGGTAATTCATACTGATGATGTTGGTCAGATTGACGCAGAAATGCGATTTGATGTCCCGAAAGGTGAGGCCCCTTTTGCCATTACCTTTGCCGAATTTAAAAATAAAATGGCGGGGGCCCGTGTGCAACGCGTGATGATGCAAATGATCATGGCGAGTTTACGCGAAAACATTGGGCAAACATTGCGCAGTGTACTTGGTCGGCCGTATCAATTGCAAGGCAATACACCTGCAGAAGGGTTTGATGCCGGCGGATTGATTCAATATGTCTATAATCACGTATTTGGCGTCAGTTTTCCGCAAAATATTGCCAAGCAGTTCACCTTGGTTCAGCAAGTGACCTTAGCGGAAACGATGCCGGGGGATATCTTAGTTTGGGGCAGTCTAGCGGTACCAACGGCGGCTGGTGTGTACTTAGGCGGTGGGAAATATATCACGGTTGATATACTAAATGACGTTGTGCAAATCAAAGCGGTGACCCAGTCGTGGTTGCCTGATGTTATTGGCTCCTTACGTTAATTTTAGGTACGGTCGGGTATAATGATTATGAGGGGGTGACAATATGGAATTTACATTTGAACCAGGACGCCTATATCATGAAACAGACGGCCAAGTCGACGCAGAAATCCTATTTCCAGCGATCAACGATGGGCAAACGTGGTCGATTGACTACACCTTTGTGGATCCGGCATTGCGAGGCCAAGGGATTGCGGGGCAGTTGTTAGCTGAAGTTGTTCGGCGAGCCCAAGTTGACCAAGTCACACTACGACCGGTTTGTTCATATGCTAGAATGGCGTTCTTTAGGAATCCGGAATATCAGGCTTTGCAGGCCAAAAGTTAAGAGTTAGTTGAAGCATTCCGAAAATAACCGGTGTGCTTTTTAATTTGGGGCGTTTTTCGATATACTTAAAACATAACTAACTTTGGGGGATAATTATGAAACGTGGATTTGCAGTTGTTTCAAAATACGCAACGGCGGGGCTTAATCTTCCCCAACGCGCAACGAAAATGGCGGCTGGATACGACTTTGAGGTCGCTGAGGACTTTACGCTACCATCAATTTGGAAGCTCCCATTTATTAAGATTTTGGCGTCACTATATATGAAGCGACAATTGACAGATCACGATTATGAAGAGGCGACAGCAACATTGAAGCCTCTCTTAGTACCGACTGGTATTAAAGCTTACATGGGTGAAAATGAATATTTAATGATTGCCAATCGGTCATCCAATCCGTTGAAGCGTGGGATGATTTTGCCAAATGGGGTCGGCATTATTGATGCGGACTACGTGGATAACGATAAGAATGAGGGTGAAATCTTTATTCAGATGGTTAATTGGGGCATCCAAGATATGCATCTAAAAAAGGGTGAACGCATCGGCCAAGGCATTTTTATGCCGTTTTTGGTAACGGATGATGATGCAACACAAGAGAAGAATGATCGTACGGGGGGCTTTGGTAGTTCCGGCGTACATTAAGAGAGGTAGGAGAAATGGCAAAAACAAAAACCCAGTTTGTATGTTCTAACTGTGGGTATGTTTCACAACGTTACATGGGACGTTGCTCTAACTGTGGTGCCTGGGGAACGTTCGTTGAAGAAGTTATTCAACCAGAAAAGGCGGACCGAAAGTCACGCGTTAACCTGGCTGGACAAATTGCGAAGGTTGAGCGATTAGGCCAAGTTAGCATCGAGGAGACGCCACGTGTCGATACGCAAATTGATGAATTTAACCGGGTACTTGGTGGCGGAATCGTACCTGGGTCAATGGTTTTGATCGGTGGTGACCCAGGGATTGGAAAGTCAACGTTGCTACTTCAGGTATCAAGTCAGTTGGCAAATTCAGGCGGAACGATTTTGTACGTCGCTGGAGAAGAAAGTGCTTCACAGATTAAGTTGCGAGCAGAACGCTTGGGAGTTCGTGGCGATGCGGATTTCTTCTTGTACCCAGAAACGGACATGAGCCAAATTCGTAAGGCAATCGATGAAACAAAGCCGGATTATGTCATTATCGACTCAATCCAAACCATGCAACAACCAGATGTTTCATCGGCGGTTGGATCAGTTGCACAAATTCGTGAGACGACCGCCGAATTGCTCCAAATCGCGAAGACGAACGGGATTACAATTTTTATTGTTGGTCACGTAACCAAGGATGGTGCCATCGCTGGACCAAAGATTTTGGAACACATGGTGGATACGGTACTTTACTTTGAGGGTGATAATCAGCGTAGTTTCCGGTTGCTACGAGCTGTTAAGAATCGATTCGGTTCAACAAATGAGTTAGGGGTCTTTGAAATGAACGAGGGTGGTTTGGCAGAAGTGACGAACCCATCTGGTTTATTCTTGGAAGACCGGCTCTCAGACGCCAGTGGTTCGGCAGTGGTCGTTGCGATGGAAGGCTCTCGACCAATTTTGGTTGAAGTCCAGGCGTTGGTGACACCAACCGTCTTTGGTAATGCCCAACGCACAGCAGCCGGCATTGATCGCAATCGTATTTCACTGTTGATGGCTGTCTTAGAAAAGCGTGCAAACTTGTTGTTGCAGAACCAGGATGCCTATGTGCGTGCTGCAGGTGGTGTAAAGCTAGACGAACCAGCAATCGACTTGGCCGTTGCCGTTGCAATTGCTTCGAGTTACCGGGATAAGGGAACACGGGCAACTGACGCGTTTGTCGGTGAAATTGGGTTGACTGGTGAAATCCGGCGGGTGCCAAATGTGGTTGATCGCATTCTTGAAGCAAAAAAACTTGGTTTCAAACGAGTATTTGTGCCACAGCATTCAGTTGATACAATGAAAGATATACCGGGCATTCAAATTATCGGTGTGGCCACATTGGCAGATGCTTTACGGTTGGCATTAGATTAATTTAAAGGGGAAACTATGCGTAGGCGAATAATTCAGGTAGCTTTTTTGGTTGCTGGAGGTGCGCTCGCGATAACAGTATTGCCAATCATTTGGCGCATTTTGGGTGAACATAATCAGATTTGGTTAAATAACCCAATTGTGAACTTTATTATTGGTGGCATATTGTTTTATATCTTGAGCATACCTTTATGGCGACCAATCGATCAGGGGATTAAGCGAATTGAAACGTATTTGAACCAGCAGTCACCACTCTTGTTGCTGATTGGTTCATTATCAACTTTGATTGGCTTGGTGATTGCGGTGGTTGTCACCGTACCGTTGCAGCGGGCGAATAATTTCTTTTTAAGTGCAGTTATTCCAGTTATCGTCATGGTGCTGTTGGGGTATTTGGGCTTCCGTTTGGGGACAACGCGGATCGATGAGTGGCGGAATTTAATCCCTAACTTAAATAACGTCACGAAGCGGGTACGGCCACGTCGTTCAGCTAATCAAAGTGACGTGCTAACGGATGAGGAAACAAACTATCACCACTATAAAATTTTAGATACGAATATCTTGATTGACGGTCGAATTGCAGATTTAGTGAAGACTGGCTTTATCGAAGGGACACTGTTGGTGCCCAACTTCGTTCTGTATGAGTTGCAATACATTGCTGATGCGGGTGAGTCATTGAAGCGTGTCCGCGGTCGTCGTGGTCTTGATATCTTGAATGAGTTGCGTGAAACGGACGCTATTCCACTTGAAATGTGGGAGGGCGACTATGAAGAAATTAAAGAAGTGGACGAAAAACTAATTCAATTAGCCAAGGACGTTAACGGTATTTTGGTAACGAACGATTACAACTTGAATAAGGTGACAAAGTTCCAAAACGTTGAGGTTCTGAACATCAATGAATTAGCTGGCGCATTGCGTCCACGGGTTGCGGTTGGTGATCGTTTCAAGGTGACCTTGGTCAAAAATGGTACTGAACGCAAGCAAGCGGTTGGTTATCTTGATGACGGCACGATGGTTGTGGCTGAAGAAGGTCGTGACCATTTGCAAGAGACCGTGACGGTTGAAGTGACGTCGGCATTACAAACAGATGCTGGCCGTATGATTTTTGGTGTGGTTGTCGATTAAGGACTTAACATTGAAAGTCGTTAAAAACCGCGGTATATTAGTAAGCGGTATTATAAACAGAAAAAAGGAGTAGACTAGCATGGCTGAGACTACTGAAAAGAAGATTCGTGTACGTTACGCCCCATCTCCAACTGGGCACCTACACATTGGAAACGCTCGTACGGCATTGTTTAACTGGTTGTTCGCGCGTCACTATAAGGGTGAATTTGTGATCCGTATTGAAGACACTGACCAAGCGCGTAACATCGCTGATGGTGAGAAGTCACAATTGGACAACTTGGCATGGTTGGGCTTGGACTGGGATGAATCACCAGCCAACCCAGGTGAGTACGGTCCATACCGTCAATCAGAACGTATGGATATTTACAAGCCATTGATTCAAGAGTTGTTGGACCGCGGTTTGGCGTACAAGTCATACAAGACGTCTGAAGAATTGGAAGCTGAGCGTGAGGCACAAATTGCTGCAAAGCAAGCCCCACACTACGTTTACGAATATGCTGGCATGTCAGATGACGAAATTGCAGCCGCACAAGCTGAAGCTGAAGCAAAGGGCTTGCAACCAGTTGTTCGTTTCCGTGTTCCAGAAGACAAGCCATATGCTTGGGATGATATCGTAAAGGGTCATGTTGAAATCAACTCAAACACTATCGGTGGTGACTGGGTTATTCAAAAGGCTGATGGTATGCCAACGTACAACTTTGCCGTTGTTGTGGACGACCACATGATGGAAATCTCTCACGTATTGCGTGGGGATGACCACGTGTCAAACACGCCAAAGCAATTGATGATTTACGAAGCCTTCGGTTGGGAAGCGCCAATCTTTGGTCACATGACGTTGATCATCAACGCTGAGACAGGTAAGAAGTTGTCAAAGCGTGACGAGTCAATCTTGCAATTCATCGAGCAATATCGTGAATTGGGTTACTTGCCTGAAGCAATGTTGAACTTCATTGTTTTGTTGGGATGGTCACCAGTGGGTGAAAAGGAAATCTTCAACAAGAACCAATTGGTTAAGATGTTTGATGAAGCCCGCTTGTCAAAGTCACCAGCTAAGTTTGATAACAAGAAGCTTGAATGGGTTAACAACCAATGGATCAAGACGGCTGACCAAAACATGGTCTTTGACAAGTTGATGCAACAACTTGTTAAGTCAGAATTGGTTAACCCAGCCGAATTAACGGCTGAAAAGATGCAATGGTTGCGTTCAGTGATGAATGTATACATGGATGGTGTTTCATACACGTCACAAATTGTGCCATTGGTAAAGCCAGTCTTCTTTGAGATGCCAGCTGCTGATGCTATTACGGATTCAGCAAAGGAATGGATGGCCGCTGAAAACGTGCCAGCAATGTTGAACTTGTTCATCGAAAAGATTGAAGCAATGCCATTGTTCACGGCAGCTGCTATCTTGACGGCAATCCGCGAAATTCAAAACGAAATGGACGTCAAGGCCCGTGCTTTGTGGAACCCATTGCGTATTGCAACGACGCGTGAGGAGCAAGGTCCAAACCTTGGTGAATTGCTAGAATTGCTAGGACGCGAGCAAACAATCGCAAACATCCGCGAATTCTTGTAAAATTTAACAACTAATTAGCTCAGTACCAATTCGGTGCTGGGCTTTTTTTGTCGGCGTTCAGGGTCGACGCGTTGCGTCGAGGCATGGGACTGGGGGATTTCTCTGACAAAGATGACCCACGGGACACGCCCAACCGCGAGCACTGCCCGTGGCTCCCTTGCCGGTCGCATGCACCAAACTGGAAACTTGGGGTTTTGGCGCATAGACGGGCAGCGGTCGGGTCGGGCTTCTTTGTCCCGTGGGTCATCGCGCCGAAATCCCCCAGCCCCATGCCAGCGGCCGAGATGTTCTAATCTAGCTAAGATAGTCATACGCAGAAAAAATGTGTGAACAGTTCGACCTTTTGTACGGTGGTGAATGAGAATAAAACAATCAGAAAAATGATTGTATGTGCTTTTCTGAATAGCGTCGACCATGCGGTATGTTGATGGTATTTTCAACCCAAGGCTGGTGTAGCAGATGAGATATTTTGAATTAAGTGAGTTAGCCATATATCATCGGTCAAATGTGTGAACAGTTCATCCATTTGTGTTTTGATGGATGGTAATCAAATGATTAGAGTAGCTCTCGGCTGCTGGCATGTGGGTGGGGGATTGGCGTAGCGATGACAGTGGGGAACTCACAAGTTCGGCCGACCGCCGGTTAGATAAGGCGATCGGAACCAGACCCTTAGCACAATTATTTGGGTGCTAGCCGGTGCTCGCGCCGGCGGAGTTTCCCAGCTGTCATCTTTGTCGAAGCCAATCCCCCACCCGCGTGCTTCGTCGCAACGCGACGACCAATGTCATGCCCGACAGGATTCAAAAAGAACGCACACAATCAGCGCCTAGAGTGTGTTAAAATAATTATTAGCACCATTGGCTGTATCAGCCGATGAAGACCAAGAGGGAATAGGTAAATATGGCTAATCCATTACGTAAAATAATTGAAAGTGATAAGGGAACAATGCGTCGCTTGAACCGCACTGCGGATCAAGTTGAGACGTTTGCCGATGAAATGGCAGCCCTTTCTGATGAAGAACTACAAGCAAAGACGCCATACTTCCGTGAGCTATTGCAAAACGGCAAGACTTTGGACGATATTTTGCCTGAAGCCTTTGCGGTTGTCCGCGAAGGTGCACGCCGTGTATTGGGCTTGTACCCATTCCGTGTGCAAATCATGGGTTCTGCCGTTTTGCACGGTGGAAACATTGCCGAAATGCGTACCGGTGAAGGTAAGACTTTGACGGCCACGATGGCGGTTTATTTGAATGCGTTGCCACAAGAAGGTGTTCACGTTGTCACGGTTAACGAGTACTTGTCTGCTCGTGACGGTGAGGAAATGGGTGAATTGTACAAGTGGCTTGGTTTGACGGTTGGGATCAACGGGTCAGAAATGTCACCTGATGAGAAGCGTGCCGCCTACAACGCTGATATTACATATACGACTAACTCAGAAATTGGGTTTGATTACTTGCGTGACAACATGGTTGCCCGTAAGGAAGACCGTGTGCAACGTCCATTGAACTTTGCGTTGGTCGATGAAACTGACTCAATCTTGATTGACGAGGCGCGTACACCGTTGATTATCTCTGGTGCGCCTGCCCAAGAGAGTACGCAATTGTACATTCGAGCAGATCGTTTTGTTAAGTCTTTGACGAAGGAAGAAGACTTTACGGTCGACGAAGAATCAAAGACGGTTTTGCTACAAGATGAAGGTATCAAGAAGGCTGAGCGTTACTTTAACTTGGACAACTTGTACGATTCTGGTAACACGGCTTTGACTCACCACATCGATCAATCATTGCGTGCCAACTACACGATGTTCAACAACAAGGACTACGTTGTCCGCGATGGTGAAGTTGTTCTGGTTGATGCGTTCTCTGGTCGTATTCAAGAAGGTCGTCGTTTTTCTGATGGTTTGCACCAAGCTTTGGAAGCCAAGGAACAAGTGCAAATTCAAGAAGATAACCGTGCAATGGCATCAATTACGTACCAAAACTTGTTCCGTCGTTACAAGAAGTTGTCTGGTATGACGGGTACGGCGAAGACTGAAGCGGAAGAATTCCGTGAGATTTACAACATGGAAATTGTTGAAATCCCAACGAACCGACCTGTGCAACGTATCGACGAACCAGACTTGTTGTACCCTAACTTGCGTTCTAAGTTTATCGCGGTTGTTGGCTTGGTTAAGGAACTGCACGAGAAGGGGCAACCAATCTTGATTGGTACGGTTGCGGTTGAAACGTCAGAATTGTTGTCTCAATTGCTTGACCGCGAAGGAATCCCACACAACGTCTTGAACGCGAAGAACCACGCCAAGGAAGCTGAAATCGTTGCCAACGCTGGTCAACGTGGTGCCG
>ENA-UOWK01000962-UOWK01000962.1-bioreactor-metagenome-genome-assembly--contig:-NODE-962-length-11495-cov-6.335227_pt1 | contig 11495 bp, 9 predicted proteins | sample MGYA00238157_ERZ761612 | MGnify/ENA primary metagenome ERZ761612 (study PRJEB28901, sample SAMN06268035) | bioreactor metagenome | isolation source: Joint BioEnergy Institute, California, USA | place... | reverse complement strand
CCAGCGTGGACCCTATGCACATCTGATACCGCTGCGCCGGTGAAGCGGCGGTGGCCAGGGTGTGCAGGCTCCCCACACAAGCTGCAACGGAAGATGACCGAAGCGGCTTGATCACCGACGACCGGTCTCAGGCGGGCTGCACCTGTGGGGCGGTCCAATCTGAACCCTGCGCCCGGCGCCCGCGGTTCGCGCGCGGCGCACCCGCACGCGCGGCAGCGGCGGCCAACGAACCGGTGATGCGCTGATTGAGACCGCGCTGAGCAGGGTCGACGCCGATGATGTAGACAAAGCGCCCGTCCACGCGCAGCTGAGCTGCCTCCAGGCCTTCAGTGTCGGCCAGCACGCGTTTGAGCGCTTTGCACCAGGGACGCTGAGCCGCCTCAGCCAGCTCAATCACGGCAACGCACTCGCCGCAATCCAGCGGCATCGTTTCCATGCGGATCACACGTGGGCCAAGGCTGCAGAAGGAGCTCGTCATGGGTGTTCTCCGGTTTCAGGTTGCCCGGAATCTTCCACGGCAGGCGCCAAGCGCTCGTCAAAAGCATGTCGCGCCCCTCTGCACGGCGGGTGTGCGGCGCGTAATTGTTAGAGCGACGTCAGCGCGCTGTCCAGACAAACAGGGTGGCTCCCTGCACAGCCCTCGCATCAGCCTCAACTGCGCTGCGCGAGGCTGGTCATCCCCGACCATCGAGATGCCGTCATGCGCCCTGCCTACTCCTGCGCCCTCCTGCTTCCGTTGATCTTCATCGCTGCCCTCCCCGCTGCAGCGGCGCAACCAAGGCCTTCGCCTGCGGTCGAACGGTCAGGCCAGGGCGCCCAGGACCGTGCCCATGTGGACCAGCCCGCCGCACTCGGCGTGTTACAGGCGATCAATTCCGGCGAGATAGCGGCCGGCCGGCTCGCCGTGGCCCAAGCCCGCGACGGGCGCACCCGGGCCTACGCCCAGCAGATGATCGACGAGCACACGCAGAACAACCGCATGTTCGGCAAGTGGAACGCGGACAGCCGTGCCGCACCGGCCCAGGCCAAGGCTGCCGACGCTGCGCGCACGCTGTCCATGCTCGAGCGCGCGAAGGGCGCCGCCTTCGATGGGGCCTATCTGCAGGCCATGGTGACGGACCATCAGGCGGCGCTGCAGACGCTGGACAACACGCTGATACCCGCAGCGCACGATGCAGAGGTGAAGGCGTTTCTGCAGACCACCCGCGACCACGTCCGCACGCACCACCAACTGGCACAGCAGCTGCTGGAGCAGATGACGGCCAAGCCCACCGGCACGACGCCCTAGGCAGGACAGCGGCCGCCCATCATGGCGGCGTCAACGCGCGGAGCCGGGCCCGAAGGCTGGCCAGGGTCAGCTCGCCGACATGGATGTCGAGCAGGCGGCCCTGACGGTCAAAGAACAGGGTTGTCGGCAGCACCTGCGCGTTGAACGCGTGCATGGTCGCGCTGTCGGGGTCCCGGTAAACGTTGGCAAGCTCCAGCCCTTGGCTGTGAAGGAAGGCGTTGACCTCCTCGGCCGTTTCGCCCTGGTTGAGCATTGCGAACGTGACGCCCGGCATCGTCTGTTGCGCCTGCACGAATGCGGGCAGCTCCCGTCGGCACGGTGCGCACCAGCTCGCCCAAAGGTTGACAACGACCGGTTGACCGCGCGTCGAGCGCAGGTCCGCGCGCTCCCCTGCCACAGTCAGCGCCGCCACGCTGTCGAGTCCGGGGCCTGAGCGGACATGCTGCTGCTGGACCGCAGAAGCGCCGACCCACACCAGTGCGCCCAAGGCGAGCGCGACCAGCACCGGGCCGCGACACGGCCGTCGCCGACGCGTCATCAGCAGCGCAACCAACGCCGCGCAGATCAGCCCCGCCTGCCACATGAAGCCGCCATCGCCCAGCGCCAGCATCGACCACAGCTGCCCGGCGTAGTCGCGCCAGTGCATCGCAACGAAGGCCAGCCGTGCGCCGACCAATCCTGCAAGCACAGCATCAACAACAATCGATGCAGCCGCGCGCGGCTGGTAACCCGCTTGCCTGACGGGCCAGAACCGCGCGACAAGCCAGGCAAGCAATGCGCAGCCGGCCAGGACGATCACGTGGATGGAAAACGGACCAACACTGCTCACAGATGGGATTCCCGATGGCGGCACTGGGCAGGGTAATACAGCCTGCCGCCATCGGACCGGATAGCGGCCGGTGACGGGTCGAATCCGTCACCGGCCATGCGTCACGCTGGCTCGGCCGCCTGCGGACGGTGCTGTTCGCGACGTCGGTGCACCCAGTAATAGAGCGTCGGCAACACCAACAGGGTGAGCAGCATCGCCGACATCAGTCCACCGATCACCACCACCGCCAAGGGTTTCTGCGTCTCGGCGCCGATCGCGCTGGAAGTGGCCATCGGCAGCAGGCCGAACATCGCCAGCAGCGCGGTCATCAGCACCGTGCGCAGTCGCTGCAGTGAGCCGTCGATCACCGCCTGCAGCAAGGGCAATCCCTGCTCGCGCAGCTGCCCGAACCGACTGAGCATGATCACCCCGTTGAGTACCGCCTGCCCGAACAGGGCGATGAAGCCGATCGCGGCCGACACCGACAAGGGAATGCCGGTCAGCCAGAGCGCCAGGATGCCACCAATCAGCGCCAGTGGTACGTTGGCCAGAATAAGCGCGGCGTTGGTAAAGTCCTTGAATGCGTCAAACAGCAGCACGAAGATGATCAGCACCGACAGCGGCACCACCCAGCCAAGTCGCGCCATGGCCCGTTGCTGGTTCTCGAACTCGCCGGACCACTCCACACGATAGCCCTCCGGCAGCACCAGTCCACTTTCAACACGCTGGCGCATGTCGGCAACGACGCTGCCCATGTCCCGGCCCGCGATGAACACGCTGACTGCCTTGACCCGCTGCGCGTTCTCGCGCGAGATGTTGATCGCCCCGCTGGCCACGGTGAAACCGGCCACATCGCCCAGCGTCACCGTGTGTCCGCTGCCGGTGGCAACCGGTACGTCCGGCAGCCGCTGCACGCTGCGATCAGCGTCATCCAGCCGCAGGGTGATGGGGTAGCTGCGCTCGCCCTCCCACAACTGGCCCACTTCACGGCCGCCCACGGCGGTCTCGATCACCTCGCTGATATCACTGACGTTCAGACCGTGGCGCGCGGCACGGTCACGGTCCACCTCGACCTGCACCTGGGGCAGCATGCCGTCGCGGTCGATGAAGGCGCTTTCCACGCCCTCAACCCCGCGCACCATCTCCAGCACGGTGCGCGCCTGCTGGGTGAGTATGTCCAGGTCATCGCCGCTGACCTTGATGACCACCTGGCCCTTGATCTGCGAAATGCTCTCCAGGATGTTGTCGCGTACCGGCTGTGAAATGGAGAACTCAGGGCCGGGAATGCGCGACTCGAGCAGCTGCTGCATCTGCGCCACCAGCTCGCGCTTGTCGCGCTTCTGCGGCCATTCCTTCTCCGGCTTGAGCGCAACCAGCGCCTCGATCTGGTTGGCACCCTTGGCGTCGGAGCCATCCTCAGGCCGGCCGAGCTGGGCCACCACCGTGGAGACCTCCGGGAACGTGCCGACCAGGGCGCGGATGCGGCCGGACTGCTGCTGGGCTTCGGCCAGACTGGTGCTCGGGTCGAGTGTAGCGGTCAGCCAGATCGAGCCTTCGTCGAGCTCTGGCAGAAATTCCGAGCCGAGCCGGCTGCCCAGCAACAACGTGCCGGCCAGCAGCATCACCGCGGTCAGCAGCACTGCCTTCGGGCGCGCCAGCGAGCGCTCAAGCCACGGCCGGTACCAGCCCGTCAGGCGCCTCATCAACGGATTCTCACCCTTCATCCGATCCTGTCGCAGCCACCAGTAACACAGCAGCGGCACCACGGTGAGCGCCAGAATCAGCGCGCCGATCAATGCCGAGGTCACCGAGTAGGCCATCGGGGCGAACATCCGCCCCTCCTGCCGCTGCAGGGTGAAAATCGGGATGTGGGCGGCAATGATGATCAGCATCGAGAAGAACGTGGGTCGCCCCACTTCCGAGGCCGCAGAGAGTACGGTGCTGAAGCGCGTTCTGCGATCACTTCCGGCAGGCAGCGCCGACAGTCGCGAGACCACGTGTTCGGTCACGATCACCGCGCCGTCGATGATGATGCCAAAGTCCATGGCGCCCAATGAGAGCAGGTTGGCCGGCACGCCCCACAGATGCAGCCCCAGGAACGTCGACAGCAGCGCCAGTGGCATCATCGCCGCCACGATGAGCGCCGCGCGCGCGTTGTACAGGAACAGCCACAGCACCAGGAAGACCAGCACCGCGCCTTCGAGCAGGTTGCGGAACACGGTCTTGAGCGTGGTGGAAACCAGCCAGGAGCGGTCGTAGAACGGTTCGATGCTGACCCCGGCCGGCAGCTGGCTGCTCTGCAGCTCGGCCACTCTGGCATGCAGGGCATCGAGTACGTCGGACGGGTTCTCGCCCTTGCGCATCAACACCATGCCGAACACAGCGTCGTCGTTGTCGTCCTGCCCCACCAGACCCTGCCGTGGCAGGCCGGCGTCGGCGACACTGGCCAGGTCACGCACCAGAATCGGGGTGCCGCCATGTTCGGCGACCACAACGCTGCCGATGTCCGCCGGTGAGCGCATCAGGCCGACGCCGCGTACGAGGAACTGCTGCTGCCCCCGTTCGACGTAGCCGCCGCCGGCATTGGCGCTGCCCTTTTCCAGCGCCTCGCTGAACTCGGCCAGGCTGATGCCGCGGTCACGCAGCTTGTCCAGGTCGGGCTTGACCTGGAAGGTGCGCACATAGCCGCCGAAACTGACCACATCAGCCACGCCCGGCACGGTGCGCAGCCCGCGCTCCATCGTCCACTCCTGGATCGAGCGCAGCTCGGTGGAGCTCAGGTGCGGTCCTTTCAGTACATAACGGTAGATCTCACCCACCGCCGAGCTCATCGCCTCCAGTTCCGGCTGCACGCCCTCGGGAAGGTCCACGCCCTGCAGGCGTTCGAGCACCTGGGTTCGGGCGAAGTAGTCGTCGGCGCCATCGTCGAAGGTCAGAATGATCATCGACAGGCCGAACTGGGTGTGCGAAAACACGCGCACGGAGTGCGGAATGCCCGCCAAGGCCACTTCCAGCGGCATCGTGACCTCGCGCTCCACCTCTTCGGCCGCGCGACCAGGATGCAGGGTGACCACGGTGACCTGCACATCGGAGACATCGGGGAAGGCTTCAACCGGCAGCACACGGAACGCTGCCACGCCGCCGCCGATGAACAGCAGCAGCGCCAGCATCACCATCAACGGCTGACGCAGGCAGTAGTGGATCAAGCGATCGATCATGACGCAGCCTTGGCGGTGTCGGTGTCGGTGTCGGTGGCCGCCGCTGTGGTGGTCGCAGGTGCGGTATCGAGCAGCTGCTGCAGCAGCAGGCCGCCCCGGGTCACCACGCGGCTATCCTCGGCCAGGTCCTTCTGTACCCACAGACGGCCGTCACCCAGCTCGCGGGTCTGCACCTGCCGCTGCTGGTAACGCCCCTGCCCCTGGTCGACGAACACGACCTGCCGGCCTTCGATGACCAGCACCGCCGAGGCGGGCACGATGACGCCTCCCTGTGCCGGCACCGCCACCGTCGCGCGCACGTACTGGCCTGCCTTGAAACGGCGTGCGCTGTTGTCCAGGCGGGCGCGTGCCTGGACGACGCGGCGCTCGCTGTCTACATAGTCGTCCACATAGGTCAAGGTCGCCTGCGCCACTTCGCCCAGCCCTGCCTCGACGGTCACCGGCTGGCCCGGCTGCAGCTGCCCTGCCACCCCCTCGGCGGCGTCAAGCACCAGCCACAGGCGGTCCGGATCGCCGACCACGGCCAATGGCCGCTCGGCATCGGGACTGACATGCATCCCCGGGCTCATCCGCCGCTCGACCAGAAGGCCGTCGATCGGCGAGCGCAGCGGCAACCGCTGGTCGACGCGATCCCCGTTGCCGTGGCTGCGCGCGAACGCCACACTGCGCGCATGCTCGGCCTGGCTGGCGGCGAACGCCGACTCGGCCTCTTCCAGTTCGCGCGAAGAGGCGACACCGGCCTGCTGCAGCTCGCGCATCCGGGCCAGCTCGCTGCGCGCCTGGCGCAGTTCTGCTCGTCCGCGCGCGCCTTCGGCCTGTGCCTGGCCGAACTCGGCCGAGTCGATCCATGCAATCACCTGCCCGGCCTTGACCTTCTGCCCGGGCTCGACTTCCAGCGAGGCAACCTGGCCGGGCAGCGGCGCATGCAATGCGCTTGAATGGGTGGGGTCCCATTCCACACGCCCGGGCAGCGTCAGGGTGGCGGCCGCCGCAGGTTCGACGCGCTCGCTGCCGAGCACCTCACGCTGGGGGCTGTCGGCGGCGAAGGCGATGGTGGTGCCCTGCACCTGCGGCCCATCAGCAGCGAAGTCCACCGGCGCGCGGGCGCACGCTGCCAGCAGCAGCGCGCAGGCCAGGCCGCCCGGGGCCGCGATGCGGCCAGACAGGATACGGTTCACAGGGTCTCTCCTTGTTGTACGTGTGTAGCCGCGCGCAGGCGCGCCAGCGCGATGGCGTGCCCGGCACGCGCATCGATCAGTTCGGTTTCCAGCTCGCGCCAGCTGCGGCGTGCATCGAGCAGGTCGGTCAGGCTCGCCGCGCCGCGTCGGTACGCCAGTTCCATGCCTTCCAGGCTGCTGCGGGCGCCAGCAGCGGCCATCGCTTCATAGGCCTGGCGCCGGTCAACGGCCGCCATTGCATCCAGCCGGAGCTGATCGATCTCGCTGCGCATCTGGCGCTGGCGCTGCTGCAGTTCAAGCTCGGCCAGGTCGCGGTCGGCAAGTGCGCGGGCCTGCTCGCCCTGCCAACGCGCACGCCCGCCCAGTGGCACGCTGAGCGTCAGGCCCCAGGTAACGCCGCTGATGTCTTCCGGCTCGCGCTCCATCTCCAGGCCGACCTGCACGTCGCGATGGCGACCGCTGCGTGCCAGTGCGACCCCGGCTTCGGCCGAGCGCAGGCGCTGCGCTGCAGCGCTTACATCGCTGCGTTCGGCAAGCGCGATCGCCGGTGTACCGGAGCCCACATCCTGTTCAACGTTGGGCCATGGGTCATCGGCGCGCAGGGCGTCGCCTGCTTCGAGCCCCAGCAGCAAGGCAAGTTCCGCGCGGGCTGCGCGCAAGGCGTGCTGCGCCTGGCGCGCCTGGTCGGCCACGGCGAGGTCGTCTGCCGCCAGACGGGTCAGCTGCAGCGGCGCCATCGCGCCGGTGGCAACCTCATGACGCGCCGCGCGCAGCGCTTCGGCCGAGGCCTCCAGATTGTCCTGGGCGAGTTGTGCAAGCTCTTCGGCTGCCTTCAACTCGAAGTAGTGCTCGTGCAGAGCCAGCTCCTGCAGGCGCTGCGTGTCCAGCAGATCCAGATGACTGGCCTGCAGGCTGGCATTGGCCTGTGCGGTGCGCAGGCGGCGCTTGCCGCCGCGCTCCCAGGTCCATTCCAGCCCCAGCGTGCTGTCGATGCGCTTGTGCTGCCAGCGTCCGCTGCCGATGCCATGATGCGGGCTGATCTTGCTGCTGCCGATGGAGAGCTCGGGCTGCGGGCGCAGGCCTGCCAATGCGGCGTCGGCGTGTGCGCCACGCACCTCGGCAGCAGCACCAAGCAATTCGGTATTGCGTTCGCGCATGAGCTGGCGCGCGTCGGAAAGACTCATCGCAGTTGCTGCCGGCGCGAACAGCAAGGCGCCCAGCAGGACCGCGCCGCAAGTGGGAAGATTCATCCGCACACGGTAAGGTGCGGCACTTGCGCCCCGCTTTCTCCAACCTTTCGCCAAGCTTTCGATGCGTATTCTGCTGATTGAAGACGATGCCGCCCTGGCCGATGGCCTGATGCGCGCCCTGGGCGGCGCCGGCCACGCCTGTGATCACCTCGAACGCGGGCTTGATGCGCCGGCGGCGTTGGTGTCCGCGCCGTACGATGTGCTGGTACTCGACCTTTCGCTGCCGGATATCGATGGCCTGGACCTGCTGGCGCGCCTGCGCCAGGACGGCGTCACGCTGCCGGTGCTGATTCTCACCGCACGCGACAACGTCGAGGACCGCATCATCGGGCTGGACGCAGGCGGCGATGACTACCTGGCCAAGCCATTTGCACTCGGTGAGCTGGAGGCGCGGCTGCGCGCGCTTGCGCGGCGGCGGTCCGAAAGCCCTGCGCTGCGCCAGCTCGGCCGCCTGGCTTTCGACACCGGATGCCGCGAGATCACGGTCGAAGGTGCGCCGCTTGAACTCACCGCGCGCGAACTTGCGCTGTTTGAGGTGCTGATGCAGCAGCCCGGTCGCATCGTCACCAAGCAGCGCCTGTTCGATGCGGTCTATAACTGGGAGGCTGACACCCGGCTGGCGGCCATTGAAGTTCACATCAGCCGCGTGCGCCGGAAGCTGGAGCTGGCCGGTGCAGGCGTGGGCATCCGCATGATGCGCGGACTGGGCTATCGGCTCGAGGCTGTCGATGGGTAAGCACATCGACAGCCTGCAGGGGCTGCTGCTGCGCCGGGTCGGCCTGCCTCTGCTCGGCCTGCTCGTATGCAGCGGTATTGGATCATTCGCGCTGGCGCGGCACTACGCGGGCGAGGTGTACGACCGATGGCTGCTCGACTCGGCGATGTCGCTGGCCGAGCTGGTGGAAGTTGATGACGGCCGTCCGCATATGCGGGTCAGTGCGCGGGTCTCGCGCATGTTCACCTGGGATACCGTCGATGAAGTCCACGGTGAAGTGCTGGCCGGCGACGGGCGGCGCATCTATGGCGATCTTGCGCAGCCCTTGCCCGGTCCACCTGCCGCTGAAGGCGAGCGACCGCAGTACTACGATGCCCAGCTGCGCGGTCAGCCGGTGCGCATGGTCGAAGTGATGCGCAGCGTCGAAGGTGGCGGCTGGGTGCGCCTGCGCGTGGCCGAAACCCTGCGCAAGCGGGCCCGGCTGGAGCAGAAGCTGTTGCTGTCGAGCCTCCCGCTGCAGGGCGTGATCCTCGCTTTGGCGGCATGGCTGGCGTGGCGCAGCACGCGCGCGGCGGCCCGTTACACCAATGCGGTCGCGCACCGGCTGTCAGCACCGCGGCCGGATGCGCTGGCCCCGCTGGTGCCACAGCGCGAAGCGCCACGCGAACTCTGGCCAGCAGTTGAAGCGTTCAACGCGCTGCTGCGACGTCTGGCAGCGATGCAGCAGGCCCAGCAGCGCTTTGTCAGCAACGCCGCTCATCAGCTGCGCACGCCACTGGCCACGATGCAGCTCGAGCTGGAGAGTGCGCTGCGGCTTGACGATTCCGACGCGCGGCAGGCGGCGCTTTCAGGCGTGGTGGCCAGCCTTACCCGCCTGCGCCATCTGGTCCACCAGCTGCTGCTGCTCAGCCGCTCCGAGCCAGGTGACGCCGCTGTAGTGACCTTGCGACCCACCGATGTGGCCCTGCTGGCCAGTGACCTGCTGGAGCGCTTCATGGACCGCGCGGTGGCGGCCGGGGTCGATCTTGGCTATGAAGGGCCCGATGAAGGCGCCATCGTCGATGCCGAGCCCGAACTGCTGCGCGAAGCGCTTGCCAACCTGCTCGACAATGCGCTTCGATACGGACGCCCGCGCGGCGTGATCACGCTGCGCGTGGCGCTGCGCGCAAAGGTGTGCGAGGTGCATGTCGACGACGACGGGGGCGGCATCCCACCAGACCAGCGCGCCCTTGTCACCGAGCGCTTCTACCGCGCTCATCCGGAAACCGACGGCTGCGGACTGGGGCTTGCCATCGTCTCGGAGATCGCGCGCCTGCACGGCAGCCGTGTGGGCATTGCCACCTCGCCACTGGGCGGCGCCCGCATCAGCCTGCAGCTGCCCGCCGGGAGCACTTGATCACCAGCGTTACTGGCGCTGCAGCCAACGCAGCGCTTCATCCAGTGCCGCGCCCTGTGTTGCTGGTTGCGCTGGCATCAGTTCGCGGCCGTAGCGATTGCCTGCGCCATCGACGAAGGCCACCGTGGTCAGCTGCAGCACACTGCCGTCGAGCAGGGTGAAGCCGCGATTGCCGGTGGACAGGCCCGCGGTGGGCTCGCCAAAACTGCGCGTGCGCGGGCGGGCGCGGAATGCAACGGCCACCGCTTCGCCTGAACTGGCGGTGCGTGGGCTGGTGAGTACCGCCACCGGCAGCTGGCTCAGGTCCGCCACCTGAGCGGAGCCGGGTGGCACCGGCGTGCGCCAGGCAGTGCGCTGGCCCGCCCGGTCTTCGAACGCTCCGGCCGGGTGCCCGCGCAGCAGCGGCTCCAGCCCCGCCACCATCGGCCACATCGCGCCCCCGGTGTTTCCGCGCAGGTCCACCACCCAGCCCCGCACGCCATGACGGTGCCCTTCCTGCAGCGCGGTCAACAGCGCCTTTGTGTACTGCCGTGTCACCTCGGCATCGCCGCCGAGCACGCCCGGGACCTCCAGGTAGCCCCAGCTGCCTTCGAGCAGTTCCCAGCGCGGCGGCTGGAAGCGGGCGCGCGACTGCTGCGGCAACGCCTGCATCTGGACCGGATCGACCAGGAAACTGTGGTTGTCCCCAAGCACCCTGAGCAGGCGGCGGATCGCACGGCGCGCCTCACCTGGCGTCGCGTGAGCCGCCGGGCGCAAGCGGGCCACATCCCCGTCGCTCAGTCGCGGCGCCTGCAGTGCATGCTGTGCCATCAGGGACGCTGCCTGCTCATACAGCGCCCCCGCATCGACAGCAGGCTCCTGCAGGGAGTCGACCCGGGACAGCCGGATCGCGCGGGCATCCAGCTGGCCCCCAGAGGCAACCACGACGGCCAGCTCGATCAGGCCGGCCTCGGCAGGAACCGCAAACTCCAGCCGCGTGCGCTCCAGGTCTGCCGGCGCAACGATACGACGCTGCACGCGCTCAAGGCGGCGTTGTCCGGCAAACGCGGACAGGGTCAGCATCACCTGCCCTGCACGTGCCTTACCCCCACCGATGGTGAGTGCATACGCGGCGCGCTCACCCGGTCGTCGTTGCAGCGCAAAGGCACGGCCACAGTCGTGCATGTCCGTGCCCAGCCGGAGCGCGGCGCCGGCCGGTTCAAGCGGCGAGCCGGCCACCACTGCCGTGCAGGCACGGCCAAGCGTGCGCCAGCCGCTGCGCCACGGGTTGTCGGCCAGTACGGCCAAGGCGATGCTCGCGCAGGCGATGAGCACCGTGCCGAGCAGCAGCAGCCATTTTCCTGCCGGCACCAGCCAGCGTCGCAACGGGAGCATCCCTGCCCTCCTGCTTCGCGCCACCTTGGCGCGGGGGCTGACAGCATACGTCAGCGGCTGTCCCCTGCGCCGCTTACCCTGCCGACGTAGTCGGCGCATGCTCGCATGAGCAGCTCACCAGGACGCCTGACCATGGATACACCCCACACCCCGCTGGACATCCTGCTTGCTGGCGCCGCCGGGCTCGTCGGGCAGGGCGTGCTGCGGGCCTGCCTGGAATCACCTGCCGTCGGCCGCATCGTGTCGCTGCAGCGCCACCGCCACGACC
>ENA-UOWK01000960-UOWK01000960.1-bioreactor-metagenome-genome-assembly--contig:-NODE-960-length-11510-cov-6.079529_pt1 | contig 11510 bp, 8 predicted proteins | sample MGYA00238157_ERZ761612 | MGnify/ENA primary metagenome ERZ761612 (study PRJEB28901, sample SAMN06268035) | bioreactor metagenome | isolation source: Joint BioEnergy Institute, California, USA | place... | reverse complement strand
TTACCCGGGACTTGGGCCGGAAGTGTTCGACTTCATGCACCTTGCTGGCCAAGGCGCTTCCGGCCAGCCGGCTTTCGCAGTACGCGCATTTTTCATGCTGCAGGGCGATGTAGACCGCCTTGATATCGCCCCAGAACTCGCTACCCGGCACATAGCGTCCTTCGCGGCGGTACTGCGCGGTGCGCAGACGCGCCTTCTCCAGCCAGCGCGGATCATGCGCGCCGATGCGTTCCAGCAGGCCAGCCTCGTCCACTGCGATACGGATCATGGGCCACCCTCGCCGCACGACAGCAGCCGCAGGTATGCAGCAGAGGCGGCCGGATCCCCGGCTTCACCGGCGCGGCGCAGACCCTCCAGTGCATCGGACACATCGGCCGGGCGCGTACTGTCCAGGCCGAAATAGGGGCTCAGCAGCAGCTGGTCAGCGCTTTGTCCGTGTACCCGCTCGGCCAGCCGCATGATGCGCGTTCCGCGCACCCGGTCCGGTTCCAGCACCGCCACGTTGCCGGGCTGAAGCGCTCCCAGCACCAGCGGGCTGTGGGTCGTGACGATGAACTGGATGGCCGGTAACGCCGTGGCGAGGGTCGGCAGCAGCGCGCGCTGCCACGCCGGATGCAGGTGGAGGTCGATTTCATCCACCAGCACCACGCCGTGGCTGTCCACCAGCTTGCGTCCCGACCGCGCGCCCTGGCACAGCTGGTAGAGCATGTCGCCGACCCACCCGACGTACGCCTGGTAGCCATCGGAAAGCCCCCGGAACGGCAGCGCCACACCCTCCATTTCAAACATGTCGGCGGCCTCGACGGATGCCGGACGCGGCGGGTCGATCATGCGGCAGCCCTGCGGCAGCAGCCGGTTCATCAGGTTGACCACCTGACGGTAGCGTCCTGGATTCTGGGCGGCGTACGCCGGCAGCCAGCCTGCGAGCGGTACCAGCCCGCGGTTGTCGAACAGGCTGGCGACCCGGTGCCAGCGCTGCTGGGGCAAGGGCAGCGCGCCGACGCGCGGCACCTGCTGCTGCAGGTCCACCCAGCGCGATGCGCCATAGGCCACCAGGAAAAACGCGCTGGCATCGCGCACCTGCTGGACCTGGCGCAGCTCCCGCGCCAGGCTGGCGTCGGCAGGCCGCAGCCAGTCGATAAGCTCCAGGTCCCCCATCCGCTCCACCTGCATGTGCAGCGGCAGCCGCGCGCGGCCCAGCAGGTCCTGCCGGTGCAGGCGCACGCCGGTCTCGACGCGGGCGATGTCGTCGGCCGGCGGCGCTGTATCGCCGGACCCGGCGGGAGAACGACGCAGCCAGCGATGGCCGGTCAGCCCGGCCGCGCGTTCCAGCACCGGCGCCAGCACGCTGGCCGCGATCGCGCGCAGCACAGTGGACTTGCCGGCGCTGTTGCCTCCCAGCAGCACATGGACATTGCCGGTTGAACGGCCGGCGCTGTCGTCGGGGTCGGCGAATGCAATGCGTGCGTCGACGAAGGTGCGCAGGTTCTGCAGGCGGATGGCTTCGATATGCAACGCGGAGGCCCTCGCGGCACCTCAGCAGTGCCGTGTGCGCGGTGCACTGCAGGGGGCATGCACACCACACCCGCAGGGTAGGCGGCGTGGCCGGCGGCTCGCCAGAGGACAGCCCGCCAGGCTATGCCGGCATCAGCGTCGCCACCCAGTCGACGAACACCCGCAGCCGCTGGCTTGCATGCCGGTTGGGCGGGTACATGATGTGCATCGGCATCGGCGGCAGCTGCCAGTCGGCAAACAGGCGCACCAACCCTCCACCTGCTGCGGCGGCCATGTAGTCCGGGACGCAGACCACGCCAAGGCCGGCCAGCCCTGCAGCCAGGTAGGCGTCGCCGTCGTCGATGGCGATCACGTGGCGGCCCTGGATGTCGACGCGCTCCGTGCCCCGCTGCATCACCAGGCGACGCAGGCGACCGGTGCGCGGGCGCATGAAGCCGACGGTGAGCTGGTCGGGACCGTCCAGTTCCAGCGGGTGCGCCGGCGGGCCATGCCGCTGCAGGTACGCCGGGCTTGCGTACACCCCCAGCTGCAGCGCGCCGATGGGCCGTGCGACCAGCCCCGGCACGGCCGGCTCACCGCCGCGGAGGACACAGTCGACACTGTCGCTGATCAGGTCCACCTCGCGGTCGCTCACGCCGATATGCAGTTCGATGTCCGGATAGAGCGCATGGAACCGCGGAAGCGCAGGCACCAGCAGCAGCCGCGCGAAGGGGCTGGGTACGTCGATGCGCAGCCGTCCGCGCGGCGCGCCGGTGGCCGTGGACAGGCTGGCTTCGGCCGCTTCCAGGGAGGCCAGCAGGTGCACGGCCTGCGGGTAGTACACCTCGCCTTCGGCGGTCAGCTTGACCTGCCGCGTGGTGCGATGGAGCAGGCGCACGCGCAGATGCGCTTCCAGCTGCTGCACCAGCTCGGTCACCCGGGTACGGCCCAGCTGCAGTGTCTGGGCGGCTTTGGTGAAGCTGCCCGTCTCCACCACGCGTGCAAAGGCCCGCATGGCCTCGAAGCGATCCATCAGGGACGTCCGCTGATCTGTCGGTTGAAGCGAACAATCTAGACGCAACAAGCCGGTTTATCCACACAGGTAGACGCGCGAGCATCAGCACCTTGCCATGGCACCCGCCGTGGCCCCCTGCAAGGAACCTTCCATGACCCGTGACGTCGTGTTTCCCACTGGCCGACAGGCCCTTTACGAACGCAACCGCTACTCTCCCGCAGTGCGTGCCAACGGTCTGCTGTTCGTGTCCGGCCAGGTCGGCAGCCGCGAAGACGGCAGCCCCGAGCCCGGGCTGGAAGCCCAGGTCCGCCGCGCCTTCGACAATCTCAACGCGGTACTCGCTGCAGCCGGCTGCAGCTTCGATGACGTGATCGACGTGACGGTGTTCGTGGTCGACCCGGAAAAAAACTTCGAGGCCATCTGGGCGATCGTCCCCGACTACTGGGGCCGGGCCCCCTTCCCGACCCTGACCGGCGTGGGCGTGACCTGGCTGTATGGCTTCCAGTTCGAGATCAAGGTGATCGCGAAGCTGCCGGCATGAGGACGCGCAGTGGCGGCCGGTGCGGCAGAGGGCGGCGCCGATGACCGGATTGCAATTGTATCCACCACGCGCGGGTTGCTAGCCTGCGCGCATGCACCGTCTGCTCCGCCCATGGCGTACCACCCTGATCATGCTGCTGATGGCGGCATTGCTGGTGGTCCCCCTTCTCGACGCACTGGGCTGCGCGCAGGAGTCGGATGCCGGTGCAGCCGCGCTGGTGCACCTGACGGCCGACCCTGTGGGTGACGACGGCCAGGACGGCCACGCCGATGCCTGCAGTCACAACCATTGCCACCACGCCAGCCAGGGCCTGCCGGCCAGTAGCGCCGCCGCTTTCGGCCTGGCTTTTGGCCCGCGCTGGCGGCGCGTCGGCGAAGACGCGACCTATGCTGTCGCGCAGGATGAATTAGCACGCCCTCCTCGTCCGTGAGTTGAGTAATCCCCGCACCCTTGCGGGGTCCTTTCCTCACTGACAATCGGACGTTTCCCATGTCGATGCTGACGCGTCGGTCGCTGTCCGCGGCCGGGCTCTTCGTCGCCCTCCTGCCGGGCCTGTGCCCTGCAGCGCGGGCCGCAGCACATGCTGCTCCTTCCTATGAAACCCTGCTCGAACGCCTGGACCAGTTGCCGGGAACCCGCGTCGGCGCGGCGCTCGCCGCGGCGGCCGAAGCCCGCGCCGAGCAGGCCCGGGCGCTGCCGAATCCAGCGCTTTCCTGGACCACGGAAAATGCGTGGGGCAGCGGCACGTACACGGGCCTGGCCAAGGCCGACCGTGTACTTACGCTGTCCCAACCCCTGGAGATCGGCGGCCAGCGTAGTACGCGGATCCGCGCTGCCCGTGCCGAAGCGCAGGCAGCCGCTCTGCGCGGTGAGCTGTCGCGCACCGAGGTTGCCGCCCGCCTGGCCGCTGCGTATGCGGACGCGGAGACCGCACTGCGTCGCCATGGGCTTGCAGCCGAAGCCTTGGCGCTGACCCGTGACGATGCGGCGGCGATTGCCGCCCTGGTCGACCAGGGCCGGGAACCCCGGCTGCGTGCGGTGCAGGCACGGAGTGACGTGGCCACCGCGACGGCCGCGCTGGACCAGGCACAGGCCGATCGCGAGGCCGCGCTGGCACGACTCGCCAGCATCGCATCGCTGGACGCGCCGGTGGACGCACTGGACGGCAGCCTGCTGGACCGTGCGCCGCTGGCACGCGATACCGGTCCGGCAGACCCCGCTGTCCGTGTCGCCGAAGCAGAGGCCGACGCAGCGGGCCGACGCGTGGAGGTAGAGCGCAAACGCGCGCTGCCTGATGTCAGCCTGACTGTTGCACGCACGCGCTTCGGTGAAGCGCGCGAGCAGGCCCACACGCTTGGACTCACCGTGTCGGTGCCGCTGTTCGACCGCAACCGGGGTGGCATTGCCGCCGCCCGCGCCGAACAACGGGCCGCCGAAGCCCGGCTTGACCAGCAGCGCCGCGACAGCGAGGCCGAGCGGCTGTCGGCGCTGGCTGGCCTGAAGGCGGCGGGCAGCCGCACCCGGGCCGCCGATGAGAGCGTACTGGCCGCCATGGAAGCCCATCGCCTGGCCCGCGTCGGCTTCGATGCCGGACGCATTTCGCAGGTCGAACTGCGCAGCGCGCTCGCGGCACTGATCACCGCCCGCAGCACGGCCGTGGACGCGCGCCTGGCGCGGGTCGCCGCGGAGATCGATCTCGCCCGCATCGAAGGGCGCGCACCTTTCCTGGAGGCACGATGAACCCCCTGCATACACGCTCATTGAATGGCGGCCGCGTTCTGGCCGGCCTGCTGGCCCTGCTGCTCGCCGGCTGCGACGGCGGCACACCGCGCGTTGCGGCCGAGGCGGCGCCGTCCAGCACCGCGAACAGCGGCAACCCCGCGCACGCCGGCGAAGCAGACGAAGGCAGCGTGCTGCTCACGCCGGCACAGGTGGCGGCGTCCGGCATCGAGACCGTTGCGGTGGGCCGGGGGGGCGGGGGTTCGCTGCGGCTTTCCGGGCGGGTCGAGCCCGCGGCGGGCGCGCGCGCTGCTGTGTCAGCGACACTCACCGGCCGCGTCGAGCAGGTCCTGGTCGCTCCCGGTTCCGCCGTGAGGCGAGGCCAGCCGCTGGCGGTCGTGGTCAGCGGCGAAGCCGCAGTGCTGCGCGCCAATGCGGTCGCTGCCGCGGCCGAAGCGCAGGCCGCGCGGCTGGCCCATCGGCGCGATCAGGCGCTGGTCGATCAGGGCGTCGTGGCCCGGCAGGACCTGGAAGCCACCCATGCCCGTGCCCAGGCTGCCCAGGCACAGGCCGCCGCGGCGCAGGCACAGGCGGTCGCCAATGGCTCACCGGACCCGCAGGGACGACTGCGCATCACCAGCCCGGTCGATGGCGTGGTCGGCAGCGTGCAGGTCACCCCAGGGGCCGTCGTCGCTGCCGGCAGTCCGGTCGCCGACATCGCCGACCCGTCACGCAACGAGTTGGTGTTCACTGCGCCGCCCGCCGTGGCCGCGAAGGTCGCTCCGGGCATGGCGCTTGAAGTCAGCGGGCCAACCGGCAGTTTCGGCGCTCGCGTCATCGGGTCAGCGGCCGACGTGCGCCAACCGGGTGGGGCGGCGATCATCCGCGCGACGGCCGACGCCGCGCTGCTGCCCGCCGCCGGTTCGGCCTTGTCAGCCGTGGTGGTCGTGGACACCACGCCGGGCACGCTGGACGTGCCGTCCGACGCAGTACAGAACGTGGACGGGAGTACCGCGGTGTTCGTCGCCATCGACGGCGGCTTCCGGGCCCAACCGGTGCTGACGGGCCGCCGCGCCGGCGATCGCATCGAGGTCCTCAGCGGCCTCCAGGGCAATGAACGCGTCGCTGGCGCCAATGCGTTCCTGCTCAAGGCGGAACTCGCCAAGGGCGACGCCGAGCACGGCCACTGAGGGCACCATCATGTTCAGACTGATCATAGAAAGCGCGATACGTCACCGCTGGCTGGTCGTGCTGCTTTCAGCGGTGGTCGCAGCCGTCGGGATGTTCCAGCTCGGCAGGCTGCCCATGGACGCGGTGCCCGACATCACCAACCGCCAGGTACAGATCAATACGGTCGCGCCGGCACTGCCCCCGGGCCAGATCGAGCGGCAGGTCACCTATCCGCTGGAAACAGCGTTGGCCGGCATCCCCGGCCTGACCACCACCCGCTCGATTTCGCGCAACGGCTTTTCGCAGGTCACGGCCATCTTCACTGATGCCACGGACATCTACTTCGCGCGGCAGCAGGTGGCCGAGCGCATGCGCGAGGCCGAAAGCGACCTGCCCGAGGGAGCGCAGCCGGTGCTCTCGCCGGTGACCACCGGCCTCGGCGAGGTCCTGATGTGGACCGTGGACTTCGCTGCGTTCGAACCGGCCAGCGCGGCAGCGCAGACCGGGTCCGCAGGTTGGCAACCGGACGGTCTGTACCGCACGCCGGAAGGCGACCTGCTGCGTACGCCACAGGAACGCGCCACCTACCTGCGGACGGTGCAGGACTGGATCGTCGCTCCGCAGATGCGCTCCAGTCCGGGCCTGGCGGGCGTGGACACAGTGGGGGGCTACGTCAAGGAATTCGGCGTGCAACCGGATGCGGCGCGCCTGGCCGCGCACGGCCTGGGGCTGGCCGACCTGGTGACCGCGCTGCAGCGCGCGAATGTGCAGGCCGGTGCCGGATTCGTACAGCGGGCCGGTGAGGGCCTGGTCGTGCGCGCCGACGGCCTTGCGTTGACGGCGGACGACCTGGGCCGCGCCCCGGTCGGCACCCGCAACGGGGTCGTGCTGCGCGTGGCGGACGTGGCGCGGGTCGGCGTCGGCCGCGCACCCCGCCTCGGCGCGGCCAGCCGCAATGGCCACGAGGTGGTGCTCGGCACGGCGCTGATGATTGCCGGCGGCAACAGCCGCACCGTCGCCCGCGCCGCTGCGGCCCGGCTGCAGCAGGTGAACGCATCACTGCCGGCCGACATCGTCGCCTCGCCGGTACTGGACCGCAGCGTGCTGGTGGACTCGACCATACGCACCGTGGCCCGCAACCTCACCGAGGGGGCCCTGCTGGTCGTCGTGGTGCTGTTCCTGCTGCTGGGCAACCTGCGCGCGGCGGCGATCACCGCGCTGGTGATCCCGCTGTCGTTCCTGTTCGCCGTGATCGGCATGAACCGCTTCGGCATCAGCGGCAACCTGATGAGCCTGGGCGCGCTGGACTTCGGCATCCTGGTGGACGGCGCGGTGATCGTGATCGAATCAACGCTGTTGCTGCTCGCCCGGCGCCACAGTGAACTGGGCCGCCCCCTGGCGGTCGCCGAGCGCCTGCAGGTGGCCGCCGAGGCAGCGCGCCGGATGGCCAGGCCGGCCGCCTTCGGCCAGTTGATCATCCTGCTGGTGTTTGCCCCGATCCTTGCCTTGGAAGGCGTCGAAGGCAAGACATTCCAGCCGATGGCCGCGACCTTCATGCTGGCGCTGGTGGGCGCGTTCCTGTTTTCCTTCACCTTCGTGCCCGCCATGGCCGCACTGCTGGTGCGCGAGCCCAGGACGCGTGCCGATCAGGGCCATGCTGGCGATGGAGCCGGCCACGAAACGCGCCTGATCCGCCTTCTTCGTGCCTGCATCGAACCGTTCGTCCGGCGCGCAGTCGCCCGCCCGCGGACGGTGGTCGCCGCAGCGGGTGTGATGCTGGCCGCAGGCATCGGAACGGCCGCGATGCTGGGGCGCGAGTTCATGCCGACGCTGGACGAAGGCAACGTGGCGATGCAGGCACTGCGCGTGCCATCAACGTCGCTGGAGCAGTCGCTGGCGATGCAGCTGGCACTGGAAAAAGCCCTTGTGGATGAACCCGAGGTGGCCCTGGTGTTCTCGCGCACCGGCACGGCCGAAGCGGCGATCGATCCCATGCCGACCAACATCTCCGACAGCGTGATCATCCTCAAGCCTCGTGCGCAGTGGCCCACGCCGTCGCTGCCGAAAGAGACGCTGGTGGCCCGGCTTGAGGAACGGGTCGGACAGCAGCTGGGCAACACTTTCGAGTTCAGCCAGCCGATCGAACTGCGCTTCAACGAGCTGATCTCCGGCGTGCGTACCGATCTGGCGGTCATGGTCTTCGGTGATGACTTCGACCAGCTGCAGGCCGTCGCCGATCAGGTGGCGCTGAAACTGCGCGGCGTCGACGGGGCAGCCGATGTGCGGGTGGAGCAGGTCTCCGGCCTGCCGACGCTCAACGTGAAGATCGACGCCCTTGCCGCAGCGCAGTACGGGCTGAGCGCGGCGGACGTGAGTGCGGCGGTGTCCACCGGCATCGGCGGCGCGAAGGCGGGACGGATCTTCGAAGGCGACCGGCGCTTCGACGTGGTGGTACGGCTGGATGATGCCGCGCGCAGCGACCCCGATGTGCTGGCCGCGCTGCCGCTCGCCACACCGTTGGGCACCACGGTTCCGCTTTCGACGGTGGCACGGATCAGCGTGAGCGAAGGCCCCAACCAGATCAGCCGCAGCGATGGCAGTCGCCGCGTCGTCGTGCAGGCCAACGTACGCGGCCGTGACCTGGGCGGCTTCGTGACTGAAGCACAGTCCGTCGTCGGCGCGGTCGCCTTGCCCGCTGGCGTCCATCTGCGCTGGGGCGGCCAGTTCGAGAACCTGCAACGCGCGGAAAAACGCCTCGCCACCGTGGTGCCGGTCGTGTTCCTGCTGATCGGCACCCTGCTGTTCATGGCGCTGCGCAGCGTCAGGGAGGCCGTGCTGGTGTTCACCTGCGTACCCTTGGCCCTGGTCGGCGGTGTGCTTGCCCTGGCGCTGCGCGGCATGCCGTTCTCGGTCTCGGCGGCAGTAGGCTTCATCGCGGTGTCCGGCGTGGCCACCCTCAATGGACTGGTGCTGATGCAGGCCATCGCGGAGCGGCGCGAAGCCGGCGATACCGCCCTGCAGGCGGCCATCAACGGGGCATCAAGCCGCATCCGCGCGGTCGTGACCACCGCGCTGGTGGCGATCGTCGGCTTCATTCCGATGGCCATCGCCAGCGGCTCTGGTGCCGAGGTACAGAAGCCGCTGGCGACGGTGGTCATCGGCGGACTGATCACTGCGACCGCGCTGACCCTGCTGGTGCTGCCGACCTTCGCCGCGCGCGCGGGAAAAGCCAGCTCCGCAGCTTGAGCGACGGGCGCCGTGCACTGCACGGCGCCCGTTGAGGTCAGGTTCTGCTCTGTTCGGCGATGAACCGCTGGACCTGGGCCTCCAGCACCGGCAGCGGCACTGATCCCTGCGCCAGGATGGCATCGTGGAACGCCTTGATGTCGAACCTGCTGCCCAGCTCCTTTTCCGCCTGCGCACGCAGGCGCACGATGGCGATTTCGCCAAGCTTGTAGCTCAGCGCCTGGCCGGGCCAGGAGATGTAGCGGTCCACTTCGGTGGTCACTTCGTGCTCGCTCAGCGCGGTGTGGTCGCGCAGGTAGGCCAATGCCTGTTCCCGGCTCCAGCCCTTGCTGTGCACGCCGGTGTCGATCACCAGGCGCGCGGCACGCCACATTTCGTAGGTCAGCCGGCCGAAGTCCTCATAGGGCGTCTCGTAGATGCCCATCTCCACACCGAGCTTTTCGCAGTACAGCCCCCAGCCTTCGCCATAGGCGGAAATGTAGCTGTTGCGACGGAATTCCGGCAGGTCGCGCTGCTCGGCGGCGAGCGCACCCTGCAGCGCGTGGCCCGGGTCGGATTCGTGCAGGGTCAGCGCAGGCAGGTTGTACAGCGGACGTGCCGGCAGGTTGTAGGTGTTGAGCCAGTACGTGCCCATGCCGCCGCGTCCTGCGGTCCAGAACGGCGCGATGTCCGGCGGGACCGGCACGATGGTGAAGCGGGCGCGCGGAAGCGTCATGTAGCGCCCGATCACCCCGTCCACGCGCTTGGAGATCCAGGCCGCCCGATGCAGCAGCTCATCCGGGGTCTTGGCGTAGAACTGGGGATCGGTACGCAGGAAGGCCAGGAACTCAGCGAAGCTGCCCTTGAACCCCACCTGTTTGATGATGGCGTTCATCTCTTTCTGGATGCGCGCCACTTCATCGAGTCCGATGCGGTGGATCGCGTCCGGGCTCAGGTCCAGCGTGGTGTACTCGTGGATCTGCTGGCGGTAGAACGCCTTCCCCTCCGGCATGGCTTCGGCCGCCAGCGAGGTGCGCGCCCCGGGCACGTACTCCTGCAGGAAGAAGGTGCGCAGCTGCTGGAAGGCCGGTATCACCTTGCCGGCGATGGCCGCGCGGGCCTCGGCCTGGAGCTGTGCCTGCTCGGTGGCCGGGATGCTGGCCGGCAGCTTCCTGAAGGGGGCATACAGCGGCGACTCGGTTGGATCGGCCAGATCGGCGACATTGCTGATGGCGACCTCGCGGCCGTCCAGCACCGCGCGCGGCACACTGAAGCCGCGTGCGAGGCCAGCGCGCATGTTGTCGGTCTGCTGGTCGAAGTAGCGCGGCACATCGTTGAGGCGCGCGATGTAGTTGCGGTGGTCCTGCGCGGTCTTCATCTCGCGGCGCGCCATGAAGGACAGGTTGGACCAGAATGAGGAATCGGAGTTGAACGGCATCTCGTAGCCGCGCAGCCGCACCTCCTGGGCGAGGTTGAACACCTGGTCGCGATAGATCGCCAGGTTGACCTGGTTCGCCGGCGACAGCGCCTTGGCATCCAGGCGGTCGAGCTGTGCCAACACGTCGTCCCACACGGCAAGGCGCGCCTGCTGTGCGGCCGGGCCTACGTCAGGCAGGCGCGCGGCGCTGGCGGGCGCGTCCCCGTCTTCGCTGGCCTCGCCGCCGTCGGCCTGGCGCCACGCCCATTCCTTTTCGTACAGGGCGCGGAACGCGGCATCGGCAGCGTTCTCGCCGGCCACGGTGGCGGGCGCGGTGGCGGTGGACGGTGGGGCGGCCTGGACGAGCGCGGGCGCAGACAGCGCCACCAGCAGGGCAACGGCAAGACGGGTTTTCACGAGCGAGAGATTCCCGGGGAGGACAGTCCTTCGATCATGGCACTGTCGGCCAGCGACAACATGGGTCGAATGTAATGCGCAGGCCGGCTGAAGCGGATGCTGGCCGCCGCTTCCACGTGCGGCAGCCACGCTGCCGGTCAGCGCCCGGCGTACCGACAGAGGTCAGTGTCCCGCTTTGTCGCGTTTCCAGCCGCGATGGGCGATATCCAGCTTCAGGCTGTACAGCGCAGTGAACGCAGGGAACAGGTTCTGCAGCACGCCGACCGAATCCTGCTTGGCCGAAAACAGGAAATAGCTCAACGTCATCAGGCTGCCGAGCACGCTCATGTACCAGAACAGCCTGGGAATCACCGGTTTGCCGGCTCGTCGCGAGGCGACGAACTGCACCAGCCAGCGCCCGCCGAACATCAGCGCCCCGGTGTACCCGATCAGTTTCCAGCCGGTGACATGCAGGCCCGTCCAGTACAGCCACGTCAACGGCTGGTCCAGCCAGTGCATGTCCATCACCGCTC
>ENA-UOWK01000951-UOWK01000951.1-bioreactor-metagenome-genome-assembly--contig:-NODE-951-length-11585-cov-7.705811_pt1 | contig 11585 bp, 9 predicted proteins | sample MGYA00238157_ERZ761612 | MGnify/ENA primary metagenome ERZ761612 (study PRJEB28901, sample SAMN06268035) | bioreactor metagenome | isolation source: Joint BioEnergy Institute, California, USA | place... | reverse complement strand
CGGCTGCGGCACCTTGTCCTGCATCACCTCGCGGGTGGTCGCCGCGCGCTTGCCGACATCCGTGCGCGGCTGGGCCATGGTCGGTCCGGCGGGAATGTGGCCGAAGTACTTCGCCACCTTCTCCTTCGCGGTCGCGACGTCGATGTCGCCGGCCAGCACCAGGACCGCGTTGTTGGGTCCGTACCAGGCGTGGAACCACTGCTTGACGTCGTCCAGCGAAGCCGCATTGAGATCGTTCATCGATCCGATCACGCTGTGCCCGTAGGGATGCGAGGCCGGGTACAGCGCGCGGGTCAGCTTGTCCCAGACCTGGCCGTAGGGCTGGTTCTCGCGCTGGCGCTTCTCGTTCTGGACCACGCCGCGCTGCTCGTCCAGCGCCGCCTGGTCGATCGCACCGAGCAGGTGGCCCATGCGGTCGGACTCCATCCACAGCGCCATGTCCAGCGCGGTGGTGGGCACGTTCTCGAAATAGTTGGTGCGGTCGGTGTTGGTGGTGCCGTTCTGACCGGTGGCACCGACCTGCTTGAACGGCTCGAAATACTCGCCGTCGTGGTTCTCGCTGCTCTGGAACATCAGGTGTTCAAACAGGTGGGCAAAGCCGGTGCGGCCGGCCGGCTCGTCCTTGCTGCCCACGTGGTACCAGACATTGACCGCCACGATGGGCGCCTTGCGGTCGGTGTGGACCACCACGCGCAGGCCATTGGGCAGGGTGAAGGTCTCAAACGGAATGTCGACCGAGGCGGTGGCCGCCGGCCTGGCCAGCAGCGGCAGCGGCGCCAGTCCGCCAAGGGCGGCAGCCAGGGAAACAGCAAGCAGGGCGGCGCGGGCGCGCGGGCGGGAGGTCATTCCTTGTTCCTTGGTCGACAGAAGTGAAGCGCGATCCTAGCGCGCAGCCGCGCGCCTGCACATCGTCCAGCGGTCATGGCGCCCAAGGCGTCTTCAGGGAGTACTGCGCGCCGCGCAATGACGTCCGTCCGGCCACCGGCGCGGACAGATGTCCGCACGCCGGACACAAGACCCCGCCGCAAATGCATGAATTCAAAGGGATTGCACTTGGCACAGGGCTTGCTCCATCCCAGCTGCGGTATCCAGCGAATCGAATGAACATGACTGCTCGCTGAACAAAATCATTGATTCGACGATTTCTGTTGCATGCCCAGAACTGGTGTACTACCTTACTACCACACCACCGCCCACACACACTAAACAGGCCCCGCCATGAACACCAAGACCATCGCCATCGCCATCGCTCTGATCGTCGGTACCGCGGTTGTTTCGTCGGTGCAGGCAGCTCCCTCCCTTCCCACCCTGGACACCGTGCAGGTCCGCCCCGACGCCGAGCAGCTGGCCCAGCAGGCCTGGGAAGCGGCCAGCAGCATCCCCACGCTGGCGGCGGTGCAGGTTCGCCCGGATGCGACCCTGCTGGCCGGTGCGGCCGCACCGGAAGCCACTGCGGCGGCCGCGCCGATCACCACGCTCGCTGCGGTCGAGGTACGTCCCAGCCTGGAGCAGCGCATCGCGCTGGTTGCCGAACTGGAGGCCGAGCGCTATGCCGCCCAGCTGGCCAACACCGCGCTGGGGATGGCCGGCAACGTGGTGGTCAACCTGCCGGTGCTGCACGTGCGGCCCTCCACCGCGCAGGTGCAGGCCCTGGCCCGCGAAGCCGCCGTGGTGCTGGCCAAGCCGTAAGCCCGCTGCCGCACAGGTAAACTGGCGCGATGAGCCAGGCCCCCACGTTTCATGTCGTACTGTTCCAGCCGGAGATTCCGCCCAATACGGGCAATGTGATCCGGCTCTGTGCCAACACCGGCGCGCAGCTGCACCTGGTCGAGCCCCTTGGGTTCGCGCTGGAGGACAAGCAGCTCAAGCGCGCCGGTCTGGATTACCACGAATACTCGAAAATGCAGGTCCACCCGGACCTGGACACCGCGCTGCAGCGCATCGCCCCCAGGCGCTTGTTCGCGTTGAGCACGCGCGCCAGCGTGCGGCATGACAGCGTGGCCTTCGCTGACGGTGACGCGTTCCTGTTCGGCCCGGAAAGCCGCGGCCTGCCGCAGGAGCTGCTGGACGCGCTGCCCGAAGGCCAGCGCCTGCGCCTGCCGATGCGGCCAGGCAACCGCAGCCTGAACCTCTCCAACACCGTCGCTGTTCTGATGTACGAAGCCTGGCGCCAGCACGACTTCATCGGCGGCGCCTGACCGAAAGCTGCTGATGTCGGAGCGTGCCGTCGACCTCGGCAGGTGGCGGCCGTTGGTCGTCACGGCTTCTGCCCGCCGCGCCGGCCTGCGCGCACGTGACGGTACCACCCAACGCGCCGCTCAGAACGCGTTGATGCCGGTCAGCTCGCGCCCCACCACCAGCTGGTGCACGGTCTCCGTGCCCTCATAGGTGATCACCGATTCCAGATTCAGCGCATGCCGGATCGCGACATGCTCGGTGGTGATCCCTGCGCCGCCCAGCAGGTCGCGGCACTCACGGGCAATGTCGATGGCCATGCGGCAGTTGTTCCACTTGGCCAGGCTCACCTGCTGCGGTTGCAGACGACCCTGCTGCTTCAGGCGTCCCAGCTGCAGAGCCAGCAGCTGCGCGGTGGTGATCCGCCGCGCCATGTCGGCCAGCTTGATCTGCGCGCTCTGCGTGGCGGCCAGCGGACGCCCGAACAGAATCCGCTCGCCGGCGTGGGCCAGCGCCTCCTGCAGACACGCCGTTGCTGCACCAATCGGGCCCCAGCTGATGCCATAGCGCGCCTGGTTCAGGCACGACAACGGTCCCTTCATGCCTTTCACCCCCGGCAGGCGGTTCTCATCGGGAACGCGGACGTCGTCGAAGAACAACGCCCCGGTCTGTGAGGCCCGCAGGCTCATCTTGCGGTGGATGTCCTGCACGCTGAAACCGGGCATGCCTTTTTCCAGCACAAAGCCCTGCACGCCTTCGTCGGTCTGCGCCCAGACCACCGCCAGGTCGGCGATGGGGGCGTTGGTGATCCACATCTTGCTGCCGTTGAGGCGCCAGCTGCTGCCCTCACGCACCGCGCGGGTGCGCATGCTGGAGGGGTCCGAGCCGCCATGCGCCTCGGTCAGGCCGAAGCAGCCGATCAGCTCACCGCGCGCCATTGCCGGCAGCCACTGCTGGCGCTGCGCATCAGTGCCGAAGGCATGAATGGGGTACATGCACAGCGAGCTCTGCACCGACACGAAGCTGCGCAGGCCTGAGTCTCCCCGTTCCAGCTCCTGACAGATCAGGCCGTAGGCTACCGGACCCAGCCCGCCGCCGCCGTGTTCGACCGGCAAGGTCGCGCCCAGCAGACCGAGGCTGGCGATCTCGGGAATCAGCTCGGCCGGAAACCGTGCTTCATCGAACGCCTGCCCGATCAGTGGGAGGACACGCTGGTCGGTGAAACGGGCCACGCCGTCCTGGATGGCGCGTTCTTCATCGTCCAGCAGGGAACGTACATCGAACAGATCATGCGGACTCAGGCTCATTGAACGGCTCACCGGCAGAAAGAGATACGGGCATTGTCGTCCCTGCGCCCAGACAGGTCGAGCCACCTGGCTGCGGCTAATCGCCGCGTTCCAACAGGCCATTCATGTGGCAATAGCTGCGCGCTTCCTCGGCCACTTCAGCAGCGGCACGGTCCAGCTCCTGCACACGCGTAAGCGCGCCGCGCCGCGCGTGGCTCCACTGGCGGCCGATGGTGGAGTTGACCTGGCCGTCGCCAAAACCCGCAATCTCGTCACGTCCGCCCGCCACCAGGTCAGGGTTGTGCAGGGCGTGCAGCGTGCGCATCGCCCGCTCCACCTCGCGCTCGGCCTGCTGCTGCGCATCCGCGGCGTCCAGCCCCTGCGCCAGCAACCTCCGGGTGTGTTCCTGCAGCAGCCGTTCGCGCTCGGCGCTGCGCGCATGCCGGGCCACGTTGCGGTTGCGCTGCTGCGGGCCGAAGCGTGCGCGTGCCTGCAGATACTGCTCCACGGTGAGCGCGTTGAGTCCCTCCTGCTGACCGGCAAGCTGCTTGTCGAGCTCCTCGAACTTGCCCGGCGGCAGCTTCTGCGTGGAGAAGCGCAGCCGCAGGCAGGGCATTGCCGCCATGCCGGCCTGCGCTTTTGCCTGCAGCGCGCGCACATGCCGCACGGCGTGCCGCAGCTGGGCCTCGGCGTAACGCGCCGCGTGCTGGCTGCCGAGCGCGACGATCGCGGCGGCCAACAGGCTGACGCGTGCAGCGGGACACAGCAGCGCGGCATGCGCTTGGTCGGTAGACACGCCGCTGGATGCCTGGCAGTCGCCGTAAGGGGCAGCAACTTCACGGATGTAGAGTTCGTAGGGCATCGCGCATCCCCGTGCCACCAAGCGCCTTAAGCGTATGCAAGGAGCCCGGCAGGGGATGGCGATACCGTGCACATAATGCAGAAGGCGCCGAACAAGCAATCGTTTCGCCTCTGGCGTTGCAGCTTTTCAATGCCAACACCCTCCGCGTGGGCACCTCACCCGCTTCGCTGCACTGCAGCACGCAAACCAGTGCATTTCTCAAGCGGCACGCGCTCTAGGCGCGAACAACGCATACCGGTAACCTGCAGGATTCAAACAGTCGTTTCGCCACCGCAGCACAGGCGATTCCCAGGCAACCGCCGGTCAGTCCGCACCACCGGCCTACCCAAGAGTCAGGTATTTCATGAGCGTTGAAGCCACCGAACTGTCGCCGCGAGAAGTAATGGAATTCGATGTCGTCGTCGTCGGCGCAGGTCCGGCCGGCCTGGCCACCGCGATCCGGCTGCGCCAGCGCGCGGTCGAGGCGGGCACCGAGCTGTCGGTATGTGTGCTGGAGAAGGGCTCCGAGCCCGGCGCGCATGTGCTGTCCGGCGCGGTGATGGACCCGCGCGCGCTGAGTGAACTGTTTCCTGACTGGGCCGAGCGCGGCGCGCCGCTGAAGCAGGCGGTCACCCGCGACGAGTTCCTGTTCCTCAGCGAGACCGATGCGCGCAGCACGCCGCAGGCATTGCTGCCCGAATGCTTCCACAACGAAGGCAACTACATCGTCAGTCTCGGTGAGGTGACGCGCTGGCTGGCCCAGCAGGCCGAGGCCCTGGACGTGGCGATCTTCCCCGGCTTCGCGGCGGCTGAAGTGCTGTACGGCGAACAGGACCAGGTGATCGGCGTGGCAACCGGCGACATGGGCATCGAGAAGGACGGCACGCGTGGCCCCAACTTCGAGCGTGGCATGGCGCTGCACGCCCGCTACACCATCTTCGCCGAAGGCTCGCGTGGCCATCTGGGCAGGCAGCTGATCGCCCGCTATCAGCTCGATGCCGGCAAGGACCCGCAGTCCTATGGCATCGGCATCAAGGAACTGTGGCAGATCGACCCGGCCAGGCACGAGCCGGGCCTGGTCGTGCATGCCGCTGGCTGGCCGCTGGACAGTGACACCTATGGTGGCTCCTTCCTGTACCACGCCGAAGGCGGCAAGGTCGCCATCGGATTCGTCGTCGGTCTGGACTACCGCAACCCGTGGCTGAGCCCGTTCGAGGAGTTCCAGCGCTTCAAGACCCACCCGGCGATCCGTCGGCACCTGGAGGGCGGCAAACGCATCGGTTACGGCGCACGTGCGCTGACTGCCGGTGGCCTGCTGTCCCTGCCGAAAACGGTGTTCCCGGGCGGCGCTCTGGTCGGCTGCGAAGCCGGCTACCTCAATGCCAGCCGCATCAAGGGCAGCCACGCCGCGCTCAAGACCGGCATGCTCGCTGCCGATGCCGCCTTCGACGCGCTGGCCGCCGGCCGTCAGCATGACGAGCTGGATGCCTACCCGAAGGCCTTCGAGGCCAGCTGGCTGCACGCCGAGCTGCAGCAGGCCAAGAACTTCAAGCAGTGGTTCAAGAAGGGCCAGACCGTGGCCACGCTGATGACCGGCATCGAGCAGTGGCTGCTGCCCAAGCTGGGCGTGCGCAATCCGCCGTGGACGCTGCACCGGACCACGCCGGACCATGCCTGCCTGGAACCGGCCGACCAGCACACGCGCATCGCCTACCCCAAACCCGATGGCGTACTGACCTTCGACCGGCTCAGCTCGGTGTTCCTGAGCAGCACCAACCACGAGGAAGACCAGCCCAGCCACCTCACGCTGAAGGACCCGGGCGTGCCGGTGCAGGTGAACCTGGCCCGCTACGCCGGCCCGGAAGCCCGGTACTGCCCCGCCGGCGTCTACGAGTACGTGGGCGAGGGCAGCCAGACGCGGCTGCAGATCAACGCGCAGAACTGCGTGCACTGCAAGACCTGCGACATCAAGGACCCCACCCAGAACATCGTGTGGGTGACGCCGCAGGGCGGCGGCGGCCCCAACTACTCGGGCATGTAAGCGGCCATGCGGTTGTCTGTGTCGCTCTGGCTGCCGGCGCTGCTGGCGCTGGCCGGCTGTGGCGCGCAGGTGCCGCTGGACCCTGCGCAACAGCAGGCCCGCGAGCGCGAGCGGGCCTTCGAGATCTGCGCCGGCTGCCATACCGTGCATGCCGGCGGCATCCACCGCTTCGGGCCGAACCTGCACGGCGTGCTCGGTCGGCGCGCCGGCAGCGTGGCCGGCTACCCTTATTCGGCCGGCATGCAGCAGGCCGACATCGTCTGGAGCGAGCAGACACTGGACGCCTTTCTGGCCTCACCCACCCGCACGGTCCCGGGTACGCGCATGTACAACGCGTTTCCGGACCCCGAGCGGCGCCGACTGGTCATCGAGTACCTGAAGGAACACGCCCGGTAGCCACGGGCCATGCCCGTCGTCGGGCGCGGCCCGGCCCCGCCTACCCCTGCGGTGGCGTCAACCAGCGCAGCAGGCATTCGCGCAGCTGCGCCAGCGACAAGGGCTTGAGCAGCACCTCGTCCATGCCGGCATCGTGACAGCGTCGCTGGTCATCGGCCAAGGTGCTGGCGGTCAGCGCCACGACCGGAAGCCGTGGCCCACCGGTGCGTCCCTCGCGTTCGCGCAGCAGGCGGGTGAACACGTAGCCGTCCATCACCGGCATGTGACAGTCGGCGATGACCAGGCTGAATGGCTGGCTGGCCAGCAGATGCAGGCCCTGGCGGCCATCGCTCGCCAATGCGTGGCGCACCCCCAGCTTTTCCAGCCGCCAGGCCATCATCGCCTGCGCCACCGGGTGATCTTCCAGCACCAGCACGTTGGCCTGCTGCAGCGCGACGGGCAGCGGCTCGGCGCCCTGCCCGCCAGGCAGCGCTGCGGCCACGTCGTCGTCACTGGCCACCAGCAGCTGCAGCACGACCTCCACCTCGGTACCGCGATGCGGGACGCTGTGCACCACCAGCTGGCCGCCCATCAACTGCACCAGGCGCTGGCTGATGCTCAGACCCAGCCCAGTGCCGGCCATGCCGACGGGCAGCACCGCAGCGGGGTCCACCAACGGCTGCAACGCCATGCTCAGCTGTTCCGGCGCATAGCCCTCACCGGTATCGACCACACTCAGCCGCACCGACTGCAGGCTGGGCGAGCTGGCATCAAGCACATCCACACGCAGGATCACGCTGCCCTGCCGGGTGATGGTGAACGCATTGCCGAGCAGGTTGTACAGCACCTGGCGCAGACGCAGACCGTCGACCTCATGCACGGTCGCCAGGCGTGGGTCCACCTTCACCAGCCAGTGCAGTCCCTTGCTGCGCGCCGTGCCCTCGAACTGCTGCTGCAGCGCTTCAAGCAGCGGCCGCAGTGGCATCGGCAGCGGATCCAGACGCAGCGCGCCGGCGTCGATCTTCGCGTAGTCCAGGATGTCATCCAGCATCATCTGCAGGTTCTGCGCGGCCGACTCGGCCAGTTCCACCTGCCGGCGCTGCTCGGCTGTCACCTGCCCGTGGGCCAGCATCTCGAGCATGCCCAGCACGCCGCTCATCGGTGTACGGATCTCATGGCTCATCACCGCCAGGAAGCGCGCCTTGGCAGCCACCGCCTGCTCGGCCGCCGCCTTGGCGTCCAACAGTGCATCGGCCTGGGCCCGCGCCTCGGTCACGTCCACCCAGTATCCACTCCATGTCACGGTGCCGGCTTCAGTGGCATAGGGCTGCGCCTGGCTGCGCACCCAGATGCTTCGCCCATGAGGGGCGGTGCGGTACTCCATCGCCAACGGGCTGAACGCCCGTGCCGCCTGCTGCACCTTTTCTTCCACCGCAGCACGGTCACGTTCGTCGATGCACGCCAGCAGGGCACCGACGTCGGCCATCGCCTGTGTCCGGTCGATGCCGAACAGCGCCTGCAGGTCACCGGCGATGTACGGGAACGAGATATCACCGTCGACGCTGCGACGCATCTGGTAGATGACCGCGGGCAGGTTGCTGGTCAGATCCTCAAGCCGCTGTTCCAGCTGCCGACGCTCGGCCAGCTCGCGTCGCAACCGCCAGCAGCCCAGCAGATGGACCACCAGCGCGGCCAGCAGAAGCAGCGCCAGCGGCACCGCCCAGCCCAACCATACCGGCCAGTCCTCGCGGGCGCGCGCGTCACTGGCCAGCCAGGCGTCACGCAGGGCCTCACGCTCGTCCGGGTCCATCTGCTGCAGCACGCGGTCAAAGGTGGTCGCCAGCGCCGCATGCCGGCGCTTCACCGCCAGCGCGATCGGGTCGTCGAACCCGGCCGGCGCTGCCACCTGCAATACCTCGGCGAAGCGGTCGCGCAGCAGCCGGTCCACGGCGGCAAGATTGCCGACGTAAGCATCGGCCTCGCCATCGCGCAGCCGCTGCAGTGCCTGTTCGGTGCTGCGGGCCGCGACCACACGCGCCTGCGGTGCGGCCTGCAGCACCTTGCTGCGCAGGCGGTCGGGGTCTGAAAGGAGAACACGCTTGCCGTCCAGATCGTCCAGGTCGATGACGCCCACGCTGCCGCGCCGGGTGACGATCACATTGGGCACCTGGATGAAGGGCTGGCTGAACACCCAGTCATCGCCCAGGTAGGTCGAATCGGCTGGAACGCCCATCACCGCATCGAGCTGCCCGCTGCGCATCTTTTCACGCACTTCGTACCAGTCGTGGCTGGTTTCGGGTGTCAGCGTCGCGCCGGCTGCCACCAGTCGCTTGAGATACACGCTGGCCAGACCATCAGGCCGGCCGTCGGCATCGGCAAAGGAGAGCGGCGCCGCATTGGGCGCAAACCCGATTTTCAGCGGCGTGCTCAACGCCCGCTGCTCGGCCTGGTCCAGCGCGCGTCGTGCCGGGGCGGACCATACCGGCGACTGCAGCCAGCGGTGTTCCATCCGCGTCCGCGTTGCCGCTGGCAGGGCCGCCAGCGCGCTGTCCAATCGTTCCAGCAGCTGCGGACGCGAGGGCACCACGCCAAACCGCAGCGCCTCTTCCGGCAGATCGCTGGGCCGCAGCAGCTGCAGGCCGGTGAGCTGGTGGGTCCGGATCAGCTGGCTGGCCACGAACGCATTGCCGATGTAGACGTCAGCTTCATTGGCCTGCACCTGCTGCAGCGCCTGCAGGGTGCCGCTGGCCTGCAGCTGGCGCGCCGCCGGGAAGCGTGCGCGCACGCTGGGGCCGGTCAGGAACCCCTGCTCGGTGACCACCCGCAGGTCGACCAGATCCGGATCTTCGGAGGCGCGCAGATCGTCGGGACGCCCTACCACGGCCATCGGCGAACGCGCATACGGCGCGGTGTACAGCAGGCAGCGATGGGCAGCACCACCAGCGGCGATGTTCATCACCACATCGATTTCACCCCGGCAGGCGGCATCCAGCACATGCATCCAGTCCGGATAGCGCCGATACTCCACCTTCATGCCCGTCGAGGCCGCCAGTTGCGACAGCAGATCTGGAGCAAATCCGTTGACCTCCCCGTCCTCGATGAACTCGAAGGGCGGCCACCCACTGTCGTAGACCCCCACCACCAACGTCGGCTGTGTTTCACCCGCGTCGGCGCCGGGCGCCCCCTGCATCACCGGTGCAGCCCACGCCAGCGCTGGGATCAGCCACAGAAGGACCCCAATCCACCAATACCCCTGTTTCCTTGGGTTCGTGCGCACGTGGTTCGCTCTCCATAGAATGGGCAAATCGCCTCCAACTGCTGTCATCCAGCTTTCCGACCGCCCCGGGCCATACTAGAACATGACGTTACGCATCATCATTGCCGACGATCATCCCGTGGTGCGCTTCGGAGCACGCTCGGTCATCCATGCCAGCGGCGTGGGCGAGGTGGTGGCCGAGGCCAGCTCCGCGCAGGAACTGCTCGCCTTGCTGGGATCCCAGCCGTGTGACCTGCTGGTCACCGACTACTCGATGCCCGAGAGCAGCTCACCTGACGGCTTTGCGATGATCAGCATGATCCGCCGCCACTATCCCGACCTGCCGGTGCTCATGCTCAGCGTGTCGAGCAACCTGGCCATCCTGCGCATGGTGCGCGAGGCCGGGGTGCTGGGCCTGGTCGACAAGGGCTCGCCGATGGACGAACTGCCGGCGGCGATCCGCAGCGTGCACCGCGGCATCCCGTATGTGAGCCAGGCACTGAAGGAACGCGTGGACGCAGCCGGCAGCACCTCGATGGACGAGCATCAGGGCCGCCCACTGTCGCCGCGCGAGGTGGAGGTGGTGCGACTGATCGGCAAGGGCATGGCGATCAAGGACATTGCTGCGATGCTGCACCGCAGCGCCTCCACCATCAGCCGCCAGAAGGGTGATGCCATGCTCAAGCTGGGCCTCAACAGCGACGCCGAACTGTTCGACTACCTGCGCGACGGCCAGCTCTGAGAGCGTCCCGGCGCGGGCTACGGCGAGCGCAACGACTGCGCCGGCAGGTGAATCAGGAACAGCGTGCCCTGCTCCGGCGCGCTTTCCACGTCGATCCGACCGCCGGCGGCACGCACCAGGTCGGCGCTGACCGCCAGCCCCAGGCCCGTGCCCTGGCCCTGCGGTTTGGTGGTGAAGAACGGCTCCATGCAGTGGCGCCGCACCTCCTCGCTCATGCCGTGGCCGCTGTCACGCACATGGATCCGCACCTCATCACGCTCCGGCAGCCAGGACAGCCAGAGCTCGAAGCGCCCACCTGCCGGCATGGCCTGCCGGGCGTTGGCCGCCAGGCTGATCAGGATCATCTCCAGCTGCGCGGGATCGAACAGGATCTGGCAGCGCACGCCACTGGTGCGGATGTCGAGTGTTACGTTGTCTTCCAGCAGCTGCCGCAGCACCGGCTCCATCGCCTCGAGGGTCGCCGCAGCGTCCAGCAGCTGCGGGCGCGCCTGTTCCTGGCGGCTGAAATCCAGCAGCCGGCGGCTGACCGCAGTGGCCCGGCGTGCGGCCGACTCCACCCCCTGCAGCGCCGCCTGCAGCTCGGCCGCATCATCGCTGCGGCGTCCCTTGCCGGCATAGCCCATGATGACCGCCAGCAGGTGATTGAAATCATGCGCGATGCCGCTGGCGAGCCTGCCCACGGCGCCTGGAACATGCCAACAGAAAAATTGCGGGGGCGATTCTGTGGCCGGCGCCGCGCAAAGGCAGTGCCAGCACCTCTCTGAAACTCTCACTTGCTCACAGCAGCGGGCGATGGCCGCGCGGTGGCAGGGTGCCCCTGGGTCAGCCGGCGTCGTTCACGGCAAAGATGTAGCCGACGCCGCGCACGG
>ENA-UOWK01000946-UOWK01000946.1-bioreactor-metagenome-genome-assembly--contig:-NODE-946-length-11613-cov-32.846427_pt1 | contig 11613 bp, 3 predicted proteins | sample MGYA00238157_ERZ761612 | MGnify/ENA primary metagenome ERZ761612 (study PRJEB28901, sample SAMN06268035) | bioreactor metagenome | isolation source: Joint BioEnergy Institute, California, USA | place... | reverse complement strand
AAGAAGCTGATCAAGCAGTAGGTGAGGTACAGGAGCCAAAAAAGTGAGCACCACTGCAGTGCAGTAACTGCCATAAGATTGGACATACTAGGACTGGATGCCCTAGTAGATAGCTTCAATTTCATGTATATAGGCGCTTTTTTTATAGAATATTTAATATAATAGGTGTTGCGGCATTCAGGGCAGATATTCAGGCACAGCTCGCTCGGACTGCCGCTTGCTTGTTGGTGACGCTCGCTCGTTGGTGAATTACGTTATATCTCTTATAAAGCTAAACTAGAATATAATTCTTAAAATAAATTAACTTATGCTTTATATTATAAAGCCTCTTTGATGCAATTGCTGCTACTGCCACAACTTCCTTAGCTGTAGATTTTAAGATAAAATCTTATATATCACCGTAAGATAGAGAGACAGCTGATTTTATAATAATTCTATATATTAACTGCTGAACTGATTAATCTATTAAATACTTTATGAAGTTTAGAACTATCTGTAGTTATAAAAGTGTCTAAGACTATGCTACAAATTATTTGGTAAATAAGCATATAACGGGGAACAATTTTTTAGATTGGCTATTGTGTGTAAAAAATATACTGTTAACTGGAGTAGTTCAACTTTAGGATCTTTAATATATATGATTATAAATTAGATAAGAACTTATTTCAATCTAAAATAATAATTCAAAAGATTTCCTAGTTATTCAGCTTATTGCTGAGCATCGTAAATATCTTTATCAGTTAGTGAGATAACTCATTTTATAAACTTATTTATTATTACATTATATTCTTCAGAGTTTAATATAGATAATATCATAATAAAGTCTATAGAGATGATATGAGAAGAAATAAGAGACAATGATCTTTAAAGCAAATTATAGTAATTTTATAATTTACTTAGAAGATATATCATCAGGGCAGTATTAATATATTCTCAGACTTTTTTGTGTGACATAGAGGTTAAAATGGATTAAGTTTCTAGAAGACAGAATACATGAATTTCTTAGTTTTTTTAATCAAGTGGTATTTATTGCAGCACACCTATACTTCTTAAAATATTTAAATTAATATTCAGAGTACAGTACTTATACAATAATTAGAAATTCTTCTTTTGCAAACTCAGTCTGTAAATTACTAAATATCTTTAATTTCTCAGTAAATAATTTTCTTACAGCTGTGTTCACTTCACATCTTTTATATATATATTATCTTTATAAGATGTCCGCTAAAGAAGTATTTTATTTTTAAAGTGGCTCTATCAGATGGCTGCAGTTTAATATATAGTTATATAATTATTTAGTTAAATTAAATGCTTAGGGTTCTTTAATGTGCAGAGAAATTTAATCTTATCTTAGCTTAATCTTTTATTATTAATATTCTTCTATTTTTAGATAGAAAATATTTATATTTTAGATTTTTTTTAAAAACCACAGAATACTTCATCCTTATATAAGGTATATAAAAATATTTAAATTTATCTAAAAGTAGTTTTAAAGTCTGTAACGGAGTCCTTTTTATATTTATATAAATAGCTCGATTTTTATATTTAAAGATCTAAAAAAAAAAATCTGAAGCATTTAGTCTAATCTCTTTTTTTAATAAACTGTAATTAGTTACTAGGTAGTTCCCTTATAACTCTATTATAATTGTAAACTAACATAATATAAAAGTTTTTTATCTGTTATCTGTACTTTCTCTCTTTCTTTTTTATAGAATAGTTTGTTATCGGTGAATTAGATTATCTTTAGTTTAAATAGTTAAGAGATTTTTCTAGAGTCAGGGATTATTTCTGTTTAGATTTTAACTAAATTTTTGCTTACCTTTTTATATAGTATGCTAACAGGCTTATCTATTATTTTAAAAATATTAGAAATAAGTTCTGTAACATAATCCACAAGCAAGTGGATTACTCAAGCAAGCAGATCACCTGCCTACCACCTGGTATATTCAATAACTAATATATAACAGCAAGCTATATACAGTAGAAATCAATTTTTAGTAATTAAGATATTAAACTGGTATAATCTAGTATATTATAATATGTGCTGCACTGCAGTAATACCTGCTTTACTGACTATAAATCTAATTGCTTAATCATCTTTTTTATGTAACATAATCTATAAGTGAGAGCCACATTTATCTGAGTACCACACCATCCACTAGGTGATATCTTTATCACCGATTTCAACTGCCATATTTGAATTAGAATATCCAATGTTGACTAAATTTTAAATATTTAAATTAATAATTAGAGCATTGTCTAATAGTATATTCTAATATTTTTCACTATATTCTAATGACGCTCACTTTACTAACTGTGGATCTGACTGCTCAATTATTTTTTATATACTTGATCAGCTTGCTGTATATATTTCAATCTCTCTGCAGCTGTTAGAATGTCCCCAATAGCTATATAGAATCTAGATGCATTTTTCTTTTCTAATATTGATTGACAGCTTATAGCTCTCTATTTTTTGCACAAAGAACAATATTATATATTGTAATCTGATAGCTCTTAACTGATCAATTAAGAGCTTGCTTGATTGAACTTGATGGCCTTTATAAATAATGCTTTAAAAGATGCTTAAAAGTCTAGATCTAAAGCTTCAATTCCTTAATATTATAAGAAGTTTTAGAAATCTAAGATGCTGATTAATTGCTGTAGTATAGATATTTTATCAAAATATAAAGTTGCAAAAGTATTTGATCTATCTGATGTAAACCAGTTTAGTAGCTGCAAATCTACTGTAGACATTAAATATAGATAAAGCTTTTTTTATATATTGATATGCAATCAGAAAGTTCTATTTATCAATATAATTGATGCTCAGCTGCATGCTATATTCAATTTTCTGCCTATATATCTTTTTTTATTAAAGATGAAAAGCAGTCAACATCAAATAATTAAAGAAGATGAGAGAAATACTAACATGCACAATAGAATAATTATATTCTGAATGCAGAACTGATCAAATTTAGATATAACATTTATTGCTATTAAAGATTGATAATTAATACTTAATCAATCGTTATAAGCATTTAAAAATATTTCTTTTATTTAAAGCAAGCTAAGTTGTTCAGTTATTCTCACTTATATTAATCACTCAATCTAATAATATATCTCTATATTATGAAGCTTGATGCATCTTTTCTGCAAATATGATCATGAGAGATAAGACTCATTCAAATAAATTAATTAGTTTAATCACATTGACTTATTTGCAATTCTTTGATTATATCAATCTTAAATAATTAATTAATTTAGGTCAGTAATCATGAGTGTTAATATTACATTTATATAAAAATAGTTTCATCAAAATTATAAATATCTTGATTAACCACATTATACTGTTGAATAATATCTTGCATATATTAAACCCATTTATAAATAATCTTTAAATCTTTATATTGAGCTTGTTGATAGTTATATTTATAGTTATATCTTGATTAAAGCTCTTTATAACATTATTATCTCTTGCCTTCTGTGTAATATAATTAATAACAGTTCATTAAATAGATATACCACTGATAGAAAAATGCTATTATATTAAGAATTAAAATAAACAACTTATCAGCTGTTAAGAAGATGTTATCTAATTAAAGAGATATAAGATAGATATTATATTAGTAATTCTATTGAGTCTGCAGATATTAGTTATAGTCTTTTTATACTATTTATTTACTCTGCTTGATTTATTATTTAGATTATAAATACTGAGAAGATAAGTAATATATGCTTTATTGTTCAGCTCATCTTTTCTTAGATATATATAATTAGTTAAATATTTTATTGACTATCTTTTTATCTTTATCACTTAGGGGATGAAGTCTGGATAATATCAAGTTGTAATTAAATAAAAAATAATTATCTGTAATAGCTTAAATTATATTAGTAAATGCTATCAGTTTCTTTCTTCCGCTTAAATTTATTTAATATTTTTAAGATTTATTTTCTGGTTTTTTATTTCTGATTTAGAAGATTATAATCAGATAGAATATACAAGTAATTAAAGCTAAGATAAAGTATAAAAACTACAAAAAATAAGGCCACCTTCAGCAAGATAAAAAATATTTTTAAAGTAATGAGTAACCCTACAATCTGTTAGTCAAAAATAAATCTTAATGAACTTCTAAAGCTTAAATATATAATATTATCTTTTTAGACTTAATTAAAGAGTGAATAAAACTGTGCAAAATAGCATCCTGAAATAATTATAAAATAAAAACTAGATAGAAGTATCTTTATCTAGTTAAAGCTAAGTCTAAGTTGAGTTAACAGCAGTCAGACCAGCATTTTAAATTTTTTAATTTTTTAGATGAGCTTGTCAAATTATAATTACTCATTTCTGGCCTTAGTCTTTTTAAGTTTTTTCTATTTTTTATTATATTAGTTTTGCTACTCTTAGATATTCTGCTCTGCTTCAAATATATTATATATTTAATAAAATACAGTATACTCTATTTATTGCTTTTACATGGCAGTATAAATACTGACTTTTATAAAAATAGCACTGTCAATGTCTAGTCTGCTTCTAATTGTATGACTAGTTCTTTGTTAACAGTTAGTCAGATTTAGAGGATATCTATCAACAAATCAAAGAATCTATTGAAAAAAATTATTCTGTCACACACACAAAGAATAATAATAATCCCTCCCTTCTATATTAAAAGAGAATGAAATCATCTAAAGAAGTGAAGTTTTCATTAAGAGCTTGTTCAGAAACTTGTCTCATCAAAATACTCAGTACAATAGAAAGAAATTTTAAATCTTAACAGAAATAGCTCTTGATCAGCCTCAATCACTAAAATGTATGCTTCTAAATAAAGTCTTAATACAGATCAGATATTTCTATCTGCTGTAATAGATAATTTTATAGTAATTTTAAAATTTGACTGCTATATCTACAGTTATAATGAAAAGATTGAAAAATAATCTATATCATTATTTTTTATATAACTATAGATGGACAGAGACACTGATATACCTATACTAATTATAAACTTAGAACATCATAATATAATTTTTAAAAGAAAGTAATGTAAGAAGCACAATATAACTGAACATTAGAAATCAATACTTAATCTAGTCTAATTAGTATTTAAAATTAGATTAAGTAGATATAGATTATAGAGACAAACTTCTGAAAATCTATTATTAAATAATCAAAAATTTAAAAGAAGATATTAAGAGAACTCTTTTTATAATTAATGTAGTATTAATTGAAGCTGCAGATTTTCACTAAAGCATTTAAAATTAGGGAGTGAGATCTTTAAGTTTTTATAATTAGATTATCGTACAGAAGAGAAGCTCTATAAACAACAATAACAATAAAAAGAATTTGATTAATCAAAATCTATCAGTCTAATTTAAATTATAAAAATATTTTTAAGAAGACTTCTGATAGATTATTATCTTATTTATATAATCATAATATTAGCTGACTATTAAAATTTTACTCTTTAGAATATAATTCTCTGTATAAGTGGTCTATAGAAAAACTGAAAGGTACTAAAAAGTATTTAATAAAAAATCTGGATAACAGTTTTATATAGTCTCTAGTGATGTGTTCTCTGTATCACCATATTATTTGTTAAACTCTGTATGAATTACTAGAAGCTAAATATTATTATTAAAAAATAATTGCGAATATTGATTTAAATTAATCTTTAATAGCTATAGAGGTTATATTATTTTAATTAGTTCTGCACTATTCTGTTATTAATTGACAAAACCTTAAAATACTTAAGTCAGATAAAGATATTTAACATAATCTATAAGCAAGAGCCACATATAACTGAGTGCTACACAATCCCCAACCTATAACATGTTTAATGAATTCAAATCAAGATGTCAATATTGCAATGCAATAAAGATACTTTAAAAGAAGGCAGAATTGTTTTAGTTATTTAAGCTTTTAAAAATAGTTAATTTTCAAGTATCTGAGCTGCTGCAAACACATACAATATCTTATATTTAACTATTGCCTTACTGTCTTTGTGATTATACTGTATATACTAATTTAACATCTAATAGTTAGAAACTGACTTCTATTAAAAGAAAATACTCTTTCGAAATAAATACTATCAATAAATTAACATGATCTAGCACTTAGAGCTAGTACAGTTTAGCAATAGCCAATTTAATACTAGCTTGGCACACAAATCTATTTAATCCACCTACTATTAGTAAATGTTGGGTTTGCAACTTTATCAGCCAGCATGATAAGCTTTAAACATAGTTGCATATAATAAGCCTAATATAAAAATTTAAGATTATCTGTCAATGATTTCAATATATGCAAGACATTATTCAATAATATAGCATAGTTGATTGTCAAAAGGTATCAACTGTTGAACTGTTATTCTTAAAGTGAGATAATTGATAGGAGTCAAGAAACTAAGAACAGGTAAATCAGTTGAATACCTAGATCTTAAGATCTGTATAAGAATAAGACACAATCAAGAGAAGTAGCTTCTTGCCTGAGAAAGAGTGTTCTTATATTGTCTCTTATAATAGTCAGTTTGTTGATATATCTTTCTTCTCTTCTTCCAAACTAGCACAGTTTCCTGGAAGTCAGACTGACTTCTCTATATATACGTATTACTTCCAGTTATATGTCTTGCACTCTTTTTTATTCCTCTCTATCTAGTCTTTTTATTATCTCTTATTGGACTTTGTATCACCCTACATCTTCTTTAAGGCCTTATTTTTCTGAAAATCCTCTTTTCTTTCAGCTTTTATTCTTGAAACTATAAATAGATCCTTCTTTATTCATCAGTAGCTTGCAATTTTTCTTGATATGGAACCTTATCATGCTTTGCAATTGCTATCTTGAATTTGCTCAGGCTGACAGGATTGAAAAATATAGTTCTCTTATTAAAGTAGTGTGAATTTTTTGTGTTCATAATAACCTTCTCTGCATTATAGATCTATTATTTAAAAGTGTTTATCTTGTATCTATTGTGATCATCTCTGCAAGTGGCATCATCACAGTAATGAAGAGTGGTTCAAGTTAGAACATATAGAGACTGATTTGAATGCACAAATTAAAGCTTTAAAAGATAAATATTGAGGAATGATTTGCAGAACACTTTGCTTCATTAAAAAATCTTAATGTTAACTGTTGCCTAAGTATGATTCTCAGATATTAAAGCATAATATATTTGTCTTCAATCAATTAGATAAGAAAAATTCTTCTTTCTCTAAAGAATCTGCAGAACTTGAATATCTTATTAATAAGTTTGAAGCTTGTTAATCATCTCTTCCCTTCTAGCTCTTTCCCAACAATCTGACAGCCAAATTGATGAAATCTTACAATAATCTCTAAGCAGCACTACTATCTTTTTTTTAATAGAATTTGCAAATCTTCTCACGGCAATTTAATAAAGATTTCTAACTGATTTTCAAGTATTTTCTTCTGATGAGTATTTTTTTTGTTTAATTAGATAGTAAATCTGTTCTTTGTCTAACTTTCATACTTTCTTAACTTTTTATTCTTCTTCAGTTACTTTGTCTTGACTCAATTCTGCATTGGTTGTTGGCTCAAGCAATGAGATGTGGAAAATTGGATAAACTCTTATTCTTGCTGGCAGCTTAAGTTTATAGTTATTTGACAGTTTCTTCTTAATTATATATAGTTTATATTTGATAGCATTAAGCTTGTCACTTGATTATTTGCTTTTTAAGTTGAAATTTTTCTGATTTATTATTTGTTGCAAAAGATAGATTCTCTTTTTTATAGACTTAGTTATTAAATTATTTTATCTAATCTTTAGCTCATTCAATATTCTTGGCAATTTATAAATGTAATTACTTTAATTTTGTAGCCATAATTATAGTGTTCCCAGATTTATATTCTCTTTCAATCTGGATTCCAGATTATTCTTGAGTGTTGTCTCAAATTTATGAAATACAGTATTTATATTACTCCACAGTCTGATCATTCTTTCTGATTATCTATTAGTTTGTGGGTGATTTGCTGTAGATAATTGTTCATCAATCTTAATAGCTTTTATAACTGTTGTTTAAAATCTTGAAGAAAATAACACGTCTCAATCAGTTATAAATTTATCCGATAGTTCAGTTACTTCTTAAAGCATTAGAATTGCTAATCCTTCTGCAATAATATCTTTAGGTATTGATCAAAGAATTGTGTATTTAGTCAGTTATATAATTGTATAGATAATCTTTGTGATCAGATTCATTAAAGACAGCAATTTTGTTATAATATCAGCAGTAATCTTTTGTCATGCTTGTATAGACAGTTCTAGAATTTGTATCTTTCTATATAGCTAATATTTTAATAGTTTATTGTGATTCTTCACACTATTGAATATATCTCTGGATTTTTAATGTATCTGATAGATAGAGTTAATTTTCCTGTGGACTTCTGTTTTTTTTATATTATAAGATGTCTTAAAGATCTAAGATGCTGACTAATTGCAATGAGATAATGTAATCTATAAGCGAGCTGGCTATATAAGCGAGCTGGCCACCTACCACAACACGCGACGCGTTCAACCATTTTAAATCAAGATGTCTACACCACAAAGCAATCAAAATACCTCTAAAGAAGGCAGAATTCTTCTTGCTATTAGAGCCTTTCAAAATGGCCAATTCTCTAGTATTAGGGCTGCTGCTCGCGCATATGATGTCCCAAGATCAACTTTGACTACCCGTCTTCAAGGTCGAACTGCACGCGCTGATTCAACACCAAATAATCAAAAGCTCACCCCTACCGAAGAATCTACCCTTGTGGAATGGATATTATCTATGGATCAACATGGTCTGCCATTGCAGGCTACTACTGTACAGCAAATGGCAAATCTATTACTAGCTGAGCAGTTAAAATCAACATCAACTACTTTATCCACTGTTGGCAAATGTTGGGTGCAAAACTTTATTAACCACCACAAGGAGCTTCAATCAAAATATAACTGGAAATATAATTATCAACAGGCTCAATGTGAAGACTCAAAGATCATTCATGAATGGTTTCAACATGTGCAGGATGTTATTCAACAGTATGGTATGATTGATCAAGATATCTATAACTTCAATGAGACTGGCTTTCAAATGGGTGTGATATCAACTGTCAAGGTTATCACTGAATCAGATCAATCATCTAGCCATGCTAGATTCATACAGCCTGGAAATCGTGAGTGGGTGACTGTTATTGAGTCAATCAATTCAACTGAATGGGCTCTATCAATGATTATCTTTGCAGGAAAAATGCACCAATCTTTGTGGTATAGAGATATACCATCAGATTGGGTGATTGGTGTCAGTGAGAATGGCTGGACTAATGATCAACTTGGCTTACTTTGAGTCAAAGAGGTATTCCATAAGCATACCCATGCCTGTGCAATTGGCAAATATCAATTGTTGATCCTTGATGGCCATGGAAGCCATATCACACCTGAATTTGATCAATTCTGCACCCAGAACATGATCATTCCATTATGCATGCCATCACATTCTTCCCATCTTCTTCAGCCACTTGATGTTGGCTGCTTTTCACCTTTAAAGAAGGCATATGGGAAGAGGGTTGAATCTAATATACAGCAAGACATTAATTATATTGATAAGCAAGACTTCTTAATTGCATATTAATTTATGCAAACAGAAGCTCTATCCACATCTAATATTTATAGTGGATTTGCAGCTACTGGCTTAGTTCTATATCAGTCAGATTAAGTGCTTTTACAACTTTATATTCAGATGAAGACACCTACACCATCTACTATATTTTATAGCAATTAATCAGCATCCTGGATCCCTAAGACACTTCATAATATCAAGGAATTGGAGCTTTAGACTTAGGCTCTTAAGCATTTATTGAAACACTATTCTCAAAGCTCATCAAGTCCTGCAAATCAAGCTCTTAATCAACTAGTCAAGGACTGTCAGATTGCAATACATAATGCAGTCCTTCTGGCACAGGAAAACAAAGAGTTACAGGCTGCCAATCAGTGTCAAAAAAGAAAGAGAAATGCACCTAGGTTCTATATAGCTACTAAAGGTATTCTAACAGGTGTGGAAGAACTGCAACATGCTCAAGAAGCTGATTAAAGGCAAGAAGGGGTGGTTGCACAGGCAGATCTATAGCCACAAAAGCAGGCACCACCAATGTGCAGCACATGTAATATAGTAGGTCATACTAGGGTGCAATGCTCTAGGTGCTAAGTAATTAATATATAGTGTATATAGCCTCAATATTTGCTGTTGATAGTCTAATTGCAGTTTGAATAGATTTGGCAGTGAGTAGGTAGCCAGCTCACTTATAGATTATGTTATAACTAGATAATAATATAGATGTCTTTATGTAAATATAAAGTTATAAAAGTACTTGATCTAGCTAATATAAGACCAGTTCAATAGCTGTAAATCTATTGCAGATATTAAATATAGATAAAGCTTCTGCTTATGCAGATTAATATATAATAAAGTCTTAATATATAGCTTTTCTCAACCCTCTGCTAATATATCCCTTTTAAAGAAAAAAATAGCTAACATTAAGTGGTTGAAGAAGGTAAGTTAGAACTAATCAAATTCAAATATAATTTTTATAATTATTAAAGATTAATAATTGATATTTATCAATTGCATAAATATAGATATACTTATAAAATATCTCTTATTTAAAATAAGCTAAGTTAATTATTTGTTCAGCTATTCTCACTGACACCAGATCTAAAAACAAATATAGATGGTGTGATAAAACTATAAATTAAATAATAGAGGTCTTAATCATAGTAGAACTGATTATTAGCCTCTAAAATCCAGGGTGATCAACAGACTGTATACATGCAGCTAAGTCACATAATATAGTCAGCTCTAGAGCTGGCTGCATTCAATGCCTGCTACATGCTTGTACTTAGCAGTAACTATAAATAAATATATTTAACATTCAGACTGAATATTTAATAATTACTGCTTATTTTCTTATTGTAGTAAATTTGATATTCTCTTTTAGATTAATTATCTTTTTTAGTAGTATATTATAAATATTTGAGCTATTATTAATTAAAGTAAGCTATGTTGTTACTAATTATGCATATAAAATGATATATAATTTCTTTATTTATTCTCTCTTTTGCTTTTTCTTTATCTATAATTATTATTATCACCTAGATTAGCCTTTATTTATTAAATAGATTATTTATTCACTGCTTAATTATCTGCATAATAATTATAGATAGACTATTAGCAGATTTTATCAGCTGTGAATCAGATATTACTGCATGAATTATCTGGCTTATATTGCAACTTAATGTCTTTTAACAGACTGATTATTATTAAGCAGAATAGTGAGACAACAGAACTATAGCTCTTTAAGCTCTTTGTAAATAAATTATTAAAGACTTTAAAAATAAATCAATAATTTTGTTATCATGTGATGTATGAGCTAATTAAATAAAAGAAAGATCTTATAAAATTTACTACAGCTTATAAACAGTCTATATATAAAGAATATAATGTAATCGATCACTGAGCGAAACAGATCACCGAGTAAAACATCCACCAATGCCATTATTATTAGATATCTAATTATCTCACTGTGACGGCGCTCAGTCATAGTATTATCAGCTAGAACTATGGTAGCTAGTCATA